>Ga0163163_10005359_pt1 | contig 11082 bp, 5 predicted proteins | sample S65metaG_FD_119766 | JGI IMG/M metagenome (GOLD analysis project Ga0163163, IMG submission 119766) | Switchgrass rhizosphere microbial communities from Kellogg Biological Station, Michigan, USA - S6-5 metaG | ecosystem: Host-associated > Plants > Roots > Rhizosphere > Soil | place: USA: Michigan... | reverse complement strand
CAAGTATACGGCCGGCGGTGCAACTCAGACGGTCAACCTTCTAGCGCAGCCCCAGGTCCCCTTCCATACGCTGAATCCAGTCTTGACAACGCATCTGGATCAGATACCACTTCCCAACAACGACTCAGGTTGCGGAGGTGATGGTTTTAATATCAGTTGTTTCACGTTCAATGCCCAGCAGCTCACAACAAACGACAAATATGTAGCACGGTATGACCACCAACTCGTAAACGACACGCGACTTGGTTCACATAAACTTGAATTTGTTTACAGCAGAGTCGTTACGAGCACCTTCCCCGATGTAACGACGAACGGACTTGAAGCGCCATTTCCAGGTGGTGTGAATGGATTCCAGGCTTCAACACGAAACCTGGTCACACCGGCACTCGTCTCAACATTCGGAAGTCGCTGGACAAATGTTTTGCGTTACGGCCGCCAATGGGCCCCGGTCAATTTCGCTCGCGACAAGGCGCAGACCGTTCCATTCATATCGCTGCCCGGCGTGCTCACGAACTATGACAACACCTTCCTGCCCCAGCCTCGAAACACGATCGTTAATCAGGTAACTGACACCGTTACGTTTGTCCAGGGAAATCACCTGTGGAAGTTTGGTACTGATTGGCAGAATGTGTTGGGCATAAGCCAAAACGACGCGGGTATCGTCCAGTTGAACCAGATTGGGCCAATCGCAGCAAACACGGCTAACAACACCAATTTAACAATAGCTGGGAATTTGCCTGGGGCCTCCTCAGCAAATTTAACTGCTGCGAACACAGTCTACGGCGCGGTCACGGGACTCCTAGGGAGCGCAGCACAAACTTTAAATGTCCAAACTCCGACATCTGGTTTTGTTCCTGGTTACACGCGATTAAGACAAGTACAGGAAAAAGATCTGGCGCTCTTCATGTCGGATCAGTTCCGCATCAAAAGCAACTTTACGCTGAGTTATGGCGTGCGTTGGGATTATATGGGAGTTCCCACCATTCCTAATGGTCTGGCCATTCAACCTACAGATTTCAACGCTATCTGGGGTGTTTCAGGCGCAGGAAATCTCTTTAAACCCACCGCGCCTGCGGGCAGTCAAACGGCCGGTGTCGCACAACTGGACTTCGTCAGCGGCCAAACGGGCAAGGGTCTTTACAAGAACGACTGGAATAACTTCGCGCCTTTTGTTGGCATTGCCTATTCGCCTGCCTTTAAGTCGGGATTTCTCCACACCTTGTTTGGTGAAGAAGGTACGAGCTCTTTCCGAGCCGGTTACGCGATGAGCTTTTTGCATGACGGCGTCACGACCTTCACTAACCTCCTCGGAACGGGGAACACCAATCCAGGGCTAATTCAGACCGCGAATACTTCTCCGCTTAGCGGTGTTACACCAAATACAAATCAAATTCTGGGCCAGCTTGGACCAGGTGGCGTGCCTTTGAACTTCCCCGCTTTTAAAATGCCAATCAGCGATCGAGACAACTTTCTGGCAAATAATGCCAGCGGTCTCTGGACGGCCGATCCAAATCTGCGCGCCGCGTACGTGCACCAGTGGAATTTTGGATACGAGCGCGAGATCATGAAGAACACGGCGATTGAGATCCGGTACGTTGGCAACAAAGCGCCCAACACATGGCGTGCTTACAACATCAACGAAGTTAATATTTTCGAGAATGGGTTCCTGGGCGACTTTTTGAACGCACAGAAGAATCTTGCTATTAACGTTGCTTCCGGGACTTGCGGTGGTACGGGCCAACCCGCGTGCAGTTTTAATAGTACTGGTCTGGCCGGCCAGGCAGCCCTTCCCATCTTCACGAAATTCTTTACGGGTCTTTCAGCCGCCAACGGGTTTACGAACGCGACGTTTGTTCAAAACTTGAGGGATAACAACGTCGGCGCACTTGCTAATACGTTGGCGTTCAGTTCAGTTTACAAGGCTAACCGCGAAAGTACTGCGATTGGATTGCCCGGAAACTTCTTCGTGGCTAATCCAAATGCAGCTTTTGTCAATATTCTCGCCAATGACTCGTTCTCTAACTACAACGCTATGGAGGTTGAGATTCGCCGCCGTTTCTCCAGCGGAATGCAGTTCCAGGCGAACTACACCTGGAGCAAGGCAATGGGTAACGCTACGGATGCCCAGGGAAATAACCAGAGCGATCTGGTCTCTCGCCTGACACTGCGCAATCCGGGTGCCGATTATCGCCGCTCCATCAGCGACCAAACGCAGCGATTTGTCGCCAATGGCCTTTATGACCTGCCCTTCGGAAATGGTCACCGTTACTTTAGTGGCGTAAACGATGGCCTTGACAGGCTGGTTGGAGGTTGGACTATCGGAGCCATTGCTACTTGGGCGACTGGTGCTCCATGGTACGTCGGTTCTGGTCGATCCACGTTCAATAGCGGCACGGCTAATAACGGTGCTCAGCTCACCGGAATAACCTACGACGAGTTTAAGAAGAACATTGGCCTGTTCAAGACACCGGCCGGGGTGTTCTTTGTTAATCCGAATATCCTCAACCTAACCATTCCGACAACCGGTGCGTCAGCTGGCAAGGCTACCGCAGCGGTACTTAAGCCGGGTTTGATGGCGGCCCCAGCGCCTGGCACATTCGGCAATTTCCCGGTAAACGCTCTTAGCGGTCCGAGTTACTTCAACCTGGATATGAGTTTCACCAAGAGAATCCGGATCACAGAACGGGTCAGGTTTGAAATCAAGGGTACCGCAATCAATATCCTGAACCATCCGAATTTCATCTTTGCGACAACTACCGCCGGCGTTGGCACCAACGTCATTAACTTTGATTCGACCTCGTTTGGTCGTGTCATCAGCCAACGTGGCGGTTCACGCGCTATGAACATTATCGGACAGATCAGGTTCTAAGTCCGACGAAGTTAAAAACTTTGGATCTGCCTCCGAGGTTCGATCCATTTTCTGGGGCGTTGTCGGAGATCGGCAACGCCCTTTATTATCATCACCGTGACCTGCCGCAACTGCGATTGAGGAACAGATCATGTTAGTACCAAGATTACTGTCCGTCGTTTTCGTTGCCCTGTGCTTTGTCATTCCAGTAAGCGCTCAGATGATTCCGCCGGGACCTGGCGATACCGGCTTTGGAGGATCGAATTCCATTGCGGGGACGGTCCTGGTTGGTGGGACGCGAATGGAGCGGCATGTTTCTGTGCGTCTGCAAACCCAGACAAAGGGCGATCGTGTAGTAATGACCGACGACTATGGAAACTTCGCATTTCGGGGGCTTACGTCCGGTGACTATACAATCGTTATCGAAAAGGAAACGGAATTTAAACCATACCTCCAGGTTGTGAGCGTCGTTCAACCGCGGGGATTTCCACCGCAAAACTACACCTTAGTTATTCGACTGGAATTTAAGGAACGAAGCGACAGCAAACCCGCGGTTCTAAACGCCGAGTTAGCGAATGTACCGAAACCCGCTTTGGTCCATTACTTTGCTGCTGCTGACAAAGCTAAGAAAGATGACCATCCAGGAGCAATCGACGAATTGAAGCTCGCTATACAGGAGTACCCGTCATTTACGCAGGCATTCAATGAACTCGGCGTTCAGTATGTAAAGATGAATCAATTGGAGGACGCCGACGGAGCATTCCAGGAAGCATTAAAGATCACCCCCGATGCACTTTCCCCTCTTATCAACCGCGGCATTGCAAATGTCCTGATGAAACGATATGGCGAGGCGGTACCAATGCTTCGGAAAGCTCTGGCTAAAAATGACCAGCATGCAGCCGGACATTATTTTCTGGGGCAGGCTCTCGCAAATCTCGGTCTGTTCGATGAGGCAGAAAAAGAGCTTCAAGCCGCGGTGAAACTCGGTAAGGAAGAGATGAAAGAGGCACACAGGTTACTGGCGATAATCTATGTCAACAGGGGAGCCAAGAAACAGGCTGCGGACGAATTAGAGGCCTACCTAAAGTTGGCCCCGGATGCGCCTGACGCTGACAAGCTCAAGGACAAAATCCGACAGCTAAGGGAATCGAACGAATGACTTTGTGGCGAATTGGAAATTTTGAAGAATCGCTTCTGAACTAGTCTCCGCCAGTCAACCCTCACTCGAGTTGTTCCGCTTACCTCACAAGCGAGTTTCAAGCCCGAAAACCAGTTAACCGAAATGCCAGGAGATCTCCGCAAAGCCACACACTTCGATGTGTTAACATTTTGCATCTCGGAACTAACTACTCCGACATACCAGCCAATGTCCGATCCAACAGTCCGACAGTTGTCATTAGCTCCGCTCGGTGCAGGGGACTTGATCGACCGCGCCGTTAGACTTTATCGACGTCACTTGTTTGTTCTCATTCGCACTGCCGCATTGCCGGTCATCATTGCCGCGTTGGGTGGGATCTTGATGAGTTTAGGTTTTCGGCAGATCAGCACTGCCGGCGAGACGTCTGAGGTTCTGCTCTATCTGGCCTTAATGTTCATCGGGTTGTTCATCGCATTTGCAGGTCACTTGTTCACACTTGTCGTAATGGGTGGCTCAACTCGCAACCTCGTCGCACACCTCCTTCACAACGATCCGGTTTCCGCTCGTGCAGCTTACAGCGCTGTGCGCGCGCGGTTCTGGGCACTCGTGCTCGCCTCGTTCATCGTTCTGTCGTGGATTGGGTTTTCGTTCAGTATTGGTTTGTTTGTTTGGTACATGATAATGCTTGTAGTTCTCTTTGGATCGTTTTTGCTAAGCAACATTGCGCCGATTTGGTTTTGTATCATTGTCGGAACCATTGGCGGCGCAGGTGCTACCGCGTTATTGCTTTGGCTGTTCTTCTTTATCGCGGGCCGCGTCGCTTATGTCCCACAGGTAATGCTGGTTGAAGGTAAAGGAGTTTTTGAATCATTTAGCCGCAGCTTCTCGATCGCGCACGGCAACGTTCGTCGGCTGATGGCTATGACGCTGTTCACCACCTTCGCCACCTATTCCGCGATGATGATTCTTGTCGCCCCACTGGGTTTATATGGTTACTTGAGCGGAATCAATCTGATGGTCTCGACGCAGTGGCCCGCGTGGTATCAGATCTCTTACAGCGTGTTGGTTACGTTCAGTTCCATCTTACTTGCACCGGTGTGGATGCTTGGACTGTCGTTGCTCTATGTTGATGAACGTGTCAGACATGAAGGCTATGATATTGAGTTGCTGGCTGCGCAGCAGTTGCCCGAAGTGCCGGATCAGCGAGTAGCTTCACCCTTCGGCCCAGCACTGTCCAAAACAGTAAAGAATGCGCCGCCTCCGCCACCGGTGTCGTCGGGCAGCATTCTGAATCTAAGTTGATCATGAAGCGGCCTGCATCTGAGTTTCCGTTTAGTCGACGCCTGATTATCGGACTGTCGATGGTCGTATTCGCTTTCTTTGTTTTTCCCGGGACTGTCTGTGCGATCCCCATCCGCGACTACCAAAAGAATCTTCAAAAGGCCATCACCGCGCTCGACACTCTTGATCAAATGGACGAAGAGGAGAGTCCCGACAGTTTCCAACATCGGTTGACCGCTACGACCGCCGCAATCCGAAACGTCCTGCCTGAAAAGGAATCAATAGAGTCTGACGGTTCCGTCGTCGAAGTAGACAACTCATGGTTACACAAACGACTTGGTGAGTTTGAGACAGCGGCGGAACCAGAACGCTCAACTATTCGGACTCAGCTAATCGAAAGTTTGAAGTCTATCGAACAGCGGGTTAGCGAACTGGAAAAAGCCAAGGCGACTTCGCTATCGAAGTTGGACGCAAGCAAGCGACTAGGGGAAATTCTTTCACGCGCTGAATATGCATCGCAGTCCGGAAAGACGAGTGCCTTATATCGGCTTCTCGAGAGATTCTTTAAATGGTTGTCACAGTTTCTTCCCCAGGGCTCTCGTTTGTCGCCCAGTCATGGAAGCCCGCTCACCGCCGTTGCTCAAGTCGTTGTCGTTGCACTCGCTGCTCTGGTGATCGTCTTCGTAATGATCAAGCTGCTGCGCAACTTCAAAGGACGTTCACGACAGACAAAAGTAAAAAAGCGAAAAGAGCCTCGCATAGTCTTGGGCGAGATACTTGAACCTGAAGCTTCGCCGTCTGATTTGCTGGCGGACGCGGAGGCTCTAGCTCGAGCCGGTGAGATTCGTGCTGCAATTCGCAAAACATACATCGCGCTGCTCGTGGAACTTGGGGATCGTAAGCTGATCAGTCTTGCGCAACACAAAACCAATCGCGATTACCTGCGATCGGTGACCGGCTCTCCAACGCTCTATCAGAACATGCGTGGTCTGACGGAAAGTTTCGAACGGCATTGGTATGGATTCGCCGAGGCTGCGCCCGGTGATTGGCAAGACTTCAAGGCAGGCTATCTTGCTGCGATCAGAACGAGCGACTAGTTTATGCGTCAACGGATAACAGTAATTCTTACCATCGTGGTCATACTCGGGCTGCTGGTCCTTGTTAATGCCGTCACGTACGTAAAGGAACAAAAGGTAAACGACTCGGAGTTCACCGCCAACAGATCAACTTATCATAGCGGTCCAACAGGGACGCGCGCTTTTTACGATTTTCTAAGCGAGTCGGGGCAAAAGGTAATGCGCTGGCGCGAACCCACTGAAAAGTTGTCAGCAACCTCACGCGATTCGTCAGGGATATCAGGTAATCAGGTCACTACGTTTGTGGTAATTGGCCGAACACAACTTCCATTCACGAACGACGAGGCTACGAGTTTACTGTCATGGGTCAAAAGAGGCGGGCAACTGGTATTGATCGATCGCGAGTTTGACCCTCAACTCGTGCCGAAGGCGACTAACTGGACGATCACCAGTCATCCATTAGACTCCCCCTCACTCGATCTTGATGCCAACGATTCGAAACAGATGACCAGCGGTGTGTCTGCTCTAAAACCGGTACAACCCACACTGCTTACTCAACAGATCCAGGCGGTCATGGCTTCCCGATTTTCAGCGCGAATCAAAGTCGTGCCGGACAAACCTAATGCTACTCACAAAGGAGAGCACAAACTTTCAGGTGCCGAGATTGTCGGGGAGAAGGAACCGACAAGTTCCCCTGCGCCCGTCGTTGAAATTGCCAATCGCGATGGAGCGCTAGTCGTGGACTTTTCTTATGGTCTCGGAAAAATCACATTGCTGGGTGATCCGTATGTCGTCGCAAACAACGGCATACGTTTAAGCGACAATCTTCAGTTAGCGAGGAACCTGGTCACAAATGTGGATGGATTGATAGCCTTTGACGAGTTTCACCAGGGAAGGGGAATCACGCAAAACGAATTTGCGAGTTACTTCGCCGGCACGCCTGTTCTCGCCATCGCCGCGCAGATTACGATTCTGATTCTTTTGGTCTTATGGACTGGTGCGCGTCGGTTTGCGCGCCCGTTGCCACTGGTGCAAGTCGATCGAAGATCCAGCCTTGAATTTGTCGCATCAATGTCGGAGCTACAGGAAAGGTCGCGCGCGTTTGATCTTGCAGTGGAAAATATTTATTCACGTACTCGCAGAGTGTTGGCCCGATATGCCGGAGTTGATTACAACAGTCCGCGATCGGAGGTCGCCGCACGCGTTGCAATGCGGTCTACGCTTGATGCACACAGTCTCGAGACTCTGATGCGGCAATGTGAGGAAACGATCAATGGCGCGCCGACTACCTGGCGCCAGGCGATCGATCTGGTCGGACGACTGCGTGAAGTTGAAAGGTCACTGGGACTACGTATGAGGTCACGTGAGATCCGGCAAGCTGCGGAAAAGATTTGAAAGAATTGGTCAGTGGTGCTGGGAGCGCAGGCGTCCTCGCCTGCTAACTTCGGCTTAAAAATGCCAGGCACCAGCAGGCGAGGACGCCTGCGCTCCCAGCACTAACCACTTTGCAGTTTGACTAGAAACCAAGTACAAAGCACCAAGTAAAAAGCTCTACCCCAATCCTGTCACTACTCGTCGCTAACACATGTCAGAATACGTCTCCTCAACTGTTGCCCACATAAGGAACGAACTGCACAAAGTCATCGTTGGTCAGGACGACGCGATTGAACAAATCCTGATCGCGCTTCTCGCGGAGGGCCACGCGTTGATTGAGGGCGTGCCCGGTACGGCGAAGACTTTGACTGTCAAAACACTCTCTCGAATAATCAATGCGACCTTCAGCCGGATACAATTCACTCCGGATCTGATGCCTTCCGACATTACGGGCACTAACGTCTTCAATATCGCGACATCGAACTTCAATCTGCGACGTGGCCCAATCTTTACCGACATTCTGCTTGCAGATGAGATCAATCGAACACCACCAAAAACCCAGGCCGCATTGCTTGAGGCTATGGAGGAGAGGCAGGTGACGATCGACGGCGAGCGTCATTCACTTCCGCCAATCTTTACAGTTCTGGCGACTGAGAATCCAATTGAGTATGAAGGAACATACCCGCTTCCGGAAGCACAACTTGATCGTTTCCAGTTGAAGATTCTCCTTGATTATCCTGCTGAAGCTGAAGAGCGAGAGGTTCTCGCAAGGTGGGATGCAGGATTTAACTCGAAGCGATTGGACCAGGTAGATATCCAGCCCTTACAAGATCCGACAGCGATCATTGAGTGCCGTGCTGAAGTAAGTCGCGCGACGATGGAAGTTGGCGTGCAACACTACGCGGTGGATATCGTCCGCAGAACTCGCGTACATCCGTTTGTTCATTACGGCGCTAGCCCACGAGCTTCCGTCGCATTGCTGCTTTGTTCGAAAGCACTGTCAGCGATTCGAGGTCGCGGATTTGTAACTCCTGATGATGTTCGCGACGTTGCGCTTCCAGTGCTCCGACATCGGCTAACGTTACGTGCTGAAGCTGAACTCGATGCCGTCACTCAAGATGCAGTGATAACAGATATACTCAAACTCACCGAAGTACCACGCTGAAGTTTGTTAACTGAACATACAATCAACACAAATTACATGCGAAAAAATGTAATCCCGTTCGTAATTTTGGAGCGGATGATTTAATCACTATAAGAATTTGGACGAAGTTTTTCTTTTTGGATTGAACGCCGCTTTCTTCCATTCCAACCACTAAGCATCTTTCCAATAAATTCCAACTTTATTCAAGAGAATGTACGGTAGGAACATTCCTTGCTTAATCAATTGTGGGCAGTGTCTCTCCAGTTTTACGTTTCTCTCACGACTACAACCAAAGTGAGAGCCAAGTGAAAGGCAAAGGGCGAAGCTGTGTCTTGCCGATTCCCGCCTACTTGGGTTTCCGAGAACGACACGGAAACAAATTTGAGCCACTTGGCCCAGAGCCAGTGCTCACAAGCAAAGTGCAGCACTGGGTCCTATATTTTTGGAAAAATGTTATGGAAGGAGTCCACATGAAGAAGTATTTATTTACTTTAATCCTCGCATCGCTGACCTTTTGCTTCTCAGCCGCATTGGCCTCAGCGCAAAACACCTCAGGCGTTACTGGTGTGGTCAGAGATAGCACTGGCGCAGTTGTGGCCGGTGCAGACGTGAAACTGACCGATACCAAGATAGGTACAGAACAGACGACTAAAACAAATGATCAAGGAGTCTACTCGTTTAGTAAGGTAGCCCCGGGCCAGGGGTACACTCTTACTTTTACAGCCCCGGGATTTCAGACCTTAGTCATCAATGAAGTAGCTCTTGGCGTAGGTAATATCGAAACGCATAACGCCGAGCTAACTATCGGTGAAGTATCCGGTACGGTGGTAGTGACCGCATCAAATGAAGTTACGTTGAATACGACAGATGCCAGTATCGGTAATGTCATCAGCGAACGACGTTTGAAAGAACTGCCAATTCAGATTCGTAACTCACCCGCGGCTCTGATCAGTCTTCAGCCGGGTGTTGTTGGAAACAACGTCGGCACAACTTCAACGAATCGAGTGGGTTCCGTCACGGGATCTCGCGCCGACCAGGGCAACATCACCGTCGATGGAATCGACGCAAATGATCAAGCGACTGGTCAGTTTGCGGCCACTGTAGGCAATGCGCCTATTGATGCAATTCAAGAGTTCCGTGCCGTTTCTACAAATCCGAGCGCTTCCGAAGGACGAAGTAGCGGTGGTCAGGTTGAACTGGTCACCAAGAGCGGAACGAATGGATTTCATGGGAACGTTCGCGAATACAATCGTACCGCCGCTACCGCAGCGAATAGCTTTTTCAATAATCGCTCGGGAATTGCGAGGCCACAGCTAACTAGAAATCAGTTTGGCGGCAGCATTGGTGGACCGATCGTGAAGGACAGATTGTTCTTCTTCTTTGACTACGAAGGACGACGTGATGCTCAGGGCGTTTCCTACCTGCGTGTCGTGCCGCTGGATCATTGGCGCAACGGCAGTCTTGGTTACTTAAACAGTACTTCAGGTTGTTCGACTGGTGCTCGTTTGAATACTACGCCTCAGTGCATCACGATTCTCAGTCCGGCGCAGGTTGCAGCACTCGATCCACAACACACCGGTGCCAGTTCAGGGCTGTTAAGTTTCATCAACAGTCGATATCCACATGCCAATGATTTGACTGCTGGCGACGGAATCAACACAGGTGGTTTTAGGTTCAATGCTCCCTCGAGTCGTGCCGACAACACTTACACCACCCGCATTGATTACAACATGACGTCCAAGCAGAAGGTGTTCGGCCGATTCAACATTGCTCGTCGTTTACAGACTGACACTGTGAATTCGGTCGCGGCACAATTTCCTGGCGACCCCGAGACTGCCCAGATCGTGGTCAGAGATTACGCCTGGGTTGTCGGTCATACCTGGACGCTGAGCCCAACCCTGGTTAACCAGGCCACCGTCGGTGTCTCTCGTTCCGGATTATTATTCCCGAATAACTTCGCTCCTGCATCCCCGAATTCGTTCACTTTTGGAATGGGTCTCAGTGCTCCTTTTGCCAGCATCAGTGATCAGGATCGATTTGTTCTCGTTCCAACGATACGTGACGATGTGACCTGGACCAGGGGAGAACATAGTTTTGCATTCGGCGGTTCATTCAAGCCGATCGATTCCAAGTCAGGGATTACGAACGATTTCAACTTCCCGACAGTTGGCCTGGGTGGTCTGTTAGGTTCGCTTGATGCGAGTCTTCGTCCGTCCGACAT
>Ga0163163_10005356_pt1 | contig 11083 bp, 5 predicted proteins | sample S65metaG_FD_119766 | JGI IMG/M metagenome (GOLD analysis project Ga0163163, IMG submission 119766) | Switchgrass rhizosphere microbial communities from Kellogg Biological Station, Michigan, USA - S6-5 metaG | ecosystem: Host-associated > Plants > Roots > Rhizosphere > Soil | place: USA: Michigan... | reverse complement strand
GCAGTCCCTTCAGGTCGATGTCGGCATCTTCCAGCGCGACCACGAGGTAAATGTCGTATTTTTTGTCGCGCAAAAACAGGTTCTTGGTGTGCCCGCCCGGAATTTGGCCACGCAAGGTGCGCGACTGCTCAACCGTGAATAAAGGCGGGTGCTTCACCGTCGAATGCGCGATTCCCAGGCCGTCGAGCATGGCGAAGAGTTGATCGGGTGTTTTCGGCATAGGGCAATAAATCCAGACCTCGACGGGTTAGTATTGTTGAAGAACCAGGAAGGTAAAAGACAATGCGCATTCTATTGATTGCGGGCGTTGCTCTCGTTGCGGTGCTGCTCGAGGCGCGCCCCCTGCAGGCCTATGAAGGCCCGTGGTGTGCGGTCGTAAGTCATGGCAACAGCTCTGTGTATGAAGACTGCCAATACGCGTCATTCGAAGCCTGCCGCCCCAACGTGCTGGCCGGCAATCGCGGCTTTTGCAATCCGAACCCGCGATGGGTTGCATCTTACGACCCCGGTGCAAAGCCACGGGCTCGCCACCGGCGGCAGGTCCAGCAATAGTGATCGTTGAATTCGGGCTAATCTGGCCGGAAAGCGGCGGTTGCAATTGGGCAGGGCTTTTGGCTATAGCAACGGTCTTGGCGGCCGATATCTCTGTTTGGCCAAATATCTAACGGATGCGGGTGTAGCTCAGGGGTAGAGCACGACCTTGCCAAGGTCGGGGTCGAGGGTTCGAATCCCTTCGCCCGCTCCAATTTTCGCCCCGCGCGGAACGCGTGGGGTTCCCACAATCTCAATACCCCGCCGCGAGCGATCCGCGCGTACGCCGGTCGGCTGCACCGAAATAGCCGCCGGGCGTAACTTCGATGGAATTCGTCGAGCTGTATGACGGCGTGGGAACGATGTTGTGGCCTCGTTTTGCCAAGGCTTCCAGCACCTCCGGTGCAAATCCAGGTTCAACGTGAACTTCGTCGGGCTGCCATTGGTGATGCAGGCGCGGAGTGCTGACGGCCTGGTCGATCGGCATATGAAAGTCGATTGCATTCACGATGATCTGCAGCACGGCCGTAATGATGCGGCTGCCCCCCGGCGAGCCCGTGATCAGGAACGGCTTGCCGTCCTTGAGCACAATCGTCGGAGTCATCGACGAAAGCGGACGTTTGCCGGGACCGGGAAGGTTGGCGTCGTAGCCCACCAGGCCATAGGCGTTGGCGGCACCCGGCTTCGACGTGAAATCGTCCAGCTCATTGTTGAGCAGAACGCCGGTGCCCTCGGCGACAAGACCAAGCCCATACGAAAAATTCAGCGTGTAAGTGTTCGACACCGCGTTGCCGTCGCGGTCGATGATGGAGAAATGCGTGGTGTTCCGCCCTTCGAAATCGGCAGGCTTGCCGGCGCGGATCTCGGCAGAAGGTGTCGCGCGTTCGCCGATTTGCGCGCGCAGGGATGCCGCATATTTTTTTGACGTGAGCCCGGCAACCGGCATCTTGACCGCGGCCGGATCGCCCATGAAGACAGCCCGGTCGGCGTAAGCGCGCTTCATCGCCTCGATCATATCGTGAAGCGATTCATCGCGGCTGAGCTTCGCGAGATCATAGCCTTCGAGAATATTGAGCATCTCGATGAGATGAACGCCACCGGAAGAAGGTGGCGGCATCGAGATGATGTCATAGCCGCGATAGGTGCCGCGCAACGGCGCGCGTTCGATTGCGCGGTAGTTCTTCAGATCGTCGACGGTCATGATCCCGCCGGCCTTGCGAATCGCACTTGCGAGCTTTTCCGCAACCGGACCCTCGTAAAATCCTTTGGGACCATCGTGCGCAATGGCGCGGAGCGTCGCCGCAAGATCGGGCTGCAGCAGATCCTGGCCGGGAGCCAGGACGCTTCCGTCACTGTTAAGAAAAACCGGTGCGCTTGAATGCCAGCGCGCAATGCGCTGCTGCGCCAATGGGAGCGTGTCGGCGATGTCATCGACGACGTCTACGCCGTTGCGCGCAAGCGTGATTGCGGGTTCGATCAGGTCGGCAAGCGACAGCTTTCCGGATCCGTATTTTTCTCGGGCTAGCGCGAGGCCAGCGACAGTCCCGGGGACGCCGACCGACAACGCGCTGTCACGCGATTTTTTCGGATCAGGTTCGCCGTTGGCGTCGAGAAACATCGTTTCGGTGGCGGCGGCCGGCGCCGTTTCACGATAGTCAATGGTGACATTCTGGCCCGTCTTGCCGAGGTGGATCACCATGAAACCGCCGCCGCCGATATTGCCTGCGCGCGGATAGGTGACCGCAAGCGCGAAGCCGACTGCGACTGCTGCATCGACGGCATTCCCGCCTCGATCGAGGATTTCAACACCGATGCGCGCAGCGCGGCTTTCCTGCGCAACCACGACGCCATTGCGGGCATGAATCGATTGCGCGGGGGGAATGTCGGGCGGGCGCGAGACCGGCGCGACCTGGGCCGAGGCCGCAGCCCCGAGGACCAGTGATAGCAGCAATGAAATGGCCGGAACGCAGCGAAACATGAGACGGTGCCTATAGAATCGTGATGGGTGGGACAAGCCCGCGCATCACGATAGAGGCTTTACCGCGCCTGCCCGTGATAGGTCGTGTTCGGCCGCATGTCGGTTGCCGATGCCACGCGGTTCGACATGTTGAAGAAGCCGACGATGGCCGAGATATCCCAAATGTCGCGGTCGGTGAATCCGACGCGGCGCAGCCGTTCGCGGTCCCCTTCTTCGACGCTCCAGGGCGAGGCCGTCAGTTTGACTGCAAAATCGAGCATTGCACGCTGGCGCTTGTTCAGCCGCGCCACGCGATAATTCATGACAAGATGCTCGCCGAGGAGGGGATTGCCCGAGTACTGCCTGACGGCGGCGCCATGGGCGGTGAGGCAGTAGTAGCAGCGGTTTTGCGAAGATACCGCTACCGCAATCATCTCGCGCTCGAGCTTCGAGAGACCGGACTCCCCGAGCATCAGGTCGTTGTACATGGCAACGAAGGTTTCAAGCTTTGCCATGTCGAAGGCATAAGCGAGGAGGACGTTCGGCACGAAGCCGAGCTTGTCCTGGCATTTCTTGAAATAGGCAGCCATAGCGGGCGAAAGCTTCGCCGGCGCCAGGTTGAGCGAAATCACCGGCACATCGTCGGCGGCCGCCGTTGTGATCGGCTTTACCACAGGTTTCGCGGGGCCAGCCTTTGCGGGCGGTTTCGGTGGCACGGCCTTGCCGCCCTTGATGGCGCGCAGCATCGGCATGTCCTTGCTCGCTTTTGCGGGCATGGTTTTTCCCGCGACTTTTGCCGATTTATTGGTTTTGGGCATTTCCACGTCCCTGGCGTTCGATCCTGACCCCGCTCAAATCTACATTGTTATACGCATGCGCGATATCGTCCGCAGGGCACCCTTTCGCCTTTTGTTTCAGTCGGTTAACGCCGCCAACCAGGCCTGCCGCCCGATGTTTGTCACTGCCCCGTCACCAACGGGTGTGTTGCTCTCGACGGCGCCGTACAGAGTGTGAAAAGTTCAGTCTGCCTCGACCGATTCCCTCATCGCGCACGATGCCGAAATTTGGCGACCGGTTTTCGGACAAGATCCTGCGCCAATGCTAAGCGCACGAGGTTCCATGGCCGTTCCTGCCAATCGCGAGGAAAGCACAGCCCGCCCCGTCATCGAAAAGGCCGGCGCATTGCTGGCCCGGCGCCATGGTGAAATTCCTGCAAGCTTCATCGAACAACTCTACGGCAACGCAGTGCCGGACGACGTGGTGCGTTATGCGCCCGACGATCTCACAACGCTTGCGGCGCGGGCTTACGACTTCATGGCTGAACGCTCGGCGGGCGCACCCAAGATCCGCTGCGAAACCGTCAAGCTCGCTCATTCAGGCGACAGCAATTTGGTGACGGTGGTCGAGATCGTCAATGACGACATGCCATTCTTGGTCGACTCGGTGATGAGCGAGATTGCTGAGTGGAAGCCCGAAATTCGTCTCGTCGCGCATCCGGTCTTCGGTGTCCGCCGTACCGGGAACAAGCTCACTGCAATTGATGCACCTAACGCCACAGACACGCGCGAGAGCTTTATCCATATTCATCTCGGGCCGATTGCCGACAACACATGCGGCGAGATTGAACGCGCTTTGCAAACTGTACTCGGTGAAGTGCGCCTCGCTGTTTTCGACTGGCGTGCGATGCGCGAGCGCGTCAACGCGAATATCGCCGAACTCAAAGCGAATCCTCCGCCGCTACCGGTCGATGAAATCGCCGAAACAATTCAATTTCTGCAATGGCTATTGGCCGACAATTTCACGTTCCTCGGCCTGCGCGATTACAATGTCGACGGCCAGTCACTGAAGCCGGATTTCGACGGCGCGCTCGGCATCATGCGCTCGCGTGAACTTCGGGTGCTAAAGCGCGGCACTGAGCTCCTGGAAATAACGCCGGAGATCATGGCATTCCTCAAGGAGCCGCGGCTTCTGATCATCGCCAAGGCCAACATTCATTCGCGCGTGCACCGGCGCGTCTATCTCGACTATATCGGCGTCAAGCGTTTTGACTCTTCGGGCAATCTTATTGGAGAGCACCGCATCATCGGGCTGTTCACGTCGACGGCCTATACGCGCGGCGCGCACGGCATTCCCTATCTGCGGCGAAAACTCGCCGCGGTGGAACGGCACGCCGGCTTCGATGCGGCCAGCCATTCAGGCAAGGCGCTGGCCAACGTGTTGGAGCACTATCCGCGCGACGAACTGTTTCAGGTCGATGAAGACACGCTCTATAGCTTCGCGCTTGCCATTCTTCAGCTTGATGAACGTCCGCGCGTCCGCGTGCTTGCGCGCCGCGACCGCTTTGACCGCTTTGTGTCGGTGCTGGTCTACGTGCCACGCGAACGCTACGACAGCCAAATCCGGGCGAAGATAGGCACCTATCTGGCCAATGCGTTCATCGGTCGTGTTTCGGCGTTCTATCCATATTTCCCGGACGAAGGTCCCCTGGTGCGCGTGCACTTTATTATCGGCCGCTCCGGCGGACCGACGCCCAATATCGAACGGGCAACACTCGAGCGTGACGTCGAGGCAATCATCCGGACCTGGAGCGACGGCTTCGGTGAGGCGCTAGCATTGCTCAATCCCCCCGACAAGCTGCGTGAAATATTCGCCCGGTATCGCGATGCATTCTCCGAGGGCTTCCACGAAGCCTATGCACCCACGGTCGCCGCCGGCGATGTTCGCGTCATTGAGGGGCTCTCGGATCAACGGCCGCTGGGCGTCGATTTTCATCACCGGCTGGAAGAAGACCAACAAAGCGTTGGTCTGAAGGTATGGAGCTTTGCGCGCCCGCTGCCTCTGTCGGAACGCGTTCCTGTCCTGGAAAACATGGGCTTCCGCGTCGTGGACGAGCGCACCTATCACATCGAGCCTCAGGGCCACGCCGGTGTGTGGTTGCACGATATGCTCCTCACCCGCGCAGACGCTGGCATGATTGATCTCGACGCTGGCGGTGCCCAGCTTGAGACGGCTTTCTTGATGGTTATGCGTGGAGTAGCCGAAAATGACGGCTACAACGCGCTCACGCTGCATGCCGGTGTTGCCTGGCGCGACGTGGCGCTCATCCGCACACTGTCGCGATTCCTGCGCCAAATTCGTGTGCCGTATTCGCAGGATTATATGTGGACGACTCTCGTGAAACATACCGGCATCGCCGCCGGCATTGTCGAGTTGTTTCACACCCGCTTTGCCCCACGCGCCGAATCCGGACGCAGCGACAAGCAGAAAATGATCGCCGCGCGTCTCGAAGAGGGATTGCAAAAGGTCGAAAGCCTGGATGAGGATCGTATCCTGCGGCATTTCATCAACGCAGTGCAGTCGGCGATCCGCACGAACTTCTATCAGACAGACAAAGATGGTCAGCCGAAATCGCTGATCTCGGTTAAGTTCGAAAGCCGCAAGCTCACCGATCTGCCGCTGCCGCGTCCGCTCTACGAAATATTTGTCTATTCGCCGCGCGTGGAAGGCGTGCATCTGCGCTTTGGCAAGGTTGCGCGCGGCGGTATCCGCTGGTCGGACCGGCCGCAGGATTTCCGTACCGAAGTCCTCGGACTGGTGAAGGCACAGCAGGTCAAGAACGCGGTGATCGTGCCGGTGGGCGCCAAAGGCGGCTTCGTCCCGAAGCTGATGCCGAAGGGCGCCACGCGCGACGTGGTGCAGGCGGAAGGAGTTGCCACTTACAAGCTCTTCATCTCGTCGCTACTCGACATCACCGACAATATTGCCCCGGATGGCAAAATTATTCCCCCCGCGAATGTGGTTCGTCACGAGGGCGACGATCCTTATCTCGTCGTCGCGGCGGACAAGGGCACAGCGACATTCTCCGATATCGCAAACGCGATCTCGGTCGAGCACGATTTCTGGCTGAACGATGCCTTCGCGTCCGGCGGCTCGGCCGGCTACGACCACAAGGCCATGGGCATTACCGCGCGCGGCGCCTGGGAGGCCGTAAAACGCCATTTCCGCGAAATGGATATCGATATCGGCAAAACGCCGTTCAACGTGATGGGCGTCGGCGACATGTCGGGAGACGTGTTTGGCAACGGCATGCTGCGCGAGGATACGATCAGGCTGCTGGCTGCGTTCGACCACCGCGACATTTTTATCGATCCCGATCCCGATCCGAAAAAGAGTTTCGCCGAGCGCAAGCGGCTGTTCGCGCTGCCGCGCTCGAGTTGGCAGGATTATGACAAGGCGCTTATTTCCAAAGGTGGCGGAGTCTACCCGCGCACATCGAAGGAAATTCGGTTGAGTGCCGAGGCGCGCAAAATCTTCGGTCTCGGGGAATCCGTGACGCCGCAGGATCTGATGAAGGCTATCTTGCGCGCGCAGGTGGATCTGCTCTTCTTCGGTGGCATCGGAACCTACATCCGCGCTTCGAGCGAGAGTGACGAAGCCGCAGGCGATCGCGCCAATGATGCGATCCGTGTCACGGGCGCCGAACTCAACTGCAAGGTGATCGGGGAGGGCGCCAACCTCGGCATGACGCAGCGCGGCCGCATCGAAGCCGCGCAGCGCGGGGTCAGGCTCAATACCGACGCGATCGATAACTCCGCGGGGGTGAATACCTCGGACGTCGAGGTGAACATCAAGATCGCGCTCAGCGCTCCGGTACGGTCCGGCGCGCTCACCATGGAAAAGCGCAACACATTTCTTGCGGAAATGACCGACGAGGTCGCGCGCCTGGTGTTGCGCAACAACTACCAGCAGACGCTCGCACTGTCGGTGGCGCAACGTCGCGGCCTTGAGGATCTCGGTTTCCAGCAGCGACTGATGCAGACGCTGGAACAACGCGGTGAGCTCGACCGGATGGTTGAATTCCTGCCGGACGACATGACGCTGAGTGAGCGGCGTAAACGCAACGCTGGCCTGACCCGGCCCGAGCTCGCGGTGCTGCTCGCTTATGCCAAGCTCTCGCTCTACAGCGAATTGCTCGACAGCACGGTTCCTGACGATCCCTATCTCGGGCGTGAGCTCAACCGGTATTTCCCGAAAGAGATGTCTGAGCGTTATGCCGGTGCCTTGCATGCACATCGGTTGCGGCGCGAGATCATCGCCACTCAATTGACGAACTCGATGATCAACCGTGGCGGCGCCACGTTGATCGTCCGCATAGCGGACCAGACCGGCGCGGCGTCATCGTCGATCGCCGCCGCCTTTGCCGCGGTTCGCAACAGCTATGACTTGATCGAGCTGAACGGCGAAATCGACGCGCTCGACAACAAGGTGTCCGGCAAGGTCCAGCTCGATCTTTATGCCGCCGTGCAGAACCTTCTGCTCGACCGGCTGGTCTGGTTCCTGCGCAACGTGGACCTGTCGCACGGCCTTGAGAAAATCATCGGCCATTATCGCGACAGCATCGCCCAGGTCGAAAAGGCTCTCGACCAGGCGCTGTCCAAGGCTGCCGCTTCCGCGCGCGACGCCCGCATCGATGAGCTGAGCAAAGCGAGCGTGCCGGAGACGCTGGCGCGCCGCCTCGCCAATCTGGCCGTGCTGAAGGCGGCGCCGGATATCGCGCTGGTGGCAGACCGTGCCGGCAAGCCGGTTGACGAAGTCACCGCCACTTATTTCGCGACGGAAGCGTTCTTCCAGCTCGACAGCGTGGCAAGCGCCGTGCCCAATATCGTCGTGTCGGATTATTTCGATCGCCTGGCGCTCGACCGCGCTCTCGATTCGATCGGCGATGCGGAGCGTCGTCTCACCGCGGCCATGGTCGCCAACGGACACGCCGGTGCCGATGCGGTGGAGGAGTGGGTACGGCCGCGGCAGGCGGAAGTCGAGCGTATTCGCTCCGCGATTCACCAGATCGCCGGGTCAGGCCTCACCCTGTCCAAACTGTCGGTAGCTGCCAGTCTTTTGGGCGATCTGGCGCGCCAGTAGCTGGCGCTCGCCGGATTTAGTGCCTGAAATGCCGCGTGCCTGTGAATACCATCGCGATGTCGTGTGCATCAGCAGCTTCGATTACCTTTGCGTCGTTTACCGAGCCACCCGGCTGTATCACCGCGGTTGCGCCAGCCTCAATCGCGACCAGCAAGCCGTCCGGAAACGGAAAGAAAGCATCGGACGCGACCACCGATCCTTTGGTGAGAGGCGCCGGAAGTTTCAGTTCTTTCGCGGCATCGTCAGCCTTGCGTGCAGCGATGCGTGCGGCATCGACGCGGCTCATCTGGCCGGCGCCAATACCGACGGTGGCGCGATTCTTTGCATAGACGATGGTGTTCGATTTCACGTGCTTGGCGACGCGGAAGGCAAAACGCAGATCAGCAAGCTCGGCGTCGCTCGGCTGACGCTTGGTAACGATATGGAGCTGCATCTCGTCCACAACCGCATTGTCGCGTGATTGCACCAGCAGCCCGCCAGCTACGGATTTTACCGTCAGCCCGCCAGCGCGCGGATCGGGCAGTCCGCCGGCGACCAGCAACCGCAAGTTCTTTTTTGCCCCGACGATCTTGATTGCTTCTTCAGTCGCGTCCGGCGCGACAATGACTTCGGTGAAAATCTCGGTAATCGCCTTCGCAGCCTCGGCATCAAGCTTGCGGTTCAGTGCAACGATGCCGCCGAATGCAGATGTGGAATCGCAGGCGAGTGCTTTTCGGTACGCCTCGAGCAGATCACGTCCTTCCGCAACGCCGCAGGGATTGGCGTGCTTGACGATCACGCAGGCGGCGGTCCGGTCCGGGTCGAACTCGGCAGCGCATTCATAGGCGGCATCGGTGTCGTTGATGTTGTTATAGGAAAGCTGCTTGCCCTGGAGTTGGCGCGCCGTGGCGACGCCGAAGCGCTGGCCGGGCGAGCGATAGAATGCCGCGGTCTGGTGCGGGTTCTCGCCGTAGCGCAGCGCTTCCGCCAATTTCCCGCCGAAAGCCCGATAGTCGGGGGCGTCGTCGTGCAGCGTTTCCGCGAGCCAGTTTGAAATCGCGGCGTCGTAAGCGGCGGTGCGCGCATAGGCTTTAGCCGCGAGTTTCTGCCGCAATTCGAACGTCAGCATGCCGTTGTGCGCAGCCATTTCGCCAAGCACCTTTTCGTAATCGACAGGATCGACCACGACGGCGACGTCGGCATGATTCTTGGCGGCCGCACGAATCATCGCCGGTCCGCCAATGTCGATATTCTCGATGCAATCGTCGAATGAAGCGCCCTTCTCGACAGTCGATTCAAACGGATAAAGATTGACCACGAGCAGATCGATCGCCCTGATCTGGTGCTGCTCCATCGCCGCCGCGTGCTCCTTGTTGCCGCGGATTGCGAGCAGGCCACCATGCACTTTCGGGTGCAGCGTCTTGACGCGGCCGTCCATCATTTCGGGAGAGCCGGTCAGCTCGGCGACATCGATCACGGCAAGACCGGCATCCTTGAGAGCCTTGGCGGTGCCGCCAGTCGAAACCAGCTCAACGCCGAACCCGGCAAGCGTCGTCGCAAATGCAGTCAGGCCGGTCTTGTCAGAGACCGAAAGCAAAGCGCGGGTTACGCGTCGTGGGTGGTTGGCCATGAGGCACGAGCTAGCACATCAACAGCCCTGAAGTGTATTCGGCTGTAACGCATGTGAGCACTGCATCCACAAGCATCGATTCTATAGCGGCAATTCCGGTTCGTGAGCACGGTCGGGTCGCGCGCCCGGGCTGGCAGGCGGCGTGTGGCGGAAGCTCCAGCGTACATTGTCCTGCTCGCCCACACGCCCATAAATGACGATTTGCACCGTCCGACGCGGCCCGTCTGAGCCGGCCAGGAACACGCTTTCCTCGATTTCAACGGAGTCGGCCAAAGTTGCGAAGGTCCATACTTCGCGATCCTGCAAAAGCAGGATGACGCCTCGTCCGTCAGCGAGGCGGCTTGCCTTGATTGCAGGGTGCAGATGAAACCGGACGGCAAATTCGGCACTTGGGCCCGAAGGGGCCGCCTGGCCGCCTGCCGTCGTGAAGCTGTCTTCTCCATCGAGCACCCGGCCATCTGCACTCAGCCGAATAGCGCGATGATGAATAACGTCGCAGTCGCTTGCATAGCCGTCGTGGGAGGCGCGCAGCACTGCACCGCTGGAATCGCGCTCGACATGGACCTCATGTGGCCCGCTTATGATCGGCGCACCGCCCAGCAGCCGCCGGGCCGCGGACGATTCGAGAAAATGGCACGACGATTTGTCCTCAATCGTCACCGTGGAGTGCGCCGGCGTCGCACGCGCGACCTGGCGCCAATTCTCCTTGTTGACCGCCGGCAACCCGCAATTGATGACCAGCCGGTGCTGCTTCCATGACATTTCGAACGACAGGCAGCCGGCATGAGCTTCCTGGCTCACAGCGACCGGAGGAGCTTTTCCCGTATCCATCAGGAGCGCGGTCTGGCCGGCTTCGATGCGCTGATAGCCTGAGTGCGGAGCATTCGAGACGGGTGTCCCCCGCGCATCGTCATACGCCAGAACGGTGGCGAGCAGATCGACTGGTGTGGGCCCCATGCCGTTGAATTGCGCGAAATTCCCATCGCCATGCCGGAAAAAGCGCAGCATGGGCATGACTCGGTCGATGGCATTATTAAGCGCCTGCGGCGGCTGCAACTGGCGCGCGG
>Ga0163163_10005355_pt1 | contig 11084 bp, 12 predicted proteins | sample S65metaG_FD_119766 | JGI IMG/M metagenome (GOLD analysis project Ga0163163, IMG submission 119766) | Switchgrass rhizosphere microbial communities from Kellogg Biological Station, Michigan, USA - S6-5 metaG | ecosystem: Host-associated > Plants > Roots > Rhizosphere > Soil | place: USA... | reverse complement strand
GAAGAAAGCGCTCAAGCAGTTCGGTCTTCTCGGCGGCGGCAGTGACGCGCCGGAAGCCGTTCCCGAGGACGGTCGCGTCGTCGAGCTGTTCCGCAGCCGTGCCGAGCTGCGCAAGCAGCACGACGAGCTCAACGGCGAGCTGCAGCGCCTGCGCGATCGCCTGAAGCAGCAGGAAGCCGCCACCTCGCGCGTGCAGGAAATGGTCGAGACCCTCGAGAAGCGACTCGAGTCGGCCGACACCGGTCTATCTACCCTGGTTTTCTACCACCTGCGGGCGTTGTGGGGCGACGGCCGCGAGATCATCGGCCTGCTGGTCAAGGACCTCGCGATGAAGCAGGAGGAGCGCGAGCGCAAGGCGTTCGCGCTGGAGGGCAACCGTCGGCAGTTCCAGCTGCGCAAGGATACGGAGCAGCAGTTGCGGCAGGCGGAGTCCAACATGGTCGCGGCGCGGCAGCAGCTCACGGCCTTCGACGCGCAGGTCGCGAAGCTCGACCAGTGGTGGCATCGCTGGCAGCGGCCCAAACTGCTGGCGCGGCGCCCGCCGTTGCAGGAGGCGGTGGCCGCCGCCGATGCGGCATTGAAGGCTGCGCGCACGCGCTGCGAGAACCTGGAAAAGGCGGGCGCGGGCGATTTCCCCGGCATTTCGGTCGAGTCCAAACGGGCGATCAACATCGCGGCCATCGCCTGCGCAGAGGTGCTGTGCCTGCGGCTGTCGCGCACCAACCTGGTGGCGGCGGCCCGGGCCGCCATGTCGAAGCGCGAACCCAGCGAGTACTACGGCGATCTCGCGGCCTGTGTCTCGCTGATGAGCGACATCGTCAAAGCCCGTAGCCTGCTGAAGCAGCGCGGTGGCGTCACACAGGATGTCGCGCAGCGCAGTGAGCGGATTCGTGCCACGGCTGCCTACCTGGGCGAGTTCGAGACCGTGCCCATCCCTGAATCCTGCGCGGTATCGCAAGGTGATGTGCTCGTGCACGGCTCAGAGGGCGTGACGGCCGCGAGGCTGCCGAACGTCCTGGCCGAAGACACCTGGGACCTCTTCAAGGTCCTGTTGCGCTGATCCGGGCGAATGGGCGGCGCATGGCGCCGCCCAGTTCACTCCTGTTTCTTCTTTTCCGCCTGCACGGTGCGCGAGGGCGCGCCATGCAGAGGGCGCACGCCCGTGACCATGTCGGTCATGACCTCGGTGGCCTGGTCGAGCACAGTGTCGGGGAATTTGGCGTCCGCGAGCTCCTCGGAGGTCTTGAGCGGCGGCAGGTTCTGCGCGGCTCGGCGCGCGTTCTCGCGCGCCAGGCGATCCTTTTCCATTCTCTCGCGTTCGGCCTTGCGGGCCTGGAGGTTCAGCGACAGCGAGGTCTGCTTGCGGACCGCGTCGTTGGCGGCCAGGTCGGCCACCAGCCAACGGTAATCCGGGTCCTTGTCGGCGCGCGCTTTTTCTTCGCTGGCGAGCACGGCAACGTTTGGCTGCGCGTTCTTGGCTTCGCTGCGGAAGGGCACGCCGGCGATGCGATCCCACGGCAGCGCCCCTTCGAGCGCGCTCTCGCCGAACTCTTCCATGTCGATATTGGACGGCAGGGTGACATCGGGTTCGACCCCGCGATGCTGGGTGCTCTCGCCAGTCACCCGGTAGAACTTGCCGATGGTGACGGTGAGCTGGCCGTTGACCGGGCGCGGCGACCAGCGGTCGAGCGGCACCAGGTTCTGCACCGTGCCCTTGCCGAAGGTGCGCTGGCCGACGATCGTGGCGCGGTGGTAGTCCTGCAGGGCACCGGCGAAGATCTCCGAGGCCGACGCGCTGAAGCGGTCGACGAGCACGGCGAGCGGGCCCGAGTAGGCCACGCCCGACTCCGGGTCGTCCTGGACTTCGAGCTCGCCGGTAGTGACCTTGAGCTGCACCACCGGGCCCTTGTCGATGAACAGGCCGGTGAGCGCCGTCGCTTCCGGTAGATAGCCGCCGCCATTGCCGCGCAGGTCGAGCACCAGGCCGTCGATTTTCTCGACCTTGAGCTCATTGATGAGGCGGCGTACATCGCGAGTCGTCGAGCGGTATTCCTTGTCGCCCGCGTTCTGCGCCTCGACGTCCTGGTAGAAGGCGGGCACATTGATGATGCCGACCTTGAACTCCTTGTCGCCGCGCTTGATGGTGCGCAGCTCTTTCTGGGCTGCCTGAGCTTCGAGGGTCACCTTGTTGCGCGTGAATTCGAGAGTCTTTTCGGGGGTCCCCGGCGCGGCGCCGGCGGGAAGCACCTGCAGCCGCACTTGCGTGCCGGCGCGGCCACGGATCAGCTGCACGACGTCGTCGATGCGCCAGCCGAGTACATCGGTGACCGGGCCTTCTTTACCCTGCCCGACGCCGGTAATGCGATCCTTGACCGAGAGCGTACCGGCAACGGCCGCGGGGCCGCCTTCGATGACGTTCATGATGGTCACGTAGTCGTCGATGAGCTGCAGCGAGGCTCCGATGCCATCGTAGTTGAGGCTCATCTGGATGCGGTATTCCTCGGAGCTGCGCGGCGAGAAATAGCTGGAATGCGGATCGTAGGCGCGCGCGTAGGAGTTCATCAGGGACTCGAACACGTCGTCGGCGCTCACCTGGTCGATGCGCTTGAGCGTGGTCTCGTAGCGCTTCTTCAACAGCTTGGTGGCCTCGTCCCAGCTCTTGCCGGTGAGCAGCAGCGACAGCGCATCGTTCTTCACACGCTTGCGCCACCAGTCGTCGAGCTCGGCAGGTGTGGCAGCCCACGGCGCCTTTTCCCGGTCGAAGTCGAAGCTCTCGTTGAGCGTCCAGTCCGGCTCCTTGTCGAGCTGGGAGATGGCGAACTTGATGCGCTCGCGGTTGCGCTGCTGGAAGCGCGCGAAGATCGCGAAGGCCGGATCGACGTTGCCGTCGCGAATCATGTCGTCGAAACGCATGCGGTACTGGTCGAACTCGGCAACGTCGGACGCGAGCAGGCTGGAATGCTGCCCGTCGATGCTTTCGAGGTAGCGGGTATAGACGATGCCCGACAGTCGATCGTCGAGCTTGGCGCCGCTGTAATGCATGCCCTCGAGCATCGACCCAACCTTGCGCGCCACCACTTTGTGGCGTTCGCTGGGGACGACCGAACCGGCGGGCAGCTGGGTATTGGCGGGAGCCTGGGCAGACCCCGTGAGGACCAGCAAGGCGGCCAACATGGAGGGAGCGAGCCAGCGGGAAGAGCGGGTGAGCGATGAATTCATGCTGCGACGTATCTCGGGGCGGGAAAAGGGTCCGTACAATTCAACACTAAGGCCGCCTAGTGGCCTGCTTCAAGTGGCATCTCTCCAAACTTTGGTCATTCCATGCGCCCACTGGTCGTTCTCCTTGGAATCGTGATGGGTTCGACAGTCTCCATCGCGGTCGCACTCTTGCTGACAGGCGTGGTTTTCCTGCTGTTACCTGAATACGCCGAACGTCTGGCAGACGAGCGGGGGCCACTCCGATGGGCATGCCTGCTATCCGTGATACTCGCGGCAATCGCGTCTACCAGCTTCTACGGGGAATTGCGCCGCCGGGTCTGGCGCCATGCGGCGCACGCCGTGCTGGCGCTGATGCTGGCCATAGCCCTGTGGACCTACTGGCCAAAGAAGTGACGGGCCGCGGCATTCCACTTCGAGCGGCCCAGGCTCGCGTTGGTTCCGGGTGGTCGCCAAACTGACCCGAGCGGGGCTGCCCCGAGGAGAAGCCCTCCCAACCGGATGGACCAAGGTCCGATGGTCGACCGGCCCCCGGCGTGACTGCCGGGGATCAGCGTCGTGCGCGCCGCTGCTGCCAGGCTTCGATCGGGGTTTTGCCCTGCTGACTGTTGTACGGATCGCAGCCTTGCGGTTCGCTGGACGGAAGCAGGAAATCGCCTAACAAGGTGGCCTTCACGTCCTGGCGTTTGGCAGGTGCCTTTCCATTTTGTTTCTCGTGGTCGCGGTGCCGGGCACGTTCTTCGGCTTGCTGGTCCGCGAGGTAGTACTCGCTCATTTCTTCTTCTTCCCCGTGATCGCCTGCTCCCCGAAGCCAGTGTCGCCGAAATGCGTCACATATTTGCGGTCAGGGCTTCGCTCTCCGCGAATAAATCGTGAACGGGTTCACGTTTTGCCGGGGCCGTTTTACTTATAGCTTGCGGAGGACCAGGCGACACAGACGCGCGAATGACAGGAAGAAGAACGGACCCAACAGCACGATCCAGCAACTTGGCCGGAACTCGACCAGGCCCTTGAAGAAGTCGTAGAACAACGAGAAGACTCCGTGGGTCTCCTGCACGGTGCCATGGGCATAGGCGCCGAGGGTGAACTTTCCCGCGAGGTACAGGAGCGCTGGCATGACCAGCAGGCCCGCGAGGAAAGCGAGCCCGAATGTCATCGCTTCAAATTTTGGACGCGACAGCGAGAAGTAGTAGTCGCGTGCTCGCTCGAACCAGGTGAACAACTTTTGTCCGGCCCCCGTAGTCCCGCCGGCCGGCGGGAAAGCGCGCGCATAATAGCGCATGAACAAAATCAAGGCGGCAGTTGTAGGTGTCGGTTACCTCGGGCGCTTCCACGCACAGAAATACGCGCAGATTCCGGGTTGCGAGCTCGTCGCGGTGGTCGATGGACGCGAAGAGATCCGCAACGCGGTGGCCGCCGAGGTCCACAGCCGGCCGGTCGCGGACTACCGCGAACTGCTTGGCCAGGTGCAGGCCGTGAGCGTCGTGACACCCACGCCGGCGCATTTCGAGATTGCCGACGCTTTCCTGGCCGCCGGCGCCCACGTGCTGGTGGAGAAGCCCATCACCGAAACCCCGGCGCAGGCGCGTGCTCTGATCTCACGCGCCGCCGAGAAGCGCTGCATCCTCCAGGTGGGGCACCTCGAGCGCTTCAACGCGGCCATCCTGGCCGCCGAGCCACACCTGCACTCGCCGCGTTTCATCGAATGCCATCGGCTGGCGCCGTACAAGGAGCGCGGCACGGACGTAAACGTCGTGCTCGATCTCATGATCCACGACATCGACCTGGTGCAGTCGCTCGCGGGTAGTGAGATCGTGAGTATCGATGCCATCGGGAGCCCGGTTTTTTCGGGCGAGATCGACATCGCGAACGCGCGCATCCGTTTTGCGAACGGTTGCGTGGCGAACACCACGGCGAGCCGCGTCAGCCTCAAGACTGAACGCAAGCTGAGGATTTTCGAAGACGCCGCCTACATTTCGCTCGACTTGCAGCAGAAGATTCTGACGCTGATCCGCAAGCGCGATGCAGCGCCGGCACCCGGACAGCTTCCTGTCAGCATCGAGGAAGCGAACCTGGAGCAGGGGGATGCCCTGAAGAGCGAAATCGAGTCGTTTATCGAATGCATACGGAACGACCGTCGGCCGATCGTGTCAGGAGAAGATGGACTGCGCGCACTCGAGACCGCGATCCGTATCACCGAGCAGGTCAAGGCCAACCTGGAGGCGACTCGCAGCCCGGCTTGAATCCCAAGGGTTGAAGGAGGGGGCGGCGCACCTACATATCCCGCATGAACACTCTCATCCGACCACTGACTGACGTGCGACGTACGCTCGACATCGATCTCGTGGCCGACTTCACCTGCCCGTGGTCGTGGCTGGGAATGGCGCAGCTGACCCGGGCGCTCGGAAATCTCGAGGGTGATGTCGAAACCCGCCTGCGCTGGCATCCGTTCCGCATGGCCCCCAAGGCGGCGACCACCAATCCGCGCAGCTTCCACGACTACCTCGCGGAAAGGCTTCCGGCCGGCATCAGCGTGCCGTTCGCCGAGAGGAGCCTGACCGAGGCCGGCCGTGAACTCGGGCTCGATTTTCACTTCGAGAAGTTGGGTAGCCTGCCGAGTACCGCCGAAGCCCATCGTCTGGTGCAACTCGCTGTCGACGAGGGACGCCACGCGAATGTCGCGGCAGCGATCTTCCGCGCCTACTTCGAGAACGGCGCGAACATTGGCGATCCGACGGTGTTGAGGCAGCTCGGCGCCGAGGCCGGGCTCACCGAAAAGACCTTGCAGACCTTCCGCGACACGCGCGAAGGGGACGCGGCCCTGGCTGGCAGCGAGGAGCGCCTGCGCGGCTTCGGCGTGCGGACCGTGCCGAACCTGCTGTTCGGGGGACGCGTTCTGGTTCCGGGCACGGTGAACGTCGCCACCTACGTGCACGCGCTCGACCAGGCGCTGTTCCCGGTGAGCGACGACGACGCCAAAGAAAAGCCGACCCTGCAATGACATGACGCGCCGGGCGGACCGTTGCCGTTCTGGCAGCGGTCCGTCGGAGGCGCTACCTTACGGCCGCATGTCGCAGGCCAGCCTCAAACCCCTCTCGAGCCTCCGCGCGGATCTTGCTGCCATCGTGGGTGAGCAGGGCCTGCTCGAAGGCCTGGCCGTGCGCGAACGGGGTGCCGCGCTGTTCCATGGGCGGGTCGAGTCCGAACTACTGGTGCGACCGCGCAGTACTGCGCAGGTCTCGCAGATCCTGGGACTTTGTCATTCACGCGGGCAACCGGTGGTGACGCACGGTGGGCTCACCGGTCTCGTACAGGGCGCGGACGCGGGCCGTGGCGAGGTCGTGTTGTCGCTGGAGTCCATGAATGCCATCGAGCGTGTCGACGTGGCGGGACGCAGCCTGCGCGCGCAGGCCGGCGTGCAACTCGGTCGCGTGCAGCGCGAGGCGGAAGAACACGGCATGGTGTTTCCGCTCGATCTCGGCGCGCGCGACAGCGCCACGGTCGGAGGCAACATCTCGACCAACGCCGGCGGCTTGCGCGTGCTCCGATACGGAATGATGCGCAACCTGGTGCTCGGTCTGGAGGCGGTACTTGCGGACGGCACGGTGCTGACATCCCTGAACCGCATGCTCAAGAACAATGCGGGGTATGACCTCAAACACTTGTTCATCGGCAGCGAGGGCACGCTGGGCGTGGTGACGCGGGCCGAGCTGCGGCTGGTGTCGCGTACGCGCAGCCAGGAGACACTGCTGGCCTCGTTGCCCACGTTCGACGCCATGGTGGAGCTGTTAGGTCGCCTGGATTCAGGTCTCGGTGGGCAGCTCGCGGCCTTCGAAGCGCTGTGGGGCAACTACTACGACTACAACACCTTGCCGGCGGCCGGCAATGCCGCACCACTGGCGCGCGGCGCGCCCTTCTACGTGGTCGCCGAGACGCTTGGCGGTGATCCGCAGCACGACCGCGCCCGGCTCGAGTCCGTGCTGGGCGAGGCGCTCGAGGCTGGCGTCGTGAGTGATGTGGTCATCGCGAGCTCGGAGACCGAGCGGCGGGCCATCTGGGCCATCCGCGAAGACGTGTGGGAGGTGCAGAACATCGCACCGCTGCTCACATTCGACGTGAGCCTCCCGATCGAGAACATGAAGGCCTACGTCCGGGAGGTCGGCGAGGGCGTGCAGGCACTGGCGGGCGAAAACCGCTGCTTCGTGTTCGGGCACATGGCCGACGGCAACCTGCACATCGTCGTGGCCGCCGGCGACGACACGGAGACGCGCGCGAAGGTCGAGGGCATCGTGTACCGGCCGCTGGCGGCGATCGGCGGCTCGGTGTCCGCCGAACATGGCATCGGCCTCGAGAAGCGTGACTATCTACCGCTGTCGCGCACACCGGCGGAGATCGCCACCATGCGGCTGCTCAAACAGGCGCTCGATCCCAAAGGCATCCTCAATCCGGGGAAGGTGTTCGCATGAATGAGCCATCGCATTTGACGCGGCCCCGGCGCGAGATCACGGTGGCCGCCATGCAGTTCGCCTGCGGCTGGGATATCGATCGCAACATTGCGACCGCCGAACGGCTGGTACGCGAGGCCGCGAAGCGCGGTGCGCAGATCATCCTGATCCAGGAACTGTTCGAGACGCCGTATTTCTGCATCGAGCAGGATTCCCGTCACCTGCGCGCCGCGACGACGGTGGCCGACAACCGCGCCATCCGGCACTTCGCGCCCATCGCGCGCGAGCTTGGCGTAGTGCTGCCGATCAGTTTTTTCGAAAGGGCCAACAACTCGTATTTCAATTCGATCGCGATTCTCGACGCCGACGGCACCAACCTCGGTGTCTATCGCAAGGCGCACATCCCGAACGGTCCCGGCTACCAGGAGAAGAACTACTTCAGCCCCGGAGACACCGGGTTCAAGGTCTGGGATACGAAGTTCGCCCGCATTGGCGTCGGTATCTGCTGGGACCAGTGGTTTCCCGAGACCGCGCGCTCGATGGCACTGATGGGTGCAGAGCTGTTGTTCTTCCCGACGGCCATCGGCAGCGAACCTCCTCCGGCGCTGCCCGTGAACTCGCGCGATCACTGGCAACGCACGCAGCAGGGCCATGCGGCCGCAAACCTGATGCCGGTCATAGTGTCGAACCGCATCGGCACCGAGCGTGCGCTCCAGGATCCCGAGAAGCTCTACATCCGCTTCTATGGCTCGAGCTTCATTGCGGATCCCACCGGCGCGAAGGTCGCGGAGGCCGACGAAGAGAACGAGGCGGTGATCACCGCGAAGTTCGACCTCGAGCGCACCGCGGAGCTGCGCAACAACTGGTTCGTGTTCCGTGACCGCCGTCCGGACCTTTACGGCGTGTTGACGACGTACGACGGCCATTCCGGCCGTTAGTCAGGCACTGGCAAGGAAGGAAGGCTCCCCGAATCACTTCGAGGAGCCTTTTGTTGGTGGAGGCGGCGAGAATTGAACTCGCGTCCGCAAGCACTAGACGTGAGGATCTACGTACGTAGCTGCTTCTTTGTTTTCTCACTGTCCGCTACCCGAAGAGCAGGGAAGACGTCCAGCCAGCTACAGTGACTCTTAACGGTTCCGCCCGTAGCACACGGAACCGCGATCCTATGAACGCGACCCGAGTTTCAGAGGCATAGGCACCTACTGGTCTCGGGGTCAGCTGCGACTAGGCAGCTAGAGCGTAGTTGTCGTCGTTGGCAACTATGATTTGCAAAGGGATTTACGAGGTCTTTACACCCTCGGTACGCCTCTCACGGTTCGCAACCCACGTCGAAACCGGTCGCCCCCGTAACAGTGCGCCAGCATACATGGTGTCGCGGCGCGGTGCTTCAACCGCGTCGGAGGATTCTGGCCTTGTCGCGCGCCCAGTCCCGGTCTTTCTCGGTGGCACGCTTGTCGTGTTCCTTCTTGCCCTTGGCCAGGCCGATCTCGAGCTTCGCCCGGCCGTCCTTCCAGTGCAGGTCGAGCGGCACCAGCGTATAGCCCTTGCGCTCCACGCTGCCCACGAGGCGCGCCAGCTCGGACTTGTTGAGCAGTAGTTTGCGGGTGCGCTTGGGGTCCGCGACGACGTGCGTCGAGGTGGTGTTGAGCGGCGTCACCAGCGAGCCGAACAGGAAAGCCTCGCCGTCCTTGAGATAGACATAACCCTCGGCGATCTGCGCCTTGCCCGCGCGCATAGACTTCACCTCCCAGCCCTGGAGCACGAGCCCGGCCTCGAGCCGCTCCTCGATCAAATAGTCGTAGCGTGCCCTGCGGTTCTCGGCAATCAGGCGCGGAGTTTCTTTCTTGTCTGGTTTGGCCACAGCGCGATTGTACCCATGCGGGGCACGTTTAAGATTGGCTCACATGCGTGAAGTCAAACGATCGGCCCTGATCGCCGAAACGCCGGCAAGGATGTTTTCGCTCATCAACGACATCGAGAGGTATCCCGAGTTCGTGCCCTGGTGCACGGCCGCGCGTGTCGAGTCCCGCGGGGACAAGGAAGTCGTGGCCACGCTGAACATCAAGCGCGGCCCGCTGCGGGCGGAATTCACCACGCGCAACCTGCTCGAGCCGGATCGCCGCGTGCTCATGCAGTTCGTCAGCGGGCCGTTCCGCGTGCTCGAGGGGCTGTGGACGCTGACGCCGCTCGGCGACCTCGGCTGTCGCATCGAGCTCGAGATGCGCTTCGAATTCGCCAACCGCGTGACCGGCACGTTGTTCGAGCCGGTTTTCGAGGACACGGCGGGGTCGCTGGTCGACGCGTTCGTCAAGCGGGCGCGCGACTCGCGCCAGTAGTTAGGTCGTGGTGCGGTGAAACGGGTGAGCGTCGTTTTCGCGCTGCCGGAACGGCAGTGGAGCTGGTCGCTGACGTTGCCGGATGCGGCGACCGTGGACGACGCGCTGGAGCAGGCTCGTGCCGCCGCCGCCGGCGCGCCGGTCCCGTGGCAGGGTCAGGTCGGAATCTTCGGTGCGTTGTGCGACCGCAACGCCGTGCCGCGCGACGGCGACCGAATCGAGATCTACCGTGCGCTCAAGGCTGACCCGAAGGCGTCCCGGCGGGAGCGGGTAAAGGCTGTGAGGCAGGCACGGGATCAGGCGCCTTCCCGGCCTCGGTCTCGGTCGTAGTCTGGGAGTCCGGGGGCGGCGTGACTTCGTTGCCTGCGGCACCCGTGTGGGTATCGCCGTGTCCGGTCATGCGCTGCCAGATACTCGGCTTCCGCTCGTTTTTCTTGTTGGCGGCGATCGCCTTGCGCAGGTCGCGATCCAGCTGCTGCAGATCTGTCTGCGTCGGAACGCCCTGGTTCTCGTAACGCTGCACGCGCTCGTCTTCGAAGTACACGGTCAGCCGGCGCTTGAGCGGCGCCTTGTACTGCCGCGAGCTGAAAAAGTAGTAATAGTCCCAACGAGAATTGTCGAAAGCATCCGGCACCATGGGCGTGCCCAGCAGGAAACGCACCTGGCTGCGCGTCATGCCTTCCTTGAGTTGCGAGACCGACTCAGCGACCAGGTAGTTGCCCTGCTGAATGTTCATCTTGTAGACGCAACCGGCCGCGAGAAAAGAGCTCGCGACGAGCAAGATCGTTGATAGTGCAAGGCGTTTCATGGTGGCGCATCATACCGCATCGTTTTCAGGAGACCGCTGGCTTGGAAAGCAAGGACCTGCGCAAGGCGGGACTCAAGGTCACGGGACCCAGGCTCAAGATCCTCGAGATCCTCGAAGGGAGCCCGACCCGTCACATGTCTGCCGAGGGCATCTACAAACGCTTGATCGAGTCCAATGAGGACATCGGTCTCGCGACCGTGTATCGCGTACTCACGCAGTTCCAGGCCGCGGGACTGGTGGCGCGTCACCACTTTGAAGACGGAATGGCTGTTTTCGAGT
>Ga0163163_10005354_pt1 | contig 11084 bp, 8 predicted proteins | sample S65metaG_FD_119766 | JGI IMG/M metagenome (GOLD analysis project Ga0163163, IMG submission 119766) | Switchgrass rhizosphere microbial communities from Kellogg Biological Station, Michigan, USA - S6-5 metaG | ecosystem: Host-associated > Plants > Roots > Rhizosphere > Soil | place: USA: Michigan... | reverse complement strand
GGAGCCGAGCCGCCAGCCGCTACCAACTGGGCTACCAGGTCGCTTGGCATCTCGTAAGCAGCCGCCGGTTGTGGCGCAGGCAATTTATTGGGAGCGCGGGCGTCGCTGGGCCGCGATTTGTCCAGATCCTGAATCTCCAGCATCGACTCAATGGGCGTGATACCGCAGATTGCGTCCGGCGAAAACTGGCTGAGCCGCAGCGCGACCGCGCCGATTAATTTGCCATCCACATACACCGGGCTGCCGCTCATGCCGCCGGCGACGCCGGTGCGCTCGGCTTTACCGCCCATCTTCGCCATGATGACGTGCCCCCGGGGGCCCATGGCGTTTTTCCAGACACCGATGATTTCGACAGGCACCGGCTCAGGTGTCATGCCGCTGAAAACCGTCCAGGCGATGGCGTGCATTCCGGGCTTGACGTCTTTGAGAGGAAGGATTTCCGGCTTACCGGCTTTGGGCGGCGTGAGTTCCGCTGCTTGCGCAAGGCCCCCGATTTGCAGAACAATCACGGCAATAGTCGCCAGGCAGCTTCTCATAGCGCAAAAAACCTCTCAGGTCCGATGCGGCAGCTCCGGCGGTCCGAAGCACCGCATAGACACTTGTATGTCCGATGCGACCACTTTACCACGCGCGTGGGGCGGTTGGCGGGCACTGCTCGTTAGCAGTTTTTAGACGCGGCGGAGTATCCGAAAGTTCCCTGACAGGGTGCTAGGCGCTGACCCGGTGCTCTTCGCGCATGCCGATCAGCCGTTCCAGTTTCGATCCGGGCCGGATGATGGTTTCGTTGCGCTCCGGGCCGGTGGAAACGCCGCCGACTTCGACGCCGGTGCGATCCTCCAGAAACTTCAAATACGCGCGCGCATTCTTCGGGAGCTCTTCGTAGCGAGTAATGCCACGAGTTACCGTTTGCCAGCCAGGAAGGTTTTGATAGACCGGTTCCAGGGCTTCGAGCGCACGGTAAGTGGCCGGCATCTCGGTGATCTCCTGACCCTTCAGGCGGTAGCCGGTACACACCGGAATTTCAGCTAGCTGATCCATCACGTCCAGCTTGGTGATCAGCAGCGTATCGAAACCGTTGATCATCGCGGTGTAGCGCAGCAGCGGCACGTCGAACCAGCCGCAGCGGCGTGGGCGCCCGGTTACCGCGCCGAATTCGTTACCCTCGCGGCGCAGTAGTTCCCCGCCGCCATCATTGCTTTCCGTCGGGAACGGACCCGAGCCTACTCGCGTGATATACGCCTTCGAGACCCCGATCACGCCGTGGATTTTCGTCGGAGGCACGCCGGTGCCGATCGATGCTCCGCCCGCGGTGGCACTGGACGACGTTACAAAGGGATAGGTGCCGTGATCCACATCCAGCATGGTGCCCTGCGCGCCCTCGAACAAGATGCGCTTCCCCTGCGCGATCGCCGCGGCTAAGAGCGCTGCCGTATCGCACACCAGTGGACGGATGCGCTCGGCGAGATCTTCGTATTGCTGGCGGATCTGCGCGTAGTCGATGGTGTCGTGAAGGTTGAAGGTGGCTGCCAGGGTCTTCTTGTCCTCGGCTAAGGTGTCGTACATGATCCGGAAGCTCTCGGGATCGAACAAGTCGGCTACGCGGATACCACGGCGTCCGATCTTGTCTTCGTAGCACGGCCCGATGCCGCGGGAAGTGGTGCCGATGGGGATCCGGTTCTCGCGCGCTTCCGACATTTTTTCCACCAGCCGGTGAAACGGAAAAATCACGTGCGCGCGATTGCTGATACGGAGCTGGCTGCGGACGTCGATGCCGGCGGCTTCCAGCATGCCGATCTCATCCAGCAAGGCGGCCAGGTCGACCACCACGCCGTTGCCAATCACAGCCTGGACTCCCGGCCGCAGTATGCCGCTCGGGATCAGCTTCAAAACGAACTTCTTTTCCCCGATAAAAACCGTGTGACCGGCGTTATGGCCACCCTGATAGCGCGCGACTATGTCGAAGCGCTCGGCAAACAAATCGACCACTTTGCCTTTGCCTTCGTCGCCCCATTGCGCGCCGAGAACGATGATGTTTTGCATTTGGTGTAAAAGTCGCCCCGCAAGGTCCTCCGGCGGGCGCACAAACTCTTATTGTAGCAGCCAGGAAGTGCTATAACCCATGTAATCGGGTGTATATTGGTTGGCGATCAGATGACAAACGCTCTCGTTAGATCATGCATTCGCCCCAAGGCGCTCAAGCAGCCCATGGCAATGTTCATCGCGGCCGCGCTGGCAAGTATGCCGCTGGTCGCGCAAGAACTGTCGAAAGACAGCGGTTGCGTAGTTCCCACTTTGGTTTCGACCGGCGGCGCCGCTCCGCGGAACCCACACACGTTGGCGATCCGCTGGACTGGCTATTCCAATTTCGAGCTGGCCTACGGCGGCCAGATCATGCTGCTGGACGCCTACTTCGATCGCGGCAGCATGTTCGCTCCGCTGGGTTTCAAGGCGGCTGACGTGAAGAAGGCGGATGTGATCCTGATCGGTCACGGGCACCACGACCATATGTCGGATGCGGCATCCGTCGCCGTTAGAACCGGTGCGGTAGTGGTCGGCGCTCCACTCACGGTCGCGAAACTTCAGACGCAGAACGTCGACGCCAAACAGATTCGGACCGTAACCGGCAAAGGCGGGGAGGTACTGAAGTTCGGCAAATTTGAAGTTGAGCCGATTTTGGGCCGGCACGGACAGCCGCCGGCGAATGTGACGAAGGCCTTCAACCAGGCTCTCCAGTCGGTGGCGACTCCGCTGACTCCAGAGCAAACCGCCGAAGAAGCCGTTATCCGAAGCCGCGGCACGTCGGACCCGCGAATCGTCGCGGAAGGCACCATCACATACTTGATTACGCTCGACGACGGATTCCGCATCATGTACCGCGATAGCGGCGGGGCCCCAACGGAATTCGAGAAAGCCGCCATGCAGCGCATCGGGCGCGTGGATATCGCTATTGCCGCGGTGGCGGCCGATTTCCTTCCGAGTCTGACGGTCCAGCGGGGGCTGGAATTTTTGCGGCTATACAAACCCGACGTTTACATTCCGGCCCATTACGATGCGCCGCTTAACGGTCTGTGGCGGACCACGGAGCCGATCTTCCAGGCTATGAAGGACGAGAAGCCCAGCCTGATCACCTACTCGCGGCAGTATCGCGAGCCGGTGTGCTTCGACACGGCGAAGAAGTCTAAGTAGGCCAGCGCTACCGTTGACTCGCTTCGCCGGCGTTCACCCGGCGATTGAATTCCGCGGATTGCTTGCGCGGGACACTCAACGACTTCCATTCCGCATGCCCGAAGTGTTTGGCGAGGAGGACGATCTGCCCGCAATGGTAGGAGTAATGCGCCATCTGACGATTGATGGCCTGCATCACCGAATGGGCTTCGCCGCGAATCGTAACGGTTCGCTGCAGATCCGGCTCGGAGAGGGGTTCGAGTGCGCTGAAGAGGCATTGCCATCCCTGCTCCCAGAGCAACAGCAACGCCTCGCGCGTCGCTGGGGCATCTTCGAATTCGGTGTCTCGATTGCGGTCCGGTTTCTCTCCGTCGCTGTTGAGAAAGTCGGTCCAGCGCGAACGCATGTTGCCGGCCATGTGCTTCACAATGACGGCAATGGAATTCGCTTCGCCGTCCAAGACGGTGAGGAGTTGTTCGTCCGATACTTGTGCCATCGCTCGCTCCGCCAAGGTCTTGTAGTAGCGGAACAGATCGAGTGAATCTGTTGGATAGGAAGTCGTGAAACGAAGAGCCATATCCGCCATCTTTGCGCGTCCCACGTGAGACCGCAAGGCTCTACGTGATATACTCGGCTCTCAAAAAGGAGGCCCAGCATGCGTCTGATGTGCTTGACGTTGTTCGTCGCGCTGACGGCAGTGGCACAGGTGGATCCGGAATACGTGGTCCCGAAGAAAAACCCCTTCGCGACGGCCGCCGATTTGAAAAATGGACAGCAGTTGTTCGTGGGGCAATGCGCGCGCTGCCATGGCTCCAAGGGCGAAGGCGGCAGAGGCGCGGTGCTGGCGCAGCCGCGTTTGCGGCGCGCCCCCGACGACGAAGCTCTCTTCGTGGTGATCCGGGACGGCATCAAGGGCACCGAGATGCCGGGCGGCTACGCGCTCGATACTCGCGAGACTTGGCAGCTTGCGGCGTACGTTCGCAGTCTGGGACGCTTGGCTCCAGAGAAGGTCTCGGGCGATCCGAAACGCGGCCAAGAGTTGTACGCGTCCAAGGGACGCTGCGCTCAATGTCACATCAATGGCGGGCAAGGCGGAAGCTTGGGACCCGAACTCACGGAGATTGGCTCGCGCCGCAGCGCCGCTCATTTGCGGGCAGCGGTCCTCGACCCAGCGTCTACTTTGCCGGAAGACTTCTTACAGGTGCGAGCGGTTACGAAGGATGGCCAAACCATCACCGGCGTGCGACTCAACGAGGACGTTTTCACCATCCAGGTTCGCGATCTGAGTGGCGGGATCCATTCCTTTCAGAAAGACGGCCTGAAGGAATTGATGAGAGATATCGGCAAATCGCCGATGCCAAGTTTTCGTGGAACGCTATCAGCCTCCGAAGTGGATGATCTTGTCGCCTATCTGGTTTCGCTGCGAGGTAATCAATGAAACGCACGATTTGTTTGTCGGCCGCTGTCCTGTCGATGCTGGCCGCTTCCCTGCCCCTTGCCGCGCAGGTTTCCTTTGACCGCTTGCGCCAGTCGGATGCCGAGCCCGGCAACTGGCTGACGTACTCGGGCAACTATAGTTCGCACCGCTATTCGGGCTTGGATCAGATCACCGGCGCGAACGTCGGACATCTGCGGCCCGCCTGGGTTTATCAGATCAATACCACGGAGCGCGTGGAAGCATCGCCATTGGTGGCCGACGGCATCATGTACCTGAGCGAGCCCGGCGGCAGCGTGACGGCGCTCGATACCCTGACAGGTCGTCCGCTGTGGAAGTACACGCGTACCCTGCCCAAAGGCGTTCGCGGGTGCTGCGGCCCAGTGAATCGCGGCGTTGCGATTCTGAATGACATGGTTTATGTCGGCACCTATGACGCGCACTTGGTGGCGTTGGATATCAAATCTGGCATCGTGCGCTGGGATTCCGAAGTGGCGGACCCGAAGTTGGGCCACTCAATCACCGGAGCACCGCTAGCGCTGCGGGACAAAATAGTTGTGGGGATGGCAGGCGGCGAGTACGGCGTCCGCGGGTTCATCGATGCCTACGATGCGAAAACCGGCAAGCGGGCGTGGCGATTCTGGACCGTGCCGGCGGCGGGCGAACCCGGCATCGAAACCTGGGCCGGCGACACCGCGAAAACCGGCTCGGCCACCACCTGGGTGACCGGCTCTTACGATCCCGATCAGAACACCGTCTTCTGGGGCACCGGCAACCCCGGGCCAGACTGGAACGGCGACGCGCGCGCGGGCGATAATCTCTATTCCGATTCTTTGGTCGCGCTGGATGGCGACACGGGAAAGCTCAAGTGGTATTTCCAGTTCACGCCGCATGATCTGCACGATTGGGATTCGACGGAAGTCCCGGTGTTGGCGGACGCCATGGTGCGCGGCGAGAAGCGCAAAGTCGTGCTTTTCGGCAATCGCAATGCGTTCTATTACGTTCTGGATCGCAGCAACGGAAAGTTTCTAACCGGCCGCCAGTTTGCCAAGCAAAGTTGGGCCAAAGGGCTGGATGACTCGGGCAAAGCGGTGGTCCTTCCGGGTTCCTCGCCCACCACCGAGGGCGCGAAAATTTACCCCGACTTGGCTGGCGGAACAAACTGGTTTAGCCCTTCATTTAGTCCCCGTGCCAATCTGTTTTTTGTGGCGGCGCGGGATTCGGGCGGAATCTACCTGAAAGGCAACGCCGAGTACAAGCCGGGCGCGCAATTTAACGGCGGCGGGCAAAGCCCGATCGTCGGCGAACCGCCCATTGGCGTCATCCGCGCACTGAATCCGGACACGGGCGAGCTGAAGTGGGAGTTCAAGCTGCATTCGGATGCTAATGCCGGTGTGCTCTCGACGGCGGGCAATCTGGCATTCACTGGAACCAACGAAGGCGACTTCTTCGCGCTCGACGCCCTCACGGGCCGCGCGGTTTGGCACTTCCAGACAGGCGCCTCTATTAACGCAAACCCGGTGAGTTATCTGAGCGGAGGCAAGCAGCAAGTAGCGATCGCTTCCGGCAATTCGATCTTCGCGTTCGCGCTTGAGGAATAGGGCCGCGAAGCCACGGTTCCGCTAGACTTGGGGCAGTGGAACGCAAGATCTTCTGGATCACTTTTACGATGCTGGGGTTGGTCGCCGATGTGGTGTTGCCGCTGTGGTGGGCACTGGGAGCCACAATTCCCATTTGCTTCGTGAGCTGGTGGGTGGCTTACCGCAGCGATTGGTTCTAGCCAAAAAACAATTCTGTGAGGATATGCCTATGACACGCCGCGATATCAATCTACTATTGCCGTTACTGGCCGGTGCAGCCGCCATCGCGCAAGACAAGAAGAAGCTACCTTCGGGCGCCTTCAAATTCGAAGAATTGCCGGTGAAAGTCGGCGGAGAAAATCGAACGCGCGCGGTGTTGAACGGCGCCACGCACAAAGGTTCCGCCGTGGAGGTGCACCTGACAGAGTTGGGTCCCGGGATGGCTCCACATGCGCCGCATAAGCACCCGCACGAGGAGATGGTGTTGGTTCAGTACGGGGAACTGGACGTCACGATCAGCGGCAGCACAACGCGCCTGACGCCCGGGTCGGTAGCGTTTGTGGCATCCAACGAAGAACATGGATGGAAGAATCCGACGACTGGACGGACACAGTATTTCGTGATCGCGCTGGGAGAGAATCAGGGATAGAGCGTCCCCACAAAATGCGTCTTTTTCCGTGTCCAAAAGGGGTTCGCCCGCCGCCGCAATGTTATTCTTGAATGAACAGCCATGAAGAGGTATCGGCATGAAGTATAGCGTCGTCGTTCCGTTCTACAACGAGCAGGAAAGTGTCATCCAGCTCTATCGCGACGTCAAAGACGTGATGGAGGCGACCTGCGACGACTTTGAGTTCATCTTTGTGGACGATGGAAGTAGGGATGATACCTTCTCACTCCTCGGCAAAGTCGCGGACAACGATGACCGTGTCACTGTTGTTCACTTACAGCGAAATTACGGCAAAACCGAAGCGCTGGTGGCGGGATTCGATCACGCAAACGGCGATTACATCATCGTCATGGATGGCGACCTCCAGCACAATCCCAATGAAATTCCGCTGTTCATGCAAAAGCTTGAGGAAGGCTACGATGTGGTTTGCGGATGCCGCGTGGAACGCCCCGGCGACAGCCTTCTGTTAAAGCGCATCCCGTCGCGGATTGGCAATACGCTTATGGCGAAACTCACGGGCGTGCCGATCCACGATTTCGTGAGCGGGTTCAAGGCTTACCGTACCAAGTTGATTCGTGAGATCCCCCTCTATGGCGAGTTGCAGCGGTTCATTCCGGCGCTGGCTGTAGCCTACGGAGCGCGCATCTGCGAGATACCGATCCGCATTGTGGAACGGCCGCACGGCAAATCGCACTTTGGTTTCCGGCGCGCGATTCCGTTCATGTTCGATGTGGTCACCATTCCTTTCCTCTTGCGCTTCGTCTCCCGCCCGATGCACTTTTTCGGCGGTATTGGGATGACTGGAATGGCGCTAGGTGGAGGTCTTGCGGCTTGGCTAGTGGTGAGCATGCTCCAAGGCGTCAACATTTTGAATGAGCACGGCCCTCTGCTGTTCTTTACCACCGTTCTATTGTTGGCTGGACTCCTGCTGGTGTGCTTCGGGTTGATCGGTGAGATGCTGGTACGCCATCATCATCAAAGGTCAGAGGCTCTGCGCGATTCGGAAGTCCTGCGGATCACCAGGCGAAACCGAGATCGCTGAACTTAATCGTGTGTGGAATTGCTGGTTTTACAAGTAAGATTTTTCGCGCGGATGACGACAGGATTCGCCGCGCGGTCTCCTGCCTGATTCATCGCGGCCCGGATCAACAGGGTACTTTCCGTTCGGACATCATATCGTTGGGCGCCGTCCGTCTGCGGGTGATCGACATCGAGGGCGGGGATCAACCCATCACCAGCGAAGACGGCGACACCACCATAGTCTTCAACGGCGAAATTTACAATTACTCAGAATTACGCGACGAGCTCATCTCGCTCGGCCACCGGTTCCGCACGCACTGCGACACGGAAGTGCTGCTGGAGGCTTTCCGGGAGTGGGATATCGATTGCTTTAGGCGGCTGCGGGGCATGTTCGCGGTGGCGCTGTGGTCGGGATCGCGCAAGCGACTGGTGCTCGCTCGCGACCGCATGGGCATCAAGCCGCTCTACTACTATCGCCTGGGCAACGACATGCTCTTTGGCTCGGAACTGAAAGCGGTCCTGCTTCATCCAGAAGTTCCGCGGCGGTTGAACTTGACGGGACTCGGCTTCTATCTGTCTTTGAACTACGTGCCGTGTCCGCACACTCTGGTGGAAGGCGTGAACAAACTGCCTCCCGGGCATTGGATGGAATGGGTCGACGGCCGCATCGATATCGGCGCTTACTGGCAACTTCGTTTAGACCCGCAACGCGATTGGACTTTGGAGTCCGCGAAGGAGGCGTTGGAAGGCCACCTACGGCGATCCGTAAAAGAACATCTTATTTCGGACGTACCACTTGGTGTTTGGGCCAGCGGTGGTCTCGATTCCTCAACGCTGCTCCATTACGCCGCTGAGCAGTCCTCCACGCGCCTGAAGACGTTCTCGGTGTCATTTCAAGGTCACAGCTTCGATGAATCGCGCTTCTTCCGGGAAGTCGCCAAGGCTTATGATACGGATCACTGCGAGCTGGATCTCAACCCCACTCTCGCGCTCACCGACGCCATCGAAGAGTCTGCCTACTATTCCGACGAGCCGACGGCCGACGCTGGATCCGTGCCGCTGTGGTTCTTGTCGAAAGCCACGCGAGAGCACGTCACTGTGGTCTTGAGTGGCGAAGGTGCGGACGAACTTTTTGGCGGCTACCTGACGTATCGAGCCGATCGTATCGCGACCTGGTTAAGACTCATCCCCGCTCCTCTACGCCGCGCGATGCTCGGTGCGCTCCATCTCTGGCCGATCTCGAACGACAAGATCAGCCTGGAATACAAAGTTAAGCGGTTGATGCGCGGATCGTTGCTCACATCTGATGAGGCGCACTGCTACTGGAACGGAACGTTCGCCGAAACGGAGCAGAACGGCCTACGAAGCGCCAAGGCATCCGGCCATATCAGCGATCTTTACCAGGTAGGCCAAGGTTCCGATCTGCGGGGCCTCAGCCGCTATCTTTGGTTTGACCAGCAGTATTTCCTTACCGATGACATCCTGATGAAATCCGACCGCATGAGCATGGCCCACGCCCTGGAACTGCGGCCGGCTTTCCTCGACCATCGCATCGTCGAGTTCGCCGCTTCACTGCCGGACCAGCTAAAAATACATGGGTCGAGTCAAAAGTATGTGCTGCGTGAACTGATGCGCGGGAAACTGCCTGACTCTGTCCTTGATCGGAAGAAGGAAGGTTTCGACATTCCGGCACACGCTTGGTTGCGCGGCCCGCTGCGCTCGCTATTGCTCGACACTCTGAGCCCCGACGCTGTCTCGCGATCCCATTTATTCTCGCCGGGAGCCGTGCAGCAGCTCATCGACGGCCATCTGGAACGCCGCGAAAACTTCGGCTATCATCTATGGGGCCTCATGACACTCTTCCTGTGGATGAAACGTTGGAATGTCTCCGTCGAAAGCGCGGAGCCTAGAGAGGCGGCGCTGCTAGCTTGAGAAAAACTTCAGAGGTGCTGGACAGGCACGCCGAGCTTGTAGTTCTTCTCATAGCGACCGTCGTTTTCCTTTCCGCGATCGTCAGCCCGCCGTCCCTCATGGACGACGTCGATGCGTTCCAGGCGCAGATGGCCAGCAACATGTACCACTCGGGCGATTGGGTGACGGCCCGCATGGATGGCGTTCTCTATTTCGACAAAGCGCCGTTCAAGTATTGGGTGACCGTCATTCTGTATTACTTGCTCGGCGTGCATGATTGGGTCGCGCGCATTCCGTCCGCACTCTCGGCGATCCTTCTTACCTGGCTGGTGATGCGCTTCGGCCGCTGGGCGATTAACACGGAAGCCGGAATCTATTCCGGTCTCGTCATCGCCACTTGCATCGGGCTTTTCTTGTTCACCCGCATCATTATTCCGGACGTGATGTTGACGCTGATGATGGCCCTGGCACTGTGGGCCTTCCTTCGAGCGCAAGACGAAGAGGAGCCGCGATCGCTGCTGTGGGCCTCGATCATGGCCGCTTCTCTGGGAGTCGGCGTATTGGTGAAAGGCTTCGTTGCGCTGGTGCTCCCGTGCGTGACAGTCTTCCTATATTTGTTGGCGTCACAACGCCTGCTTCGGTGGGAGACATGGCGACGCATGCATCTACTGACGGGCTCGCTCCTGTTTCTGTTGATTGCAGCTCCCTGGCACATTCTCGCGACTCTCCACAATCCGCCTTACCTGGACTTCACGATGCACGGGGGCCCGGGACAATACCACGGGTTTTTCTGGTTTTTCTTCATCAATGAGCAAGTCCTTCGCTTTCTGAATACGCGATATCCGAGAGACTACGACACGGTTCCGCGGTTCCTCTTTTGGAGTCTCCACTTGGTCTGGCTTTTTCCGTGGAGTGTTTATATACCGAACATCGTCCGTCTCAACTTCCGGCCCGTCGACCGCGCTGGGCGTGCCACGCTTTTCGCACTCTGCTGGTGCGCGGCAGTATTGTTGTTCTTCTCGTTCTCGACCACGCAGGAATATTACTCCATGCCACTCTACCCGGCCGCCGCATTTCTGATCGGCGCGGGTATGGCGCTTCAGGGAGGCCCGATCCGGATCGGCAGCAGAATCGTGTCCGTGATCGCCGCCCTGGGCGCGGTCACGATTGTTTCGGTCCTCTACTTGACATGGAATCTTCCTTCGCCGGGAGACATTTCTGTTGCCCTCACACAAAATCGCGCGCTGTATAAACTATCGATGGGTCACATAGGCGACCTCACACTTGATGCGTGCGCCTACCTGCG
>Ga0163163_10005351_pt1 | contig 11085 bp, 3 predicted proteins | sample S65metaG_FD_119766 | JGI IMG/M metagenome (GOLD analysis project Ga0163163, IMG submission 119766) | Switchgrass rhizosphere microbial communities from Kellogg Biological Station, Michigan, USA - S6-5 metaG | ecosystem: Host-associated > Plants > Roots > Rhizosphere > Soil | place: USA: Michigan... | reverse complement strand
TGCGAATACGTTAGCGCTTCGAGTAAAAGTTGGCGGCGAGCTGCGGGTAGAGGAGTTATTAGAGCAGGTCAAGGACGTAACGCTGGGAGCGTACGGTCACCAGGATCTACCATTCGAAATGGTGGTTGAGGCGCTGCAGCCGCAGCGGAGTTTAAGCCGCAATCCGCTCTTCCAAGTGATGTTGACCCTGCACAACGCACCTAAGAGTGATTTACGTCTGCCAGGCTTGACGGTAACCCTCGAGGAGGGAGTCGACGAGCCCGCAATATTTGACCTATTTCTGCTACTTGAGGAGAGGGGCGCCGAGATCGTAGGCAGCGCAAATTATGCCACGGATCTCTTTGACCGGCAGACGGTAGAGCGGTGGGTGGAATCCTTCAAGGTGCTGCTGAGGGGGATGCTTCGGAATGCACGGCAGAAGATCAGCGAGCTGCAGCTGATCGGCGAGGAAGATCGCCGCCAAGTCGTCGAGGTCTTCAACGCTACGGACATTGTCTATCCGCAGAATCGGCTGATCCAGGAGCTGATTGAGGAGCAAGTACACCGGACGCCAGATGCGATAGCAGTGACTTTCGGGGGGCAGTCCCTCACGTATGCCGAACTCAACTGTAGGGCCAATCGATTGGCGGGGTATCTGCGGGAACGGGGAGTCGGCCCCGATGAGTTGGTGGGGTTATGCTTGGAGCGGAGTCTGGAGATGGTTGTTTGTCTGCTGGGCGTGCTGAAGGCAGGCGGGGCGTACGTTCCGTTGGATCCCAGCTACCCACGAGAGCGACTGGAGTACATGCTCCAAGACGCTGGGCCTCGGGTCGTCCTAACGCAAGATAGGCTCAAATCCACTCTGCCCAAAATGGCTTCGTGCGTGTCATTGGATGGTGAGTTAAATGAGATCGCACAGCATGAGGATGCGAACCTGCATCCGAGCACACTTGCACTGACCCCGCGGCACCTGGCCTACGTGATTTACACCTCAGGTTCAACGGGAAGGCCGAAGGGCGTGATGAATGAACATCGAGGCGTCGTCAACCGGCTACAGTGGATGCAAGACCAATATGGACTCGATGATCGGGGTCGAGTGCTGCAGAAGACGCCGTTCAGCTTTGATGTTTCTGTGTGGGAGTTCTTTTGGCCGCTACTGAGCGGCGCACGACTGGTCGTGGCCCGTCCCGGGGGGCACCAAGACCCGGTCTATTTGAGGGAATTGATTGAGCAGGCACGCATAACGACGCTGCACTTTGTGCCCTCAATGCTACAGACTTTCCTCGATCAGTACCGAGCCGGATGGTGCTCGAGCGTGCAACACGTCGTTTGCAGTGGAGAGGAGCTCTCAGCTGCTCTGAACAGGAAGTGCGCGGAGTGTCTACCGCAGGCGCGTTTGTCCAACCTCTACGGACCCACAGAGGCGGCCGTGGATGTCACTGCGTGGGACGGTCAGCTTGAAGACGACAGAAGCCGCGTTCCGATTGGCCGCCCAATCTCGAATATCCGCATCTATCTCTTGGACAGTTATCGTCAGCCAGTTCCGATCGGAGTTGCAGGTGAGATCTACATTGGTGGATTGGGAGTTGCGCGTGGCTACCTGAATCGCCCCGATTTGACGGCCGAGCGGTTCATTGGAAACCCGTTTAGCAAGGTTACGGGCGCGCGTTTGTATGGGACGGGGGATCTGGGCCGGTGGCGACCCGATGGAAATATCGAGTACTTGGGGCGGAACGACTATCAGGTGAAACTTCGGGGTTTCCGAATTGAGTTGGGAGAGATCGAGGCGCAACTGGTTTGCCATCCACAACTGAAAGAGGCAGTAGTAGTCGCGCGCGAGGATACACCTGAAGACAAGCGACTGGTAGCGTATGTGGTGGGCAGGCGGAATATTGCCGTGGAGCAGTCTTCCGCAGAAGTTGCCCAGAAGCTGCGCAACGAGTTCGTCGGCGATTGGAAGACTCTCTACGACGAAACGTACGGGCTACAGAATCCAACGAGTGGCCCGAGTTTCGCAGGGTGGAACAGCAGCTACACTGGTCAGCCGATTCCTGAGTCACAGATGGATGAGTGGACCACGTGCACCGTCGAACGGATCAAGGCACTGCGGCCGAAGAAGGTTCTAGAGATCGGCTGTGGGGTTGGGTTGCTTCTGCAGCACCTTGCCCCCCAATGCACAGTGTATGTCGGAACCGACTTCTCAGCGTCTGCACTCGAGGGGCTACGGCAATGGATGAGTCGGCGAGGAGATCTTAAGCACGTTGAGCTGCTGCATCGTTCGGCCATAGAGCTCCAGGATTTGGATGCCGGATCATTCGATACTGTAGTGCTGAACTCGGTGGTTCAGTACTTCTTGGACGTCGAGTATCTGTTCACCGTATTGCAAGAGGCGGTTCGGCTACTTCGTCATGGAGGGAATATCTTCATAGGAGATGTCCGGCATCTTGGGCTTCTGCCGATGTTCCACAGCGGGGTGCAGTTGAGTAAGGCGGCCTCTACAGTCAGCGTCGGGCAGCTGCGGAAGCGCATTTCTCGAGCCGTGATGCAGGAGAAGGAGTTAGTGATCGATCCGAAATTTTTCGAGGCGCTGCCTCATCATATGGCAAGCATCTTCGCGGTCGACGTGCAATTGAAGCGCGGTAGAGCACCAAATGAATTGACGCGCTATCGCTACGACGTGGTATTGCACACACGTGCGCTAATTGCCGCGCCCTTGGTCTGGGATTCGCTCGAGTGGCAAACAGATATCGGGTCTATCAAAGAATTTGAAGCAGCCCTGCAGGAACGACGCTGGTCCGCCGTGCGCTTGAGTTCGATCACGAACTCACGTTTGGCCCAAGAGTTGTCGGCACATAGATTAATTGAAACAAGCGATGAGAGGGTTGATGTTGGGGTGGTGCGCCGACAATTGCAGGAGCTCCAAGACGAGGGAAATGATCCCGAGACGTTTTGGGAACTGGGTGATGCGCACGGCTATGACATTCACGTGAGGTGGGGTGCCCGCTCAGAAGGATGCTTTGATGTACAGCTGCTAGAGCGCGCTAGCGCCGATCGGGAACTTCAAGCGATGGCGCCCCCTGCAGATGATCCAGTGAAACCATGGAGCGCCTATACGAATGATCCGCTGGAGAGCAGTCTCAGGCAGCATCTTATCCCGCAGCTACGCGAATATCTGAAGGGACGGCTGCCCGAGTATATGATTCCTTCGGCTTGGATGGTTCTGAAGCAGCTGCCGCTTACGCCGAACGGAAAGCTAGATCGAAGTGCGTTGCCGGCGCCGCAGGATCGACCTGAGGAGGCGGGCGAGTATGTTGCACCGCGTACCGAGCTGGAGCGCATACTTGCGGATATTTGGGCACAGGTGCTGCGGGTCGATCAGGTAGGTATCCGGGACAATTTCTTCGAGCTCGGCGGACACTCGCTGCTGATCGTGCAGATGCTGGAGCAGCTGCGGCGGGTGGGACTGGCAGCCACTGTGCGAAGTGTGTACGAAAGTCCGACGCTTGCGGACTTTGCGCTAACACTAAGAGGTGAAGTGGCGGGGGAGTTTGCCGTACCGCCAAACCTAATTCCACTCGGGTGCGAGAAGATCACGCCGCAGATGTTGCCGCTGGTAGATCTTGAGCTTGAGCACATCGAGCGGATAGTGCAAGCAGTGCCGGGAGGAGCGGCTAACGTCCAAGACGTTTATCCACTGACACCGTTGCAGGAAGGGATTCTGTTCCATCATCTGCTAGACGTGCAGCGTGGGGACGCCTACGTAGTCGCAATCCTGCTCTCCCTGTCGTCCCGGGACAGGCTGGAAGATTTTGTCCGGGCACTGCAGGAAGTCATCGATCGTCACGATATTTTGCGAACCGCCGTGCTCTGGGAGCATCTGCCGGGCCCGGTGCAGGTAGTTTACCGCCAGGCGACGTTGCCTGTGGAGCAGATCGCGCTGAATCGGGATCGCGATCCGGTCCTCGAGCTCCGGGAGCGGATGATGCCTGCGCGCCAAAGGCTTGAGTTGACGCACGCGCCCTTGATGCGGTTGCAAGTGGCCAGGGATGCACATGGAGAGCAGTGGCATGCCCTGCTGCAATTGCATCACTTGGTTTCCGATAACACGTCCATGGAAATAATGCTTGCGGAAATCATGACCCATCTCGGGGCACGTGCGCAGGAGGTGCCGGAGCCCGCGGCTTATCGAAATCATGTTGCACAAGCGCTGGCGTATGCCCGGACGGCTGGCGCAGAGGCGTTTTTCAAGGAAAAATTTGGGGATGTTGATGAACCGACTGCACCGTTCGGACTGCTGGATGTGCATGGGGACGGCAGTCGGATGGAGGAAGTCCGTCAATCGCTTGAGCCAGTGCTCGCGAAGCGCATTCGCGTCCAAGCCAGGAGTCTGAGCGTGAGTGCGGCGACTCTGTTTCATGCAGCTTGGGGGTTGGTGGTATCACGGACGAGCGGGCGGGACGACGTGGTGTACGGGACTGTGCTGCTAGGCCAGCTACAGGGGAGTGCGGGGGCGCAGCGGATGTTGGGAATGTTTATCAATACGCTACCGCTACGGCTACGTCTTCGCAACATCAACGTCAGGGAATTGGTCGAGCAGACGCAGCGAGAGCTGGCAGAACTGTTGAACCACGAGCAAGCCTCTTTGGCGCTGGCGCAGCGCTGCACTGGGTTCGCAGGAGCCTCTCCTCTGTTCAGCGCCCTATTGAATTATCGGCACAACGCCGAGGAGCCTACATCCAAGTTCAATAGCGCCGCCGGGGTGACACTGCTCGGGACGCAGAGTTGGACGAACTATCCATTCACGCTCTCTGTGGATGACTTGGGCGACGGATTCGTGCTCGAGATGGCTACAGACATGCGCATCGACCCGCATCGGATGATGGGATATGTAGTTACAGCCTTGCAGTCTCTGGTGAAAACGCTGGAGCAGGCGCCGCAAACCCGCGCGCTGACGTTATCCATGCTCTCCGACAGAGAACGGCACGAGATTATCGAGTCATTCAATGCGACCCGGGCAGCCTATCCTCACCGGAAGCTTGTTCACGAGCTATTCGAAGAGCAAGTTCTGCGTACGCCGGATGCGATTGCCGTAGTGCACGAGGGGGAGCACCTGACCTACGTCGAACTCAACCGTAAAGCGAATCAACTGGCGCGATACCTGCTAAAGCAGGGTGTCGGGCCGGGGCGAGTTGTTGGCATTTGCGTCCGACGCAGTGTCGCGATGGTAGTGGGTCTGCTAGGTGTTCTGAAGGCTGGAGCAGCATATGTGCCGTTAGACCCAAACTATCCTGTCGAGCGCCTACAGCACATGGTGGAAGACGCGGCCCCGCAAGTGGTACTCATGGAAGAGGAGTTAGCGGCGGTGCTGCCTAAGACTGAGGCACCCGCGATAGCGTTCGATGCGAAGTCGAAGGACATTGCATGCAATAGCGCTGAGAACCTCGGGGCTGCCGAACTCGGGTTGCACCAGAAGCACTTGGTATACGTCATCTACACCTCTGGGTCGACAGGGAGGCCAAAGGGTACCGCAATGGCCCATTACTCGATGGTCAACCTGATCGAGTGGCATCGGAAGATCTTTGGAACCAGTGAGGGACAACGAGTCCTGCAGTTCGCAGCACTTAGCTTTGACGTGGCGTTTCAGGAAACCTTTTCTACCCTCTGCACTGGCGGGACGCTTGTGATGCTCGATGAATGGATCCGCCGGGACGCCCGAGCACTGGCGGAGTTCTTAAGCAGTCGTACCATTCACAGAATTTTCCTGACGCCGCTCATGCTGCAAGGCCTGGCAGAGTGTTGCCAGGCCACGAGCACGGTTCCACTAAGCTTGCGGGACGTGATCACCGCAGGTGAGCAGTTGCGCGTCAGCCCGGAAATATCGGTATTCTTCAGACTGCTCGAGCGATGCCGGTTGCACAACCACTATGGTCCGACCGAAACACACGTGGTTACGGCATTGACCTTGACAGGGGACCCGAGCGGATGGCCCGCCCTTCCGTCAATCGGTCGGCCAATATCAAACACGCAAATCTACGTTCTGGATAGCGAGCGACAGGTTGTACCCATCGGCGTGCCGGGGGAGATCTACGTCGGTGGAGTGGGAGTGGCGCGCGGATACCTGGGGCGACCGGAGCTGACGAAGGAACGGTTCATTCCGGATCCATTCAGTGCCAATTCCGAGGCGCGTCTATACAAGACCGGGGATCTGGGCCGGTGGGGGGCGGATGGTGCGCTGGAGTATCTGGGCCGGAATGACCATCAGGTGAAGATCCGAGGTTATCGAATCGAGCTCGGGGAAGTAGAGGCGCAGCTGGCCCTCCACGATCAGATAGGGGAGGCTGTTGTTGTAGCGCGTGAGGATGTTCCGGGAGATAAGTGTTTGGTTGCGTATGTCACTCTCAAAGACCCGTCCGGCACGATGACAAATCCGAAGGCGGAGGCGTTCCGTGCACACTTGAACACCGTTTTGCCCGAGTACATGGTCCCGAGGGCGTTTGTCATTCTCGAGAGCCTGCCATTGACACCGAACGGGAAGCTAGATCGGAAGGCACTGCCGCCACCGGATCTTGAGGCATACGTGAGTCGGGAGTTCGAGGCCCCACAGGGGGAAGTGGAGGAGACGCTGGCGGCAATATGGCAGGAGTTGTTGCGTGTGGAGCGCATCGGGCGCCGGGACAACTTCTTCGAACTTGGCGGGCATTCGTTGCATGGAGTCAAATTGATCACGAGAATTGCGGAGCGGCTTTCGGTTCGCCTATCAGTTATTGCGATGTTCCAGTACCCCACTATTCAACAAATGGCGAGCGTTGTGGAGTCTCTGCGACTCGGTAACACACAGCCGCGGAACTCTGAACGAATCGAGCTCCGGGGGCGGACCTAAATAGCCCGGCGCCGATCGTGGGTTTGTAAGGCTAGACGGCGATGACAAAACGATGTGTCATGCGTTATCAATTCGGCTGTATTGCCCGGAGCGATAAGTGAATCCATGTGACAGCCAAGACCGATGGACGGATCGCAGATGTCCTTGGACGTGCTTCACATGAGGGTGTCATCGTACAGTCAGAAGAGGTTAGCCGCGCTGTGAATGGCCTAAGGGTGCGCTTACTCAGGAGGGGATAGAGTCTAATGGCACCTAGCTACGACATAGTGGCTCTTCTTGAAAGAGCGGCAAGCGCCGAGGCCGGCGAACCAACCTTTGAGCCTAGCCCGGGGCCTGATCATGTCCCACTCACATTCTCTCAGGTGGCACACTGGAATCTCTATCAACTCGGACAGCGGCCGGCCATACGTCAGATTGCGTGTGCGACGCGCTTGCTCGGGCGCTTGGATCTCGATGCCCTTCGAAGCAGTGCGGCTTGGATATTCCGTCGCCATGACGCTCTGCGCACTCGAATAGTTATCTACGATGGACTTCCTACACAGGAGATCGATGAAACACGCGACTGTGAGCTAAATGTGGAAGAGCTGTCGGGGCTACCCGAATCTTTCCGCGAAGTTGAAGTCCTCCGCCTCATTGAGAGCTTTATTCTAAAACCAATTGACGTGGCAGCGGGGCCATTGTCTGGAGTGCTGTTGCTGAGGCTCGGTGAAAACGAGCACGTGTTGATTGTCGCAATGGAGCACATGGTGTCCGATGCGTTCTCGATGGATATTTTATTGCGGGAACTGTTGGCGACCTACGCACAAATACTGCGAGGCCGTGCGGTGTCGTTGCCAAAAGTACTTGTCCAGTTCGGAGAATTCGCTCTTTTGCAAAGAAGGGCGCAGGGATCATTGCTGGAGAAGCATGGCCCCTATTGGAATGCGCACCTAGCAGGATGTCACCGTGTGACCTTTCCGCCGGATTACAGCTCGCTAAACGAGTCTCGCTCCGGATGGGGAACTGTTCCAGTCCAGATCGGACGGGACTTGAAGCTGGAATTGCGTAAGTGGTGTCGGCGGATGCGAACCACTCTCGTTATGAGCGTCCTTGCGGCATACATTGGGCTTACGTTGCGATGGTGTAACGTCTCGGAAGCCGTGATTCAATTTCAAACAGATGGCAGAGTCAGTCCCGCGATCGAGAACACAATTGGTTATTTCGCTTCCGTATTGTATTTACGCATACAGTGTCTTGAGCGCGACACCTTCGTGGATCTGTTGAAGCGAATTATTGATGAGTACTGCAAGGCCTATGAGCACGCCGATTATTCCTATATGGAAGCGCAGGTGCCGCGGCCCGAGTTCACACGCAACACCTGCTTCAATTGGGTGCCTCAGGGCTCGAAGGTTGATTTATCCGACTTGGATGGCTCAGAGGATGCGATTGCATGTTATCCGCTGCCTTTCGCACATCCGATGTTGAGAAATCTTGAGAGGGATACTGAACCTGTGATTTTGCTTTACGATACTGATGGCGACACGGTCGGGGGAATTCATTTTCCGTTGAATCGATTGTCCAAGGAAACAATGGAGCGGTTTGGGCGTAACTTCCTGGTTTTCATCGGGGCACTACTAAGACAGCCGGAGGGGCGCATAAAGGACATTTCGCTATTGCAATGACTGCAATCTCACGCTCTTCGGGAGGCCAACATGGGCGCGGGAAAAAAGTGGGCTGGGTTTAATTCGCGAGAAAGGCATTTCGGTCTGGCTGGATGTTTGTGAGCGTGGTCGCATCGTTGGCAACGGTAAGCGGGGTCAGCCGCGCCCATTGTGAGTTCGAGCGACTCGCTTCACGCAATAAGGGAAGCGGCTAGTTGTGTCGATACCGGGCTTCCGCCGTACGATTAAGTTATAGCAGTGTTTCGTTGTACAGCGCCTTGTCCGGTTTGCGGGGAATTAGAATGGAACTATGTTCTACCTTCACTGATACTTATCTTCTGAGGTGAATCCATGTTAGTTAACCTTCTGCAAGCGAAATTACATCGCGTGCGAGTAACACGGGCAGACCTTCATTACGAAGGGTCATGTGGCATCGATGAAGTTCTACTTAACACGTCCGGAATCCGCGAGTTCCAACATCTGGAGATTTATAATATCGAAAATGGCGAGCGCTTCACTACGTACGCCCTTAAGTCATTGCGGGGCAGCGGAGAGATCTGCCTAAATGGCGCAGCCGCGCGCAAGGCTGCCATCGGTGACCATCTGATTATATGCGCTTACTCCAGCTACAATTTGACCGAGTTGGCTGAGTATCGTCCAGCAATCATTGTCGTCGGCGAAGATAATAGTCCGCGCCATAATTCCGTTGCTTGATGGGCGCATTGCGGACTGCGGTCGGCGGTATTGGTGCTGAGTAATTGTCATAGGCACCAGTGCTCACCCGTGGTCTTGTTCCCGAGGGCTGCAACCGAGAGATGGCTCGGGCCTATTGCTGTATACGCGGCATGAACTGTAAGAAGCTAACCGGCTCGGTGAGCAGAGGAGGGGGACGGCGGAGGATGGCAGCGACAGTAAGAGATACGGCTCATAGTGTTACGAGCGCCTCGGCTATTGACGTTGTTTCCGCGGAAGTATCAGGGATATGTGCGGTGGTAGGCGTCGCTTTCGTTGCACTATCCCTGCTAGCTCGCTCGCCCACTACGGCTCGGAGGCAAAACCAGCGGAGTGGTCCTTTGTTCGGCCCGGTTACCAGCAAATGCACAAGGAGGGGTTCTTTATGTCGGAATTTGTTACACCGTATCTGCTCATTCAGGATGCCTTGGACCCGGGTGATCTCGAATTCCTACGGAGTGCTTGCAAACAATATTTGTTCCAGGAAGGTATACCCTGTTACGTATTGATCAATAACCTGGAATCACCAACGTTCATCAAGATTAAGACATCGCTCGAACAGCGGCTCGGTGAGTCACTGTACTATTTGAACGATTTCTACATCTATACCGACAGCTCGTTCAAGACAAACTGGCACATGGATACAGAGTTGTTTACGTTCGAACGCGCAATCAACGCGTGGATTTTATTGTCACCAGACGTTGTCGAGGATCCACTCGGATTTATTGACCGTATCAATGACGGATCCGAGAGATACTTCCACAGCGTGAGGGCCGATGGCGATAAATACGTCTTCGGCGATTACTCCACTGGCAAAGTAACAGCAAGGTCAGTGGAGTCCGTGGAGGCAGAGTCGATACACACGCCGACGACAAAACTGGGGGATATTCTTCTTCTGAATCCGAAGCGATTTCATAGGACAAATGCCAACGTCCCCAAGCATGCCCTCTCCTTGAAGTTTGTGCTGAAGGGTGGGAGCGGCTTTCTGAGCTGTAGCCAAGTGGATCCAATATTTTGGCCAGAAGTCGACATATACAACAAGCTGGTGAAGAGTACACAAACGTGGGAAGACGTCGTTGATGGTATTCGCCGTGCCCTTAAGACAGAAACCGGTCGCAAGGGGTTGAGCGCGGGATTCTATCCGGAAAAATTCCCGCTTTACAGGAGAATGGTCGCCTCATTGTAGGCAGCGTTACGTTGCCTTACTCGCTATTCGAGAATGAGATGGATATTCAACAATGATTCTGGCTTACAACTTGAGTTATCACGACTGAGGTGATGTGGTGCGTTAGCGTGCCCGGCGCGATGTTGTGTTCTTCGACAGCGTCGGCAATCCGTTGCTCGGCGAGCCCAGCAGTTCACGCGCGGCTAGCATCCAGAGGCGAAAATGCAACGAGTCTTGCGCACTTTTAGGTTTGAATCGGTGGCTTTTGATCCGATTCGCAGGCTGCTTACTCCTGCTTTGCGGGGTTGAGCAAGGCCCCTTGACGGCTATCGCCTCTTGCGTGTGCTCGGCGGCCCGGGGACGTACCGTTTGTCGTCGACTTCGTTGGTACGGGGCCCACCGCTCTGTGCTTCGCCGATTGCCCGGTCGAGGCGTTCCAGGAGAAGCGTTAAAGAATTCCTCCGGCCTGCCTCGCCGCACGGCGTAAATATCATGCTCGTCCACAGCGACTGCAACGCCCTCCAGGGGGCATTCGACCCAGCGTGATCTGACAACCCGGCTTCATGAGTGCAGCGATGTGCGCCCACGGAGTGTCAGTTTGTTTGGTGTCTTCAGACATCGATGCGATCACTTCATTTGAGGTGTTGTTGGAGTTGTCCTTTGTAAAGCGCACCAGGCTGCCAGCACTG
>Ga0163163_10005348_pt1 | contig 11088 bp, 7 predicted proteins | sample S65metaG_FD_119766 | JGI IMG/M metagenome (GOLD analysis project Ga0163163, IMG submission 119766) | Switchgrass rhizosphere microbial communities from Kellogg Biological Station, Michigan, USA - S6-5 metaG | ecosystem: Host-associated > Plants > Roots > Rhizosphere > Soil | place: USA: Michigan... | reverse complement strand
CGGAAAACGGGCATCTGTGTGAGTTGGTGTCCAATAATTATTTGTATAAATATCCGGCGTGAATCCCTCGAAATTTCCCTGCTCACCCAATGCCCTGGCTACTCTCATACCAACTTTGGCAGCACCCTGGAACAGTATATTAAGGCCAAAGTTTTTGTATCCAAGGTCAAAGCTTCCGCCATACGTATATTTTGGAAAAGTGTTACCGAGATAAGTCATGTCCGCAGCATCAATCTTTCCATCACCCGTCAGATCCAGCACTTTTACGTCGCCAGGTTGGGCGGGCCTCATGAACTGGGGATAGCTCTGTGCTTCTTCCTTGGTTTGAAAAAGGCCCCCGGTTTTATAGCCCCAGAAAGAGTTGATTGGATAACCTTCTGCTATGATATAACGTGGATCAATATCCGAACCGGTGATATAAGGACCAGTACCTGCAAGGTTGACCACGTTATTATTGTTGATATTAAAGTTGAGGTTCGCATTAAAGGCCAACTTACCAAACTGGTTTCGTGCACCCAGTGTAAACTCCCAACCCTTGTTGTCTACCCTTCCTGCATTTTGTGCGGCTGGCTGAAGTCCAAGAGTGCCTGGTACAGGAAGCACCAATAAAATTCCATCTGTCTTTTTAAAATAATAGTCAACGGAAAATGACAACCGGTTGTTCATCAAAGCACCATCCACGCCGAAATTGGTTTGGGTTGTGGTCTCCCAGGTAAGATCTTCGTTGGCCATTCGGGTTTGGGTATAAGCCTGCACGGGAGCACCGCTGAAACTATAGGTTAACAAATTGAGTGTGGCAAAATAACTATACAGATCTACGGCCTGGTTACCTGTTTTACCCCATGAACCTCTTAGCTTGAATTCGTTTACAATACCTCGCAGATCACTCCAAAAGTTTTCTCTCGAGATTCTCCATCCAGCAGAAAACGATGGGAAGAAACTATAACGGTTATCGCCTAAGAAACGCGAAGAACCGTCGTAACGGCCATTGGCTTCGAAAAGATATTTATCTGCAAAACTGTAATTCAGCCTTCCAAAATAAGAACGCAGTCCCCAGGTGGATTCTCCTCCGCCATTATCCTTTGTAGCATCGTTCGTGCCCTGGCCAATCGAAGTAATATCATTGTTGTAAAAATTCTGCCGATAAGCACTTAGCTGTGAAAGATTATTTTCAATTTGCGAATATCCTGCTAAGGCATTAATGTTATGTTGACCAATGTTAGTTGTATAAGTCAAAAGGTTATTCAGCGTTAGCTCTCTCAGGATATTTCTTGTTTCAGTGAGCTTATTTATGGGTTGTGATCTCCTCACAAGAGTTGGATTATAGTAATCCCTGATTTCATAAGCGTTCACATAATCCTTACCTGTGCTCAGTGAAAAACGTGCGGCCACCTGAGGAATGAACTTGAGGCCTTTAATGATCTCCCACTCTCCCTTTACATTACCGGTCAAATAGTCTACGACGTTTCTGGAGATGCCACCTGCTTCCGCAAAAAGTAGCGGGTTGTTTCCCTGTGGCCCAATGCCGTAGGTACCATCAGGAAACTTTGGGGTTGTCCAAATGGAGTTCTGCATCATTCTCAGAAAGATGTTAGTCATATCAAACGGAGTAAAGGCATTTTTATAACGGTAATCAATATCTGCACTGGCCTTTATGCGGTCGGATATCTTCATGTCCGTATTTAAACGGGCTTCTACAGTTTTAGCGTTTGTATTGGCTATAATTCCATCCTGGTTTTGATAACGAAGAGAAAAACGTGCTTTCAGGTTTTCGCCACCTCCACTTAAAGCCAATATGTGATTGGTTTGTGGTGCATCCTTGTACATTGCATTGTACCAGTCAAATGGAAGGGGGTTTTTATCCCGGTCAGTACTGTTGACATAATCCAGGATCTGTTGCTCAGTATATTTTGGAGCGGAACCTACATTAGTGAAGGCCACATTTTGAAGTCGCATATAATCTTCCAATCCCATATGCACAGGATGACTGATAGCCCTTTGGATTCCATAAAAGCCATTGTAACTGACGGAAAGCTTGCTGCTGCGGGCACGTTTTGTAGTAACTAAAATGACACCATTGGCCGCACGTGATCCGTAGATGGCAGTGGAGGAGGCATCCTTTAAAACGGATATGCTTTCCACATCTGCACCACTCAAATCAGCCAGGGGTTGTTCAATTCCATCTACAATTACCAGCGGTTGATTGGAGCTAAGGGTCGTAATGCCACGTACACGCATAACCGTATTTGAGTTGCCTGGAGCACCACCCTGGTCCAGAACGGTAAGACCGGACAGTTGTCCCTGTAATGCCTGGCTAAGGCTGTTCACCGGGCGGTTAGCCACCTCATCTCCTCTTAATGAACTAACGGCACTGGTCATACTCAATTTTTTTTGCGTTCCATATCCAATCACAACCACGTCATTCATTTTATTATCAGCAGGCAATAACGAAAGTGAAAATGAAGTAGTTGCCCCCACTGGCACTTCCTGGATCTGATAACCCACATAAGAAAAAATAAGTACTGAGCTGGCAGAAGGAACGCTAATGGAAAATTTTCCGGAAGCATCGGTTGACACGCCTCCATTCGTTCCTTTGACTGAAACGCTAACACCTGGTAGTGCTTGCCCTTTATCATCTTTGACAATACCTGATACAGGGATAGTTGCATTTTGGGCAAAGGAAAGTAGTACAATAAATAAGCTCAACACCGGAAGGCTGCCCTTAAAAGCAAGAGTCAATTTTTTCATACAGCAATTTTATTTTTGGTGAGCAATCGAATATTAAAGATTAATGGCGGCTAGTTTTTGTGCAATGAGTTCTGTGCGGTAAGGAATGGAAGATTGTGCACCGAGTCGTGTAACGGAAATAGCCGCAGCCTCACACGCAAAGTCTACTGCCTCTTCCAATTCTTTGCCCTCCGACACAGCGACCGCCAATGCACCGTTAAATACATCGCCAGCAGCCGTAGTATCGATAGTTTCAACGACACGGGCTTTGACAGTTGAACATTCTCCATTCTTGCAAATAACCGCTCCCATAGCCCCCATAGTGACGACAACATTTTGCGCACCCATTGAACAGATTAGCTGCGCTGCTTTTTTCGCAGATTCCAAATCAGTGACTTCCAAACCGGAGATCATGGAAGCTTCCATTTTGTTTGGTGTAAGAATATAAATGCATTGAAGAACTTCAGCGCTTAATGAATTGGCCGGGGCAGGATTAAGAATTACCCTGACTCCTTTTGCGCTGGCAAATTGGACAACATAATTTACGGTGGTCATAGGAATTTCCAACTGAACTAATAAAATGCCTGCACCTGCAATTTGGGAAAGTGCAGCAGCCTCCATGTCGCTGCTATGCAAATTAGCGTTGGCACCTGATGCCACAACGATACTGTTTTCGCCTGCCTTATCAACAGTAATCAACGCCACACCGGAAGGAAGGTCTTCGTCGGAAAGAATGTAACGGGTATCAATACCCTCATCGCTAAATAACTGGGAGAATTGTTTTCCAAATACATCGTTACCCATTTTAGAGATAAAGAGAACTTCGCCACCGAGCCTTGCTACTGCAACGGCCTGGTTGGCTCCTTTACCTCCAGGGTTCATAAAAAAAGATCCTGATAATACAGTTTCACCAGGGACGGGGATATGGTCCGTCTTTACAACCATATCCATGTTGGAACTACCAACGACTACAATTTTTCTATTTTCCATAAGCAAGTATTTCAATCGATAACCAAAAGTAGAAGAGACAGTAGCGCAGTAAAAAGCCTAATTTCTCCCGTGTTCCTGTTTCCCAATATGGCCAGATTTAAAACATACCTTTATTATCAAGTTCATTTTCAATGATTTAGTTGGAAACAATTTTCGAGTAATTTTGAAAGACAAGTTTGCTTATGACTGTGGCTTCTCTCATTAAACTGGTTAATTCACTTTCTAGCCCCGAAAAAAGATATTTCAAACTGTATTCGCAGCTTCAAAGTGGCAACAAAGAATACCTGGTACTTTTTGAGCTCTTGGATGCCAATAAGGATATGGACATTTCAGCGCTTAAAAAGGCATTTGAAGACAAGGCACCCAAAAAATCGTGGGACAATACCTGCACTTACCTGGGCAGCGTGTTATTGGATTCGCTCGTAAGGTCTAAAAAAGAAAAAGATGTATTCTTTGATCTTTTGCACCAGATCCAGGAAGTAAAGGTTTTGACGGAACGTTCCTTAGACGAAGAAGCATTTAAACAAATTAGAAAACTGCGGCAACGAGCAGCGCAGCTGCAGCAGCACTGGATTGAATATTATTGTTGTCGTTATGAACTCAATTATTATGCAGATAATAATTTCCCCGTGCTTACAGATGAGCAACTTATCAAACTGCAAATGAAAGGCAAAGATGTGCTTCGAAACTTAAATTCCATTCATGACCACTACTCTCTTTATGAGCTATTAAAGTTCCGGTTGATTCATGCAGGAAAGATTGTTTCTGAAGAGGGCAAGAAAAAATTGAATGACCTGATGTTAAGCGAAATGGTATTAGTATCCGGTAAAGCCAAAAGTTTTTCTACACAAAAGTTGCATTTGCTCTTTCAATCTTTTTTCTTCACCGACATAGGAGACTATCATTCTGCAGTGAAATCATTTTATAAGCTAAACGAATTACTTGAAAACAACCAGAGCTATTTGGATAATCCACCACTCGATTATTTATCGGCACTGACCGGCATCGTGGATAGTCTGCGTATGTTGAAAAATGATTCAGAAGTAAGTTATTATCTCAACAAGATTAAATGTCTTGATCAAAGCTTTTACCCTGAGTTCTTTCGATACCTTGTTCGAAAGACTTTCTGCGTACAGCAGATTGTGACTCTTCTTCACTCCCAAAAACAGGACGATGCCCTGGCCTTTATTGACAGCATACCGGCAGATGTTTTGGAACATTATGCAATGGTTGATGAAGAAAAACAAAGTGAACTTTATTTTTACTGCAGCCTGGTACATTTCACCAACGGTCAGTATAAAAAAGCGCATTTGTTTCTAAGTGAAATCATGAATCGGGTTAAACTTTCGCAACACTTACTTATCAGCAAGGCTATGCGGTTACTCAATATCGTTATCTATTTTGAAAAGGGTGAATTACTACATCTTGAATATGAGATTCGCTCCTACAAACGTTATTTCGGACAGGCCCGGTTACTTAGGACTGAAAAACTTCTTTTCAAAGTTCTTATGTCTTCCACCTCTAACGGACGGTTGCGTCTTATGAAAAACGAACAAAGAAAAATCACAAATGAATTAGGGGTTGTAATAAAGGATCGTTATGAGCTTCAACTATTAAAATATTTTGATTTTGCCGGTTGGACACGAATTAGAATAGACCGACAAAAATGATTATGTGATTGATCAATGCGTTTGATAGGAAACTGAAACATGATAGAAATCTACCTTCCTAACGGAACCCTTTTTTATAAATAATCTTTAATGCTTTCCAGATATTTATGACCGCTTGCCGTATTTAAAAACAGCACATTGCTGTCGTTAGAAATCTTTTTACATTTTGCCAGATGCTCGATTGCTTTCCATGCCGCAGCACCTTCGGGAGACAATAGTATCCCTTCGGAACGTGATACATCTTTTATTCCATTAATAATTTGCTCTTCGCTTACCGTCACTACCTCTCCTTTTGAAGAATCGATTACATCCAACATCAACTCCATTCCGAAGGGGAAAGGAACAGCAAGGCCATTGGCAATAGTAGGCAGTGGCGACAAATTTTCTTTCCAGTTTGAACGATGGTGTGCGGCCACAGCAATCGGTGCACAATTTTCTGATTGTACCGCCACCATTTTTGGCAACGGGCCTTTTATCCAGCCCAACTTCAACATTTCCTGGAATGCCTTCCAGATACCAATCAACCCGGTTCCTCCACCCGCAGGATAAACTATAGTATCGGGGAGTTCCCAATCTAATTGTTCCGCAATTTCATAACCCATTGTTTTTTTCCCTTCCAATCGGTAAGGTTCTTTTAGTGTAGATACATCGAAGTAATTTTTGCTCCTTTTTATTTCCTGTACTTTATTCGCACAACTATCGATCAAGCCTTTCACAAGAATGAGTTCCGAACCAGGCAGGCTGCATTCTATTTTGAATATAGCTGGTGTGTGTTCGGGCATTACTACAATACATTGCATATTGGCTTTTGCACAATAGGCTGCCAATGCCCCACCGGCATTGCCTGCTGTTGGGATGATTAATTTGTCTATGCCTAACTCTTTTGCTTTTGATACGGCTGCACTAATTCCTCTTGCTTTGAATGAGCCTGTGGGATTAAAGGACTCATCCTTCATCAGAAGCCTTGCAATGTTATTTTTAGCGGCAAGTTTGTCTAAGGAAATAATTGGTGTGCCTCCCTCCTTTAGCGAAACGATATTTCGTTTATCGGCTATTGGTAACAGTGAAGAGTAACGCCACATCGAATGATCGGTTACATTTATCAGTTCTTTTGAAAAGTATTCATCAATTTGGTAGTCCGCCAGCAAGGGTTTATTGCAACAGGCGGATATCGTGTTGAGCGAGAACCCTGGATAATCTTTCCCACAATTAGAGCAGATAAGTTGGGAAAACAGGTTTGTAGTAAGCTGTGTTTTCATAAGAAACTCTCCTTCATAACAATCGTGTCAGTAATATACGAACAAACTGCTCAATGGTTCAGTTCGAAAGTAATTATTTGGGCAAACAAAAGGTAGTTTAAGAAAAACCAAACACTCTTAATAACCAATCTACCGGTTTTTACCTTGAAAAAAGCATCTACTGTTTTTGCACTTTCGATGATGTCATTTTTCTCAGCCCGGACAAATCAATTTCTTTCAGGAAGCACATCGATAGATATGCAGACCTTCCGTCGTGATAAATCCTGGTTTGCCACGGGCTATTTTCACGATACTAGAGATTAAATTATGTTGGAATCAGTTGCATTTTCTGATAGTTAATAAATTCCACCCGGGCAGGCCGGACAAGAACTCATTCTACTATTTAATTTAGGCAAAGTGATACTGCTCAGTCAATGGAAAGGCATATTAATTGCATACTAGTGAACGTGCAAAAAAAAATTTGGTTTCATATTGCACGCCCCTGCAAATACTTCGTATTTATTGTACACGCCCTATAAAACTTTAATGCCCCTTTCTTTTCCACCGAAGAATAATACAGGTACAGTCCTGCCCGGGACATCTGTCATACGAATACGCTAAATATTTAGAAGAAATAGTATGCACGTTTTTCAATGAAAAGCGGCTAACTGACAACAGTCATTGGTGTGCTTCTTTGTGAAAAAGATTCACTATAGGCAAAGGCAGATTTTTAAACCCAAATCAAATACTATGCGTACCAAAAATCCAGGTATTCGTAAGGCTGTAAGCCTGACAGGACTTTCCGCACACGGTGTATGGAAAGGTCTCCTCATTTTACTTTCTCTTTTCATTTTACAGAGCTGTAAAAAAGAAATGAAACCTTCAAATTCAGGACCTGGTTCTGAAGAAAAGGAAAGGCCGTTGAACATGACAAAAAACTTAACAGCAGTGGACATCAAACTCATTGCTTCTGATTTCGTTTCGCCCCTAGGTGTAGTGGCTGTTCCCGATGCTACAGGAAGACTTGCCGTGATTGACCAGGTTGGACAAATCTGGATGATAGACAAGGCAGGTAACAAAATGACAACTCCATTTTTAAACATTGCCAGCCGGTTAGTTACACCTCTGTCCCCGGGCTATGACGAAAGAGGATTATTGGGACTGGCGTTTCATCCTGACTACGCAATGAATGGAAAGTTTTATGTGTTTTACACAGCTCCTCCACCACCCGGTGGTCCAACCACCAATGCAGGAAACACAACGCTTCCACTAACATGGAATAACACTGCACGCATTTCAGAATTCCAGGTTTCTTCCTCTAATGCAAATATGGCAAATTCCGCTTCTGAGAGAATTATATTGGAAGAACCTCACCCCCAGTCTAATCACAATGGTGGTACCATTGCTTTTGGGCCGGATGGATATCTCTACATTTCAATTGGTGATGGCGGCAACAAAAATGATTTAGGCCCTGGGCATGTAGAAGATTGGTATGCATTCAATGCAGGAGGAAATGGGCAGGACATTGAACAAAATTTACTGGGCAATTTTCTTCGCATAGATGTGAACAGCACAAGTTCGGGTAAAAATTATGGCATACCTGCAGATAATCCTTTTGTTGGTAAAACAGGAAGAGATGAAATTTATGCTTACGGATTTCGCAATCCTTTCCGTTTTTCATTTGACATGAGTGGATCTCGCAGGTTGTTAACAATGGATGCAGGCCAGTCGAGGTATGAAGAAATTGACATGGTAGAAAAAGGTGGTAATTATGGCTGGAATGTGAAAGAAGGTGATGAGTGTTTTAACGCTGCCAATGAATTTCTGGAAGTGGCTAATTGTCCTGATGTTGACATTTTTGGCAACCGATTGATTGACCCGGTAATACAGGTAAACAATTGGCTGAATCCTGAAGGAGGCCGTGCTACGACGATCATTGCCGGCCAGGTGTATCGTGGTAATGATATTCCGGGTTTCCAGGGTAAATATATTTTTGGGACATTTTCGCAAACGCCAACTACCCCTAATGGTGAATTATTCATTTCAAATCCTGCTGGATCAAATGAGTGGTCTTACCAGGAACTTGAGCTGGCAAGCCATCCCGGAGATATTGGTTTCTATCTAAAGGGATTTGGACAGGATCTTGAAGGAGAAGTATACTTGACTGTGTCTAGCCGTCTGGGGCCTGCAGGTACTACAGGTAAAGTGTATAAACTGGTTCTGGCAGGTAAATAATCAAAATATAAGTAAAGAGTTAATGGAGATGTAGAACATCTCCATTATTCTATTACTGCAATGAGCTTCGTTTTAAAAGAACGAAAGTATAATTTAAGCCAACAGTGTTTGGGAAAGGGCAAAAAGGGATGCCAAAAGAACCACGCATTTCCAGCAATTCAATCTGTTCATTTTGCTTTGATTTAGATGATAAAGTTGCATAATTCAGAACGTTAGCAGTGTTAATTTTTACCAATACCGATAGTGCGCTCAATGTAACGGCGGTTTCTTTTATCGAACAGTCTTCGTGCAGATGTTCACCGATTAGCTGTGCCACTTAGTTCGCTGATCCATTGTTGGGCTGCAGCACGAATAGCATCGGTAGCGGGTTTCCCGGCCCGGAAAGCCAATTTCCATTCCAGCGGTTTAGCCTCGTAGGCAGGATTCACGAAAAGTTTTATTCCTTTGTCTCCATCTTTCAACTCTGCGGCGTAATCTACCGTGGCGGTTATATCCAACATTTCCTGGAGCCGTTGTTTAATCATTGGCATAGGATCACTCGGAAACTTTGTCTCAAAATTTTTCATCGCATCATTATATAGTTTTAACTGGTACTCATAATTGCGGTTAGCCTGTTCGAGCTTTCTTTTGATAGTGGCATTGTTGGGATCATCAAGCGCCTGCATTTCTTTTTTAATGTTCTCGACCTGTATTGCAGCAGATTTCCTGACGTTTGCATTCGCCGAATTCAAATTTGCCTCAGTTGCTGACAGTCGTTTTTCCAACAATATCTTTTCTTCAGCTTTAATTGTTTCTACTGTTTTTTGTTCAGGTTTTTTAGGTAGTGTCCGCCGAAAAGGTTCACTTCTTTCATTTTGGTAATCCTGGTAAACTTTTTTAAATTCAGTGCTGTTCACATATTTTTTTGCATAGGCTACAAGCTGGTTCACCACCGCAACACGGTTACCGGTAGCTATGTTTTTTGCGTTTTTCGCTCCTGTGTAATAGAAGTGTCCGTAAACAAAACTTTCGTTGATCTTCTTTTGGGCGGCAGGCTCTGGTATACCAAGCAGCTTCCATACATCATCCATTTTTTGTTTTGCCTTCATGGCTACAATAAAAAAGCCGATGATGCAGATCAGTAAAAAAATGGCAACCGTTTTGAGCCCTGCTACCAGGGAAGTTAATTTTGGAGGTTTCATATTAAAAATGGTTTATGGTTAGAGACTAAAAAGGCCTGTACTGAAGTTAAGAAAAATCATAATAAATTGTTGGCTTGACATATATAAGAATTCCAGGTATTCTTTGGCGTGTTCAAATGAAGATATTCCGGAGCCTAAAATTAATACCTCCGGTTTTGCAGATAAAACCAAGCAGCTGAATTGCGATATCGGGTGGATTTTTAGCAATTTTTTCAGCCCGATAATTATTCCTCAATACACTCATGTACAGTATAGCTTTGAAGCTCATTTTAAAGTCTTTGGTCCTGGTAGCTTTTAGTTTATCAAGCCCCTTACAAACATCTTCAAAATAGTTTTCCATTCTTATTGCTGGCTGGTGTGTATTATGTACCGTTACTATTTTTTCCGTTAGGTTCCGGATCAATTTTGGCACAGTGCTTGAATCCACATAAGTACATCGTAGCGGTAAGCTAATGTGCAAATGGATTTTTGCGTGTAAGGCCGCTTACCAATTTTAATTTAATATAGCAGCCCCGAAGCCGGGGCTGTTTTTATTTAGCTTAATAGATTATTGATGAAAGTTGCCGGTATACTTGTGATGTACAATAAACGTACATGTGACAGATAAATAAAGGGAATCACTTATTGACACCAATAGAAATACTTTGTTTCTTGCACAAACCAAAACTTATCCAACCCTATGAGATTATTAATGTATTTAAGCAATGATCTTATTGACTCCATTACTCTGGAGCATAAGAAGGTTACACTACCGGGATATGTAGGCAGTTTTATTAAACGATTAAAGGAAAAGCACAACTACATACTCGCCCAGTCAACCGAAGAACCTCAATTCCTCGTTCAAAATAAAGTGAACCCGTCCAAGCCTAATGCTAAAATTTCCTGAACCCGGGTTGCTTGATTATACTCTAATGGCTGTTTAAATCAAAACTATTGGCTGCTGTATTCTGCTAATAAGGTCGACTGGAAAAATTTCAACTGAACCTGCAAATCTGTGGCTGTAATTTTCAGCCAGACGTGTCTTGAATGAAACAAATACTATTTTTT
>Ga0163163_10005343_pt1 | contig 11091 bp, 9 predicted proteins | sample S65metaG_FD_119766 | JGI IMG/M metagenome (GOLD analysis project Ga0163163, IMG submission 119766) | Switchgrass rhizosphere microbial communities from Kellogg Biological Station, Michigan, USA - S6-5 metaG | ecosystem: Host-associated > Plants > Roots > Rhizosphere > Soil | place: USA: Michigan... | reverse complement strand
GTACTCGGGCTTGAGCGCATTGTTCGCGAGGACGAGGTCGGAGACGCTGGCGGGCACCTCCTGGTAGTCGAGGGCGCCGGAATCGAACAGCAGCAGCCTGGGCTGAGCTTCTTCGACGACGCTGATCTCGACTCGCCGCGCCAGCGGCAGGCGCTGGCCCGTGAGGCCCTTCGCAATCGCGGCGTCGCCGGGCTCGCTTCCCGCCGCCGGCGCGGGGTATGTCTCGTTGCGATAAGACGGATTTGCCTCCAGCACGATCTTCTGGCCACGCGTCCAATCCTTGAGGCGGTAAGCGCCCGTCCCCACCGGATGCTCCATCGCACGATGCGAGTCGTCCCGGTGCGCAGCCACGACTTCTCGCGCGACGGCCGCGAGCGCGACATACGTGAGCCAGTGTTGGAACAGGTAGTACGGATTCCGGAATCGGATCCGCAGCGTGTACCGGTCGAGCGTGCGCAGACCTTCGATCGGCGCGTCGTAGTCGAATTCACCCGTGCGCCGCGCGCGGGCGAGCACTTCGTCGAGCCCGGCGAGCTCGTGCTCGAAGATGTACAGCGACGACGACCGAACGCGCGGATTGAATATCCGCTTGAGGCTGTAGACGTAGTCCTCGGCGACGAGCTCGCGCCGCTTTCCCTTGAACGCGGGATCGTCCGCGAAATAAATGCCCGGCCGGACCTTGATCGTGAACGTGCGGCCTCCATCGCCGATCTCCGGCAACGCCGCCGCCGTGTTCGGAACGATGCGCGGCGGTCGCGCGAAGTAGTCGTAGGTGTACAGCGCATCGAAGATGGCGTCGCACACCATGAACGAGTAGTTGTCGTTGATCGCCTGCGGATCGAATCCGGTCTCCGCCGCTTCGAACGCAACGTGCAGTGTCTTGCCACGATCTGCAGCGGCGGCGGGTTGCATGGACACGAGCGCGACGACCGCGAAAATTGCTGCAGCGACGTTTGGGAAGCGCACGGGCTTTGGCGTGTAAGGGCTTGCGCTCGGCAACGCGTCTAATCGGCAGCCGCGGCAGCACCCGGCGGCCGCGGTCCTCCCAGTATCCGCAACGCCGCATGGGCGGCGCCGAACCCGTTGTCGATGTTGACGACGGCGAGCCCGGATGCGCAGCTCGCGAGCGCTGCGTTGAGCGCGGTGCGGCCGCCTTTGGAAACGCCGTAGCCCACGGACGTCGGCACGGCGATGACGGCGCAGGGCACGAGTCCGCCCAGCACGCTGAACAGCGCGCCTTCCATCCCGGCGACGGCGATGACGACACGGTGGCTGCGGACCTCCTCCAGCCGCTCCGTGAGCCGCCACAGCCCGGCCACGCCGACGTCCGCGAGCATCGTCGCCGCTTCGCCTTCGAACGCCAGCGTGCGCAGCGCTTCGCCCGCCACCGGAATGTCCGAGGTGCCGCCGCAAACGATCGCGACGCGGCCCTCGCGTGTGGTTGCGGGAGCGCCCCCGAGGATGGCAGTCCGGGTGGCCTCGTCGTAGTCGAGCGCGGTCTGCGACGACTCGGCGAGACGGGCAAACTTCCGCGGTGCGAGGCGCGTCAGCAGCAGGCGGCGATCGAGCTCGATCGCGTGCGCGAGGATGGCATCGATCTGCGCCGCCGACTTGGGCTCGCACAGCACCGCCTCGCTGGTGCCGCAACGACCCACCCGCTCCCAGTCGAGACGGAATTCATCCATCGCCAGCCTTGCGCAGGAATGCTGAGCCGCGCATGTAGTTGCGCACGCCGGCGAACGCGCGACCTTCGACCGCGCACACCTCGCTGCCGATCCCTGCGGCGGTTGCCGCCGCCTCGCTGTCGAGCGACGCCGCGAGCTCGATCACGATCCCGCGTTGCGTCACGCGGCAGCGGACAACGGCTTCGCGCCCCAAGGCGCGAGCGAGTTCGGTTTCCACCTTGTCGATGAAAGCAAGGTCGCCGGCATCGATGGCGATGCCCGTTTCGACGCGGCTCGCAAGACAAGGCTGAGCTGGCAGCCGCTCGAGATCATGCAAGCCGAGCTCGGCGGCAAGCGTGTAGATGGCCGCCTTGTCCATGCCGGCTTCGACATAGGGATGGACGACGTCGCGCTCGTGCGCCGCACGCAGTCCGGGGCGAAAGTCGTCGAGATCGTCGCGATTGGTGCCCGACGCGATCGTGTCCGAGGTTGCTTCGCGAATGCGCGCGTAGAGATTCGTCTTGCAGTAATAGCAGCGGTCGACGGGATTCGCACGATAGCGGGCGTCGCGCTGCTCGCCGGCGTCGAGCAGGGTGAGCGGCCAGCCGTGCTTGGCGGCGTGGGCCTCGACGCGGGCACGCGCCGCCGCCGGCACGGCGGGTCCCGTCGCGTGGTACATCGTCGCGCGCGCTTTCGCATATCGCCATGCGACGTGGGCGAGCGTCATCGAGTCGACGCCGCCGCTCACCGCAATTGCAACCCGGTCATGGCGGTCGAGCGCCGCGACGAGGCGCGCTAGCGCGCCGTTGCCGGAGAACGGCGCGTTCATCCGAGACCTCGGGACGTGGACGCGACGCGCACGGTCATTCGCCGGAGCCTTTCACCACACTCTTCACCGCCTCGGCGCGCCGCGCACGCCGCTCCGATAGCCCGCGCGTCGCAGCGACGTCGTCGTGCGCCGCTTTCGCCGTCCGTTTTCCGTCCGGACGCAGCGCAACCTTCACCGACACGTCGCCACCGCCGAGCGTCGCGGCCACTTCGGTGCGATGCAGCACGCGGCGACGCTCCTCGCGCCAGCGGAGGCCGAGCGTGGAGGTCTCGCTGAAGCACGCCTGAACGAGCGCATCCGTCGCCTCCGGTCTTGCGAGAAGCCGGAATTCCGCAAGCGGACGGCCCTTCTTGCCGTGCCGTGTGCCCACGGAGACGTCGACCACGCCTGGTTCAGCGCGCAACCGGTCGGCCGCTACCGCAATCTCTTCGCCCGTCATGTCGTCGACGTCGAACTCGACGACCGCGACGACGTCGACATCCCCGACGCCCGCACGGTCGCGCTCTGTCACGACCGCGCGAACGATGTTCGGCATGCCGGGCAGTGCGCGGGTTCCCGCGCCGGAGCCCGCTCCAAGCAGCCGGCCCGGGTCGCGTCGCGCGTTGCAGTGCTCCCGCGGCACCAGATGACGGAGAATCGCCGCGCCGGTAGGCGTGACCCTCTCGCCGCCGATGCCGTCGTCGTGCCATGGATAACCCTCCAGCAGCAGCACCGTCGCCGGCGCCGGCACCGGCAGCACGCCGTGGGCGCTGCGCACTGTGCCCCCGCCCAGCGGGAGTGACGTCGCCGTCCAGCGCGCACCTTCGAGCAACCCCGCGATGCAGCCGGCGGCAACGACGTCGAGCAGTGAATCCCAGTCGGCGAGCTCGTGGAAGTGCACCGCGTCGGTCGGGATTCCGTGCACGCGCGCCTCGGCATCCCCCAGCAGCGCAAGCAATGCGAGCGCGTGCTTTCGTGTCGGCGCTGTCAGCGGCGCGGCCTCGATGCGGCCGCGAAGCGCCGCATACGCCGTGCCGGCATGCCCATGTTCATGTTCGTCGTGACGATCGGGTTCGTGCCCGCGCCGAGCCGCTCCCTGCACGCCGATGCCGCGCGCGGTGGGAGCCGCAGAACGCGGCCCGGGCACGACACCGAAGCGACGGGCGCGCAATCCTCCGCTCGAAGCCTCGATGAACTCGGCGGAGCGATCGCCGCCAGCGCGCACCTTGTCGACTTGCGCGAGCACTTCGCTCGCGAGCGCCGGCATCGCGTCGGCCATTGCAGCAACGAACATGTCGCCGCTGATGCCCCCGACGAGATCGAGATGAATCGCGAGCGAGTCCGGCTGGGGCAGCGCTGACGATGGCAAGGCCAGCTCAGCCGACGACAGGAACGACATACGGTCCTTCGGGCACGACGGCGAAGTCGCGCTCGCCCGACCGCGCCAGCGCGGAGACGAGCGCATCGTCGACGGAGTCGATCGTGTCGACGCCGGTGAGGCCGCGCTCCTCGTCGTCGAGCCCGGTGGTGTAGAGCTGGACGCGTCCGACACGCATCGATTTGAGCTGCATCTCGGTCTGCCATTCGTCCACGTCGGCGAACCACTTTGCGAGCAGCGTCTGCAGGAAGGCATCGGCGCCGAGATCGACGAGGCGCCGCTGCGCATTGCGGAACTCCGCCGATCCGAAGCCCTCGGCACATTCCGACGCGACGATCAGCGTGCCGCCTGGCTCGAGGATGTCGAGCGGCGTCACCATGCCCTTGACCGTCTGGTAGTACGTGCCGTCGAGCGGGTGCCCCGCGGCTGACGTGACGATTGTCGAGAAGCGCCGCCCCACCGGCACACGCGCGCTTTCCGCGACGAAGGCGACGGCCGCCAAGTGGCTTTCGATCACCTCGCCGAAGTTGACGTGGACGAGGTCACGGTCCTCGTCGATCACCGTATTCACCGCGTGCACGTCGCCCAGCATCCGCACGATTTCGAGCTGTTCCTCGTGCAGCGGATTGCCCGTCAAATTGCACTGGATCGCCGCGGGGTCCTCCATGAAACGCGCGCTGTGGAACGTCCGGATGGTGTCCGCGTGCGCGACTCCGGGAGCGATGACTTTGCGGCCACCCGAGTAGCCGGCCATGAAATGCGGCTCGACGAGACCCGTCGCAATGCGGACCTCCGCCTCGACGAAGCGCCGGTCGAGCTTGACCGGCGTACGCCTGCCCGATGTGAACCCGAGATCGACGTGCGCCGCGTCGTCGCGGGCGAAGTGATTCTCGACCTTCACCGTTTCGAGCACCCACGGATCGCCCACGACTGCGGCCAGCTCAGCGCCCTCGTTCGGGCGGTGCAGGCCGGTCGCCACCAGAACGGTGATGCACTCCCGCCGCATACCGCCCGCGATCAGGCCTTCGATGAGTGGGCGCAGGAAGAGGTGATTGGGAACGGGTCGCGTGATGTCGCAGATGAGAATGCAGGCGCTGCGTTTACCGCGCACCAGCGTCTCGTACGCGGGGGCGCCGATCGGGCGAGCCAGCGCATCGCGCACGGCGGCGCGCGGATCGGGCAACTTGGTCATCGGCCGCTTGCCAATCACCGTCGCACGGGCATCCCGCGGCAGCCGAACGCGCATTTCCGACTTGCCGTAGAGGATACTGACGGTCGTCCCATCAACGCCTTCGTTCATCGCTCCCTCGCTTCCCGCGGTGGCACGGAACGGAGTTTACGCCGGCGGCCCCGCGTGCGTCCTGCCGGCGGTACGATATGACGGCGCCGGAAACCGCGGCGGGAAGCAAGCAGCAAGTGCGGCGGACGATGCAGCCGCCCACGATGCGGAAAGCGAGACCATGACAGGCACCGGCTACACCGACCGATTCCTCACGGCGGACGAAACGCGCGAGATCGTGCGCGCGAGCCTCGATTCGCTGCCGCTTGCGGGCAAGCGCGTGCTGTTCATCATTCCGGACGGCACGCGGACGATGCCGATGCCGCAGTTCTTCGCACTGTTTCAGGAGATGCTCGCGGGCAAGGCCGCGGCACTCGATTTCCTCGTCGCGCTCGGCACGCACCGACCGATGGACGACAGCGAACTGTCTCGGCTCGTCGGCGTGCCGGTCCTCGACGGCCGCGCGGGCGCGTCGCGGATCTTCAACCACGAATGGTCCGATCCTGCGACGTTCGCGACGATCGGCGAGATTCCCGCCGCCGAGATCGCGAAGCTGTCGGGTGGGCGTCTCGAAAAGCCCGTGACCGTCGCGCTCAACCGGCACATCTTCGACTACGACCAGATCGTCATCTGCGGGCCGGTGTTCCCGCACGAGGTCGTCGGCTTCTCCGGCGGCAACAAGTACTTCTTCCCCGGCATCGCCGGCCCCGACGTCATCAACTTCACGCACTGGCTCGGCGCGCTCATCACGAACTACGAAATCATCGGCAGCGGCTACACGCCGGTGCGCGCCGTCATCGATCGCGCGGCGTCGATGGTGAAGGTGCCCACCGCGTGCTTTGCGCTCGTCGTCACGCCAACCGGCATGGCGGGACTCTTCTTCGGCTCGGCGCACGAGGCGTGGGAGCGCGCCGCGGCGCTGTCGGCGAAGCGCCACATCATCTGGCTCGACTCGCCGGTGCGGCAGGTTCTTTCCGTGATGCCGTCGATGTACGCGGACATCTGGACCGCCGGCAAGGGCATGTACAAGATCGAGCCCGTCGTTGCCGACGGCGGTGAGGTGATCATCTACGCCCCCCACATCAACGAGGTGAGCTTCACGCACGGCAAGCTCATCGAGGAGGTCGGCTACCACTGCCGCGATTACTTCGTCGCCCAGCCCGAGCGCTTCAAGGACTATCCGGGCGGCGTCCTCGCGCACTCGACGCACGTCAAGGGACAGGGCACGTACGATGCGAGGACGGGCATCGAGACGCCGCGGGTCCAGGTGACGCTTGCGACGGGAATCTCGCCCGAGCGCTGCGCGAAGATCAACCTGGGCTACCGCGACCCGAAATCGATCGACATCGCCGCAATGACCGGGCGCGAGCGGGACGGCATCCTCGTCGTTCCGCGCGCCGGCGAAATGCTGTACCGCCTGAAGCCCGGCCTGCAGAAGGCGGCGGATTAAGCGCGAGACCTATCGGAGTCCATGAGCACGACGGGTTCAATCGCGACAGTCATCGAGGGGCGGGCGCGCGACCTGGGCGGCTTCTTCGTTGCACGGCTACTGCCGTCGAAGGCGGTGCGGAGCGTCGGTCCGTTCGTCTTCTTCGATCACATGGGTCCGTCGACTTTCGCGCCCGGCACCGGAATCGACGTCCGGCCGCATCCGCATATCGGGCTCTCGACCGTCACGTATCTCTTCGAGGGCGAAATCGTGCACCGCGACAACCTCGGATTCGTGCAGCCGATCCGGCCCGGCGCGATCAACTGGATGACCGCCGGCCGCGGCATCGCGCACTCCGAGCGTACCGGCCGCGCGCTGCGGGAAACCGGCTCGCGCCTGCACGGTCTCCAGCTATGGGTCGCGCTGCCCAAGACGCACGAGGAAACGGAGCCGGCATTCGTCCACCATCCGGCAGAGTCCCTGCCGCAGCTCGCGGTGGACGGCGTCCTGCTTCGGGTGCTCGCGGGTCGTGCGTACGGCGCGACGTCACCGGTGCACACGCTTTCGCCGCTGTTCTACGTGGAAGCGAAGATGCCGGAGGGGACGAGGCTCTCCGTCCCGTCCGAGCACGTCGAGCGCGCCGGTTTTGTCGTGGAAGGCGAGATCGAGTGCGATGGCGAGCCCATTGCCGCGCCGCGAATGATCGTGTTCCGGCGCGGCGCGGAATCGGCGCTATCGGCAAGGACGAATGCGCACGTGATGCTGTTGGGCGGCGATCCGCTCGATGGCGAGCGACATCTGTGGTGGAACTTCGTTTCCAGTTCCGCCGAGCGGATCGAACAGGCGAAGCGTGACTGGGCGGAGGACCGGTTTGCGCCGATTCCGGGCGAGACCGAGCGCATTCCGCTGCCGGACTCCTAGCGCTGGTGCGATCGCACGAAAACGCTTCGCGACTACGGGGGCGCCGCCTTTTCGAGCCGGCGCGTCTCGCCGATCTTCAGGACGTCGAATTCGGCTTGGGACAGCCCCCGCTCCTCGCGCTGCCGGGCCAGCACCTTCGGCGGCTCGTCCAGCGGCTCGTCGGTGAGCCCCTCGAACGTGCCCCAGTGCATGCCGATCGCGCGCGCAGCCCTCAAATCCGCGCGGATCTGCACGGCCTCCGGCACGTCGACGTGATTCACTTTCATGAACCATCGGGGCGCATAGGCCCCGATCGGAATGAACGCCATGTCGAACGGGCCCAGCCGCTCGCCGATGTCGCGGAGATCCTGTGAATAGCCCGTGTCGCCCGTGTGAATGACCTTGAGGCCCTCGCCCTCGACGACCCATCCGCCCCACAGCGTCTCGTTCGTATCGTCCAAGCCGCGGCGGCTCCAGTGCTGCGCGGGCACGAATGTGATTCGAAGCCCGTCTTCTCGCGTCTCCTGCCACCAGTCGTACTCGTCGACTCGCGTAACGCCGAGCGCCGCGAACCATGCTTTGAGCCCGAGGGGAACAAGAAAGTGCGGGCTGCCCTGCGGCATCGCGGCGAGGCGCTGCACCGAAACGAGGTCGAGATGATCGTAGTGGTTGTGGGAAATCAGCACGAGGTCGATGCGCGGCAGCTCGGAAATGTCGATGGGCACCGGCACGACGCGCTTCGGGCCCGCGAACGCGAAAGGCGACGCGCGGTCGGAGAAATTGGGATCGAACAGGACCGCCTTGCCGCCGAGGCGGACGAGCATCGTCGCGTGCCCGATCCACGTGACTGACGGATTGTTCTCCGGTGCGCTCAATGCGACAGCGTCGGTATTCACGTACGGAAGATTCCAACCGCCCGGTGGGGCCTTGGGCGGCAGATCGTTTCGCCACTCCTCGAGCTTCCACGCCCAGAAGCTCTGTTTCTCCGCGTGCGGGTAGTTGTTGCGATAGCCGTCGGGGCCGCGCGGCGCGCCCTCTGCGATGGCGATGCCGGGTGCGAGCGAGAGGACGCCCGCGAACCCATGCGCTACGATCAGCGCCCAGAGTCGCGCGAGTGCATACGCCGAGACTGCCGACAACGATGCGCTCGCTACGCGGATTGGGGCGGCACTGCGGCGCTCGACCGGCGCGCGGCCGCAGCTTCGACGCTCACTCGCACCGGCACCCTCCGCCTTCCCCATCGACTAGCGAAAGCCGCAAACCTTCCCGGCAGCTGCGTCTTGCAATGGGAACAACGGCCGTCGTCCGTCAGCGCGTAGCTCAGGATCTCGTGCCAGTCGCGGACGATGACCGCCTTGCTGCAGCCGGGGCAGAACGTCGTGCCGCCTTCCCGGTCGTGGACATTGCCGGTGTAGACATAGCGAATGCCGGCATCGACTGCGATGCGGCGCGCGCGGGTCAGGGTCGCTGCCGGGGTATTCTCGATGTCGGTCATCTTGTAATCGGGATGAAACGCCGTGAAGTGCAGCGGCACGTCGGTGCCGAGCTCGTCGACGATCCATTGGCTCATGGCCTTGAGCTCCGTCTCCGAATCGTTCTTGCCCGGAATCAGCAGCGTCGTGATCTCGAACCACACGTCCGTCTCGTGCTTCAGGTAGACGAGCGTGTCGAGGACCGGCTGCAGACGCGCGCCACAGAGCTTCACGTAGAACTCGTCGGTAAAGCCTTTGAGGTCGACGTTCGCCGCGTCCATCTTCGCGTAGAACTCGCGCCGCGCGTCGACACCGATGTAACCGGCCGTCACTGCAACCGTTTTGATGCCGAGCGCGTGACATGCGTCCGCAGTGTCCATCGCGTACTCGGCGAAGATCACCGGATCGTTGTACGTGAACGCGACGCTCCGGCATTGAAGCCTGGCCGCCGTCTCCGCGATCTTTTCCGGCGACGCCTGGTCCATCAGCGTGTCCATCTCGCGCGACTTCGAGATGTCCCAGTTCTGGCAGAACTTGCACGCCAGATTGCAGCCTGCGGTGCCGAATGAGAACACCGACGATCCCGGATAGAAATGGTTGAGCGGCTTCTTCTCGATCGGGTCGATGCAGAAGCCGGACGAGCGCCCGTACGTCGTGAGCACGATCGCATCGCCTTCGCGCTGGCGCACGAAGCAGGCGCCGCGCTGGCCTTCGCGCAGCCGGCAGTCGCGGGGGCAGAGGTCGCACTGGATGCGGCCGTCGTCCAGCCGGTGCCACCAGCGGCCGGGGTGGCGGGAAAAATCGCGGGCAGAAGCGTCGCTCATCGCTCTTCGCTCAACAGGAACTGGGGCTCGGCCCATTTCGTCACCGCATAGCGGGAAACGTTCAACGTGGGGCTCCAGAAGCTTTCCGGCAACCCCGCCTTGCGCTTGAGCGCGCGCACGAAAGCTCGCGGATCCGGGATCGATTCCCACACTTGCGGCAGGAACGTCGCCCGGTTTGCGCCGTGCTGGACAATCACTCCGTCCATGCCCGGCCGGAGCGTTGCGATCAGCTCTTCCTCGCTGCTCGCTCGGATCGGCTCGTCGCGAGTGAGCATCGACACCTCGATAGCCGTCTCGCCGAATTCCCTCACCGTCAGAGGGGGAAAACGCGGATCGCGAAACGCGGCGGCCATCGCGTTTTCCCTGACGTCGACGGCGAGCGGCCGCCGCGGCTCGAGCGAGCCGATGCAGCCGCGAAGATCGCCCGAATGCTTCAGCGTCACGAACGTCGCGGCGTTGGACTGGAGCGCCGGATGGTCATCCGTCGGTCGAGCGTCGAATCCGAGCCGCTCCCCTATCGCCGAGCGGGCAATGCCGAGCAGCACGCGGCCGAGTTCAGCGTCCGCCGCCGCCATCGGCAGTGCTCGTTGCCGGCTCGGCAAACGCGAACGAAGCGTAGCCGACCACGCGGTTCCGGTCACCCGCGGTGTCGCCCGAGTTGCGCAGGTCGAGCAGCTCGACGGCGAGCCGGCGACGGCGCCCGGCGACGAGAAGGCCGTTGATGGGCGTCGCTCCGCAGGCCTGGTCGTGGTCGAGATGCGCGGAGAAGTCGAGGATCGCCTGGCCGGTTGCCTGATCCAGCCTGCGCGCCTCTGCGTACCGATGGTAGTGCGACAGGTCCGAACTGACGACGATCAGCGTCTCGTCGCCGCCCCAGAGGAGATCGACGACTTCGCTCACCTCAGCTCCCGTCGCGTCGCCGACTGCGAAAGGCACGAGGCTGAAATCGCCGAGCACCGTCTGCAGAAACGGCAGCTGCACTTCCAGCGAATGCTCGTGAGCGTGGGAAGCGTCGCTGATCGTCACCTGCCTCAGCGTGAGCGCTTTGGCCGCGGCCTCGCGATCGATGGGAACCTCGCCCAAAGGCGTGGCGAATGCATCGACCGACGGCAGCGCGAGTCCGCGGACCGGAACGCGATGCGTCGGACCGAACAGCACCACCCGGCGGATCTTGTCGCGGACAACCGCAAGGCGCGCGTAGGCGGACGCCGCGATCGGCCCGGAATAGACAAAGCCCGCATGAGGCACTATCAGCGCCTTCGGCGCGGGCCGTGCCGTCGATGGCGGTCTTACCTGAGTGAGGTGGGCGAGTACCTCGGACCGGAGCGCAGACGCCG
>Ga0163163_10005342_pt1 | contig 11094 bp, 10 predicted proteins | sample S65metaG_FD_119766 | JGI IMG/M metagenome (GOLD analysis project Ga0163163, IMG submission 119766) | Switchgrass rhizosphere microbial communities from Kellogg Biological Station, Michigan, USA - S6-5 metaG | ecosystem: Host-associated > Plants > Roots > Rhizosphere > Soil | place: USA... | reverse complement strand
TCGATCTTAGCGCGAATGCCGTCGATCTGATCGGGGTCGGACACGAATGCCTCGACGACGCTCACTTCATCGTCCCTGTTGAAGAAGTTTTGCGCGTCCGCCAGCGGCATGTAGACGAAGATGCCGTCGAATTCCGACATGCCGATCTGAAAAATCGCCACCACCGGATAGGCCTTGATACGCGGCGCGATACCGAAAGGCGTGTTGGCGCCCTTGGCCGAAAGCAGCGTGATCGTGTCGCCGACGCGCAGGCTCAAATTCTCCGCCATACGCTGGCCGATGGCGACGCCGGTGCCGGAATCAAAGGCATCGAGCGAGCCGGCGCGGACATTGCCCGCAATGCCGGGCAGGCGCTTCAAGTCGGCCTCGCGAATGCCGCGGAGCAGCGCGCCGGCCTGGTTGTAGGGCGAGGAAACGCCCGCCGCGCCTTCGAGCATCGGAATGGCGAGCGTCACGCCGGAGACAGCCGAGACGCGCTTCACCACATCCCTGTAGTCGGAAAACGGCGGATCGGCCGCCTGCACGAACAGGTGACCGTTGATGCCGACGATCTTGTCGAGCAGTTCCTTGTGAAAGCCGTTCATCACCGACATGACGACGATCAGCGTCGCCACGCCAAGCGCGATGCCGAGAAAAGACAGCGCCGCAATGACCGAGACAAATCCGCCGGAGCGGCGCGCGCGCAAATAACGCCACGCGAGCATCCACTCGAACGGCGCGAACGCACGCGTGCGCATTGGCTCGGATTGATGAGCCAGAACATCGGGCATGGCAGCGCTGACGCTCATCGTCATCCGGCGATTCGCTGAACGGCGTCCTCGGCGGACAACATGGCCCGCTCGCCTGTCTTGCGGTTCTTCAGCTCGACTTTGTTCTCGGCCAGTCCCTTCGAGCCGACAATGATCTGCCAGGGCAAGCCGATGAGATCGAGCGTGGCGAATTTGGCGCCGGGGCGCTCGTCGCGATCGTCGTAAAGCACCTCGCGGCCGGCACGCTCGAGCTTCTCGTAGAGATCGGCGCAGGCACCGTCAGTGGCGGCGTCACCGACCTTCAGATTGGCAAGCCCGGCATGGAACGGCGCGACGGGTTCGGGCCAGATGATGCCGTTCTCATCATGGCTCGCCTCGATGATCGCCGCCGCGAGGCGCGAGGGGCCGATCCCGTACGAGCCCATATGGACCGGGGTCTCCTTGCCGTCGGGCCCGTTCACGACTGCGCGCATCGGCTCGGAATACTTGGTGCCGAAGTAAAAAATATGGCCGACCTCGATGCCGCGAGCGGAGACCCGCGCCTCGCCCGGCAGCGCCTCGAATTTTCCCGGCTCATGCATTTCCGAGGTCGCGGCATAGAGCGAGGTCCACCGGGCGACGGTCGCGGCCAGCGCCGCCGCATCGTCGAAATCGATCGTCGCCGGCGGCGTCTCGAAGCCGAGATAGTCGCGGTGGCAAAAGACCTCGCTCTCGCCGGTCTCGGCCAGGATGATGAATTCGTGGCTAAGATTGCCGCCGATCGGGCCGGACTCGGCCGCCATGGGAATGGCGGTCAGCCCCATCCGGGCGAAGGTCCTGAGATAGGCGACGAACATCCTGTTGTAGGAGTGCTCGGCGCCTTTCTGATCGAGGTCGAAGGAATAGGCGTCCTTCATCAGGAATTCGCGCGAGCGCATGACGCCGAATCGCGGCCGGATCTCGTCGCGGAACTTCCACTGTATATGGTAGAGGTTGAGCGGCAGGTCCTTATACGACCTGACATAGGCGCGGAAAATCTCCGTGATCATCTCCTCGTTGGTCGGGCCGAACAGCATGTCGCGCTCGTGGCGGTCGGTGATGCGCAGCATCTCCTTGCCATAGGCCTCGTAGCGGCCGGATTCGCGCCAAAGCTCGGCCGATTGGATCGTCGGCATCAGAAGCTCGATGGCGCCGGCGCGGTCCTGCTCCTCGCGCACGATCGCCTCGATCTTCTTCAAGACACGAAACCCGAGCGGCAGCCAGGCGTAGATGCCGGCCGCCTCCTGGCGGATCATGCCAGCGCGCAACATCAGGCGGTGCGAAACGATCTCCGCCTCTTTCGGCGTCTCGCGCAGGATCGGCAGGAAATAACGGCTAAGGCGCATCGACTTTCCGAATGAGGCGAATCCTCGCCGCAGCTAACAAACGTAAGGCCGGCGAAAAGACAAGCTTCGCCCGCCGCTCAGAGGCGGGGATATACTTTTGGGCAATGCTGCCGAAATGTGCGTCAAAATGCTCTGATTTCACGTGACAAGAAGCTGGTCCTCGACTACTTTCGCGACGCTTTCCGAAAAGGGGCCGCGGCCCGAGTGCCGTTGTAGCTGCAGTCCAAGTCTGGGAGGACGCCGGACCTATCTGAAGACGCGAGTTAGCGTCGCTTGCCTAAGCGCCAGCAGGGTAGACTTGGTCAGGGACGGATGCCGAAGAGCGGGGATGGCCTCACGGCCCACCCCGCTCTTTCTTTTTGGCAGCGTCGGGAGCGCGTTTTGAGCAAGGCCGCTGACGAGAAAAGGAAACTCACGGCCAATTATCTAAACGGACTCGGCGTGGCCGCAGCCGCGGTGGGTGTTCTCTCACCGGCTATCACTTACCTGAGCACAACCGCGACGACTCCGACTTATCAGATCGCCACCATCGCGGTTGTTTGTCTATTGCTGAGTGTTGCCTTACACTTCAGCGCTAGTCAGGCTCTAGAAGGAATGGATGAATGAGCACCTCGCAATTCCTGACAGTGCTGCTTGCACCCGTCGGCCTCCTGATCATCGGCCTTGGCGTTTTGCAATACGACCGTTGGGAACATCGTCGAGAGCGCGTGCGTGAGCAGGAGAAATCGTCCACGCGACACTAGTCGGCTGGCCTTTCGTTCGCCCAACCCGCTCGTACTTTATCGCGAAAATCGCTGAGCCGTCCCGCTGCGATCGCGGCGCGCACGCCCGCCATCAGCTCCTGGTAATAAGCCAGGTTGTTCCAGGTCAGAAGCATCATGCCGAGAATCTCGCCGGATTTGACGAGGTGATGCAGGTATGCGCGAGAGTAATCACGTGCGGCGGGGCATGACGATTCCGCATCGAGCGGCGCCGGATCGTCCGCATGTCTGGCGTTGCGCAGATTGATGCGGCCGAAGCGGGTGTAAGCAAGACCGTGCCGGCCGGCGCGCGTCGGCATCACGCAATCGAACATGTCGATGCCGCGCGACACGGCTTCCACGATGTCGTCAGGCGTGCCGACGCCCATGAGATAATGCGGCTTACCTTTCGGAAGATGCGGAATGACCTTGTCGATCATCGCCAGCATGACGTTCTGCGGCTCGCCGACGGCGAGGCCACCGATTGCGTAGCCGTGAAAATCCATGTCGGTGAGCGCACGCGCGCTTTCGATGCGCAGCGTCTCATCGGCGCCTCCCTGCACGATTCCGAACAGCGCCCTGCCCTGCTGCTCGCCGAAGGCGATTTTCGAACATTTCGCCCAGCGCAGAGACAGCCGCATGGCGCGCTCTGCCTCTTGCGTGCTGCAGGGCAGCGTCACGCATTCGTCGAACTGCATCTGGATGTCCGCGCCGAGCAGCTGTTGGATTTCCATCGAGCGCTCGGGCGTCAAAACGTGCGTCGAGCCGTCGATATGCGACTGAAACGTGACGCCGCTCTCATCGAGCTTGCGCAACTTGGCGAGCGACATCACCTGGAAGCCGCCGGAATCGGTGAGGATCGGATGCGGCCATTGCATGAATTTGTGCAGTCCGCCCAGTTCGGCGACGCGCTCGGCTCCCGGGCGCAGCATAAGATGATAGGTATTTGCGAGCACGACGTCGCTGCCGAGCGCATGCACCTGATCGGCATACATCGCTTTCACCGTGCCGGCGGTCCCGACCGGCATGAAAGCCGGCGTGCGAATATTTCCGCGCGGCGTTAAAATTTCGCCGGTGCGCGCCATGCCGTCACTCGCGCTCACCCGAAAAGAAAAGCCCTCGCTCATCGCAACAAAAGACACGCGTCGCCGTAGGAATAGAAGCGATATTCTTGCTCGATCGCATGCGCATAGGCTCGCTTCATCAAATTGAGCCCGGCAAAAGCCGAGACCAGCATGAACAACGTCGAGCGCGGCAGGTGAAAATTCGTGACCAGCGCGTCGACCGCGCGGAAGCGATAGCCGGGCTCGATAAAGATCGAAGTCTCGCCTGAGAACGGGTGAAGGGTGCCGTTTCCGTCCGCGGCGGATTCGAGCAGGCGCAGCGCCGTCGTGCCGACCGCAATGATCCGGCCGCTGTTTGTCCGGGCCGCATTCAGCGCATCGGCCGTCCGCGGCGACAAAGCCCCCCATTCCGCATGCATGCGGTGATCGCGCGTATCTTCCGCTTTGACCGGCAGGAACGTGCCGGCACCGACATGCAGCGTGATCCGATGCAGCGTGATGCCGCGCGTTTCGAGTTCCGCGACCAGTTCCGGCGTGAAGTGCAGGCCCGCGGTCGGTGCCGCAACCGCGCCGTTCTCTTCGGCAAACATCGTCTGGTAATCGCGTGCGTCCTGTGCATCCGTCGCGCGACGCGAAGCGATATAGGGCGGCAGCGGCATCTGCCCAAGCGTCGCGATCGCCTCGTCGAGCGCGGGGCCGGTCAGATCGAAAGCGAGCGTGACCTCGCCGCCGTCATCCTTGGCGAGCACAGTGGCATCCAACGCTGCGAGCAGGCACGCCATGCTTTCGGACGTCTCACCGAAGCGTATGCGCTCGCCGACTTGCAGCCGTTTTGCCGGACGCGCGAATGCGCGCCATGTGTTGTCGTTCTCGCGGGTATGCAGTGTGACTTCGATCTGCGCGACCGCATCGCCGCGCACGCGGATACCCTCGAGCCGCGCCGGGATGACCCGGGTGTCGTTGACGACAAGCGCGTCTCCCGGCCGCAACAGATCGGGCAAGTCGCGGATGGAGCGGTCTTCGAACCTGTTGGTCTTCGCGTCGATCACGAGCAACCGCGCCGCGTCGCGCGGCACGACCGGGCGCAGCGCAATGCGCTCTTCCGGCAGCTCGAAGTCGAAGAGGTCGACATGCATTGCCGTCGCACGACGGCGGCGTCAGCTTACCTTCGCGGAGACGATCTTGTCGGGATCCCGCACCGGCTCGCCGCGCTTGATCTTGTCGACATTCTCCATGCCGGACGTCACCTTGCCCCAGACCGTGTATTGCTTGTCGAGGAAGCGCGCATCGGTGAAGCAGATGAAGAATTGCGAATTGGCCGAATCCGGGCTCTGCGCCCGCGCCATCGAGACGGTGCCGCGAACATGCGCCTCGGAATTGAATTCCTGCTTGAGGTTCGGGTATTTCGAACCGCCGGTGCCGGTACCATGCGGGCAGCCGGTCTGCGCCATGAAGCCCTCAATGACGCGATGAAACACGACACCGTCATAAAAGCCTTCGCCGACGAGCTTCTTGATGTGTTCGACGTGTTTCGGCGCGAGGTCGGGACGCATTTCGATGACGACCGGGCCTTTGCTCGTCTCGAGCGTCAACGTGTTTCCGGTTTCGGGCATGAATATGTGAACTCCAGGAGATCATTGAGGTAAGCGCAGTCGTCGATGCAGGCGCCCCTTCTCCCCTTGCGGGAGAAGGTGGGCTTCGCGTCAGCGAAGCTCGGATGAGGGGTGCATTTGCCTCACCCTCGTCCGTCATTGCTTCGCAATGACACCTTCCCCCGTCAAGGGGGAAGGTCCGCACGGCATCAAGGAGGCAGGCCTCTACGCGGCGTCGGAGGCGAGTCGCATCTTCACGATTTTGTCCGGCTTGCTCACCGAGCCATTGTCCGCCTTCGAACCCTTCTTGATCTTATCGACGACGTCCATGCCCGAGGTCACCTCGCCGACGACCGTATACTTGCCGTTAAGGAAGGAGGCGTCGTCGAAGCAGATGAAGAATTGCGAATTCGCCGAATCCGGGTCCTGTGAGCGGGCCATGCCGACGGTTCCGCGCTTGAACGGCGTGTTGGAAAATTCGGCCTTGATGTTCGGCAGGCTGGATTTGCCGGTGCCGGTGCCGGTCGGGTCGCCGGTCTGCGCCATGAAGCCGTCGATGACGCGATGGAAGACGATGCCATCGTAGAAGTGCTGCTTCACCAGCGCCTTGATCTGCGCAACGTGCTTTGGCGCGAGATCGGGCCGCAGACGGATGGTGATCCGGCCATCCTTGGTATCGAGGTAAACCGTGTTCTGCGGGTCGGTACCTTGCGCGGCGGCGGGCCGGGTGGCGGCGATCGCGGCAGCGACGGCGGGAAGACTCAGCAGAAATCGGCGGCGATCATCATTGGGCATTCAACACCTTGCGCCCGAAAGCTCACTTAACTCACGAGCGAGCCCCCGGTCCTTCCCTTCAGTGCTTCGGCCACTTCGTTAGGCACAAAGCTTGTTACATCGCCCCCCAAAGAGGCGATCTGGCGCACTAATGTCGCAGTGATGTGACGAACCGAAGGCGAGGACATGAGGAAGATTGTGCGAATTTCGGGCGCCATGGTCGCGTTCATGCCGGCCATTTGCGCCTCGTAATCGAGATCGGTGCCGTCGCGCAGCCCACGCAGGAGGAAGGCGGCGCGATGCTCACGCGCCGCGGTAACTGCCAACCCGGAGAAGGTGACGACCTCGAGCGTGCAGTGCTCCGCCTCAAGCAGGCTTTTGCAGGAGGCGCGGATGAGGCCCGCCCGCTCCTGCGGCGAGAACATCGGCATCTTGCCCGGATGGACCCCGATCGCCACGACGATGCGGTCGAAAATAGCGGCGGCATTCTTGAGCACATCGACATGGCCGTTGGTCAGCGGATCGAAGGAGCCGGTATAGAGGGCCGCACGCTCTGACATGTCGAATGCTTAGCTGCGATAATCGGGTGCGGCAATCTCTCGCTCGCCATCCCGGCATTTGGCTGCAATTTCGCGCCCGCCCTTCACGCCTTCGCAACCCAAACCGCCCAAAAGTGCCGCTTTCCGAGCCAAGGCATGCCGTCCGTCAGAGCCATGCGTAAGGAAGTCAGCTCCGAGAGCACACCGAGTGCTCCGGACTGGAGCCGCGTCATCTTCATCGCTGCCGTATGCGCGCTCGGGGGCATCGGATTTCTCGCTGCCTCGATTCTGATGAACGGGCGCGCGCTCTCTTGGTACCAACGCTCAGCCGCCGCACAGGTCGCGGACGTCCAATTGCCGGCGCCGGCCGCGGCTGCTGCGAAACCTGCGGCAAAGCCCCTGCCGAAACCGAAACCAGCGGCCAACGATCGCTTTCAGCCGATCGACATCAAGCCGCGGAGTGAGATCAACAAGGCGGCGCTTGCCCGCTGCCGCTCGCACGTCGTGGCAGGCAAGCCATTCGAGAGGCTGTCGCTGAAGCGCATGGCCGCGATCAGGGAGGTAAGAGGCAATACGGATCCCGAAGCGATCTGTATCGAGTACTTCGCCGGCGAAAGCCGGGGGTAGCGTTAGGTCTCTCCTGCTCCCTCCTCCACAGTCTCCTCCTCGCCGATTCGTTCGGCCGAGACGACGCGTTCGCCGTCGGTCGTGTTGAAGACGATCACCCCTTGCGTCTTGCGGCCGGCAATGCGGATGTCGTCGACAGGCACGCGGATGAGCTGGCCGCCGTCGGTGACCAGCATCAGCTGGTCATTATGCTCGACCGGCAAGGAGGCGACGAGGAGCCCGATGCGAGGACGGATCGTGCGCAGGCGATCGCGGCTATTGCCGGCATTGTCCATGGCAACGATGCCTTTGCCGCCGCGGCCGGTGATGCGGTACTCGTAGGACGAGGTCCGTTTGCCGAAACCCCGCTCGGAGACGGTGAAGACAAACTGCTCCGCCTCCGACATTTCGACATAGCGCTGCTCGCCGAGCTCGATGGCACCGGCGGCCTCCTCGAGATCGGATTGGTCCTGAATCTCCGATTGGAGCTCGGCCTCGGCTGCTTCGCTGGTGAGACCGCGGCGCACGGCCAGCGCGCGCTTGAGATAGGCGGCGCGCTCGTCCGGCGTCGCCTCGACATGCCGCAGGATCGACAGAGAAATCACCTTGTCGCCGGAATCAAGCGAAATGCCGCGGACGCCCATCGAGGTGCGGCCCTGGAAGACGCGCACATCGGTCACCGGGAAGCGGATGCACATGCCGCCGGCAGTCGTCAAAAGGACGTCGTCATTCTCGGTGCAGATCTGCACGTCGACGATGGCCTCGCCGTCGTCGAGCCGCATCGCGATGATGCCGGAGCGGCGCACGTCGGCGAAATCGGAGAGCTTGTTGCGCCGGACCGTGCCGCGGGTTGTCGCGAACATGACGTCGAGCGTCTCCCACTGCGCCTCGTCCTCCGGCAGCGGCATGATCGTGGTGATGCGCTCGCCCTCGCCAAGTGGGAGGAGGTTGTTGAGGAACTTGCCGCGCGCTTGCGGCGCCGACAGCGGCAGCCGCCAAACCTTCTCTTTGTAGACCTGACCTTTCGATGAGAAGAACAGGACCGGCGTGTGCGTCGAGGCGACGAACAGTCGTGAGACGAAATCCTCTTCCTTGGTCTGCATGCCGGAGCGGCCTTTGCCGCCGCGCCTTTGCGCGCGATACGTAGAGAGCGGCACACGCTTGATATAGCCCTCGTGACTGACGGTGACCACCATGTCCTCGCGCTGGATGAGGTCCTCATCCTCAACCTCATCCTCAACATCGAGGATGAGGGTGCGGCGCGGCGTCGCGTGCGCGTCCTTCACCGCCAGCATCTCGCCCTTGACGATGCCGAAGAGCCGCGTCCGCGAGCGCAGGATGTCGAGATAATCGGCGATTTCCGCGGCGAGCTTGTTCAAGGCCTCGGCGATCTCGTCGCGGCCGAGCGCGGTCAGCCGCTGCAGCCGCAGGTCGAGAATGGCACGTGCCTGCGTCTCCGACAGGCGGATTTCGCCATTTGCATCAAGCACATGGCGCGGATCGGCGATGAGCGCGATCAGCGGCGACATGTCGCGCGCCGGCCACGAGCGCCCCATCAGTGCCTCGCGCGCCGCGCCCGCATCGGGCGAGGTGCGGATGAGCCGGATCACCTCGTCGATATTGGCAACCGCGATCGCCAGCCCGACCTGCACATGGGCGCTGTCGCGCGCCTTGTTCAGCCGGAACTTGGTACGTCGCGTGACGACTTCCTCGCGAAAGTCGATGAAGGCGCGCAGAATGTCTTTTAGCGTCAGAACTTCCGGCCGGCCGCCATTCAGCGCGATGATGTTGGCGGCAAAGCTCGATTGCAGCGACGTGTGACGCCAGAGCTGGTTCAGAACCACGTCGGGCACCGCGTCGCGGCGCAATTCGAAGACAATGCGGATGCCTTCGCGATTGGATTCGTCGCGAAGGTCCGACACGCCCTCGATCTTCTTCTCGCGGATCAGCTCGGCGATGCGCTCGACCATGTGCGCTTTGTTGATCTGGTACGGAATCTCAGTGACGATCAGCGCGTCGCGATCCTTGCGCAGCTGCTCCATTTCGATTCTGGCGCGCATGACGATCGAGCCGCGCCCGAGGGCGTACGCGGCGCGAATGCCGGCATGGCCGAGAATGGCGCCGCCGGTCGGAAAATCCGGCCCCGGCACGATTTCCGTCAGTTCCGCAATCGTCATGTCGGGGCGATCGATCAGCGCGATGCAGGCGTCGATCACCTCGCCGAGATTGTGCGGCGGGATGTTCGTCGCCATGCCGACGGCAATGCCGCCGCCGCCATTGACGAGCAGGTTCGGAAAGCGCGCCGGCAGAACCGAGGGCTCAGAAAATTCGGCCGAATAGTTCGGCACGAAATCGACCGTGCCCTCGTCGAGATCGTCGAGCAGCGCCAGTGCCGACTTGTCGAGGCGCGATTCCGTGTAGCGCTCCGCCGCCGGAGGGTCGCCGTCGACCGAGCCGAAATTGCCCTGCCCGTCGATCAGCGGCAGCCGCATCGAGAAGGGCTGCGCCATGCGCACCAGCGCGTCGTAGATCGCGAGATTGCCGTGCGGATGGTATTTACCCATCGTGTCGCCGACGATGCGCGCCGACTTCTTATAGGGCTTGTCCGGCGTAAAGCCGTTCTCGTACATCGTGTAGAGGATGCGCCGGTGCACGGGTTTCAAGCCGTCGCGCACGTCGGGCAGCGCGCGGCTGACGATCACGCTCATGGCATAATCGAGATAGCTGCGCTTCATCTCGTCGGTGATGGAAACTGGTTTTATGTCGGAGCCGGGCTCGCCCGGTCCTTTGTCGTTGATATCAGCCAATTTTTATGAGGTCCTGAGCCGCTCGTGGGGTCAGCTCGGATATAGGCGATTCCGGCCGCGAATGCCACCTTCGCGGAGCGCTTCAGAGGCCTCAAAACACAGGCGAATCCTTGCCAATGCCGCGATCGATGCGCACATGAGAGGCGCCCGGCCAAAGCCGTCGGCGCATTCGAAATTACCCCGTCCCCATGCTGAAAATTCTGCTCGCGACGAGCCTGTCTTTCCTTGTGCTGATTACCATGCCGGTCGCGCTCAGCGCGGCGCGCTATTGGGAGATTGCGCATTCCGAATGGTGGGCGGCCGACCGGTCCAGCGCCGGCCTCTTGCCCCCTGCCCGCGCGCGCCCGGACTCGCTGGTGCGCGTCTACGCGGCGCGGACGGTGCGCTGGAAAGGCATTTTCGCCATCCATACCTGGATCGTGCTGAAGCAGGGCGCCGGCCCCTACGAGCGCTACGATCTGACCGCCTGGGGCGAGCCGATCCGCGTCAACGGCTTCGTGCCGGACGGACGCTGGTTCGGGCAGGTGCCGAGCGTCATCTATGCCGCCGACGGCACGCAAGCCGACGCGCTCATTCCGCGGATGCGCGCCGCGATCGCCGAGTACAAATACCGGAACCTGGGTGATTACCGGGCCTGGCCCGGTCCGAACTCCAATACGTTCGTGGCTTCGGTACTCGCCGCGGTGCCGGAGACCGGCGCGAGCCTGCCATCGACGGCGATCGGCAAGGATTTTCGCGCCGACGGGCGGTGGATCGCGCTCACGCCGTCACGCACGGGCGTTCGGCTGTCGCTCGGCGGCTATGGCGGGCTGACGATCGCCTGGGTGGAGGGTCTTGAGATCAACCTGCTCGGCGCGGT
>Ga0163163_10005341_pt1 | contig 11095 bp, 7 predicted proteins | sample S65metaG_FD_119766 | JGI IMG/M metagenome (GOLD analysis project Ga0163163, IMG submission 119766) | Switchgrass rhizosphere microbial communities from Kellogg Biological Station, Michigan, USA - S6-5 metaG | ecosystem: Host-associated > Plants > Roots > Rhizosphere > Soil | place: USA: Michigan... | reverse complement strand
GTTCGTCGGCGAGTTCGCCGAGATCCTGCCGTTCACGCGGCTCGTCGACACCCGGGTCGCGGAGCGCGCCGTCGTCGGTCCGCATTGCGAGCTCGAGAAGGCGTCCGTCGGAGCGAGGGCCCGCGTGGGGCCGTTCTCCCGCGCGAGGCCGGGCTCCGTGTACGAGGAGGACGTCCGCGTCGGCAACTTCGTCGAGACGAAGAACACGGTGCTCCGCAAGGGCGTCAAGGCGCAGCACCTCGCGTACCTCGGAGACGCCGACGTCGGCGCGGGGTCGAACGTCGGGGCCGGCGTCATCACGTGCAACTACGACGGCGAGAAGATGCACCCCACGAAGATCGGGGAGAGGGCGTTCATCGGAAGCGACGTGCAGCTCGTCGCGCCGGTGTCCGTCGGGGACGGAGCCTACGTGGGCGCCGGGACGACGGTCACGCAGGACGTCCCGCCGGGGGCCCTGGCCCTCTCCCGCGCGCCCCAGACCAACAAGGAAGGCTGGGTCGCCAAGCGCGAGGCGAAGCGCCGGACGAAGCGGGAAAAGGGCGAGAAAAGCGAGTAGAATCGCTCGTTCCATGACAATTCACGCCTTCCCCGCGTCCCGGCTCTGCATTTTTCGGTTCGAGGCCTAGCCATGTGCGGCATCGTCGGATACGTCGGGCCGCGCGAGGCCGGCCCGCTCCTCATCGAGGGGTTGAAGCGCCTCGAGTACCGCGGCTACGACTCGGCGGGCATCGCGACGCTCGGCAACGGAACGTTCACGATCGAGCGCTGTCCGGGCAAGCTCGGCAACCTCATCGAGAAACTGAACGGGTCGCCGGCGCCGGGGCCGACGGGCATCGGACACACCCGCTGGGCCACGCACGGGCGGCCCACCGAGATCAACGCGCACCCGCAGACGGACTGCACCGGGTCGATCGTCGTCGTGCACAACGGCATCTTCGAGAACTTCGCCGAGCGCAAGGCGGCGCTGATCCGCGCCGGGCACCGTTTCCGGAGCGAGACGGACACGGAGGTCTTCGCGCACGAGGTCGAGGCCGCGGACACGGGCGACATTCACGCGGCGGTCCGCGCGGCGATCGGCAAGCTCCATGGCGCGTACGCGGTGCTCATCTCCTCGAGCCGGGAGCCGGGCGTTCTCGTCGCCGCGCGCTCGGGCCCTCCGATCGTGCTGGGGCTCGGCCAGGGCGAGAACTACGTCGCGTCGGACCCGGTCGCTCTCGTTCCCTGGACGCGCGACGTCATCTTCCTCGAGGACGGAGACGTCGCGCGCGTGGACCGCGAGGGCGTGCGGATCGCCAACGTCCAGGGAGAGAGGCTCGAGCGGCCCGTCCACCGGATCCTGTGGGACGCCGTCGCGGCCGAGAAGGGCGGCTACCGCCACTTCATGGCCAAGGAGATCCACGAGCAGCCCACCGCGATCGCGGAGACGCTCGGCGGAAAGGTCTCGCTCGAGACCGGGGAGCTGTACCTCGATTCGCCGCTGCTCTCGCCGGAGCGCGTCGCGGGCTACGACCGGGTGCTGCTGCTGGCGTGCGGCACCTCCTGGCACTCCGCGCAGATCGGCAAGTTCCTGATCGAAGGGATGGCCCGCATCCCCGTCGAGGTCGACTACGGGAGCGAGTTCCGCTACCGCCGTCCCGTCCTGAACGACCGGGTCTTGACGATCGGCATCTCTCAGTCCGGGGAGACCGCGGACACGGTCGCGGCGCTCTCGGAGGCGCGGCGCGCCGGCTCGCCGATCACGGCGATCGTCAACGTGCCCGGAAGCCAGATCGCCCGCATGGCCGACGCCGTCTTCGCCACCCACGCCGGACCGGAGATCGGGGTCGCGTCCACGAAGGCGTTCACGACCCAGCTCGCGGTGCTGTACCTGGTCGCCGCCAAGCTGCGGGCGTCGCGCGGTCTCGCGCCCGTGCTCTCGCCCGAGGAGCGCCTGGCGCTCGCGCACCTTCCCCGTGCGGTCGAGGACGCGCTCGCCGTCGAGCCGCAGGTCGAGGAGCTCGCGCGCCGGTACCAGCATGCACGAGACTTCCTCTTCCTCGGCCGCGGACTGCATTACCCGGTGGCGCTCGAGGGCGCGCTGAAGCTGAAGGAGATCTCCTACATCCACGCCGAGGGCTACCCGGCCGGCGAGATGAAGCACGGACCGATCGCGCTCGTCGACGAGAACCTGCCCGTGCTCGTCCTGGCGCCGCACGACGCGTGGCGCGAGAAGACGCTCTCGAACCTGCGCGAGGTCAAGTCTCGCGACGGCATCGCGATCGTGCTGGGAACGCGCCAGGACGACGAGGTCGCCGAGATCGCCGACCACGTCCTGATCGTCCCGGAGACGACGCCCGAGCTCCAGCCGATCGTCTCCGTCGTACCGCTGCAGCTCTTCGCGTACCACGTCGCGGTGCGGCGCGGGTGCGACGTGGATCAGCCGCGGAACCTCGCGAAGTCGGTCACGGTCGAGTAGGCGACGGGCGGTGGGTGACGGGTGACGGGGCAATCCCCTCTCACCTGTCCTAGAATCCCGCGGTGCCCGACCTCCTCGACTCCCTGAATCCCGAGCAGAAACAGGCCGTCCTCCACGAGAAGGGGCCGATCCTCGTCCTCGCCGGCGCGGGGTCGGGGAAGACCCGCGTCATCACGCACCGCCTCGCGCACCTGGTGTCGCGCGGCGTCGATCCGCGTTCCATCCTGGCCGTCACGTTCACGAACAAGGCGGCGGGGGAGATGCGCGAGCGGGCGCAGGCGCTCCTGCCGGGGGCGCCCCTGACCTCCTTCGTCGGGACCTTCCACGCTTTCGGGCTGCGTCTCCTCCGCCGGAGGGCCCAGGCCGCCGGGCTGCCCCCTCGCTTCGGCATCGCCGACTCGTCGGACTCGCTGGCGCTGGTCAAGGAGGCCATGGAGGAGCACGGCATCTCCGAGCAGATGCTGCCTCCGCACTCCGTGCGCGGGCGGATCTCGCACGCGAAGAACGCGATGATCCCGCCGCAGCGCTTCGCCCAGATGGCGACCGACTTCGCCGGCGAGCGGATCGCGAAGGTCTACGCGTCCTACGAGAAGCGGCTCGCGGCGTGCGGCGCGCTGGACTTCGACGACCTCATCGTGCGGCCGGTCCGGCTCCTCGCCGAGCAGCCCGGCGTCCTCGCCGAGGAGCGGCGCCGCATCCGCCATCTCCTGATCGACGAGTACCAGGACACCAACTCGGCGCAGGACGCGCTCGTCAAGCGCCTCGGCGAGGGCGCCGACTCGCTCGCGGCCGTCGGCGACGAGGACCAGGCGATCTACCGCTGGCGGGGCGCCGAGGTCGAGCACATCCTGCGGTTCGAGGAGGATTTCCCGGGCGCGAAGGTGATCGCGCTCGAGCGCAACTACCGCTCGACCGACAAGATCCTCGCCGCGGCGAGCGGGCTCGTGTCGCACAACCGCAGGCGGCGCGAGAAGCGGCTCCGGTCCGACCGGGGCGCCGGTGCTGCCGTGCGGATCTGGCGCTTCGACGAGGACCGCGCCGAGGTCGAGGCCGTCGCGCGCGAGATCGCGGGCTCGGCCAAGCCGCCGGGGGAGACGGCGATCCTCTACCGCGTCAACGCCCAGTCGCGGCCGTTCGAGGAGGAGCTCGTCCGCCGGAAGATCCCGTACGTCGTCGTCGGCGGAATGAAGTTCTACGAGCGCGCCGAGGTCAAGGACGTGCTCGCGTACCTGCGGCTCGCGGCGCGCCCGGAGGACGACCTCGCGTTCCGCCGCGTCGTGAACGTGCCGGCCCGCGGGATCGGCGCGGCGACGCTCGACCGGCTCGCCGCGATGTCTCGAGAGAGCGGGAAGTCGTGGTGGGAGGTCTCGGCGGATCCCGCCGGCGTGACCGACCGCGCGCGGACGTCGCTGACGCGCTTCCGCGCCGTCGTCGAGGAGCTGCGCGAGAAGGCGGTCGACGGGACGCCGTCCGCGGTCCTGGAGCACCTCCTGACCGTGACGGGCTACTCCGCGCTCTACGAGGGCTCCGACGACCGCGAGGACGTCGCGCGGCGCGAGAACATCCGCGAGCTGCTCTCCTCCGCGCGCGAGTTCGAGCGGCGCAACGCCGAGGGAGCGACCGTCGCCGAGTACCTCGACACCGTCGCGCTCGCGACCGACGCGGATGCCGCGGGAGTCCGAGGCGGGGCCATCACGCTCTCGACGCTCCACGCCGCGAAGGGGCTCGAGTTCGGGCAGGTGTTCGTCGTCGGCCTCGAGGAGGGCTTCCTGCCGCACGGCCAGTCCGGCGAGGACGAGGACGAGCTCGAGGAGGAACGGCGCCTCCTCTACGTCGGGATGACGCGCGCGGAGGACGCCCTGACGCTGACGGTCACGAACCGCCGGCTCGTCTACGGCCGCGTCGAGCCGCGCCGGCCGTCCCGGTTCCTCGAGGAGATCCCGAAGGGCGCCGTCGAGGAGAAGGTCTTCGGCTACTCGGCGCCGACGGCCGCGTTCGCCGCGCACGCGTCGAGCTTCGAGCCCGAGGACGAGGACCAGCGCCCGCTCCGCCGCGGCCGGCGCGTCCGTCACCCGCGCTACGGCTACGGCGTGATCCTGACGGAGGAGGGCTCCGGTGACGAGACGCGCCTGACCGTCTACTTCGACCGCGCCGGCAAGAAGAAGTTCGTCGCGCGGTATGCGGACCTGACTCCGGCGTAGGAGTCCTCGGCTAGGGCTTCCGCCCGGCGAGGCCGTCGGCGCGCCGGGCGATCCGCTCGAAGCCCATCGACCGCGCGTCGGCGGCGAGGGATGCCGCCTCCGCGCCCGCGGCGCCCGCGCGCGAGACCGCGTCGATCTCCGCGGCGGCGAGGCGCGTCTCGAGGATCAGGCTCTTCCAGGCGACCCTCTCGGCCAGGCGCGACGCGGCGTCGACGTCCGACCGGGCGGCCTGCGTCCTCCCGAAGGCGCTTGCGACCCGGCCGCCGGCGAGGAGCACGGGCACCCTCGAGTCGGGCGATGCGGCGTCGTCGAGCAGCGACCGCGCCGCGTCGGCGCTCTTCTTCGCCCCGTCGCGGTTGCCGCCGAGCAGCATGGCCTCGGCCTGCACGGCGTCGGCGCCCGCCTGATCCGCCTTGCGGCCCGCCGCCGCGAACTCTCCGGACGCCTTCTCCGCGAGCTGACGCGCGTCTTCCCACTTGCGCTCCTCGAGCCGCAGGTGCGCGAGCAGCAGCTCGCTCTCCGGAACCGTGTACTCGCCCGTCTTCTGCCGGATCTGCAGGGCCTCGCGGAGCATCCGATCCGCGTCGGCGAGCCGTCCGCGCTCGAGCTCGAGCGAGCCGATCTCCGCGGTGTGCTGCGCGATCCAGCTCGGATCCGCGAGCTCCCGGCTCGCGCGCAGAGCCTCCTGCGCGACGTCCGCCGCCGCTTCGAGCCGGCCCTGGGCCGCCAGCGCGGCGATCAGTCCCGTGTAGCCCTCGTGGAGGTAGCTCCCGCGATCCCCGGAGTCGCGACAGATCTTCAGCGCCTCGCGATTCAGGGCCTCCGCCTCCGCGAGCTTCCCCTGGCCGAGCCGGATCGAGCCGAGCGCGTTCAGGCCCCAGGGGAGCTGCCGCCGGTCGGGAATCGCGCGCCAGATGGAATTCGCCTCCAGGATCAGCCGCTCGGCCTCGGCCGCGTCGCCCCGCAGCGATGCGACGCGGGACAGGCTCGCGACCGCCGCCGCCTTCTCCTGCACGTACCCGATGCGGTCGGACAGGTCGGCCGCGTGCTGAAAGGACGCGCGGGCGCCGGCCGCGTCGCCCTCGTCGAACTGGATGTTGCCGAGGACGTGCGCGGCGCGGGCCTCGCCGCCCGCGTCCCCGAGCTCCGAGAAGATCCGCATTGCCGCCTGGACGGGAGCCTTGTCCGCCTTCCCGAGGGTCTGCCTGGCGACGGCCTGGTCCAGCAGCGCGTTCGCCTCGACCGAGCGCTCGCCCCGTGCCCGGCTCTCGGCGAGGCCGCGCTCGGCCGCTTTGAGCGCGGCTTTCGGATCGGACGCGGACAGCAGCCGCGATTCGAGGAGATCGATCCGCGGATCCGTGCCGGTCGGAGAGGGGAGGCGGTGCAGGCGCTCGAGAACGGCGCGGGCGTCGTCCCGGCGCGACGCGGTGATCGCGGTCCCGGCGCAGCGGAGGCCGTTCTCGAGATCGTCGGGCGCGATGGCCTGGAGCTCGCGGCAGAGCGCGAGCGCCTGGTCCCACTCCTTGTTCGCGGCCCGGTAGGCGGACTCGATCTCGAGCTGCTGGCGGCGCGGGAGCGCGTTGGACCTCGCGGCCGCCTGCTGCAGCTCGAGCCGCGCCTTCTCCTCGTAGCCGAGCGTCGAATAGGCGCGCCCGAGCGCCGCGTGCGAGAGCGGAAACTCCGGCTCGGCCGCCACCGCCTCGACGAGGAGGTCGCGGGCCGCGAGCGCGTCGGAGTCGCGCAGCTTGCGCAGGCCCTCGGAGTAGAGCCTCAGAGCGGTCGTGTCCCGCGGGAGCGTCTCCCACTCGCGGCCGGCCGGCCGGATCCGATCCGGCTCGCGCAGGGCGACACGCAGGCGCGATCCGAGGGAGGCGACGAGCTCGAAGAGGTTCGACGACTGGCCGGTCTCCGTGACGGACGCGACCGCCTCGCCGGTCTTCGCGTCCTGGACGAGCACGTCGATGCGGATCCGCGTCTCCGGAGCCGTGCCGGTCGAGACGTACGAGCCGCCGATCACCTCGTCCACCGCCGCGGCCCGCCGGAGCCGCGCGAGCGACTCGGGGGAGAGGCTTCCCGGTCGCTCGAGCGCGAGGTCGCGCCGCAGGCGAGCCGCCGACTCGACCGGCATCAGCCGGTACGTCGATCCGGGCGCGAGCTCCGTCTGGACCATCTCGGCGAGAGCGGTCGCGATCCAGTCCAGGTCCGGGCGGTTCGAGAGGTTGCGAAATCCGAGAACCGAGATCGTCGGGCGGGAGTCCGGCCGTGCGGACGGGTTTGCCGCGGCGCGGGACCGCAGCGCCACGGCGACGACGACGAGCGCGGCGGCGGTCGCCGCGGCTCCCGCGATCCAGCCGTGCGACGCGCGTCGGCGTGGCGGGGCGTCGAGGGGAGGAGGCGCGTCGGGGACGGCCGTGGGCGTCTCCGGCGCTCGCGGCGCGGCGGGAGAGGCCGCGGGCGTCTCCGGAGGCGGCCACGGCGCGGTCAGCGCGGCGGGTTCGACGGTCGGAGTCGGGATCTCGACGTCGACCGGGCGCGCCGCGCCCACGAAGCGGTATCCGATCCGCGGCACGGTTTCGATGTATTCGGACGAGTCGCCGCTGCCGCCGAGAGCGCGGCGGATGAGCCACACGTTGCGGTTCAGGTTCGTCTCGTCGACCACGGCGTCGGGCCACAGCGCCGACATCAGCTCCTGCTTGGTCAGCAGGTGGCCGGAGTTCCGGACGAGGAGCACCAGCGTCTCGAAGACCTTCGGCTTGAGCGCGATCGCCTTGCCGCGCTCGGACAAAGCGTGCTCGACGACATCCAGGCGGAAGGCGCCGAACTCGTAGATCTCGCGCTGTGACAAGGGTTTGGGGCCGCGGATAATCCGCGGAACGAAAGTGTAGAGACAAAGGAGAGAGCGGTGCAAGACCGCTGAGGGTCCGCGCGCGCAGTCTCGCGCGCATGGACGACGCCGACCACCTCGCCTCCTGCCGCCGCTGCGACTGGCCCCTGGTCGGTAACGAGAGCTATTGCAGCAATTGCGGGAGACGGGTCGACGGGGTCACGTCGCCTCGGGCAATCCTTGGAATGGTCTGCCTTCTGCTGGCGGTCGCGGGCACGGGCACGTGCCTCCTCCGGTCCCGCCACCCCTCGCCCTCGGCCACGTCCGCCACCTCCCGGCGATGAGTCCCCGCGGAAACACGAAAGGAGTCACATGAAGAAGCGATCCATCTCCCTCGGACTGCCGTTCGCTCTCGCGCTCGCGATCACGGCGGGAGCCGGTGCGGAAGAGCCGCAACATGCTCGCCCGAAGACGTACGGGGTCAGCCAGGACTCGATCTATCACGTGCCGATCACGGACTTCGTGGCGGACAACAGCAGCTGGACGACCGTCGATTCCGTTCTCGGCGGCATGGCGCGGTACTCGACGAACTGCACCGGGAATTGTCTCCATGCGGTACCGCGCCTTCCCAACGGGGCGTTGCTCACCGGCATCGAGGCTTACTTCTGCGACAGCAATCCCAGCCCCCTCTACATGCTCGGCGTGGAGCTGCACAACACGCTGTACGACGGGACCGGCGGTGCGAATCTCACCAGCGTCTACAGCAGCAGCCACAACGGCTGCGGTGAGTTCGTCATCGCCGACCTGACGTCGCTCAACTACCAGGTCAACTACTACGACAACCAGCTGGTTCTGAACGCGCGGATCGACTCCTCGGACGGGTCGCAGGCCATCGCCGGCGTCAACCTCTTCTACCGGCTCCAGGTCAGCCCTGCGCCGCCGACGTCGGACTTCGGCGACGTCCCGACCTCGAGCCCGCAGTTCCAGTTCATCGAGGCGCTGTATGCGTCCGGCGTCACGGCGGGCTGCGGCAGCGGCAACTACTGCCCGAACGCCCCGCTCACCCGCGGGCAGATGGCGGTCTTCCTCGCGAAGGCGCTCGGGCTGCAGTGGCCGTGACGAACCGAAGGGAGATCGCATGAACAGGACGGTCCGCCTCGGAATCGCGCTAGTTGCGCTTGCATTCACGACCGTCGCGGGAGGGCAACAGGCAATCACGGTGCGTCCCAAGGCCTACGGAACCAGTCAGGACTCTGCGTATCGAATTCCCGTCACGGATTTCGCGCCTAGCGACCCCTCGGCCTTGCCACTGGACTCCGGTTTTCCGGGCGCCCTGTCGAGGTACTCGCCGAGTTGCGCGGGGTTCTGCTTCGAGGCCGTGCCTCGCCTTCCCGACGGCGCTCTGCTCACCGGCATCCAGGCGTACTTCTGCAACACCGATCCGAATCCGCAAAACGTCCTCGGTGTCTTTCTCTACAACGCGAACTACGACGGCACCAACGTGACCCAGCTGCCCTTGACGACCTTCAGCAACAGTCACAACGGGTGCGGCGAGTTCGTGGTCATCGACCTCTCGTCGCTCAACTATCACGTCAACTACTACGACAACCAGCTCATCGTGCGGCCGTACATCACCGATTCGGACGGCTCGCAGGCCATCGCCGGGGTGGTCCTGTACTACCGCCTCCAGGTGAGTCCGGCGCCTCCGACATCCGACTTCGGCGACGTGCCGACGTCGAGCCCGCAGTTTCAGTTCATCGAGGCGCTGTACGCGTCCGGCATCACGGCCGGCTGCGGCAACGGCGACTTCTGCCCGAACAGTCCGCTCACGCGCGGACAGATGGCGGTTTTCCTGGCGAAGGCGCTGGGGCTGCAGTGGCCATAGAGAGGCGAGTCGTGCGGGCAGGGAAGGAGACCCCCATGAAACTCCGCATCGGAATCCTGTGGCTGGCTCTCGGAGCCGCGGCGGCTCAGGCGTTCGCGCAGGGAAAGACCGCGACACCCCAGACCTACGGCACGTCGGCCGTTTCTTACGTCGAGGTTCCGGTCGTGGCGTTTCTGCCCTTCGACTCCACGGTGACCTACGCCCACGGGACGGGCGTCTTCGCCCGCTACACGCCCGGCTGCGGACTCGCTTGCCTGATGGCCCCCCTTCGGCTGCCCTCCGGCGCGCGGATCGTGTCGCTCGAGCTCGACGGCATTGACACCGACTCGTTCGACTCCGTCTGGGGAACCCTGTACGTGTGCGACAAGTTCGCGCAGGCCTGCGCGTTGCATCCGACGGCAGGCGCGGGGGACGCCGACTGCCTCTACGCGCCCTTGATCTGCTCGGGCAAGGCGTTTGCCGCGGGAGCGATCGGCGTGACGGCGGACCTGACCGGCGACGCGATCGTCGTCGACAACACCGCGAGCTCCTACTTTCTCGCCGGCGGCGGAGACGAAAGCGCCGAATTGCTCGGCGGAATGATCGTCGGCTACGTCCTGCAGGTGAGCCCGCAGGAGATCGCTCACTTCGCCGACGTCCCCCCATCCAACCCTCAGTTCCAGTTCATCGAGGCGCTCTACGCATCGGGCGTCACTGCGGGCTGCGGCAGCGGGAACTTCTGTCCGAACGCATCGCTGACGCGCGGCCAGATGGCGGTGTTCCTCGCGAAGGCGCTGGGGCTGCAGTGGCCGTGAGCGGCCGAAAGGAAGACCGATGAAGACGACGATCCGGCTCAGCCTCTGTCTCGCCATCGTTCTGACGAGCGGCCCGCTCTGCGGCCAGGAGTCTCGGAAGAACGCGCCGGCCGCGCGCCCGAAGACCTACGGCATCGATCAGGTCAGCTACTACCGGATGGCGGCCTCGGAGTTCGGCCCCGTCGCCACCGCGGGCGGGCTTCTCTACAACGACGAGTTCTACGGCAACGGCAGCTTCCAGCGGTACACGTCTCCGTACCCGGGCCAGTTCCTCGCGTCTCCACACCTTCCCTCGGGAGCCGTTCTCACGTACTTCGAGCTCGACTCCTGCGATACCGACCCGGTCAACGACGTGGTGGCGCGTCTCTATCCCTGCGACGACCTCGGCACGTGCGGAAGTCCGGTGCAGCTCAACTCGAGCAACAACGCGATCCCGTGCGGATACACGTCCGCGGACGTTTCGGCGTCGGGCATTCAGGTGGACAACTACCGAAACCAGATCACGATCCTGATCGACACGAGCGGTTCGGAGTCGGCCCGCTTCGCCGGCGTCATCCTCGGCTACAAGCTCCAGGTCAGCCCGGCGCCGCAGTTCGCCGACTTCGACGACGTGCCGACGTCGAGCCCGCAGTTCCAGTTCGTGGAGGCGCTCTTCGCGTCCGGCATCACGGCGGGCTGCGGCAGCGGCAACTACTGCCCGAACGCGCCGTTGACGCGCGGACAGATGGCGGTCTTTCTCGCGAAGGCGCTGGGCCTGCAGTGGCCGTGAACGGCCGAAAGGAGCCAACGATGACGAAGGGGATCCGGGTCGGCCTCTGTCTCTGTCTCGTCCTGGTGAGCCGATCCCTGATCGCCCAGGAGGGCGAGAAGAGCGCGCCCGCCACGCGGCCGAAGACCTACGGCGTGGACCAGCTCAGCTATTACCGGATCGCCGCG
>Ga0163163_10005339_pt1 | contig 11097 bp, 7 predicted proteins | sample S65metaG_FD_119766 | JGI IMG/M metagenome (GOLD analysis project Ga0163163, IMG submission 119766) | Switchgrass rhizosphere microbial communities from Kellogg Biological Station, Michigan, USA - S6-5 metaG | ecosystem: Host-associated > Plants > Roots > Rhizosphere > Soil | place: USA: Michigan... | reverse complement strand
TCGTCCGTGGGCAAGAGCCTGCTCGTGGCGGCGTTGTGCCGACTGTTTCGCCAGGACGGCTTCGATGTCGCGCCCTTCAAGTCCCAGAACATGGCGCTCAACTCCGCTGTCACCCCCGACGGCTTCGAGATCGGTCGCGCGCAGGCCGTGCAAGCCGAGGCTGCGGGACTGCCCGCGAGCGTCGACATGAACCCGATCCTGCTCAAGCCGGAGGGAGCGCAGCGCTCGCAGGTCGTGGTGCTGGGTCGGCCCCTGGCAACGCTCAGCGCGCGCGAGTATCACGACTACAAACCCGAGCTGCAGGGCGTCGTCGCCGGCTCGCTCGAGCGCCTGCGCCGGCGTCACCAGCTGGTGATCATCGAGGGCGCAGGCAGTCCCGCGGAGATCAATCTCAAGGCTCGGGACCTGGTCAACATGCACGTGGCGCGGCTCGCCGAGGCGCCGGTCCTCCTGGTCGGTGACATCGATCGCGGCGGCGTGTTCGCTGCGCTGGTCGGCACACTGGAGCTGCTCGAGCCCGACGAGCGTGCGCGCGTGGCGGCGCTCGTGATCAACAATTTCCGGGGCGATCTCAGCCTGCTCGAGCCAGGCCTGGAGTTCGTGCGCCAGCGCACGGGCAAGCCCGTGCTCGGCGTGGTGCCCCACGTGCCTCAGCTGCGCATCGCGGACGAAGACTCCGTCTCGCTGGAGAGCCGTAAGGCGCGGCAGCGCCCGAGCCGGGCCGAGCTCGACATCGCGTTGGTACGCTTGCCGCAGATGTCGAACTACGACGATGTGCTCGAGCTGGAGCACGAACCCGGGGTGACAGTGCGCTTCGTACAGGAGCCAGGGGAGCTGCGCGGCGCGGATCTGGTGATCGTCCCGGGCAGCAAGAGCACGCTCTCCGACCTGGGGTGGCTGCGCCGCAACGGTCTCTCCTCGCAGATCGCGCGGCAGGCCCACGCTGGCGGCCTGGTGCTCGGCATCTGCGGCGGCTGCCAGATGCTCGGGGCCTGGATCGAAGATCCCGAGCGTGTGGAGTCGCGCGAGCCGCTGGTGCCGGGCCTGGGGCTGCTCGATTCGTCGACGCGCTTTGCCGCGGACAAGCGCACGACGCAGGTCGAAGCGCGCTGTGAGCTCCCCTGCTTCCTGGCGGAGGACGGGCCCGCTGGCGCCCTCTTGCACGGCTACGAGATCCACATGGGGCGCATCACGCTAGGCCCCACCACGCGCAGCCCGTTTCGGCTGCTGGCGCGCAACGGGCAAGCGCTGGAGGAGCGCGATGGCGCCATCAATGCGGGCGGCAACGTGATCGGCACGATGTTACACGGGTTGTTCGCGAACGAGAGCCTGCGGCGCGGGCTGCTGCGCGGGCTACGCCAGCGGCGCGGGCTGAACGAGCCCGACGGGGCAACGTTGCCGTCGCGCGAGGCCGAATACGACCGGCTCGCGGCGGCCGTCCGCCAAGCGCTCGATCTGAGTCTGTTGCGGCGGTTGATTGGCGTGGGCTGAGCGGGCAGCGCAGCGGCGCGAGCTCAGCCGACGCGGCCGATGGAGCGGGAGAACGCCGCCAGCTGCAGCGCCAGATCGTGGCTCTGCGTCGCGTGCCGGAGCGCGCCGCACTTGCGCAGGCCGGGGCGCACGGGCAGCGACCCCGGGCAGGCAGGCGTCGGCTGGACGCTCGGGGCAGGGCTTTCGGGAGCCGCCGCGTTACCCGAGCTACCCGGCAGCTGACTCCAACGCCGCAACATCTCGGCGCGCTCCGTCGGCGGCGACTGCGAGAGCAGGCGCAGGGCGAAGTCGGGGCTGTGCAGAGCTGCGTTCAGGGTTCGAGTGAGGCGTTCGGCATCGGTCATGGCGGACCGTTCCTGCACGGAAGCGCCGCGCCCGGACAAGTTTTTGAGCACTGAAACGCCTCCGCCGTTGTTGTCGAGAAACCTCTTTTCGATAAGATGCGCGCCGTGACCAGCTCCACTTCTTCTCACGGCCCGTCCTTTCCTCAGCGCTTCGCCGGGGATATCCCCGCGCCTCCATGGTCCGACCGCCCCGCTGTCCAGCAGCTCGCGCGGCACTTCAGCGAGGTCGGGGCGCTGCACCTGAGGCAGCTATTCCAGGAAGACGCGCAGCGCGGCGATCGCTTCAGCGTGGAAGGCTGCGGCCTCTACCTGGACTACTCGAAGAATCGGATCGTGCCGCGCACGCTGGAGTTGCTGCTCGGCCTAGCGCGAGAAGCGCGGCTGCCGGCCGCGACTGAGGCCATGTTCAGCGGCGCGGAGATCAACTTCACCGAGCACCGCTCGGTGTTGCACACAGCGCTGCGCTTGCCGCGCAACCAGGCGCTGGTGGTCGGCGGGCGCAATCTCACGGCCGACGTACACGAGGTGCTGGACAAGATGGCCGGGTTCGCGCGCGAGCTGCGCGAAGGGCGCTGGCTGGGACATACCGGCAAGCGCATCCGCAACATAGTGAACGTGGGCATCGGGGGCTCCGATCTGGGACCCGTGATGGCCTACGAGGCGCTGCGCGCTTTCAGCGACCGCAACCTGAGCCTGCGCTTCGTGTCCAACGTGGACGCGACCGACTTCGCGGAGGCCACGCACGGCCTCGACCCGAGCGAGACGCTGTTCATCATCTGCTCCAAGACCTTCACCACCCAGGAGACGCTGGCCAACGCGCGCCTGGCGCGCACCTGGCTAGTGAAAGGCCTGGGCACCGAGCAGGCGGTCCGGCGCCACTTCGTCGCGGTATCGACCAATGCCGAGGAGGTGGCGAAGTTCGGGATCGACACCGTCAACATGTTCGGGTTCTGGGACTGGGTCGGCGGACGCTATTCGGTCGACTCCGCCGTCGGGCTCTCGTTGATGGTCGCCATCGGACCTGATGAATTCGGTGAATTCTTGGGCGGATTCCATGACATGGACCAGCACTTTAAGAGCGCTTCCTGGGAGCGTAATCTGCCCGTGCTGCTGGGTCTGTTGGGCGTCTGGTACAACAATTTCTTCGGCGCCGAGTCGTACGCGATCCTGCCCTATGATCAGTACCTGGGCCGCTTCAGTGCGTACCTGCAGCAGCTCGACATGGAGAGCAACGGCAAGTGCGTCGGCGTGGACGGCACGCGTGTGCCTCAACAGACGGGGCCGGTGATCTGGGGTCAGCCGGGCACCAACGGGCAGCACGCCTTCTATCAGTTGTTGCATCAAGGAACGAAGCTCATTCCCGCGGACTTCATAGGTTTTTCGCGCAGCCTGAACCCTCTGGGAGATCATCACGATCTGTTGATGGCGAACTTCTTTGCGCAGACCGAGGCGCTCGCGTTCGGCAAGACGCTGGACCAGGTCAAGGCCGAGGGAGTGCCGGCGGAGCTCGCGCCACACAAGGTGTTCGAGGGCAATCGCCCCACCAACACGCTGCTCGCCGAACGGCTCACTCCTCGCCTCCTGGGCACGCTGATCGCGCTCTACGAGCACAAGGTGTTCGTCCAGGGCGTGATCTGGAACATCAACTCCTTCGATCAGTGGGGCGTGGAGCTGGGCAAGGTGCTCGCCAAGCGCATCACCGGCGAGCTGCCCGCGACCAGTGCCTTGAACCACGACAGCTCCACGAACGCGCTGATTCGGCGTTACCGCGCGCAGCGCGCGCCCGTAGCGAACGGCTGAGCTCCCCGGTGCGCTGTCGCCCTGGCGACAGCGCGCGCCAGTGAACGTGAAGCGGCCGAAACGCCCCGGACGGTCCCGCGCGTTTCGTGCCGGTGCCGCCGTGCCGCCGGAGGGGTCAGAGGGGCCGACCGCCGTCGAGATTGCGAAAGGCCATGGCGACCTGCCAGCAGCTCCCGCACAATCGCACCACGGCGGCTGACAACTCGAGCAGCCGAGAGGGGGAAATGCAAATGAACGAAGAATTCTTCGAGGCCCGGGATGGTGTGAAGATCTTCACGCGCGCCTGGCTGCCGCAGACCAGCGCCGCGGCCGCAGTCGTGATCGTGCATGGTTTCAAGTCGCACAGCGGGCTCTACGACTGGCCGGCGCGGCGCCTGGTCGAGCGCCGCATCGCCGTGCACGCGCTCGATCTGCGCGGCCACGGCAAGTCCGACGGCGAGCGCTTCTACGTGCAACACTTCAGCGACTACGTCGCGGACGTTGCCCAGCTCGTTGCCCGCGCGCAGGCCCGGCACCCTGGCCTGCCCCTGTTTCTTCTCGGGCACAGTGCTGGCGGCGTTGTCTCCTGCCTGTACGCGCTGGAACACCAGAGCGAGCTCAAGGGGCTCGTGTGCGAGAGCTTCGCGCACGAGGTGCCTGCCCCGGAGCTCGCCCTCACGCTGTTGAAGGGGCTGAGCCGAGTCGCTCCCCACGCTCATGTCCTGAGCCTGAAGGACGAGGACTTCTCGCGAGACGCCGATTTCGTGCAGCGCATGAAGGCCGACCCGTTGATCGTGCACACCGCGGGCGCGTTGCAGACCATCGCCGAGATGATCCGCGCGGACGAGCGGCTCCGGCGCGAATTCCCGCGCATCACGCTGCCGGTATTGATTCTCCACGGCACCGCCGATCGCGCCACTTTGCCCCACGGCAGCCAACGTTTCTACGACTCCGCCGGCTCGGCCGACAAGACCTTGAAACTCTACGAGGGGCACTACCACGATCTGCTGAACGACCTCGACAAGGAGCGGGTCATGGCGGATATCATCGAGTGGGTCACCACCCACTCCATCCTGCCCCAACCGCACCACCTCACCAACTAGCTCTCCAGATTGGCGATGGAAACATGCCGCTCTCGGTGCTTCCTCATCGTGACGACTTGATGCGCGCCGCCGCCGAGCGGATCGCGCAGCTCGCGGAGCGCTCCATCGCGGCCCGCGGGCGATTCGATTGGGCGCTCGCGGGCGGCAAGACGCCCGAGCAGCTGTATGGGCTGTTGGCTCGCCCCCCCTACGCCGCACGCATCGACTGGGCCCGCGTGCACTTCTTCTGGAGCGACGAGCGGTGCGTGCCGCCGGAGCACGCCGACAGCAACTACCGCATGGCTCGCGAGAGCTTGCTCGACCGCGTGCAGCCGCCGGCGGACCACGTCCACCGCATGCGCGGCGAGCAGCCGCCGTTGCTCGAAGCGAGCCGCTACGAGCACGAGCTCGGCGCCGGCGCGTCGGGCTCCGCCGCCACGGCTCCGGCGCGGCTGGACCTGATCCTGCTCGGGATGGGCGCGGACGGTCACACGGCATCGCTGTTTCCGGGCGAGGCCGCGCTCTCCGAGCGCGCGCGCTGGGTGGCTGCCACGCGCACCGGCGGGTCTGGGGTGGCACGTCTGACATTCACGCTGCCGCTGATCAACGCGGCGAGAGCCGTGTTGTTCCTGGTGGCGGGAAGAGACAAGGCCCAGACACTCGCGGCGGTCATGGGACGGGAGGGCGCGAGCAGTGCCGCAGCGCCAGTTGGCACGGCAGCGCCAGTTGGCACGGCAGCGTTGCCGGCGCAGCGCGTCCAGCCTACCGATGGAGAGCTGGAATGGTTCGTCGACGCCGAAGCGGCCGCCCTCCTGTGAAGGACCTGTGAAGGAGCAGCAGTAACGAACGCTTTGTGGGCCTCCGCCCTTGACGGCGCGGGCACGCCCGCCCAAGACCGCCCTATCAAAGGAGACGCGATGCAGTTTGGCATGATTGGTCTCGGGCGCATGGGCGCCAACATGGTGCGCCGCCTGGTCCGAGCCGGGCACGAGTGTGTGGTCTACGATCGAGCCGCGGCCGCCATCGAGGCGGTCGTCAAAGAGGGCGCGCGCGGTTCAGCTTCGCTCGCGGACCTGGTCCGGCAGTTGAAGCCGCCGCGGAGTCTGTGCCTGATGGTGCCGGCTGCCTATGTGGACTCCTCGATCACGGAGATCGCGCCGCTGCTGGAGCGCGGCGACGTGCTGATCGACGGCGGCAACTCGAACTACCAGGACGACATCGCGCGCGCCGCGCGGCTCGCGGAGCGCGGCATCGACTATCTCGACATGGGCACCAGCGGCGGCGTCTGGGGCCTCGAGCGAGGCTACTGCCTGATGATCGGGGGCAAACGCGAGGTCGTGGAGCGGCTGGATCCGATCTTTGCGACGCTGGCTCCGGGCGCCTCCGGGGTTGCGCCGACCCCCGACCGCAAGGCTCCCAGCACGGCGGAGCGCGGCTATCTGCACTGTGGCCCGAGCGGCGCGGGGCATTTCGTGAAGATGATCCACAATGGCATCGAGTACGGGCTCATGGCCGCCTACGCCGAGGGCTTCAACATTCTGCGCCACGCCGGCATCGGCAAGGGCCACGAGGGCGGCGAAGACGCCGAGACCACGCCGTTGCGGCACCCCGAGCATTACTCCTACGACTTCAACCTGGCCGACATCGCGGAGCTCTGGCGGCGCGGCAGCGTCATCACCTCCTGGCTGCTCGATCTCACCGCCCAGGCGCTGGCCACTGACTCGGATCTGGAGCGCTTCGGAGGGAAGGTCTCCGACTCGGGCGAAGGGCGCTGGACCGTCGCCGCGGCCAACGATCTGGGAGTCCCCGCCCACGTGCTGACGGCGGCGCTGTTCGAGCGCTTCGCGTCGCGCGATCTCGATCTGTTCCAGAACAAGGTGCTCTCTGCCATGCGCTTCGGCTTCGGCGGGCACGTGGAGAAGGGCGCAGAGAAGCCGCGGGGCCAAAAATGAGCGACGGCAAGAAGAGCAGCAATGGTCGCACGCGCTCGGACGCGCTGGTCTTCTTCGGCGCCAGCGGCGATCTCGCCTACAAGAAGATCTTCCCAGCATTTCAGGCGCTCGCTCGCCGCGGCAAGCTGGATTTTCCGGTGATCGGCTTCGGGCGCTCGGGCTGGACGAGGCAGCAGCTGACCGAGCGCGCCAAGGCCAGCGTGACGGAGAACGGCGGTTACGACGCGCAGGCGTTCTCCGTGCTCGCCGAGCGGCTGGAGTACGTCGACGGCGACTACAACGATCCGGGTTCGTTCGAGAAGATCCGCCAGGTGCTCGAAAAGTGGCACGCCAAGCGCCCTGCCCACTATCTGGCCATTCCGCCCAGCGTGTTCCCGGCGGTGGTCAAGAACCTGCACGTCGCCAGCTGCACCAACGATGCGCGGGTGATCGTCGAGAAGCCCTTCGGGCGTGACCTGGAGTCCGCGCAAGCGCTGAACCGCACCCTGCACGAAGCCTTTCCCGAGGAGCGCATCTTCCGCATCGATCACTACCTGGGCAAAGAGGCCGTGCAGAACATGCTGTACTTCCGCTTTGCCAACGCCTTCCTCGAGCCGATCTGGAACCGGCACTACGTCGAGAGCGTGCAGATCACGATGGCGGAGAATTTCGGCGTCAAGGGGCGCGGCAAATTCTACGAAGAGACGGGCGTGGTGCGGGACGTGATCCAGAATCACCTGTTGCAGATCGTGAGCTACCTGGCGATGGAAGCGCCTTCGGGTACTTACGCGGAGGCGATCCGGGACGAGCAGGCCAAGGTGTTGCGCACCGTGCGACCGCTGAGCCCCGAGCACCTGGTATGCGGTCAGTTCCGTGGCTACCGCGACGAGCCCGGCGTGGCGAAGAACTCCAAGGTGCCCACGTACGCGGCCTTGCAGCTGTTCGTGGACTCCTGGCGCTGGGATGGCGTGCCGTTCCTGGTGCAGGCCGGCAAGAGCCTCGCGACGACGTACACCGAGGTCAACGTCAAGCTGCGTCGAGCGCCGCAAGTGGTGTTCAGCGAGCAAACGCTGCCCGCGTCCAACTACGTGCGCTTCCGGCTCAGCCCCGAGGTGATGATCGCCATCGGCGCCCGCGCCAAGCGCGGCGGTGAGCTGATGGTGGGCGATCCGCTGGAACTGTCAGTGGTCGGCGTGCCGCCTCCCGGTCAGGACGGGCGCATGGGCGACTACGAACGCCTGCTGGGCGACGTGATCGCGGGCGACGCCACGTTGTTCGCGCGCCAGGACGTCGTAGAGGCCGCGTGGTCCATCGTCGCACCCGCCCTGGAGAACCCAGGCCCGCTCTACGAGTATGACACCGGCACGTGGGGTCCGCGCGAAGCCGAGCGCTTGATCAAAACGGAGCGCAACGAGCGAGCACAACGCCCCACTGGCAGCCAGGACAGCAAGAAAGCCGTCAGCAAGTGAGCCCGCCGGCGCGCAGTTCCGCGGGGACCCTGCAGCGCGGGCTTGGCCAGTCCCCTCGCCCGGTGTAGAATCTGCGCTGATGCTCCGGCGTCTCTTCCAGCTCCTGCTGTTGGTGCTCAGCGTGCAGCTGGGCGGGCTGGGCGACGCCCTCGCCTTTGCCACGGAGCTCAGCCGCGATGAGCAAGGCTGTTGCTCGGACTGCCCCACGGAAAAGTCCGGGCTCGGATGTCCCCCCGGTTGTCGGCTGTGCCACTGTCACCAGGCCGGCGCAGTGCGTTTGCCAGAGTTCGAGCGCTCCCCGCTCCTGCTGCCCGCACCTGAATCCAGCCTCACCCGAGACTGGAGCGCGTTGTCTGCGCCCCGTCCGCCGTTTCGCTCTGCCATCTACCGACCGCCCCGCACGCTAGCGCTTCTCGTCTGAAGTCGCAGGACGCAGCGTCCCGGTATGCACGCGCGCAACGTCTGCGCGCTAGAGCGCGGAGCTGCGCCGAGCGCACGCCACTGCGTGCGTCGACACCGGTGCGTCCCCTGGTCATTGGTCGCTCGCGAACGAGGCTCGCGAGCTCGAGTGGGAGCATGAAACATGGCAGGATCCTGGAGGCTCGCCGCCTGGTGCGCGGCGTCCCTGGCCGTCCCCTGGACGGCGACGGCAGCAGAAGCAGCAAACCAAGCAGCAGCGCGCGACTGCGCCACGCGCGTCACCCGCGACAACCTGGTGCCGTGCGCGCTCGCGGCGAGCCCTGATTTGCGAGTGGAACGCGAGGCAGAGAGCGCTCTCGAGGGCCGGCGGCAGGCGGCCGACACCCTCTTGCCTTCGAACCCCGTGCTGGGGCTGGAGGGGGCCCGCCGCACCACGCCGGGGACGGACCGAGCGCCCGCCTTCAACTGGTCCGCCTCGCTCTCGCAGGAGCTCGAGTTGGCGGGGCAACGCGGCCAGCGCCAGCGCGCCGCGCAGGCTGCGCTGGAGGCTCAGCGGCTCCGGATCCTGGCTCGGCAGAGAGATACCGCGAGCAGCGCCTGGAACAGTTACTTCGAGGTCATCGCCGCTCGCTTGCAGCAAGAGCTGGCGCAGCGCCTGCTGGACGCCTCGCGGCGGGTCGCCGCGGTCGTTCGCGCCAAGGCCGAACAGGGCTTGATCGCGCCCGTCGACGCGGACGTGGCCAGCGCCGCGGCGCTGCGCGTGCAACAGCAGGCGCTCAGGACTGCGCAAGCCGAAGCGGTCGCCCGCGCCCAGCTCGCCTTCTGGCTGGGCGTCGACCCCGAGCGGCCTCCGGAGGTCTCGGGAGAGCTGCTGCCCCTGGCGGGACTGCCCGAGCTCGACCTGGAGCCCTCGCGAGCCAGCGAGGCGCGGCCTGAACTACGCGCGTGGGACGCCGAGCGATCGGCCCTCGCCGCGCGCGCCGAGGGGCTACGGCGAGCGCGCATTCCGAACCCCAGTCTGTCTCTTTTCGCGCGCGAGGACGGCTACGGCGAGCGCGTGTACGGCGTCGGCTTGTCTGTGCCGATCCCGCTGCCAGGTCCGCTCGGTCAACTGTACGCGGGCGAGATCGCGGAGCTGGAGGCGCAAGGGCGTCAAGCCGAGGCGGAACGAGCACGGGCACGCGCCCGTGCCGGCCTGGAGCTTGCCCGGATCCGCGCGAGCTATCGAGCTCACCGCGCGGCCGTGGCGAGCTTTGACCGAGCCCTGCTGGAGCGCGCTGAACGCACGCTCGGCGACTCGGGCCGTGAGATCGAAGCCGGCCGCCTGAGCGTGCGAGACGCCCTGCCGGCGCAGCAGGCGCTGATCGAGCTGCTGCAGGCGCACTTGGAGGAGCTCGAGGCCTGGTGCCTGGCGTCGGTCGAGCTGGCGCGGGCGCTCGATCTGCCGCTGGAACGAGGTACCCCATGAAACAGCCCGCCCTACCACTGCTCCTGCTCTCGCTGGCATGCGGTCGCGATCGGTCTGAAGCCCCGGCGCCCCCGGCGACGCCCGCTGCCGCCGCTGACCATCGCGACGAGCCGGAGCACGAGGAATTGCCGCGCCGGGTCCGCCTCTCCGACCAGGTCATCTCGCAGGCGAAGATCCGGACCGAGCCAACGAGCAAGGAGGTGCTGGCGGTCACCGTTACCTTGCCCGGTGAGATCGCCGTCGACCCCGACAAGAACGCGCGGCTGGCGAGCCCCGTGGCAGGTCAGCTCTCGCGGGTGGCCTTCCAGGAGGGCAGCAGCGTGAAGCGCGGCGAGTTGCTCGCGAGCCTGCGGATCCCCGATCTCTCGCGCCTGCGGGCAGAACAGGCCTCGGCACACTCGAAGGCGGGTTCGGCACGCGCCAACGCCACCCGGCTGGAGGAGCTAGCTCGCAGCGGGCTCGCCGCAAGCCAGGAAGCGAGCGACGCTCGAGCGCAGGCAGAAGCGCTGGAGGCGGAGGAGCGAGCGGCGACGGAACAGCTGCGTCTGCTCGGCAGCGCAGCGAACGGCAGCCCGGAGCTGGCGCTGCGCGCGCCGATCAGCGGTGTCGTCATCTCGCGCAGCGCCGTGGTCGGACAACCCGTGCGCGCCGAGGACGTCATAGCGGACATCGCCGATCTGTCCGAGGTCTGGTTCCTGGGACGCGTGTTCGAGAAGGATCTGGAGCGGGTGCGCGTAGGGGCGGACGCCGAGGTCGCGCTGAATGCCTTTCCGCAGCGTCATTTTTCTGGCTCCATCGAATACGTGGGGCGCCAGATCGACCCCATCGCGCGCACCGTCACCGCGCGGGTTCGCTTGCACAACCCGGACGGCGCGCTGCGGCTGGGGCTCTTCGGTACGGCGCACGTGTCGAGCGGCAGCGAGCAAAGTGAACCCGTGCTGGTCATCGCTCGCAGCGCGGTCACCGAGATCAGCGGCAGGCCCGTCGTGTTCGTCCGGCAGCCCGACGGCGACTTCGAGCTGCACGAGGTCAGCCTCGGCGAGTCCAGCCTGGGCAGAGTGCGCGTGCTCTCGGGCTTGCGCGAGGGTGAAGCCGTGGTGGTCGACGGCGTCT
>Ga0163163_10005337_pt1 | contig 11100 bp, 6 predicted proteins | sample S65metaG_FD_119766 | JGI IMG/M metagenome (GOLD analysis project Ga0163163, IMG submission 119766) | Switchgrass rhizosphere microbial communities from Kellogg Biological Station, Michigan, USA - S6-5 metaG | ecosystem: Host-associated > Plants > Roots > Rhizosphere > Soil | place: USA: Michigan... | reverse complement strand
GCGGACCACGAGCAGACCTGGTACGAGACGCTCGCGCACACGGCGGCCGGCGGCACGCGCCTTCGCATTGACTTCGGCGACCTGTCCGCCGGAAACGGCGTGATCTACACCGCGGACTCGTCGTTCAGCGTTCGCGGCGGGAAGCTCCAATCGGCCGAAGCGTCAGGCAACGAGTTCCTGCCGCTCATCGAGGGCGTCTACGTTCAGCCGGTGGCGAAGACGGTGAAGGAGCTCGGTCAGATGAAGGTAGATCTGAGCCGCGTGCGAACGGGTACGTGGCAGGGCAAGCCGGTGTGGATCGTCGGGGCGGCGTCGGCGTCGGATACGACGTCTCCACAGTTCTGGGTCGACACCGAACGGAAGCTGCTCCAGCGGATGATCGTCTCGTTCGTCAGCGGCCAGCCGCCGTACGATGTGCACCTCGGCGGGTACGAGAAGGTCGGCAATGGGGCGTGGCTCGCAACCAAGATCGAGATGTACCAGAACGGCGTGCGTCGGCAGGCGGAAGACTACTCGGCGTGGAACGTCGACATTCCAGTGGATCCGGCCATGTTCGATCCGGCACAGTGGTCAACGGCGAAGCACTGGGCGAAGTCGGCAAAGTAAGAGCGCAGCTGCCTAACGGCGGAGCCGTCGCGCCGTCTGTGCTCTGCGCCGTTATTGCTGTTGATCATCCGGCCGACGCTGCGGCGTTGGTCCTCGTCGGTCATTGTTCTGAGAACCTGATTCGCCACGTCCGCGCATGTGCATGTGTCCGTGCATGCCGTGGCCGTGTCTCGAGCCTCGGCCCATTCCACCGCGCTGAATCCGTCCCGACGCCGCAACGCGCTCCCATGCCCGCGCCTGCTGGTCCGGCGTCAGCACCGCGATGGCATCGCGACGGTCCGCCTGGGCTTGATCGCGGAGACGCTGCATCGCCGGCCGCATCTGCTCGAAGCTCTGCCGCATGCGCGCACGCTGTGCTGAATCCGGGCGCCCGCCGCCGGGCGGCCGTTGGGTGCGCAGCGAGTCCATCCGAATACGAAGGGCGCGTCGACGCTCTGTCGTCCGCCGTGCGATGGCGGCCAGGCGAGTGACCTGCGCGTCGGTGAGATTCAACTCGCCTGTCTGGGCGAGAAGGAATTGTGCGGGGTCATCCATCGCGCCGCCGCGACGAGCGCCCATGCCGCCCGGGCCGGGCATTGCGCCCGGCCCCATCTCTCCGCGTGGCTGCTGCGCGCCCAGCGTCAGTGCGCTGGCGGCGCAGACCACCGCCGTAATCAAGAGCTGTCTTTTCATCGTGCCGACTCGAACCTCCACCGGTTGAAACCTGCGACATCGATCTCATTGGGTGGGACGTATCCGTAGGGTCACCGTTAAGACACATTTGCCGTCGCCCGTCGCCCGTCCCCGGTTTCCGGCAGTCGTCCATCGTCCGTCGCCCGTCCCCGGAGTTGTTCCATGACTCGTTCGTCATTCGCTGCTTGTCTCGTTGCCCCGCTCGTCGTCTCTCTTTCCACCGCCGACGTGTGCGCGCAGGGCACGGCGCGCACGGTCGCGCAGGGCAAGCCGACGATCGCGCAGTTTCTGAGTCCCGCTTCGCCGCTCGAGGTAACGGCCGCGCGAAAAGCAGACCGCATCGCGTGGATGACCTATGACCGCGGGATGCGGAACGTCTACACGGCGGCCGCGCCGGCCTTTCGCCCGGTGCGCCTCACGCGCTTCCTGGACGACGACGGTCGCGATCTCACGGACGTCAGCCTGTCCGACGACGGTTCGATCGCGGTCTTCGTCCGCGGCTCGGCGCCGAATCGTCAGGGGTGGGTGGCGAACCCGTCGCACGATCCGGCCGGTGCCGAGCGCGAGATCTGGGCGGTGCGGACGAATGGCGGGGCGCCGTGGCGTGTGGCGGAAGGAGCGGCGCCGGCGCTTTCGCCCGATGGTCGGTATGTGCTGTACGTGAAGGACAACCAGATCTACCGCGGTCGAGTGATCGCTCCCGCCGCGCCGGATTCGATGGACCGGGGGCAGAAGCCGTTCATCAAGGCTTGGGGACGGCAGATCAATCCGCGATGGTCGCCCGACGGATCGAAGGTCGCATTCGTCAGCGATCGCGGGAACCACGCGTTCATCGCGGTCTACGACGCGAAGACGCGCTCGATGACCTATCTCGCGCCCGGCGTCGACTTCGACGGGGCGCCAGTGTGGTCGCCCGACGGAAAGCGCGTGGCGTTCACGCGACGGCCCGGGACTCCCTTTGGGCAGCAATCGCAGGAAGGCCAGGGCGGCATCGGGAACCCGCCGGGTCCGGCGGGGAATGGCGCCTCGCCGCGCAGTGTGTGTCCGCCCGGGTTGGCGAATCCATTCGCACCGGGCGGTGGCGGTGGGCGCGCCCCTGCGGACTCCGTGCCGGCGCGTCCGCTCATCCCCGGCCTCTGTCGCGCGACATTCGCCGGCGGGCATACCATCGCCGTCATGGTGGCCGATGTGTCGACCCAGTCGGCGCACGAGCTGTGGCACAACGCGCCTAACGACTCGACGTTCCCGGCGATCCAGCGCCTGCTGTGGGCCGGCGATCACATCCTTGTCCCGGTTACGCCGCTCAACGACGAGTGGGAGCGCTATTACTCGCTCGATGCGAACGCGAGCACGGCGAAGCCGGTGCTGCTGACGACGACGAACGGCTTGATCGAGGATGCGACGTCGGCTGCCGTGTCGGCGGACGGCAAGACGTTCTACTACTGCACGAACGCGAGCGACATCGAGCGGCGCCACATCTGGTCGGTCCCGACGGCCGGTGGAACGCCCAAGCGACTCTCGACGGGCGACGGGATCGAGACGTCGCCGCAGCCGCTCGCGTCAGGCAAGCAGCTAGCGGTGCTCTACTTCGATGCCAGCACGCCGGCGTCGGTGGGTCTGGTGCCTGTCGACGGAGGGAAAGCTCGCGTGATCTTCCCGACGCTTGGTGCCGACTTCCCCAAGTCCGAGCATGTGACGCCGGAAATCATCACGGTGAAGTCGCCCGACGGGCTGGAGATTCACAACCAGCTCTTTCTCCCGAAGGACCTCAAGGCAGGTGAGCGCCGGCCGGCGATCGTCTTCGTGCACGGCGGTCCCCCGCGCCAGATGATGCCGGGCTATCACTACATGCAGTTCTACCACTGGGCCTACGCAGTGAATCAGTGGCTGGCGAACCAGGGCTACGTCGTGCTGTCGGTGAACTACCGGCTCGGCATCGGCTACGGCCGGTCGTTCCGCCAGGCGCAGAACACGAACGCGCGCGGCAACGCGGAGTACCAGGACGTGCTCGCGGCCGGCAAGTATCTGCAGACGCGGGCTGATGTGGACCCGGTGCGCATCGGGATCTGGGGGCTGTCGTATGGCGGCCTGCTCACGTCGCAGGCGTTGGCGCGCAATTCGGATCTCTTCGTGGCGGGCGCGGACCTCGCGGGCGTGCATCTCTACGGCAGCTCGCTCGACACGAGCTCCGTGTCATACAAGTCGTCGGCGATCTCGGCGATCGACAGCTGGAAGTCGCCCGTGTTCCTCGTGCATGGCGACGACGATCGGAACGTGGACTTCGCGCAGACGGTGGGTTTGGTGCAGCTGCTCCGCGCGCGCGGGATCTATTACGAGCTGCAGGTGATCCCGGACGACCTCCACGAATCGATGCTGCATCGCAACTGGGTCGGGACGTTCACCCACATGGGCGATTTCCTCCATCGCTTCGTGTGGAACAAGGAGTCCGCGGCTGCGACAGATGGAGACAGACACTGAGACGAGCGCAGCACTCGTAATTGGTTACTGGAACTGGTTACAGGTAATCAGAACCCTCGGGATGTCTCGCTGAGCGAGGTGTGCATCCCGAGGGTTCTCATAACCAGTAACCAGCTCCAGTAACCTGTAACCTGTGCTTCGACGGTTGCGGCTACATTTGTTCCCCTTATTCTTGTTCTCCCCGAACATATACCGAATCAACGGGAGAGCAGCGTGGACTCCGAGGTCGACCGGCCAGCGCCAGCAATCGAAGGAGCCGCACGATCGAATGAGCTTTCGCCGGTTCCGGGTTGGGTCGGGATTGTCCGGGTAGCAGCGGCGGCAGCAGCCGCGTCGGACCCACCGGCGTCGTTTCTATGCCGGGCGCGATGGGGGCGGCTCGCATGGTACGATGTCCGCGGCCCACGTCCCTTCGTCGAGCTTCTCTGGGCGCTCGAGGAGCTCTCGGCCACGCTCTGTGAGGTGTGTGGCGCGCCGGCCGTCCAGCGCGAGACGTGGGAACGTGGCATCCACACCCTCTGTCCCCGGCACGCCGTGGACGTCGCCGTGGCCGGGCCCAAGGTGGGTGACGTGTACGATCGAGCGTGGGCGCTGCTTCGAAACACCCAGTAAGGCGCGAGTGAGGGGAGCGGCATAGGAAAGTGCTCCTAGAGCATGGAATCACGAGCACTGCGTCATAATTGATCCGAAATAGGGAATTTCGCTCCTCGATTCGTGCACATCGAGCACGAATTGCTTGACGATGTGAGCGAGAAGGTATAGGGTGTGATAGGCGGGCAGATGGCTCCGCCGGATCCGACTCACACCCGACCCTTCCGCCATGATCGTGCAGTCTCCCGAACCGAGCGCGCCGGACACCGTCTGGATGCTGGTATCGACGGCGCTCGTGCTGCTCATGACGCCCGCCCTGGCGTTCTTCTATGGCGGCCTGGTTCGCGCCAAGAACGCTCTGAACACCATGATGATGAGCGTCGCATCACTCGGCATCGTGGGGCTGGTGTGGGCGCTCGTTGGCTACTCCCTCGCGTTCGGGCGTGGGACGGGGGTCATCGGCGGGTTGGAGTTCCTCGGACTCGAGAGCGTCGGCCTCGAGGTCAAGGGCTCTATTCCCCACCTGCTGTTCATGGCCTATCAGGCGACGTTCGCGATCATCACCGCCGCGCTCATATCCGGGGCGATCGTGGAGCGAATGCGGTTCGGGCCCTACCTCGCGTTCATCGCCCTGTGGACCATCGTCGTGTACGCACCCGCCGCGCACTGGGTCTGGGGCGGCGGATGGCTCGGCTCGTTAGGCGTCCTGGATTACGCCGGCGGCACGGTCGTGCACGTCAACGCGGCTTCCGCGGCGCTCGCGGCGGCCCTCGTGCTTCGCCCGCGCCGCGACTACGGACGGCAGGCGCTCCTTCCGCACAACGTACCGTACGTGCTGCTCGGTGCCGCGCTGCTGTGGTTCGGGTGGTTCGGCTTCAACGCCGGCAGCGCGCTCGGCGCGAACAAGGCGGCGGCACTCGCCTTCGTGAATACGTTCCTCGCGCCCGCCGCCACGATGGTCGTGTGGATGCTGATCGAGCTCGCGCGCACGGGACGCGCGACGGCGGTCGGCGTCGCGACGGGAATCGTCGTCGGCCTCGTCGCCATCACGCCAGCCGCCGGCTTCGTGTCGCCGTTAGGCGCGATCGCCATCGGCGGGATAGCCGCGCCGCTCAGCTACTTCGCGATTCTCTGGCGAAGCCGTACGGCACTCGATGACTCGCTCGACGTGGTGGCCGCGCACGGTATTGGTGGTGCCACCGGCGCACTCCTGACCGGCGTGTTCGCGCGGCCCGAGTGGGGCGGGTCTGCGGGCCTCATCGCCGGGAACGTTCGCCAGGTCGGCGTTCAGCTTATTGGCTTGCTCGTCGTGGCCGCGTACAGCGGCCTCGCGACGACCGTGCTCATCAAGCTCGTGAACGCGGTTGCCCGCGTGCGCAGCAGTCAGCGCGATGAGGCGGTCGGCCTCGACGTCACGCAGCACGGCGAGGAAGCGTACACGCGAGGCGAGGGCGCGGTGCTGGTGATGCCATCGATCACCGCAACGGCCGCCCGGCCGACTGATGAATCAATGCGAGTGCCGCTCGAGGTGCCCGCGTGAAGCTGATCGTCGCGATCGTTAGGCCCGAGCGTGCGAACGAGGTGCTCGAGGCGCTGTTCCTGGCGGAGGTCCGTGGGCTCACAGTCTCGCGCGTGCAGGGACACGGCGGCGAGACCGAGCGCGTCGAGACGTACCGCGGCACGACGGTGAAGATGGAGCTCCAGGACAAGGTGCGATTCGAGATCGGCGTGTCCGACCACTTCGTCGAGCCCACGGTGCGCGCGATTCTCGATTCGGCTCGCACCGGTGACGTTGGTGACGGCAAGGTCTTCGTGCTCCCGGTCGAGCGCGTGTACCGCATTCGCACGGGCGAGACGGACCAGATGGCGGTTACGCCAGGCTGGCCGGATGAGGAGCCAGGGTAAGAGACCAACGGTTTCTTAGCTCCGACACCAGTCAACGTGGTGTGCGCGTGGCGCGCTCCTCCTTCTCCTCGCGTTCATCGTCCGCAAGATCGCGCGACATCGGAAAGAACAGCGCCTGCTTCACACCGGGGAACGGCGTCTGCCAGCCTCGCGCCTCGTGCCAGAGAATGCGGTTCAACCGATCAGACGGTGCCGCGTCCGGAATGTCGAACCGCATGCGCGCCGACGCGAGCGCTGCCCGCCGCCGCTCGGCCGCGTTAGGCCCTCGAATCTCGCCGACCCGCGCGTTGGTCTCGGTGAGTGGGACGCCGGGCTCGAGCGCCGAATACGGCGCGAGATCCGGCTGCTGGCCGGCGGCGATGAAGCTCGCGCGCATGTCGGTCGCGACCAGATCGAAAAGACTCATCGCCGGAAGACCGAGAATGAGCTCGATGCTCTTCACCATGCTCGGCTGGCTGTAGAACGTGCTGTCCACAATGCCGCGGCGCGCATAGGGCGAGATCGCGAGCGCCACCGTGCGATGACCGTCGATGTGGTCCACGCCATTCTGCGCGTCGTCCTCCACGACGAAGATCACCATGGTCGGCCAGAAGCGGGAATGCGAGAGGCCGTCGACGATCCGGCCTAACGCCAGGTCGTTGTCGGCGACGCAGGCGCGCGGCGTGCACCAGCCCGGCGTCGTCCCCACGGTGTGATCGCTTGGCAGAATGACCATGGTGAGCTCCGGCATGGACCCGCCGCTGTTCCAGTCGCGGAGGTGCGCCAGAATGTCCTCCGCCTTCACGACGTCGGGCACCTCCTGCGTCCAGCCGGGATACTCGCGGACGAGTATCTGGTCGAGCGATGGTATCTGCGAGCGCGTGTTGTATCGTTTTCGCAGTTCCTCGCGGAAGTACGTGGGACGGTCGGTATGGGCCTCGTGCCATTTTGCAAACAAATCGCGTCGGACGCCCGATATGGAGTCGGACGGTGCCGGGGCGTACTCGCCGAACACGGTGACCCGCCTGCCCTTCGCCCGCGCATTCTCCCACAGGAAGCCGCCTGACGAGTAGGCGAGGGGATCGTTCCCCTCCGACGGGTACGATCGCCCGTAGTACAGCGGCCATAACGGATATTCGGTTTCGTTGGCCTGCGTGAGCCACTGATGCCCGTCCGCCGAGTTGCCGCCGGATGCGAAGAAGTGATCGAGCGTGACGAAGCGTTCGGACAGTGCGTGCGCGTTAGGCGTGACGTCGCGCCCGTAGATCACGAGGCTCGGGTCACCGGCCCCACGCCCAAGGTCGCCGAGGATCTGGTCGTAGGTGCGATTCTCCCGGATGATGAACACGACCTGCTTGATCGGCGTCGGCTCGCCAGGCCGTTCGGGTATTGGCTGCGGCGCGACGTTCGGTCTCGGCGCAAGCGATGCCGCCAGCGCACCGGTTGCGCCCCCCGGAGTCAGCCGGTTGTTCTGCGCGACCGCGGTGGAATACGCGGCGAGCTCCGCGGTCGTCGGAATCGTCACGACGCTCACCGAGCCTCGAACGGCATGCACGTAACGGCCGCGGCGACCGGGCGAGCCGTCCGTGGCACCCTCGCCGGACCCGACCCCAAGCAGGGCGCCGACCGCGAGATACTTGCCGTCGCTCGAGACATCGAGACTCGACGGGTACCACGCGGTGGGAATGAGCCCCAGGACGCGCCACGAGGGCGTCGGCGCGCGGACGGCACGCACGTCATAGACGGCCACCGCATTCGCGCCGCCGAGAGCGACGTAGAGGGTTCCGCGGTCCGGCGAGAGCGCGAGCGCGGTCGGCGATAACCCGATCTTCCGCTCCCGGAATGGAGCGACCGGCAGCGTCGCGATGACCGCGTTCGACCGCGTATCGATCACGCTGACCGCGTCCGCATTGCCGGCGGCGACATAGAGCCGGGCGTTAGGCTCATCCCAGGCGAGCGCTGTGGGATGGCGGCCAACTCTGATCGTGTGCGTCACGCGACCGGCCGACACGTCGATGCGCGCGACCGTTCCTTCGGCCGCGATGCCGCGCGTGTCGATTTTCACGCGCTCCGCGCGCGGATCGCAGCATTGGGTCGCCGACCGTTCTCCATTCCTCGGTTGCGTCCCGCCGAGGTTGGACACGTACGCGACTGCACCGTCGGGGGAGAGCACAGCGGCGACTGGCGCGACACCGAGCGGAACGAGGCGGACCGATCGCCCCGTTTCGGCCTCGATCACCGCGAGCGCATCGTTCGCCGTAAGCGGCACGACGGCGACGCGACGACCGTCCGCCCCCGCGCGCGTCGCCACGGCTGGTGAACCAGCCATGTAGTCGCCAAGTGCGCCTGACGAGTACGCGGGCGCTGCGCTGTCGCCGGCCGCATCGCGAGCGAATGCGTGGATCTGCGCGATGTTATTCGGGGTTGGTTTCGACCGAAGCCCGGGCATTGGCGCTTGCGCGGTCTGCTTCGGCTGACCACCCACGGAGCTCACGAGCGCACGGCCGGTCGCGGGATCGACCGCGACACCCTGCACGCCGGACCTGCCATCGAACCGACCGCGCGCGACCACGCGGTTGTTCGCCCAGGCGATGTGAAACGCGGACCCGGGGACGACGACCCAGAGGTCTGACGGGGAGCCGAACCGTACACCGGTCACGCGACCATCGAAAACGGTCTGCACGCCAGCTGGCGTAACGCGCTGATCGGTCGCGATCACACCGGGGTCGCGAACGTTGCCGCGCGGGGTCTGGCCGCGGAACTGGTGAGGGACAATGAGGGAAACGATTCCGAGCAGCGTCGCGAGAGGCGCGTGCACGATCCGGTGAGATGCGAGACGCATGAGGCCCGTCTGAGAAGGTATCGTTGGCGAGACCATGAAGCTGCGTTGTGCGCGCTCGCGCCGCAAACCTGGTGACCGCGCTGTTACGCCGAGCCGCGATGTGAATACGGCTTGACGCCGGGCGGCTCGAAACTCATGTTCCTTTCGACGGTCGAAAGGAGAGATCCGTGGGCGAGAAGGGACGCGGTGATGTGTTGCAGGGAACGCTCGACATGCTCGTGCTGAAGTCCCTTCAGCTCCGGCCCATGCATGGATGGGGAATCACCGAGCGCCTCGACACAGGGTCGGAGCGCGTGCTCCAGGTCGGGCAGGGCTCGCTTTATCCCGCGCTCTATCGGCTCGAGCGGCAAGGCTACATCGCGTCGGACTGGGGAACCACGGAAAACAATCGTCAGGCGCGGTTTTACAAGCTGACGGCGGCCGGTCGAAAGCGGCTGGCCGAGGAGCGCGCTACCTGGGCGCGGATGTCGCGCGCGGTGGATCTCGTGTTGCGCATGGGCGAGGGCTGACAATGCGAACGATTCGCGATGCCGTCATGCGAGTGCTGGGGTTTGCGCGGCGTGGCACGATCGAACGCCGGCTCGATGACGAGATGCACTTCCATCTCGACATGTTGACGCAGCAGCAGGTCCGCGCCGGACGTTCCCCGTCCGAGGCTCGTCGTGCCGCGCTGGCTGCGTTCGGCGGACTCGAGCGGTTCAAGGACGATGCGCGCGACGAGTACCGGAGCCGCCTGCTCGATGAGCTCGGGCAGGACATTCGCTACGCCGTTCGCGTGATCCGTCGGAACCCCGGATTCGGCGTGGCCGCGGCACTGACGTTTGCGTTAGGCATCGGCGTCTCCACGGCGATCTTCAGCGTCGTGCACGGCGTGCTGCTCCGGCCGCTGCCATACAAGCACCCCGATCGACTCGTCGTCTTGTGGGAACGGCAGCCCGGGCTGGGCAACGACCGCAACGTCGTGAGCGTGCCGAACTTCGAGGCCTGGCGATCGCGTGCCCGGTCGTTCGAGAGCATGGCTGCGCTCGTGCCGTTGCCCGCCACGCTCGGCGCGGTGCCGAATCCCGAGCACGTCATGGGGGCGGAAGTGTCGCCGGGTTACTTCGAGCTGCTCGGCGTGCCACCCGCGTTAGGCCGCACGTTCGCGAGCCGCGAGGAACAGAACGGCGGCGCCGACGTGGTGGTCCTGAGCGACGGCTTCTGGCGCAGCCACTTCGGCGCCGACGGCCAGGTCGTCGGTCGCACGCTGTCGCTCGACGGGCGCCCGCACACGATCGTCGGCGTCATGCCCGCGAGCTTCGATCCTCCACGGTTTTCGTGGCTCGACGACCAGGCGTTCTGGCGCCCGTTCGCTCCGACGGAGAACAATCGAGGGTGGGGCCGGTTTCTGCTCGTCGTCGGCCGCGTGAAGCCGGACGTACCGGTGAGCGCGGCCCTTCGAGAGGTGCAGGGGATCGCGGCACAGCGTGCGACGGAAGACAAGGGAAACGAAGGGTGGTCCGCGAACATCGTTGGTTTGGCGGCGCAGATCACCGGCGACGTGCGACTGCCGCTCCTCGTGCTGCTTGGCGCGGTGTGCCTCCTGCTGCTCATGGCTGTCACGAACGTGGCGAACCTGACGCTCGGGCTCGTGAGGCGGCGCGAGCACGAGCTCGCGGTTCGCCTGGCGATCGGTGCGACCTGGGGTCGGTTGCTCAGGCAGATCGTCACGTTGAGCGCAGTCGTCGGTGCGGCCGGGTGTCTGATTGGCTCCATCGCGGCCGTGGGAGGCGTTCATGCGCTGCTGGCGCTCCTGCCGCCGGAGACACCGCGAAGTGATTCGATCCGCGTCGACGCGCCGGTGCTGCTGTTCACGGCCTCGATTTCCGCGATCGCCGCGTTGGTCGTGGGTGCCGTGGCCGCGCTGCGTGGAGGCGGAAGCGGTGCCGCGTCGTTGCGAGAAACCGGTGGACGCGCGGCGGCTCGCCTCCGCGGTGGCTCGCTCGTGACGGCCGAGGTGGCGCTCGAGCTCGTGCTGACCGTCCTGG
>Ga0163163_10005334_pt1 | contig 11102 bp, 10 predicted proteins | sample S65metaG_FD_119766 | JGI IMG/M metagenome (GOLD analysis project Ga0163163, IMG submission 119766) | Switchgrass rhizosphere microbial communities from Kellogg Biological Station, Michigan, USA - S6-5 metaG | ecosystem: Host-associated > Plants > Roots > Rhizosphere > Soil | place: USA... | reverse complement strand
TCGCTTAAAGCCGGCATAGCTCGCGAGAGGATCGGTTCCATCGAGTTCTTCGAAGTGGAAGTTCGGGAAGCTCGAAACGAGCTTCGAGATATTACCTCCTGCCGTGTTTACCTCGACAGGAACGGAGATGGCGTACTCGTTGTCTTCGACTACGAACAGCAAGGGCAATTTCTTATTGGCGGCGGTGTTGAGCGCTTCCCAGAACTCGCCTTCAGAGGTGGTTCCATCGCCACAGGAGACGTAGACAACTTCGTCTCCATGAAAAGTTATTTCCTTGAATTGGCGGTAATCGCCGTCGGCCTTGTTGGCGGCGCCAGGGTGGCGCTGGAAATATCGGCCTGCTTCGGCACAGCCGACAGCCTGGAGGAATTGCGTTCCCGTGGGAGAAGATTGAGTGACTATGTTGAGATTCTTGTGGCCCCAGTGGGAGGGCATCTGCCGACCACCGGAATTTGGATCGTCAGCGGCACCGACCGCCTGGTAGAGCATCTCCACCGGCTTCATTCCTACAGCCAGGCAAAGCGAGCGATCGCGATAATAAGGATAGAACCAGTCGTAGCCGGCTTTGAGCTGCATCCCAGCGGCAACCAGCATGGCTTCGTGGCCCGCACCGGAGATCTGAAAAAATATCTTCTGCTGGCGTTTGAGCAGGATCTCGCGATCATCGATGCGCCGCGAGAGGAACATCAGGCGGTAGATGTCGATTAGCTGCTGCCGGGTAAGGCCTTCATAGGTCTTCTCGACAGTTGCGGTCGCGCCATTTCGGATAGCTGCTTTGGATGCCATTGATGCTCCACGTTGGGGATCTCGGCTCGAGACCCCACGTCTCCTTAGCCGAGCAAACACACTATTGTAAATGATGCTGGTAACCACTTCCCAGAACAGAGTTAGGAGGGAAATCTAACCCTCCCGCTATACTGGATGGGCAATGATCCGTGTAATCAGACCTATTCCTCAAGACCGTATTCGACTGCTCATTTTCGACCTGGATGGAACGCTGGTGGACAGCCAGTTGGACCTCGCTCATTCCGTAAATGCCATGCTCCGGCACTTCCAGAAACCGGAACTTCCGGTAGATGTGATCTCGGGGTATATCGGAGATGGCGCGCCCATGCTGGTGCGGCGAGCCCTCAACGATCCGCAAAATGAAAGTTTTTTTCATGATGCGATGGACTTCTTTATTCGCTACTACCGCGAACACAAGCTCGATAACACTTACGTGTATGCCGGCATGAAGGAAGCGCTGGAGAGCATTCGCGAAGCCAGCGATGGAAAGATCAAAATGGCGGTACTGAGCAATAAGCCGGTCCGGCCTTCAGAGGGAATCGTAGAAGGGCTTGGGCTGGGCACGTACTTCGAAGCGGTATACGGCGGCAATAGCTTCGCTACCAAGAAGCCGGACCCCGAAGGTGCGCGAAAGCTGCTCGCGGATACGGGAACGGCACCCGAGGAAGCCGTGATGGTCGGCGATTCGCATAACGACACGCTAACGGCTAGAAACGCTGGGATGTGGTCGATCGGCTGTAATTATGGACTGTCTCCACACAGCCTCGAGAATGCGCCGCCGGATATCTACATCGACGCTCCGTACGAATTGGTCGAAGCTCTGGGGATTCAAGGCAAGTACAAAAGCAGCGAGGTTCCTGCGAGCGAAGGATTCAGCGGATAGGACTGTGGCGTGGTTCGTGGATTGTGGCGGTAGGACCACAACACGAAACACCGTAACAGCCACTAGCCGCACTCTTTTCTATGGACAAAAAAACGTTCGGGTTCACGCCTCGCGAGTTGCGAACACTTCGTTCGCTGAGGACTCCATACAGGATTCAACATTTCCTGAACGAACTTCCCTATCACGTTGCGGATACGGCGTGGTCTCCGAGGAGAGTTTTGCGGGAGCGAACTGCTCATTGCCTGGAGGGCGCTCTGTTTGCGGCGGCGGCTTTGCGAGTAAATGGTTTTCCGCCGCTCATTATGGACCTGGAAGCCATCCAGGATACCGACCACGTGCTGGCGGTATACCGCATGAACGGCCACTGGGGGACAATCGCAAAGTCGAATTTCTCCGGGCTGCGGTTTCGCGAACCTGTCTACAAAACGATCCGCGAACTGGCCATGAGCTACTTCGATGATTACTTTAACTATCGCGGGGAACGTACTCTGCGTGGGTACTGTAAGCCTATCGATCTCAAACGGTTCGATGGCATGCAGTGGATGACAACCGAGAAGCCTGTCTGGGCAGTCCCCGAGCTTCTGCTAGAGGTTCCGCATATCCGCCTGATCAGCGACAGGCAGGCGAAGCAGTTAAACAGGGTCGACGGGCGATGCTACGAGGCGGGAACGCTTGGAGCGGTACGACATTAGTAATCACCGACCGGCATCTACTTCTGGCAAAGCTCGAATGGCCTTTATACGATGAATCATCATGCGGACCCGGGTCCTGCTCCTTGTTGCTCTCTTCATTGCGGTTTCGGCTCAAGCTCAAATTCCCTCTCTCGTTGTAACTCCGAGTAAAGCGACTCTCACCTCCGGCCAATGGCAGATGTTTCGAGCAGTGGGCACGGATGGACGCCTGCTTACGGGCGTTCAATGGAGTGTCTCGCCGGCTTACGCCGCCGAATTGCGCACTGGGGATGAAGCCGAAGTCAGTTCAATTACAGCCACGCATTTCGAAATTATCGCTCACTACGAAGGACGAACGGCTTCGGCCACGGTTACCGTGGTGTCCGGTTATTCTTTACCGGAAGGGACATCGAAATGGGTGGTGATGGAACTTCCAGGCTTCAAGACGGTGAAGCTGATTCCTGCTTACCCAACGGCGGGTGGCGCTGACGTATTCGCCGAGGAGACCCTTGGCTCGACGAGGATCATCAGGGCCTATACGGAAGATGGGCGGGAGTTGTGGCGCACGGTTCTCCATGGCGAACTCTCGGCCGAGCTCATCGCGGAGCAGTCGGCCCCTTCCATCAAGAAGAAATCCGTTTGCGACGCGGTCAAGATTGGCGACGCGAAGAAAGATGTTGCCGCACTTCCACAGGCTACGGACTATTCCGGCAATTCCGGGTTGTTTGGGCGAGCTCTATGGAGTATGGAAGAAAATGGCGTGAACTGCCACGTCTATTTCGACGCTGATGGCAAAGTCGCACGGAAGCGGCGCGAGGTTACGAATCAGTGAGTTAGTTCACGGACGGTCCTTAGCCGCTAGAACGTCTATTTTCGGCGACCCAATTTGCCTGGTTTATACTAGAGAGATGCCTACAGCCCGATATTGCGGCTAGAGAGGCGTCACTCGAATATGGACTTCAAGGTACACAGCGACTACAAGCCCAAGGGCGACCAGGGCCGTGCTATCGAACAACTGGCGCGGGGCATTTTTGATGGCGAAAAACACCAGGTGCTGCTGGGCGTTACGGGCTCGGGCAAAACGTTCTCGATGGCCAAGATCATCGAGGCGGCAAACCGGCCGGCACTGATTCTTGCGCACAACAAGACCCTCGCGGCGCAGCTTTATCACGAGTTCAAATCGTTCTTCCCTAACAACGCCGTCGAGTACTTCGTCTCCTACTACGACTATTACCAGCCGGAAGCGTACATTCCGGCGTCCGATGTCTACATAGAAAAAGAAGCGACGATTAACGACGAACTGGATAAGTTGCGGCTGTCCGCAACGAGATCGCTTTTCGAACGGCGCGATTGCATCATTGTGGCGTCGGTGAGCTGCATATACGGTCTCGGATCGCCGGAGGCGTATTACGGCATGCTGCTCTTTCTCGAGAAGGGCCAGCGCATGAAGCGCGAAGACATCGTTCGCAAACTGGTTGAAATCCTGTATGAGCGCACGAACGAGGATTTCAAGCGCGGAACATTCCGTGTGCGCGGCGACGTCATTGAGATATTCCCTACCTATGACGACAACGCGTATCGAATAGAGATGTTCGGAGACGAAATAGAGACGCTGTCGCAGATCGACCCGTTGTTTGGCACGGTGAAGCAGAAATACACTCGGCTTCCGATCTACCCGAAGACACACTACGTGATGAAGCCGGAGACGAAATCGAACGCGGTGAAGTCGATCCTGGAAGAGCTCGCCTGGTGGGAAAAGGAACTCGAAAACCAGGGCCGGCTGGTGGAATCGCAACGGATCCACCAGCGGACACGCTTTGACCTGGAAATGATCCAGTCGATGGGGTTCTGTCACGGTATCGAGAACTACTCGAGGCATTTCACTGGCCGACTGCCCGGGGAACCGCCGCCGACGCTGCTGGATTATGTTCCGCGCGATTACATGCTGTTCATCGACGAGTCTCATCAGACAGTCCCGCAGCTTCATGGCATGTGGCACGGAGATCGGTCCCGTAAGCAGAACCTGATCGAGTACGGATTTCGGTTGCCGAGCGCGCTGGACAACCGTCCACTGCAATTCGAGGAGTTCGAAAACCGAGTGAACCAGGCGGTTTATGTTTCGGCGACACCGGGTCCCTACGAACTTACGCGGGCGGCAGGAGTCGTCGTCGAGCAGATCATTCGTCCCACGGGGTTGGTCGATCCTGAAGTGGAGATACGATCGGTAAAGGGACAAATCGACGATTTGTTGAGCGAGATCCGGAAGCGGACGGCCCGCGGCGAGCGTGTGCTGGTTACTACGCTGACCAAGCGAATGGCCGAAGATCTGGCGGAGTACTACAGCGAGGTCGGCGTGCGATGCCGTTATATGCACTCGGAGATTGAGACACTGGAGCGTATCAAAATCATTCGCGACCTGCGAAAGGGCGAGTTCGATGTGTTGATCGGCATCAACCTGTTGCGCGAGGGTCTGGATCTTCCCGAGGTTTCGCTGGTGGCGGTGCTGGATGCGGACAAGGAAGGGTTTCTTCGGTCGCAGGGATCGCTCATCCAGACGATTGGCCGATGTGCGCGTCACATCGAGGGTCGAGCGATTCTCTACGCAGACAAGATGACAGATTCGATGAGGAAGGCTATCGATGAGACGGATCGCCGTCGGGCGATCCAGCAGGCCTACAACGTCGAGCATGGGATCACGCCGATGAGCATTGTTCGGCCCGTGGATATGTCCCTGGCGAAGATTATTGAAGCCGACTATGTGGACATTTCGGAGCAGACGGAAGGACTGCCAGACTTCAAATCACAGGAAGAGTTGGATAAGTTCATCGAGAAGTTGGAAAACGAGATGCGCGAGGCAGCCAAGCGGTTCGAGTTCGAGAAGGCTGCGAAGATGCGTGATCAGATTCGCGAGTTCAAGACGAAAGAATTTATCTTCGGGTAATTTGCTCCGGGAGTTTGTGTGATCGAAGAAGCAGTTGAGATTCGTACGCCGGATGGAGTTGCTGACGGCTTCCTATTTCATGCTGAGGGTGAGCGCAATCCCGGGGTGATTCACCTGACGGATATCGGAGGGATCCGGCCGGCTCAGCACGATATGGCTCGTAAGCTGTCCGGCGCAGGATTTACCGTGCTGATGCCGAACCTGTTCTATCGAACGGGTAAACCGCCCCTGGTCCAATTTCCGATTCGCCAGAGCGAAGAGGTGAATAAACGGCTGGCAGAATTGAGGGACCCGCTTACACCCGAGGCGGTTGCTCGCGATGCGTCAGCTTACGTCGACTATCTTGCTGCGAATGCAGCAACGGTTGGGGGTCCTATGGGAGTGGTGGGATACTGCTTTGCAGGCGCAATTGCGATGCGAATTGCGGCAGCCCGTCCGGATAGGATTCGGGCTGCGGCGTCATTCCATGCAGGACGCCTATTCGCCGAGAGTTCCGATAGCCCACACTTATTGCTACCCAAGATAAGGGCGAAACTCTATTTCGGACATGCCGTTGAAGATCGCAGCATGCCGAAAGAGGCGATTGAGAAATTCGAAGCAGCGCTGGCAAACTGGGGCGGCGAGTTCGAGAGCGAAACCTACGAGGGGGCGCACCACAGCTGGACTGTGTCGGATAGTCCGGTCTACAACCCAGCACAGTCGCAGCGAGCGTTCGACAAACTTACCGGGTTGCTCGCGACTTTGAAGTTGAATTCCTGAAGTAGCGTGTAAGCCCTAACACCAGGCGGGAACCGAATGACCTGCCCCGTGAAAACACTGATTGTGTCTCAGCTGACTGAGTTCTAACATCCAGAGTACCTGCCCAGGTCAGCTGACATGAAACGTATCGCAGAACTCTCCGCCCTTATTCTTCTCGCAAGTTCGCTTTGTTTGTCCCAAACACAACGGTGGACCGCTGATCACGCAAACCGTTGGTACGCACAGCAACCGTGGCTGGTCGGGAGCAACTACATCCCCGCAAGTGCCAGTAACGAGTTGGAGATGTGGCAGGCGGAAACGTTCGACCCGCAGCAGATCGATCGCGAGCTGGGCTGGGCACAAAGCCTTGGCATGAACACGATGCGTGTCTTCCTGCATGACCTTCTCTGGCAGCAGGATGAGCAGGGATTCCTGAAGCGTATCGATATGTTCCTTAGCATCGCCGACAAGCATCACATCCGGCCTGTTTTTGTACTTTTCGATTCGTGCTGGGATCCGATGCCCAAGCTGGGGCCGCAGCGTCCGCCAACGCCCGGAGTTCATAATTCAGCCTGGGTGCAGAGTCCCGGGGCGATTGCGCTGGCCGATCGGACGCAATATCCGCGATTGAGGCATTACGTTAAAGGCGTGGTTGGACACTTTGCGAACGATAAGCGGGTGCTTGCGTGGGATGTCTGGAATGAACCGAACAACACGAACGACACCGCATACGGCAAACTTGAACCGAAGGCCAAGCGGAGACTTGTGGTGGCGCTGTTACCCCGTGTGTTCCGTTGGGCAAGATCGATGAATCCCTCCCAGCCACTCACGAGCGGCGTCTGGGACGGCGACTGGTCGACTACGGCGAAACTCACCGCGACGCAGAGAATTCAATTGATGAACTCGGATGTCCTCTCTTTCCACAATTACTCGAATGCAAAGGATTTTGAGAAACATGTGGAATGGCTGCAGCGCTACCATCGCCCGATCCTGTGCACGGAGTACATGGCTCGCTCGGAAGGAAGTCGGTTTGACACGATTCTTCCTGTCGCGAAGAAGCTTCGAGTGGCGGCGATCAACTGGGGACTGGTGCTTGGAAAGACCCAGACCAATCTTCCCTGGAATTCGTGGACGAAGCCGTACATCGAGAACCAGCCGCCGGAGTGGTTCCACGACGTCTTCTATCCCGATGGAAAGCCTTACCATGAAACCGAGACCAAGGTGATTCGAGAGTTGACTGGAGTTGAGACAGCAGGTCAGGGGCAGCCACAGTAGCAATTTCCACAGTTGAACCGACATCGACGGCGATGCTTCGGGGGAATTAATCTGCCGTTCATGCATTAGCAAACGAACTGAAACCACCGGCTAGTAGCTTGCACTGGAATGTCCACGTGGGGTGGACCTATCCCTCAGTAATCCGCACGGAGTGCAAGCATGAATTTTCGCTGGTTCTTGAAGTCTACTTTTGTCGGCCTGGCTCTGAGTTCGACAATTGTTATTCCTTCCGCATACGCACAGAAAGGCATTGCTCAAGGCCTGAGTAGCGCGAATCCACGCGTGGGCGTCCAACCGACACGCATCGCATCCGGCTTCCAACTCCAGGAAGTTGCACAAGGCTCGGAGCCATTGGAGAACCCGAGCACCAAGATTAAGAAGTTTGGTTTCTTAGCCGATGGCACGAACACAGTGCCCGACGAAAACACGTACGTTGTCTTCGACCAGAACCCCGGCGGGCCGGACTCTAGTTTCGATTACGGCCGACACTTTCTTTACCAGGGTCATGAAAACTCCGGGAACATGGCCTATGTAACGCGAATCAACCTGGATATCACGGAAGCTGCGCATCGCATCACGCTTCTGACTCCGGAAGGGGCAAGCGGATTCACGGGCTTCAATTCCATCGACGGATCGACATGGAATCCGTTTACTCGTACGTTCTTCTTCACGCAAGAAGCAGGCTCGAATGGCGGCGTCATTCAGTTGACCGCAGGCTGGCCGGCAGTCGCGACTACTCTCGATGGGATCGTAGGGAAAGCCGGATACGAGGGCGTTCACCTCGATAATGACGGCAATCTCTACCTAGTCGAAGACTCTGGCGGAACATCCGTAAACATCATTCCAGGCGACACGACCAGCGCAAAAACCGCGAAACAGCCAAATAGTTTCGTGTACCGCTTTGTACCTTACGACATTGCTGATTTCTCCAAGGGTGGCAAGCTGCAGTCGTTGCAAGTGTCGATTGGCGGAAACGCGCTGGTCTTCACAGCCGACGCAGTTGCCGATACATTCTCGACCCGTCAGTTGCAGTTGCACACCCCTGGGAGTTCCTGGCCGGTACGCTGGATCACTGTTCACGATACAGCCGTTGACGGTACAGCCTCGTTCAACGCGAATGCGGCCGCGAAGAAGGCGGGTGCAACGCCATTCAAGCGTCCCGAGAATATGGCTTTCCTGCCGGGCTCCGGCTTCAATACGTTCGTCTTTGTTGCGACGGGAGATACGGACATCTTCGCCGGTTCGCAGCCGGCTCTGCAGGCGCGGGGCTCGTATGGATCCCTGTTCCGCGTCGATTTCCATGGGGCGAACGAAGCCGGCACGATCTCGCTGTTGTACCTCGGTGATTCCGTTCACAACAGCTTCGACAACCTGACATTCATCGATAACTTTACGGTGGTGGCCACTGAAGACCGCGGCGACAGCCTTCATGGACAGCTCAATACCCTCGACTCGATCTGGGCATTCGACGTTCGTAAGCCCGGAACGCCTCCGCAGCGATTCGTGGCCCTGGGACGCGATCCCGAATCGCTGGCTGACGCACAAGCAACCGGTGATGGGGACAACGAGCCCACGGGATTGATCGTGTCCGATGGCTCTCCAACGATCGGCGGCTTGCTTTATAAACAAGTGAAGCCGAACGCCTCGCGATGGTTCTTCACCCAGCAGCACGGAGAGAACGTTGTTTGGGAAATCGTTCCGGCCAACTAGTTTCCTGCAATAAAAAAGCCCACCACGTTAAGTGTGGTGGGCTTTTCCATGAGGATTAGTCATTTTCCTGCAGTGTCTTGATATGTTCTTCCAGTGCGCGTGAATATTCGCGTTCCGCTTCCAACTCGCTTTCCAGTTTCTTGACTTGCGACATCAAACGCATGATCTCCAAGCGCATCTTGGAGGCATCCATGGTACCTGGAGGCGCCGGTACGCGACTGGGCGCCACCGGAACTGGTGCAGGCTGGGCCGGTTGCGGTTGAGGCTGGAACGCTGCCGGAGCAGGCATCACACGGGCTGCCGGCATTGCCACAGGAGCGGGCATTGGGGCAGGTTGACGTACAGCCGCAGCTGCGTGCGGTTGGACGGCGGGACGGTTTGCCATCGGACGTCCGGCAGGCGTTGCGAAGATGCTACTGAGTGCGGCTGCCGCAGTCGGAGCAGGGGCGGGCGCGACTTCCGCCGGCGCTTTCGGATTGAGCAGGTGGCGCACTCGGGTGATCAGATCCTGGGGCTGGAACGGCTTTCGTATAAGTTCGTCGGCCTTAACGGCAAATGCTTTTTCGGCTACCTGCTTGTTTACGACGCCCGACATCAGGATGACCGGTATACGCCCCAGGGTGGGATGTTGCTTAATGTACTGGCAGACCTCGTAGCCGTCCTTGTCGGGCATGATGACGTCGCTGATGACAACGTCTGGAACATTCTGGTCCATCATGTCGATGGCTGACACTGCATCGTGGCAGGCGACGACGTTGATGTTCTCGCGCCGGAAGGCGATCTTGATGACTTCGCGCATGGTTGCGCTGTCGTCGATGAAGTAAACGACAGGGTTCGCGCTCATTCGAAACCTCCTTCATGGTGCTCTTCGTCGACTTCGCGGAGCGCGTCCAACATCAACTCAGTTGCAGAGCGCAGGACTGTGCGCGTGGTGGCGGTGTCGCCGGGCACGAACTTGTAAACGCCCTTCTCGGCGCCATTACATGCCTTGACGATATGCACGACTGCTTCGTCGCCAACTTCGTCACCGACTTCAGCATGGAGAACGTCGCCACTGTCGAGAAAGATGATGCCGTCGACATCACCGGCATTCACATGCAGCGCGCCCGACTGGCGGGAATGACCCAGCATCTGGATGATTCCGGGAAGATCAACCTGCGAGAGGTTCCCTTCCAGCGCGGCCTGCGAGCTATCGAGCATCTGCGTCGGCTGGAATCCCTCTTCATGACTTCTCAGGAAGGCGCGAACGTGTTGGGCAATGTTTTCCGGACCGACTCGGCGGTCGATGTAGTCGTCACACCCGGCGCGGAATGCTTCCATGAGTGCCTGGTCGCCTCCGTCACCCATGGCGACGATCGGGATGTGCGCAGTCTTCAGATCGGAATGCAGAATCTTTGGCAGGTCAAACGCACTCATCTCCCGCATGTTCGTGGAGCAGACGATGGCCGAGGCGGATTCCACTCAAGCATGGTGAGCGCATAGGTCGCGGCGGTGCTGTGTACGGTTTCGAAGCCTTCATGCTTGAGCGCGTCCATCAAGCGTTTGGCGAAGAAGACATTGCTGTCGATCACGAGAATCTTGGGTGAAACCTGCGTCGGCATCGTGCTCATGCGATTGCCTCCGCACTCATGAGCTTTTCAAGATCAATCAATTGCACGATTTCGTCTTTCAACGACAATAACCCAACTACGTAGTCGGGAAGCCCGCTGGTCGGCGGAAGAGTGTCTGCGCTCGTAAGCTCGCATTCTCCAGTCACTGGGAGTGCGGTGAGTTCGGCAGATACGCCAACGGCACGGGTTGCGATCAAGTAGAACTTTCTCGCAGGAGCATTCGTCACCAGTACCTGGGCAACGTCACAGACCGGAACGATCGTTCCTCGACGAACTAGTACTCCGGTTAGCAGCGGCGTGGTGTGAGGAAAAGCTTGTGGCTCGTCCGGACGCGCCAACTCGGCAACAGTCTCCGCAGGTAACGCGAACCGCTTTTCTCCGAGCGGGAATAATACGAATTGGGATTGAGCGATGGTCTTCACGCAGTCACCCCGCTCGCGAGTTTCCCGACTACGGATTTCGAAATTACCTGATCGGCTGCGGTCAGG
>Ga0163163_10005333_pt1 | contig 11103 bp, 10 predicted proteins | sample S65metaG_FD_119766 | JGI IMG/M metagenome (GOLD analysis project Ga0163163, IMG submission 119766) | Switchgrass rhizosphere microbial communities from Kellogg Biological Station, Michigan, USA - S6-5 metaG | ecosystem: Host-associated > Plants > Roots > Rhizosphere > Soil | place: USA... | reverse complement strand
GAGTTCCGACCGGATGTCGCGCTTCTGGAGATGAACTTGATCGACATGGACAGTAACGAGCTGGCGCAGCTCCTGCGCGAACGTGCACAACTTCATCACCTGCGGCTCATCGCGATGACCAGCAGCCGCCAGCACGTTGGCCGGGAGGTCGCCAGAAACGCCGGGTTTGAAAGATATCTGCTGAAGCCAATTGCGGCGGCGGATCTATCGGATCTTTTTGCGCACGCACGCGGCGAGTCGCCCACGCGGGCCTAGTTTCCCATCCGCCACCATTGAGGCTTGCTTGCGAAGCACGGTCGTCGGACAGCATGGACAAGGAGCCAACGATGAGCAGTGATTCTAGTCCGACACGCGAGCCAGATCCGGCTACAAAGATGTCATGGAGAAGCAAGGTCGCGGAGTATCAGCAACCTTCGACAAAGCGCGCGATGTGGCAGCTGATCAATACATTCGTTCCCTATGTTCTGCTCTGGTATGTGATGTTTTACGCAAGCCATGTATCGCTTTGGCTCACCCTTCCGCTCGCCGTCCTGGCTGGAGCATTCCTGGTAAGGGTATTCATCATCTTTCACGATTGCGGCCATGGTTCATATTTCGAGTCGCGCCGGGCCAATGACATTGTGGGCTTTATCGCGGGTGTTCTGACATTCACGCCTTACTATCATTGGCGCTGGGAGCACGCGATCCACCATGGCACCGCAGGTCAGCTCGATAAGCGCGGTATCGGGGATGTCTGGACCATGACGGTTCAAGAGTATCTGGAGTCGTCTCGCTGGAAGCGATTTGCGTATCAGCTGGCGCGCAATCCGCTCGTGCTCTTTGTCGTCGCACCGTTGTACCTGTTCGTTGTCAGGCAGCGATTCGCGTCCTCAAACGCGGACCGGCGAGAACGCCAGTCTGTGAGGCTAATGAACGTGGCGATTCTCGGTGTAGTGGCACTTTTGAGTTGGGTTTTCGGCGTAGCGCCTTATCTGATGATTCAGTTGACGGTAACGATGGTCGCTGGTGCTGCCGGGGTGTGGTTGTTCTACGTGCAGCATCAGTTCGAAGATGCTTACTGGGAACGTGGAGACAACTGGGACTACACGGCGGCAGCGTTGCGCGGTAGCTCGTTCTACGAGCTGCCCCGGATTCTGCAGTGGTTCTCAGGCAATATCGGCTTTCACCACATCCATCATCTGAGCCCACGGGTTCCCAACTACAATTTGCAGAAATGTCACGAAAGCGACCCGCTGTTCCAACAGGTAAAGCCAATCACTCTTGGGTCCAGCATGAAATCCCTGGCCTTTCGCTTGTGGGACGAACGGGCCAAAAAGCTCGTGGGCTATGCCCGCATGCGGCAGCTTCGGAAGGAGCAACAGCAAGACATGAGCGCAGGGCCCAAAATACCGCAGCACCGGAAATGACCGTTCTAATTCCCGTGGGAGCGGCGCTGCATGCTTTGGCGTTGCGCTGAGCACCGTCCGTCGATGTAGAGGGATGGTCTACACCCTGGCGCGCGAGCGGTCCGATGGGGTCGAAGAGGAGATTCACCTGTGGCTCGCAAGACAGATAGAAGGTGGGAACCTTCCGTCCTTCCCTGAACGTAGCGCGTTACCGCACAATACTGGAACTATGGCCAAGTTCTGGAGCCTGCGAGGACTTTCCTGGAGGGAGTTGGCCAAACGCACATGTCGCAAGAGTTGGGAGGACGAGATCTTCGGACAATCGGCCAGGCTGGCGCTTTATTTTTTCTTCGCCCTGTTTCCCGTGCTGCTACTCGTAATTCTACTCGGCAGATCCGCTGGCGCCGGATCTGAGTTGCTCGGCGCGTTCGTCGATTCCTTTGAACAGGTTCTTCCCCCGGAGGCGTCGGCGCTTGTAGCGAACACTGCGCGGGACCTAAACGAAAGAGCGGTCCTCGGTGCAGGAGCCATACTGGCAGGTGTGGTTGCGATTTGGGGCGCTCTGAACGGTACCTGGGCCATCATGGCCGGTCTGAACAAAGCCTACGAGGTCGCAGAAGAACGCCCGTCGTGGCGGGTTTTGTCTATCGCGATCGGACTGACGATTTCTCTGGGTGTTCTCGGCGTGATCGCGCTCGCAGCCGGCCACTATGGCCATCGAGCCGAGGACAAAGTCAGCCAGTATCTTGGTGCGCCCGCTCATTTCGGGTTCCTGTGGCACCTCATGCATTGGGCGATTATCGTGGCGCTGCTGGCCTTGTCATTCGCGGTGCTTTATCGTTTCGGGCCGAACTTAAAAGATCGGCGGTGGCAATGGAGTATCCCGGGCGCGGTGGTCGCGGTTACGTTGTGGCTGGCCTCCACGCTGCTGCTTCGGTTGTACGAGCAATATTTTAGTTCTTCACAGAGGATCTATGGCGAACTGAATGCAGTGGCTACACTTCTGCTATGGCTCTACCTTACAGGCGCGGCTATTTTTGTGGGAGGTGAGGCGAACTCCGAAATTGAGAAGGCTGCGGCGCAAGCCGGTCACTCAGATGTGAGGAAAGCTGGCGAGCGGCGCAGCGGTGGCGAGCACAATCCCGGTTCGTAACGAGGCACACCGTGCGCACGGGGGAATTAATCGACGGAATCGCATTCAGTGGACTCAGTCGTCCGGTTTCGCCGGAATGAATCCCACACGCCAAGTTACCGCGTAGCCCGCTTATTAAGGGTTGACTTAATAAGTAAGACGGCAAGACGGAGCTGCTGCTGCGCTTCGCTTCCGGAAAACCGATTGTTCTATTCATCGCGAGCGACAAGTTACGAACGCCGCAGATCGGAGACTTTCTGCGTGCGGCCTCCGAATGGCTCGCTGCTCCCCACCTCGCCGAGTCCGCGCCCGCCACGTGGGAGGCGGCTCTCCGGCTCGTTATGGCGACTGCACCCAAACAACACAAGTTCCTGCTGGTGCTCGACGAGTTCCAGTGGCTTTGCCAGTCGAGCCCCGAGCTTCCCTCGGTCATCCAACGCTTGTGGGACCTGGAGTGGCAACGCAGCAATAGGTTGATGCTGATCTTGTGTGGTTCGCTTATCGGTTTCATGGAAAGGGAAGTTCTTGGCGCACGGTCGCCTCTACACGGCCGGCGCACTGCCGATCTGCGCCTGGAGCCGTTCACGTTCAGGGAGGCTGCGGCTTTCCATCCAAACTGGTCTATCGAGGAGCAAACGCGCGCGTACTTCGTCTGCGGTGGCGTGCCGGCCTATCTAAAGCAATTCGAACACGGTTGTTGCGATTCTGGTTCCGATTCGTGGAACCTCATTGGGCCACGTTGCGGCGCTACTCGCCGGAGCGTGCGTTCGAGCCGATCATCGCGCCGCAGTGGGAGGCTTTCTGTGGCGAAGGCTTTGAGCGTCTGTGTTGCGAGGCGCTGGCGCTGCTCTATGTGAAGGAAGGCGTCAGCGGGCACTTCGACGTCGGGGAGTATTGGGATCGTGCCGTACAAATCGATGTTGTCGGGCTGCGTGCGGACGGCTGGGTCGACCTCGGAGAATGTCGATGGCAGGGGCGCGCGTGGGAGTTGCACAAGCTGCGCGGGAGTTGGCTGTGCGGGCGACGCACGGAAAGGTTTGTGGAACGGAAGCGAGCCAGTCGAAAGCCGTGAGCCGTGCGTGAAATTCGCGTGACCTGCCTGTGCTCGTCCGTGCTTTTTGATGCCCAAGTGCGCTGCTACGCCGTCCCGCCCGGCAGATCTAGATTGAAAAGATTTGCCTACAATCAGCTAGTTATCGCTAACCGGCGAGAGCCCGTTCCGTCGGCCCCGCACTCATAATGCCGGGGTCGAGGGTTCGAGTCCCTCCCTTTCCACCATAAAATAAACGACTTAGAGCGGCACTCCTTCGGCCCTCTTTCTGTGTAATGCCGTGCTCGAGGGGCGGCCGCTGTCCGCCGCCAATTAAATCATGGGGTTACGACTGGCTTTCGGCAAATGCGCCCTTTTGTTGAGCAGAAGGGTTTGAGGTTTCGTGCAGGAAAGCATATAAGCATATTTATGCGGACTACTTTCGATTTGCCCGACGACCTCATGAAGCGAGCCAAGATCGCGGCCGTAAAGCGGGGCTCATCGCTTCGTGACTTGGTCGCCGAGGCTCTTCGGCGACTGCTCGCGGAGCAGTCGGCTCCTAAACAGAAAAGAATGACTGAAGCACCTATCAAGCTGCCGGCCGGACATACGATTCCGATTCGCTCCAACAGCGAAATCGCACAGATCTTCGATCAAGAAGACATCACACATCTGAATGACGTGTATCGCGGACGCTAACGTCCTTTTCCCGTTGTTGGTTCAGGGCCACGCGGCCTATGAAGTCGCCAAGGCTTGGTGGGATGAGCAGCCTGATGCCACCGTGGGGACCTGTCTCCTAACACGGCTTGCGGTCCTCCGTTTGCTAACCAACAGAGTCGCCATGAACGGCGCTCCGGTCAGTCCGGATGAAGCCCTGAGCGCTTGGCATCGGCTCAGCGAAGATCCGCGCTGTTTCCATGTCGATGCTGAACCGGCAGACTATGAGCCACGCTTCGTATTGCTGGTCTCCTCCCGCGAGCCTACGCCGAACCTGTGGACCGACGCGTGGCTCGCCGCGCTGGCAATGTCCCTCGACTATGAGGTCACAACGTTCGATCGTGGCTTCAAGTCATTTCGCGGACTGAAGCTGCGCTTGCTCGAAATGCATGATCGCTGATGCTGGTATCTGGCTGCAACTTGCAGTCCATGGTCAGGTGCACTGTCTTGATGCCTGCATCCCGTGATGTGCGGAAGGAGGCTAGACCGTTCACGCAGCTGCGCGGGTCCGGCCGCAGGCAAAAATCCATGTGCGGTTCACTAAAAAGGGCACATGCCAATCCGCGAAACCGGTGTGCACTGCAGACATACAATGCGGCTATTCGCGTGGCATCGGCACTGACATCTGGGAGCAGGCGACCGAACACGCCAGTGGAGGAAGACTGTGCGACTAAGCGACTGCCACAATTTCTTCGACTTCCGCGAACTGGCACGACGCCGCTTGCCACGCCCGATATTCGATTACATCGACGGCGCGGCGGACGACGAGGTGACCAACCGTCGAAATGTAGCGAGTTTCGAAGAGTGCGACCTCGTCCCCAACGTGCTACGCGGCGTCAAGGACGTCGATCTCTCCGTGACCATCATGGGGAAGAAACTCGCTGTGCCGTTCTACTGCTCCCCTACGGCGCTGCAACGTCTGTTTCACCATCAGGGCGAGCGGGCCGTTGCGGCAGCGGCCGCTAAGCTAGGGACGATGTTCGGCGTGTCATCGCTTGGCACGGTCGGGCTGGAGGAACTGCGAAGGGCATACGCCACCCCGCAGGTATATCAGTTCTATTTCCATAAGGACCGAGGACTCAATCGTGCGATGCTCGAGCGCGCCAAGGAAGCTGGCATCGACGTGATGATGCTGACAGTAGACAGCATCACCGGCGGCAACCGCGAGCGGGACTTGCGCACCGGGTTCAGAATCCCATTTCGATTAACGCTTGGCGGCATGCTCCAGTTCGCCATGAAGCCAAAGTGGGGACTGAACTACGTCACCCACGAGCGATTCAGCTTGCCCCAGCTCGACGAGCACGTTGACATGGGTGGGGGATCGGTCTCGATTGGCCGCTACTTCACCGAAATGCTTGACCCTTCGATGAACTGGGACGACGTCGCTGAGATGGTGCAGACGTGGGAGGGTCAGTTCTGCCTGAAGGGCGTCATGTCCAAGGCCGACGCGAAGCACGCTGCAGACATCGGATGTACCGGCATCGTCCTCTCCAATCACGGCGGGAGGCAACTCGACGGTTCACGCGCTGCCTTCGATCAACTCGCAGAAGTCGTCGACGCCGTAGGTAACCGCCTCGATGTGATGATGGACGGTGGTGTTCAGCGTGGAACCCACGTCCTCAAGGCCCTCTCGCTTGGTGCCAAGGCGGTTGGCTTAGGCAGGTTCTACCTGTATCCGCTGGCGGCAGCGGGTCAGGCCGGGGTTGAACGCGCGCTGGAACTGATGAAAGACGAGATCGTGCGTGGCATGAAGCTGATGGGCTGCACGTCGATCCGCGAACTCTCGCAACAGAACCTTCGATTCAGACCGTCGCGGCAAGTTGCTCCCTGAAATTATTGGTCCAACGTTCCACCTGCCGCTCGCTTCGATGTAGGCCAATCGTTGAACAACAGGCGCAACAGATTCACCGGGGCTGTTCGCAACGCAAGGCAAAATGGGAGCGCTATCAGATGCAGGGGTGAGAAGGCTCTCCAAAACCTGCTTGGATAGCTGAGCGTCAGGGGACCACGAATGCCGGTCTTCGATGGCCTGGGTATCCAAACACTGAGATGACCGCGCTGGAATCCGGCAAGAAGGATTTCTTACTCAGAGGTGCTGCCGCCGATGAAAGGAGGAGGCGCAACAAATTTCAGGACAACCGCCGCGCCGCCCTCCCTCCACATTCAGCCGGGTGCCATTCCCTTCCCGGCCAGCTCCTGCAGCGCCTGCGCATTCTTGGACAGGTGTGTCAGCCCCATACCACGCAGCACATTGGGTGCCTTGGAGAACTGGATGTTTTCGTAACCGACGATCTCGATGCGATTACCCCATGGGTCGCGGAAGTCGAGGAACGGACCAGGCAGTTGGTCGACGCCTGCCGCCCTCAACGCCTGGCGCACGGCCTCCTTGTTATCTACGACCAGCCCGAAGTGTCGGCCGTCGTCTGAGGGCTGAGTGCGTCCTTTTTGGAGCGCGAGAAATTGGTCGCCCAGATCGATGAAGGCCATCTCCTCAGTCTTCTCGCGAAGCTCGAACTCAAATATGCGTCCGTAGAACGCGAGGGCTTCCTCAATGTCGCCGACTTCGAGCGCAACGTGATTGAAGCCGATAGCGCGCGCCTTCTTGATGTCCGGCATAGGAACCTCTCCGGCAAGCGGTGGTGCGACGATTTTACGCGCCGTCACCTGCAGAAGGCGAGATCCCAGACTGGAGCGTTGCAGATCGCTTTCGGGCGCCAGCAAGAGTTGCATGATTTTGGGAGCCGGCATTTGCCACAACTGTGAGTGGGTGGCTATGGGGAGACGAGAGGGTCAGACAGTTCGGCGAAGAAATGGGTTAGCTGTTCTGAGGTGAAGTCGAATCGCCAGCCGAGATCGTCGGTGTTGAGTTGAGTCATCAACTCGAGGGCGTGCGTCGATTCGTCCGCCACGTCAAGGACGTGACCGGCAAGGCTGCGTCGTCCATGCCGAGGCATGAGGGGTTCATCGAACAGAGCTGTCGGGCGGCTAAAATCCCTACTCGATCAGATCCGCATCCTGAGGGGCGAGCGTTACGGTTCCTGAGTACACACGGTGAGTGATGAGCCCCTTGCGGGTGCCGTCAACCGCGATCTTCTTCTCTTCGCCGGTGGTATTCACGTACAGAGTGCGGCCGTCCACCACTCTCGCATAGACTCCCTCCGGCGCCTGCGGACCTGGTTGAACACCGGCAACCTTGCGGACATACGCCAGAACCGGCCCGATCGCCGTAACATTCGATTCTGTCGCCAGATAGATCGCCTTGCCCTTGCCAAAGGTGTTGATCGTGAGGGCTGGAACGCGGTTGGGGACGTTGGTGAAACGCGCCAGCACGGTGGCCGTGGAGGGCTCCAACACCTCGTACCGGTGCGCATTGGTTTGGATCGACTTGCCATCGAGGTCGAAGGTCAACGCGCCCCAGTCGTAGAATGCGTTGGTCTTCAATCCAAAGACATCGCTCATGCGGCCCGGAAGGGGCGTGTCGAACCACAGCGCATGTTCGTCCTCCTTGGCGGAATAGGCGGTCATCACAACGGTGCCGCCGTTGCTGACGTAATCGCGCAGATGCTTCGCGCTGGCCTGGTCCATGACATAGTCAGCCGGAACGACGACCAGCTTGTATTGCGACAGGTCTTCATGGCCGATGTTGATGATCGCGGCATCGATGTTGGCGCGGAACAGCGGCTCGAACGCGTTCTGCACCTGCTCGATGTACGGTGTCCTGAAGTATTGCAGCGTGGTGTTGTTCGGCCCGTTCGGATGGGAGGCGATCGCCGAATCGAATGAGTAGGCAATCGCCACTTCAGGATGAGTGTAGCGGGGAAAGCCGTACTTCTGGAGCTGTTTGAACTCGGAGGCGATCCGTGCAAATTCGTCAACCTTCCATGATGGTGTGCCGTCATGATCGACCAGTCCGAAGAGCGCCTGCTCCTCGCCCCCGCGATGAGTATTGAAGGTCCACGCGAGAATGCCTTGTGTGCCGAACGCGAGGCTCAGATAGGCATACATCCTGCTCCGGCCCGGCGTTCCGTAATACCCTGGGCCGCCCGCAGTGAACTCGTTGAACCAGATGGGCGTGGGCAACGCACCTTTGATCACCATGGCACCGAAGGCACCGCTGACTGGGTCTGCCGGGTACAGGGCCTCAGCTCCAAACGAGGTGTACGACCGGTATGTGCTGAGATAATCGAATCCTCGTCGCGGGGCGTTGTCCCAGAGATTCGAAATCGACGGCAGGTCGGGCATGTAGCGCTGGCGTATGGCATCGAGCTCCTGGAGGCGCCCGATGGTCACATCGGACCAGTAACGATGCAGATCCAGAAAGCGCTCGGAAGGACCGGGGCCATCTGCAAGTGGCAGGTCGACATCCTCGAACCGGTTCAGCCGGCGTGACCAGCGCTGTGTCGCCCAGGCCCTGTTGAGTTCCTCGACCGTTCCATACTTCTTTTTCAGCCAGGCAATAAAGCGCTGCCGGTCGGCTTCCGAATACGACATGAAGCCGTTGCCGATTTCGTTGTTGTACCCCACGGCGATCACAGCGGCGTGATGTGCGTAGCGCTTCATCAGCATTTCGCCCAGTACGCCCAGCTCCCGCACATAGTCGGGATCGCTGATGTTGTCCATATAGCGCTCGGCAGGCGGCAGGCGGGTTCCGTTCTGTGCGACGATGTCCACGCCTGGATACGCCCGGTGCAGCCAAATGGGCGCGGGCGCTCCCGGGATGTCCAGGATCACGCGGATGCCCGCGGCTTGCATTTTCTCCAGGATCTTGTCGAACCAATCGAACTCGAACTTGCCCTGCGCCGGTTCGAAGGAATCCCACGACAGGTCGCCCATGCGCACCACGTTGAAGCCCGCGCGCTGCATGATGGCGATATCCCGGTCGATCTCTTCGGTCGAGCGGTCGATTGGCTGATAGCAGGTGCCGACAAAGAGCTGCCCCGGGCCTGGCCAGTTGGAATGCGCCGCGGTGCGCTGCGCACTGGCGGCAGCCGTCGACAGTTGGGCAACGATGACTGCACACGTGAACCACCTTGCCAGGCAAGGCAGCAGTTTACGCTTGCTCATATCAATGGTGCCGATCGGGACGGGCGCTGCTGCGGCTCTCGGCCGGGTAGATCTGTCCGGCCGTCTCCCGCAAGGTTTTCAACATGAGCTGGGCTCCGGGGGACAGTGGGTGGTTGCGCCGCGTGATGAGACCGAACGCTCCGACACCCAGCGGTACATCCCTGACAAGGACGGTCAGGATTCCTGCGGCGCAGTAGGGCAGGACCATTTCCTCCGGCAGAGCGACGACCATCTCGCTGTGTTGAAGCAGGCCGGTGATCACGGGCAGCGCCAGGGTCTCCACGGTGTTGGTGGGCAGAAACAAACCTCGTTGGGCGCACAACGCAATGAAGCGGTCCCTGACTAAGCTCCCGGGCGGGGGCAGAATCCAGGGCAGCTCGATGAGGTCCTCGAGTTGCAATCCTTTACGGCCCGCCAGCGGATGCGTTGCGCTCGCAATAATCGCGTGCGGCTCCTCCGGGGCGAGCGGTTCGTACACGAGATCACAGGCGAGACTGGGGTCCAGCACTCGCCCCACTACGAGGTCGAGATGTCCTTGCAGGAGACTCTCTATGAGCTGTCTGCTCGGATCAAGCTCGACGCAGATGAGGACCCCGGGATAGCGCTGCTTCATTCTACTGATCGCCGCCGGTACCAGGTTGGTTCCCGGATTCACGATCGTGCCAATGGTGGTCTTTCCGGAAAGTCCAGATTTGAGCGCCGCGATTTCTTCACGGGCGGTTCCGAGCGCCGAGATTGCCTGGCGGGCGTGCCGGATCAGGATCTCGCCATAATCGGTAGGCTCCACACCACGCGCATGCCGCTCGAACAGCTTCACGCCGAGGGAGCTTTCGACCTGGCGCAACAGTTTGGAGGCCTGCGGTTGCGCAAAACCCATGCTGGCAGCGGCTCGCACCAGGCTGCGTTCATCATCGAGTCGCACGATGAATGCGAGCTGACGCATCTTGAGTTGCAAACGTATCAATTGTTTGAACCGGCCTGAGGAGGTGAGGACAGGCACGGCGCCCGCACCGCGTCCGTTCGAACCTTTGACTGGCGCTTTCAACGGTACCCCCCATTGTTCAGTTGCCGCTCGGCCAATGAAAGGCACGCGCCGCTGCTATTACAATTGCTTCGGTGTCATACGTGGGCTAAATTTGTGTCACAACCTATCTTGTTGATATGCCTGATAGTTTAATCCCCTATTGCCCTCGCACCGGATGCTCGAGCGGCCCATGACGCCCCTCACTCGGGGTCCGGCCCTCATCCGGTTCGCCGACTTCGAGGCGAACCTGCGCACGGATGAGCTGTTCAGGTCAGGCAGGAAGGTCCGGTTGCCAAACCAATCCTTTCGCATCCTGGCGGCGCTGCTGGAAAGGCCGGGAGAGCTCGTCTCGCGCGAGGAGCTGCGTGCCAGGCTCTGGCCGGACGGTACACACGTGGAGTTTGACCGCGGGTTGAATGCCGCCATGAATCGCCTGCGGGAGGCGCTGAGGGACTCGGCGGACGCCCCGCGTTTCATTGAGACTCTGCCCAAACGGGGATACCGATTCATCGGGACGGTTCAGCCGGAGACCCCGCCGGGGACGGTCGAGCCGAGTGTGTCGGCCGAGCCTTCCGGCGTCGAGACCCCGACATCGCCCGTCAGCGACTGCGAAACAGATGTACCTGGCCCCGGCCCGCGTGCCGTAACCGGTCCGATGACACGCGGGCGGTACGACATCGTACGAGGGCGACGAGCGTTGCTGTTCGCTGCCGCGGGCCTTGTGAGCACGACCTTGCTCATCGCAGCCGCG
>Ga0163163_10005331_pt1 | contig 11109 bp, 9 predicted proteins | sample S65metaG_FD_119766 | JGI IMG/M metagenome (GOLD analysis project Ga0163163, IMG submission 119766) | Switchgrass rhizosphere microbial communities from Kellogg Biological Station, Michigan, USA - S6-5 metaG | ecosystem: Host-associated > Plants > Roots > Rhizosphere > Soil | place: USA: Michigan... | reverse complement strand
GGACGCGGTCGTCGTGGCGTTCGACGACCCGCGGCGAGGCGTTCAGAAGCATGGTCGGCCGGCGGTCCGGATCGTGGCGGGGCCAGGCGGGCAGGGCGGCGGTGGCCGGGTCGCCGGCGCGGGCGAACGCCAGCAGCGCGTCCTGCCACAGCGCGCCCGCCCGGTGGCCCGGGTCGGAGCTCGCGGCGTCGGCCCGGCCCCAGGTCAGCGGCAAGTCCGCGCCGTGCGCCACGGGCGCGCCCCCGCCGGCATGGTCGAAACGCAGCGTCCACACGCGGCCGCCGGCGGCGTGCGCGGCGTCGGCGAGGCGCGCCGCCGGGAGGGTGAACGCCACGTCGGTCAGCAGCGCGGACCGGGCGCCGGCGCCATGCTCCTCGGCGTAGCGGGCCAGGAGCCGATGCCACCGGTCGTCACCGAGCGCCGCGCGCACCCGGGCCTCCTCCGCGGCCGGCACCACGTCCGGTGCGAGCGCCAGGAACAGCTCGATCTCGTCGCGGCACCACGTGACCAGCAGCGGCACGTCCCGGCACGACCCGCCGGCCACGGCGGCCAGCGGCGGCTCGGGCAGCACGGCGCCATCGATGTTTGGCAGGAAGTGGTTGCCAGGCTCGGCGAGCAGCGCCTCGCCCGCGCGTACCAGCTCGGCCGTCGACGCCTCGGCGGCCGGACGGCCGAGCAGCTGCACGAAGCGGCGACCGGTGGCCGTGCCGTCGGCGAGGGCGCGAACCTGGTGTGCCGTGCCGCTCTGCAGGACCGCCCGGTGGAACAGCCCGGCCGCGGCGGGTGCGGCGAGCAGCGCCCCGATGCAGATCGCCCCGGCCGACTCGCCGAAGACGGTCACCCGTTCCGGGTCGCCGCCGAAGGCGGCCGCGGCGGCCCGCACCCACCGCAGCGCGGCGACCTGGTCGAGCAGCGCGAGGTTGGCCTCCCCGAGCGCCGCGGGGGAGTGCGGACCTGGCAGCGGGAGAAAGCCCCACGGGCCGAGCCGGTAGTTGATCGTGACGACGACGGCGTCCCCCCGGGCGGCCAGGCGGGCGCCGTCGAACGAGCTGCCGGCGCCGCTGACGAAGCCACCGCCGTGCAGCCACACCAACACCGGGCGGGGAGGCCCGTCGGGCCCGGGCGACCAGACGTTCAGGTAGAGGCAGTCCTCGCTGCCGCGCGGCGCGCGGGCTCGCCGCCCCGGGCCGCGCAGCCCGGGCAGCCTCAGCTGCGGGCTCGTCGGGCCGAACGCCGCGCAGTCGCGTTCGCCTGCCCACGGCTCGGGCGGGAGCGGCGGCCGGAAGCGGGCGGCCCCGACTGGTGCCGCCGCGTACGGCAGTCCGCGCCACACCCGCACGGCGCCCAGGTCCACCCCACGTGCGTCCCCCCACGGCGTCCGCGCCACCGTGGCCCCGGAATGCGACGTGGCCATCGAGCGGACCATCTCCCTCGGGCTCCCTAGGGCGGTCGTGGCGCCTGCCGACAACCTGTGTCCCATCTTTCCTGGCGAGTCTTTCCTGGTACAACCGGCGAGTCTTCTACGAGACGTAGAAGGTAACGTGACGGCATGGAGACCGTCTGGGACCTCGTCGTGGTCGTACATCTGGTCGGGATGGCCGCCGTCGTCGGTGGGTGGCTGACGCAGCTCGGGGCCAGCCGGCCGCGGGTGCCGGCGGTGGTCGTGTACGGGTCGGTCGCGCAGGTGGTCAGTGGGCCTGTGCTGGTCGGGCTGGCGTCCTCCGGCGCGGTCGACCATGACGTCGACAACGCGAAGATCGGAGTCAAGCTGGTCGTCGCGCTCGCGGTCTTCGTCGTGGCCTACCTTGGACGGCGGCACGACGAAGACGAGGGGGCGCTGCCCACGTCGGCCGGCTTCGGGGCCGGTGCTGGAGCTGCGGCCGCGACCGCGACCGCGACCGCGACCGCGACTGAGGCTACGGCTGGGGCCGCGGGCGGTGGCGCGCTGGCTGCGGTGCGTGCGGTGGACCTGCGGGCGCCGGTGCACCTGGCTGGCGGCCTCGCGCTCGTCAACGTGCTGATCGCTGTCTTCTGGCGGTAGCCAGAGGGCGACGGTGGCCCGAGTATCTTCGACGTGACGTAGAAGCGAGTGTGGGTGTGGACGACACCGGTGTGGCCAGGCAGCCGAGCCGACCGGCGCCACGCCCAGCGATGCTGGGGCTGGAGTCGCCGATGCGCAGAGTTGCCGCCGCCGGTGCGCGGGCCGTCCTCGCCGCCGTCGTGACCTGCGGGCTGGGGGCGTTCGCGGTCCTCGCCGCCGCGGCGCCCGCCAGCGCGCACACCAAGCTGAAGTCGAGCACGCCGGCGAACGGCGCGGCCGTGCCGACCGCGCCGGACCGCGTCGAGCTGCTCTTCGGCCAGCACCTGCTGGGCCTGGGCACCATCGCCGTACAGGGGCCGGACGGTGCCAGCGTCACGGCCGGCGACGCGGTCCTGGACGGCGCCACCGTCACCCAGGCTCTGGTGGCCAACCGGCCGGCGGGGACCTATCGGATCGCCTACCGCGTGGTCTCCGCCGACGGTCATCCCGTCACGGGCGAGTTGACCTTCACCGCCACGGGCGCGACCGGCGCGCCCTCGCCGAGGTCGTCGGCCGCGGCCACCGCCGCCACCCAGCCGGCGAGCTCCCCGCCGACCGCGGCGCCGGCTGACGGCTCGACCGGCGGCGCGACTACGGCGGCGGGCGCGGCGGGCGAGACAGCCGAGGACGGTGGGTCCTCCACCGGCCTGGTCGTCGGGATCGTGGTCGGCGCCGCGGTGCTCGCAGCCGGTGCAGGCCTGCTGGTGGCCAGGCGCCGACGGGCGGTCAGCCGTGACAACTGAGCAGACCCCGGCCGGCACAGACACCCCGGCCAGCACCAGCACCGGCACCAGCACCGGCACTGCGGCTGTCGTCGTCGACGAGGCCGAGAAGCTCGCCGTCCCGACCTCGGCCGCGCACCCCGTCCCGGCGGCGAACGTTGACGTCGTCGAGGACACCGTCGAGAGTGGCGCAGCCGAAGGCGGCGCGGACCGGTGGCGACTGGTCGCCGGCGCCGCCGCGAGCGTCGCCGCGATGGTCGCGACGCTCGTGGTCGTGCTCGAGGTCGGCGGCGGCGCGCCGAAGCGGCTCCCGGCCGAGCTTGCCGGGGCCGACCCGGGGCTTTTCACCGGCTGGGGGCTGCCGATCAGCCGGCTGCTGTGCGACACGGCCGGCGTGGCCTGCGTCGGGGCGCTGCTCGCCGCCGCCTTCCTGTTCCCGGCGTCCGGCGGCAGGCCGGGAGCGGCCGGTACCCGGATGCTGCGCTGGGCGTCGGTCGCGGCCTGGGTATGGTGCGCGGCCTCGCTCGCCCAGTTCGCGTTCACCGTCTCCGACCTCGTCGGGCGCCCCCTGCCGGGCGCGCTGACCCGGCACAACATCAGCAACGTCCTCGACGCGGTCGCGCAGCCGCGGGCGCTGCTGATCGTCGCGGGCCTCACGCTGGCGATCGCCGTCGGCGCCGGGACGGCCCGCAAGCTGGACACGTCCGCCTGGCTCGCCGTGGCCGCGATCGCCGCGCTGCTGCCGGTCGCGATGACCGGGCACGCGCACGGCTCCGGCGGCCATGACCTTGCGACCGTCACCGGTGGGCTGCACGTGGTCGGGGTGGCGGCCTGGGTGGGCGGGCTCGCCGCGCTGCTCGTCGGTGGCCGCCGGCTCGGCGGGCGCGAGCTGGTCACCGCCGTCACCCGCTACAGCGGCATCGCGGGGCTGTGTCTGGTCGTCGTCGCCGCGAGCGGCGTCATCAACGCGTACGTCCGCGTGGCCAGCTGGAACGGGCTGTTCGACAGCCGCTACGGCGGCCTGGTGATCGCGAAGGTGGTCGCGCTCCTCATGCTCGCCGGCCTCGGCGCGGCACACCGGCGGTACACGATCCGCCGGCTCACCGCGTCACCCGGCCGGCGCGGGCCGTTCCTGCGCCTCGGCGCCGCCGAGGTCGCCGTGATGGGGGTGGCCGTCGCGCTCGGCGCCGGCCTGTCGCGCACCCCGACGCCGGTTGCGGCCGAGGGTGCCACCGACGACCCGGTCGTCTCGCTGCTCGGCTTCCCGATGCCCCCGCCGTTCACCGCCGGCCGGATCTTCACCGAGGCCCGACCCGACGTGCTGTTCCTCGGCGTGGCGCTGCTCGGAGCCTGGCTGTACCTGACGGGAGTCGTCCGGCTGCGCCGCGCGGGCGCGTCCTGGCCGGTCGGGCGCACCGCGAGCTGGCTCGCGGGCTTGGCCGTCATCGCCTTCGCGACCAGCAGCGGGCTCGGCCCCTACGGCCGGGTGCTGTTCAGTGTGCACATGGCTCAGCACCTGCTGCTGATGATGCTCGCGCCGGTGCTGCTGGTGCTCGGCGCGCCGGTGACGCTGGCGCTGCGCGCCCTGCCGACCGGGGTGACCGGTACCACCCGTAGCGCCCGAGCCTGGCTGCTGCGGGTGGTGAACAGCCGCTGGCTGGCGTTCGTGTCCCATCCGGTCGTGACGTTCGTGCTGTACACGGTGTCGCTGTACGTGCTCTACCTGACGCCGCTGTACGGCTGGGTGCTGCGCAACCACCTGGCGCACCTGGCGATGATGGCCCACTTCCTCGCCGTCGGGTACCTGTTCTTCTGGCTGCTCGTCGGCGTCGACCCCGGGCCGCGCCGGCCGGGCTACCCGGCGCGGATCGCGCTGCTGTTCATGGCCTCGGCGGTGCACACCTTCTTCGGCGTGATCCTGATGATGTCCGACGAGCTGATCGGCGGGTCGTACTACGCGCGGCTCGACCGGCCGTGGGGCGGCTCGCTGCTCGACGTCCAGCATCTCGGCGGCGGCCTGGCGTGGAGCTTCGGGGAGCTGCCGTCGCTGGCCGTGCTGGCCGCGCTGTTCTTCCAGTGGGCCCGCTCCGAGGAACGCCGGGGTCGCGCGAAGGACGCCCGGATGGACAGCGGCGAGGACGACGAGTTCGAGGCGTACAACCGGTATTTGGCGAGCCTCGCCAAGCCGGGCACCCGCCAGCCCCGGCCCTGAGCAGGGCCGAGGCTCAGCGCCCGATGCGGCGACGCGCGCGGGACGCTTGCCGTGCGTCGCCGCGGCCGACGACCTCGCCCTCGACGGTGCCGGCACCGGCACCGGCGGCGCGGCGCGCCGTTACCAGCCTGGCGACGTAGAGCGCCGTGGCGATCAGGACGCCACCGTCGTCGACGAGTCCGAACGGTCCGAACAGCGCCTCCGGGACCGCGTCGACGGGTGACACAAGGTAGGCGAGGGCACCGACGGCGGTGACGACGCCGCGCAGCGGCACCCGGTATTTGACGAGCACGTACGCGCCGGCGCCCACGACGGCGAGGCCGATCAGGCCGAGCACGGTCAGGATGACCAGTAGCCCAGTAGAGAAGGTGTCGTTGTCCACGCCGCCCGCGCCCCTTCCGAGTGCCGTCCCGGCCGCGCCCTGACGCCGTCCGGATCGATCGACCGTGCCTCATGACCATGCCCAGCCCCGGCCGTCGACGAACGTCACTACCACGACAGCTCGGCCGAGGATCTCAGCCCCGCAAAGAACCGGGACGGAAATCGGGAGGACGGCGTCGGCTCGCGGAGCGAGGATCGGCACATGGGGAAGGTCTACGAACGGATCGACGGCCGGCTGCGGGAGTTCGTCGAGGCGCAGCCCGTGTTCTTCGTGGCCACGGCGCCACTGTCGGGGGACGGCCATGTGAACCTCTCGCCGAAGGGCGGGGCGGACACGTTCGCGGTCTTCGACGAGCACACCGTGGCCTACCTGGACCTCGGCGGCAGCCACGCCGAGACGATCGCCCACCTGCGCGAGAACGGACGCATCACGCTGATGTGGTGCGCCTTCTGGGGCCCGCCGAAGATCGTCCGGGTGCACGGGCGCGGCGAGGCGGTGTTCCGTGACGACCCGCGGTTCGGCGCGCTGCTGGCCCGCTTCCCGCGGCCGGACCAGCCGTCGGTGCGGGCCGTCGTCGTGGTGACGGCCGAGCAGGTTAGCGACAGCTGCGGGTACAAGGTGCCGCTGATGGAGCCCGTCGGGGACCGCGCGCTGCACGGCGAGTACTTCGGCCGCAAGAGCGAGGAGGAGTTCGCCGCCTACTGCGAGGCGAAGGACTTCAACGGGCAGAGCATCGACGGCCTCCCCGGCCTGCCGTTGCCACTGCCGCCGCTGCCGCCGTTGCCGCCGTTGCCTGTGATGCCACTCACCCCGCTGGGCGGCCCGGGTCGAAGCGGCCTAACGTCGGGCCGTGTCTGACGGCGGCAGATCGACGACGACGAGCGCGGCGACGACGAGCGCGGCGACGACCAGGATGGCGAGCGGTCCCTCCGCGGCGCCGGCCGGCTCACCGCCCGCGGCGGAGGCCACGAGCCTGTTCGTGGAGCTGGGCGAGGGGCGTTGGGTCGCGACCCAACACACGGCAGGCCCGTGGGACAGGGCGGCGCAGCACGGCGGGGCGGCGAGCGCGCTGCTCGCCCGGGCCGTCGAGCGGACCGCGCCGCGGCCGGAGATGATGGTCGCCCGGTTCACCTCGGAGCTGCTCGGACCCGTGCCGGTCGGCGAGCTCGGCCTGCGCTCCCGGGTGACCCGGCCGGGGCGCAGCGTCGAGCAGGTCGAGGCGGTGCTCGCCGCCGGCGGCCGGGACGTGGCCCGGGCCACCGCCTGGCGGGTCCTGCGTGCCGCGGGCGCCGACGTGCCGCCGCGCCATCCGCAGCCTCCGCCGCTGCCCGCCGGGCCGACTCCAGGCGAGGTCGGGCCGCCGCAGCGCGGGTTCGTCGGAGCGATCGAGTGGCGCGCGACCGACCGGGGCCGGATGACGCAGCTTGGACCGGCCGCGGTGTGGATGCGGCTGCGCCGCCCACTGGTGGACGGCGAGGAGACGAGCCCCCTGCAGCGGGTGATGGCGCTCGCCGACAACGGCAACGGCATCTCCAGCGAGACCGAGTCCCGCACGACGTACTTCATCAACCCGGAGCTGACGGTGCACCTGCACCGGGAGCCGGTCGGGGAGTGGATCTGCATCGACGCGACGACGACGATCAGCCCCGGCGGCGCCGGCCTGGCCACCTCCGTGCTGTCCGACGTCGACGGCCCGGTCGGCGTCGGCGCGCAGGCGTTGCTCGTCGGCCCCCGGGGCTAGAACACGAGGGGAAGATCGGGGGCCGAGCCGGTCGGGCCGAGCGTGACCGGCGTCTGGAACGTCGTCGCGAGGTCAATGCGTTCGGTGTGCTCCTGGCCACCCGTCAGGTCCCTGGCGCGGATCGTGAGCTGGCGGCGGTCAGTGCTTCTTCTCGGCGTCGTGCTCCGACTCCTGCCGCACCACGAGGACCGGGCAGGCCGCATGGTGGACGACCGCGGTGCTGACCGAGCCGAGCAGGGCGCCGACGAAGCCGCCGTGCCCGCGTGAGCCGACGACGACGAGATCCGCGTCGCGCCCCGCCTCGACCAGCACCGACGCCGGCGGGCCCGGGCGCAGCTCGGCGCGGACCCAGGCGGGCAGCTTGTCGCCGAAGACTGCGGTGAGCGCCTCGCTGAGTCTCTGGCGGGCGCCGTCCTCCCACGCCTTTGCGTCCAGCGGCATGGCCGGCAGGTACGGGCCGACGACGGGCAGCTGCCAAGCCATCACCACGAGCAGCTCCGCGTCCCGCAACTCGGCCTCACGGGCCGCCCAACGCAGGGCGTCGAGAGAGCTGCCCGAGCCGTCGACGCCGACGACGATCTGCCTTACCTCCTGCTTTGCTGCGCCGTCTGTGGTCATGTGGGGTCCCTTTCTGGTTCGGCCATGCTGATGTTCCCGTCAACGGCCAGCTAACCCCGGCGCGGCCACGGCAGACCGGGAACCACCGCCGGCTCGTCGCGGAACCTCCGGCCCATGCGCGGCGGCATGGTGGCACTTGCGGGGCGGCATGGTGGCACTTGAGCGGCTTCCCAGGCACTGCCGGCGTGGGAGTTTCGGCCGCGGCCGGTCGCCGGGCCACGATGGGGCCGTGAGCGATGGGACGGCGACCGACGGGACGACGGGTCGCGGCGCGCCAGGCGGCGGGGCGACGGGCAGCGGGCCACGGGCCGCGGGGCGATGGGCCGCGGGGCGATGGGCCGCGGGGCGACGGGCCGCGGGGCGACGGGCCGCGGGGCGATGGGCCGCGCGGTGATGGGCAGCGGTGGGCCGGGTGGCGTGGCGCCAGCGGGCGGAGGGCCCGCCGGCGGGACGGGCGCGCGCGGTGGTGACCGGCCGTTGGTGACGCCGGCGGCCGTGGCCGCGCACGCCGAGCAGTACCGGGACATCGGCCGGGTGCTGGTCACCTGTCCCGACCGGCCCGGCATCGTCGCCGCGATCTCCGGCCTGCTGTTCCGGCACGGCGCGAACATCACCGAGCTGCAGCAGTACTCGACCGACCCCTTCGGCGGGACCTTCTTCCTACGGATCGAGTTCCATCGCGAGGACCTGGCCGACGGCCTGCCCGGGATCGAGGAGGGCTTGGCTCAGCTTGCCGCGGGGGGTGCCGCGATGCGCTGGCGGGTGACGACACCGGCGGTGCGGCAGCGAGTGGCGATCTTCGTGTCGAAGGCAGACCACGCGCTCCAGGAGCTGCTGTGGCGGACCCACGCGGGCGAGCTGGAGATGGACGTGCGGATGGTGGTTTCCAACCACCCGGACCTGCACGACATCGCCGCTGGCTGGGGGATCCCCTACCACCACCTGCCCGTGACGCCGCAGACGAGGGACGAAGCGGAACGGCGTGCGCTGGCCCTGCTGGCGAGCCAGGTCGACCTGGTGGTGCTCGCCCGCTACATGCAGGTCCTGACGCCGCGCTTCCTGGCCGCCTTCCCCGACCGGATCATCAACATCCACCACAGCTTCCTGCCGGCGTTCGTCGGCGCCGACCCATACAGCGCCGCGGCCCGGCGCGGAGTGAAGTTGATCGGCGCGACCGCGCACTACGTCACCGCGGAGCTCGACGCGGGGCCGATCATCGAGCAGGGCACCGAACGCGTCGACCATCGCCACCAGGTCGCCGACCTGCGCCGGATCGGCAGGCACGTCGAACGGGCCGTGCTCGCACGGGCCGTCGGCTGGCATCTCCAGGACCGCGTCATCGTCCACAGCAACACGACGATCGTCTTCGCGTAGCGGTGCTTCCCGTAGCGGTGCTTCCCGTAGCGCTGCTTCCCGTGGCGGTGCTTCGCGTGGCGGTGCTTCGCGTAGCGGTGCTTCGCGTAGCGGTGCTTCGCGTAGCGGTGCTTCGCGTGGCGCTGCTAACGAGTGCGGCGGAGACGCCAGATGCACTCCGAAGGCCAGCGGCGAGCCCACTCGTTGTCGGCGCGTTGGCGACCGGTCAAGGTCGGATCGAGTTTCGGGCGCGTTTCCAGGAGGTCCTCGACGACCAGCCCGCTGGAGCGGAACAGCGCGATCCATTCGCCGTACGGAAGGTTGGCGCTCACCAACCCGTCGGCGTCCGCGAACATACGGAGGTCAAAATAGTTCCTGGCCAGTTTGCGGCCCGCCCGGTCACTGCCGGCCTCGACGGTGACCTCGTACAGCGGACTGATGTGGCTGAACGCCAACAGCCCGCCGGCGCGCAGGACGCGGGCCGCCTCGGGAATCGCCCGGAGTGGGTCGGCGAACGAGAACGCACCGTGGTCGGCGAAGACGACGTGGAACGAGCCGTCGGCGAACGGGACCTCCTCGGCGCTCGCCTGGACGAGCGGAAACGGCAGCCCGGTCTCGCGTTGTAGCTCACGGCTGTGCAACAGCTGCCGCTCGGAGAGGTCCAGCCCGACCGGGTTGGCGCCGCGGCGGGCGAGCGCGGTCGACCATTGGCTGCCGCCGCAGCCCATCTCGAGCACATCGAGCCCGGTGACGTCGCCAAGAATGTTCAGCTCCGACTCGGGCAGCCCCCACAGCCCCCACGCGATGTCGCCGGTGAATGCCTGGCCGCGGATCCGGGAAGCATTGAACCGCTGATAGTCGTCCGATATCTCGTTCCAGCGCTCCCGGTTGGTGCGCACATGGGTGTCCACGGCATCGCTCATCGGATCCTCATCGATTGCTCGTCTCGTTGCCCGTCTTGTTGTCTGTCCCGCGGCTGGTCCTGCCATGCCTCGCGATGGCGTTCGTTGCCCGGCCGTAGTGCGTCTGGCCGGCGCGTGAACCACCTGCCGCGTTGGCTGGTGCGCGTCTGCGCCGGCGTTCGTTCGTGCCGACGTCCGCGTCGCCGGGCTTCGCGGCATCGAGCCCGGCGGCGTACCCGATGCCGGTCGCCGGCTCCCGCCGCTCCGGCCGTCCGACGCGCGGCGACCAGTGGGCGACCGAGATGGCCGACTCTAGAAGAGCGCCGTAGGAGGGCCGGCCCAGGGGTTGCCGAGCGACAGGGCGGTCGCGGGATGCCTCAGCGGGATGGCTCTGGGCGAGCCGCGGGTGCGGAGGCCGTGCGCGGAGGCCGGCGCGGGCACTCGCGGCGGCATCGGCGGCATTGGCCTGTCAGGTGCGAACCGTCACAGCAGCCCCGCCGACAGACGCAGTTTGCGGGGGTGTAACGTTGCTTCTCGCCTCACCAACCACGGCGCAAGCCGAGGTAGCCAGGTCGGCATCGTCGCCGGAGCACCGTGACATCGGGCCCCGATGAAACCGACAAGACGGGGTGAGGTAAGGTGCTCTTGGCCCAGAAGGTGGCGGACAACCGGCAAAGCCGGAGTGACCCGACACCGGGACCGCGTGCCGGGTGAAAGGCCAGAAAGTCGCAGGAGGTCGCGAGACTCACCTGAATGGCATCTGGTAGATTGCCGGACACGGAGAGATGGCTTAAGTCCGGCCGGTAGCGGGATTTGACAGTCTCTCAAAGGCTCCGTAAAGTGACGAAAGCTCCGCCGCTCGGGAGACCGGGAAGCGGAAAACGGGTTCGGCCTTCGGGACGAAAACGAATGAAGTGGTAGCGTGAAACCGGCTTCGGTCGGAACGCGCCGGTGCGACATCCAGCAGGATGTGGATCCGGTTTATGCGTCCGCTCCTTGAGAACTCAACAGCGTGCCATGAAAGTCAGTGCCATTTACCCCGTTCTGTGGGTGGTGCTGCTGCTGGGCTTGGATGGTCTGGTGGTGGTGCTGTTTGCAG
>Ga0163163_10005327_pt1 | contig 11113 bp, 9 predicted proteins | sample S65metaG_FD_119766 | JGI IMG/M metagenome (GOLD analysis project Ga0163163, IMG submission 119766) | Switchgrass rhizosphere microbial communities from Kellogg Biological Station, Michigan, USA - S6-5 metaG | ecosystem: Host-associated > Plants > Roots > Rhizosphere > Soil | place: USA: Michigan... | reverse complement strand
TCGAGGAGATGCTTTCGTTCACACAGGAAAAGAACATTCACGTGCGGTTTAAACCCGCGCCCTGAGGGCGGGACGCAGCGCCCAAAGCGGGGGATGCAGCGCCCTGAGGGCGGGACCGAGCGCCCGAAGGTCGAGGCGGAGGGCAGAAGCGCTCGTGACGTCACGCCGCGTCGGCGGCGGGCTTCATGCACACGCCTGCATGACTGGCGGCTCGAGGCGTCCGGCGATACGATACGCGGCTCTCTCCCCCAGGCTTGAGGCGGCGTCGCCGCCACGGAATCGCGCTGGCGCGACCTCCAAGCGCGCGACCAATAAATAAAATGACGGCTGTTTGTGCGAGAGTGCGCGGCGCCGTGCCGGCGCTCCTTCTTTTCCTGTCGCTCGCCGCGAGCGTGCCCGCGATGAGCGCCGACGAGCCGCCAGCCGGCGTGCTCATCCTCTACAGCAACCAGCGCGCGACGCCGGCGCAGGTGATCGTCGAGGACGCGCTCCGCACGGCGGTCGCGGATGGGTTCAAGCGTCCTGTCACCGTCTATTCAGAGTATCTCGACGACGAGTGGACGGCGCTCGAATCCTACGGGCCGAAGCAGGCGGAGTTCTTGCGCGAGAAGTACGAGCGCCGGAACATCCGCGTGATCGTCGCGAACGCATTTCCGGCCCTGAGGTTCGTTTTGCAGTTCCGCGACCGAATTGTCCCCGGCGTTCCCCTCGTGCACCTGGCAGTTGCTTCCGACCGGGTCGATCGCAAGACGCTGCCCGCCGACGTGGTCGGCACCTTCGAGGACAATGACCCTACGCCCACGCTCGAGCTCGCGCTGCGCCTGCATCCTGGCGTGGGCCGCATCGTGCTCGTCCGCGGCGCCTCCGAGCTCGATCGCCGGTGGGATGTGCGAATCGGCGCGGCCGCCGAGCCGCTCGGCGGGACTGCCGACGAGCGAAGTGCTGGCAAAAGTCGCGGCGCTGCCGCAAGGGACGATCGCGTTCACGCCGGGATATTTCAACGATGGCGCGGGCAACGTCACGACGCCGCGCCAGTCGATCCAGCGGATCGCTGAGGCGTCCGCCGTGCCTGTATACGGCGCATTCGACACCCAGGTTGGCGCCGGCATCGTCGGTGGCTACATGAACCGCAACGAAAACGAGGCGAGGGAGGCGGGCGCGATGGTCGTCAAGCTGCTGGACGGCACCCCCCCGGCGCAGATCGAGTCGATGTCGACGAAGCGCGTCCCGATGGTCGACTGGCGCCAGCTCAAGCGCTGGAAGGTCGACGAGCGCCTGCTGCCGGAGGGCACCGTCGTCAGCTTTCGCGAGCCGCCCATTTGGGAGAGGTACGCGCTCGAGCTCACGATCGCCACCGCCGTCGTGCTCGTGCAAGCGGTGCTGATCGCGGGACTGCTGCTCCAGCGCATGCGCCGCCGTCGCGCGGAGCACGCCTCGTCGATGCTGGCGGGCCGGCTCATGACAGCACATGAGGACGAGCGCCGGCGCATGGCGCGCGACCTGCACGACGACGTCACGCAGCGCCTCGCGCGCCTCGCGATCGACGCGGGCAGGTTGGAGAAAGAGGCACAAGGTGACAGCGCGACCGCGCGCTTGGTGCGCGAGGAGCTCGTTCGCTTGAGCGAGGACGTGCACACGCTTGCCTATCAGCTCCATCCGTCGGTGCTGGACGACCTGGGACTGGCCGAAGGAATTCGGGCCGAGTGCCACCGTCTTTCGCGCCAGACCTCGATTCCGGTGAGCGTCGATGCCGCGAACGTGCCGCCAAAACTTCCGCGCGAAACGTCGCTGTGCCTCTTCCGCGTGGCGCAGGAGGCCCTTCGTAACGCCGTGCGCCACGCGAGAGCACAGGCGATCGCCGTGTCGCTTGCGCCGAAGGGACGCGGGCTCGAGCTCGTGGTCAAGGACGACGGGCAGGGCTTCGACACCGAGGCAATGCAGAAGTCGCCGAGCCTCGGGCAGGTCAGCATGCGCGAGAGAATTCGCCTCGTCGCGGGGAGCCTCGACGTCCAGAGTGAGCTCGGACGCGGCACGAAAGTCGTCGCGTGGGTGCCGCTAGAGCAGGGGGTCTCGTGATGCGCGCGCGCGTCATGCTCGCCGACGACCACTTGCTGGTCGCCGAGGCGCTCAAGTCGCTCCTCGCCGACGAATTCGAGCTCGTGGGCGTGGTGCAGGACGGCCTCGAGATGGTGAAGGCCGCCGAAACGCTCCTGCCCGACGTCATCGTCGCCGACATCACCATGCCGCACCTCAACGGGATCGATGCGCTGGCTCAGCTCCGCAGGGTTGCGCCCAGGACGCGCGTCGTGTTCCTGACGATGCACTGCGACGTGGCGTACGCGCGGCGAGCACTCGAAGCCGGTGCGCTGGGATATGTCCTCAAGCACTCGGCGCCCTCCGAGCTCATCCTCGCGGTCAAGGCGGCGCTCTCGGGGCGGACGTTCATCACCCCGACGCTCGCCGGCGAGGTGCTGGAATCGATGCGTCACGAACCCTCGCGGACGCCCGACCCCGTCGGCGCGCTGACGCCGCGGCAGCGGGAGATCCTGCAGCTGCTGGCCGAAGGGTGCTCGGCCAAACAGATCGCCGGCAAGCTGGAGATTTCGCACCGGACGGTCGAATTCCACAAGTACCAGATGATGGAATCGCTGCGCATCCGCACCAACGCCGAGCTCGTTCACTTCGCGGTCAAGCACGGCATCGTGTCGTAGCCCCACCGGGCTTCCGCGCCGCTCCGAGCGCGGTTTCCGCGGAGTTTCCGCGTATTTTCCAGTCGGCGACCCCGTAATTCTACGAGGCCACTTCCGGCGCGCGGGCGCTTAATGTCGCCTCGGTACTCCACACGGGAGGAGGAGCTTCCGTGGCCCAAGAAGAAAAGGGGATTGGGCACAGTGACCACGGGCAACTGCGTGCTTCTGGCGGACCGTCATCACGATCTCGCCGAAGGCGTGCGCGACCTTTTGGGGAGCGCCTTCACGTGCGTATTCACGGTGGGGGATGCGACGTCGCTGCTCGAAGGCGCCGAGCGGCTGAAACCGCGCGTCGTGATCATCGACTTGCAGTTTGCGCAGGGCGACCTCGCGGCCGTGCTGGCAGAAATCCTGCAACGGTCTTCGGAATCGAAGATCGTCGTGCTGACGGTTCACGACGAGCCGAGCGTCGCCTGCGCGGCGCTCCGCGCGGGCGCACATGGCGTGGTCGTCAAGCGATCGATCGCCACCGATCTGCTTTCGGCGATCGACGAAGTCCTGGCCGGACACCGATACCTGCCTGGACCGAAGAGCACGTGAAACCAAACCGTCACACATGTAAAGCTGCGGAGACGTCCGCGATGCAGACGAGGACAATTCGGTATCGCAGCATAGACAGGTGTATGACACTCGTACTCTTCGTGTTGCCTACTCGTATTTCTTCTAGGTGACGCGGCGGCCGGCGCCGGCTAAATTCCGACGCAGCGACCTGCCAGACCCTTGTCGCCACCGAACCGCAAAGAAGGAGAAAGCATGCGCCACTCACGAATGTCCCTGCACGGTCTGCTCGCGCTTCTCGGCGCGCTGCTGCTCACCGCCATGCCGGCGCTGGGTCAGCAGAAGCCCAACATCCTGTTCATCATGGGCGACGACATCGGCATCATGCAGCCGTCGATCTACCATCGCGGACTGATGGTGGGCGAGACGCCGAACATCGATCGCATCGGCAACGAAGGCGCGATCTTCATGACGTATTACGCCGAGCAGAGTTGCACCGCGGGCCGCAACGCGTTCTTCACCGGCATGCATCCGCTGCGCACCGGAATGATCCCGCCGCAGCTGCCGGGCAGCCCGTCGTACCTGCGCCCCGGCACGCCGGCACTCGCGTGGTTCCTGCGCGACCAGGGCTACAACACCGGCGAGTTCGGCAAGAACCATCTCGGGGACCACACCGACGCGCTGCCCACGGCGCACGGCTTTCACGAGTTCTGGGGCTACCTCTATCACCTCGACGCCATGCAGGGCGTGAGCTTCCCCGACATCAACAAGACGCCGACGCAGCAGACAGTCATCGCGCCGTGCCGCAACACGACGGTCCCGGGGCTTCCCGAAGTGGCCGGCGCGGTCGATCCGAAGGTCGCACCTTGCCTGACGCCGCCGCGGCCGGTGATGTGGTGCAGGTCCTCCGACGGAACTGCGAAGAACCAGACCTGCAAGGACGAAGGCCCGCTGACGCTCGAGCGCTCCAAGACGGTGGACGAGGAGATCTCGTCGCACGTCATCGACTTCCTCGACCGCAACGATCCCAGGAAGACGAACAAGCCGTTCTTCGTCTGGTACAACCCCGCGCGGATGCACGTGACGACGGTGCTGCCGGACAAGTACCTGCAGATGGTCGGCGAGCCCGGCGGCAAGGACTGGGGCGTCAACGAGGCGGGCATGAAGCAGATGGACGACAACATCGGCTATGTGCTGAAGAAGCTCGAGGACATGGGCCAGCTCGACAACACCATCGTCGTGTTCACGACCGACAATGGAGCGGAGACGATCACGTTCCCCGACGGCGGCGTCACGCCGTTCAAGGGCGGCAAGCTCACGACCTGGGAAGGCGGCATGCGCGCGCCTTGCGTCATCCGCTGGCCCGGGGTGATCAAGCCCGGAACGATCTTCAACGACATCTTCGCCTCCCTCGACTGGCTGCCGACGCTCGTCGACATCGCCGGCGGCGCGAAGGGCAATGCGTTGAACGAGCAGGTGATGGGCGGCCGGTATCCCGGCATCGCCAAAACGAAGCTCGACGGCGTCAACCAGATCGACTACCTCACCGGCAAGTCGCCGAAGTCCGCGCGCGACACCTTCTTCTACTACTCGGGCCCGCACCCGTCGGCGGTGCGCTACAAGAACTGGAAGCTGTACTTCGCGATGGTGAGCGATTCGCCTGAAGGCTTCATCAACGGCGTGCAAACGCTCGGCTGGGCGCAGGTCGTCAACATCAAGCGCGATCCCTTCGAGGTGTCGGTCGGGCAGCAAACCAAGACCCTGATGGGCCAGGGCGGCACACTCGCATCGCCATCGACGGCTTATATCTACGACTGGAACCTGCTGCCGATCGGGCAGGTGCTCTGGCTGCGCGAGCTCGAGTCCTACGTCGAGTTCCCGCCCATGCAGGATCCGGCCTCGTACAACCTGGCGCAGGTCATGGACCAGGTGAGGAAGATGCAGACCGCAAGCCACGCCGGTCAGTAGCCGCAAGACCGATGCGGGCGCTCCGTCGCGGGCGCCCGCGTCGTCCTGCCCGCGAAGGGCATCATCCACGTTGACGGAGGGCCGCGATGCCAGTCTCGCGCTCGCTTTCACACATCGCCGTCACGGTCGCGACCGGACTCGTCGCTGCGCTCGTCGCGGTCACCGCGTGCTTCGCACAGTCGGATCCGCTTCCTTCGTGGAGCGACGGTGCGGCGAAGAAGGCGATCGTCGATTTCGTGCAGGTCACGACGACGCAAGGAAGTCCGCAGTTCGTGCCGCCCGAGGCGCGCGTGGCGGCGTTCGACCAGGACGGCACGCTGTGGGTCGAGCAGCCGATGTATTCGCAGATCATCTATTGCCTGGACCGCGTGCCGGCCCTCGTGAAAGCCAAGCCGGAGCTCGCGAAGGTCGAGCCGTTCAAGACGGTGCTCTCCGGCAATCGGGAGGCGATCGCGAAGCTCCCGATGACCGAGATCGAGAAGATCCTGTTCGCGACGCTGACCGGCATGCCGGTGGAGACGTTCAACGCCGAGGTGAGGAAGTGGCTCGTCGAGGCGAAGGATCCGCGCTGGAAGCGTCCGTACACCGAATTGACGTACGTGCCGATGCAGGAGCTCATGAAGTACCTGCGCGCCAACGGGTACAAGACGTACATCGTCACGGGCGGCGGGATCGACTTCGTCCGCCAGTATTCGGAAGCGACGTACGGCATCCCGCCCGAGCAGGTCATCGGCACGGCGGCCGGCGTGAAATACGGCTACGCGAAAGACGGCAAGCCCTTCCTCACGAAGGAACCGAAGCTGCTGCTGAACGACAACAACGCCGGCAAGCCGGAGGGCATTCACCTGATGATCGGCCGGCGGCCCGTCGCGGCGTTCGGCAATTCAACCGGGGATCGAGAGATGCTCGAGTACACGAAGGCCGGCGACGGCGCGCGTCTCGCGATGCTGATCCTGCACGACGACGCGACGCGCGAATATGCCTACGGGCCCGCCAAGGGCATGCGCAACACGAAGGTTGGCACGTTCACGCAGGCGCTCTACGACGAAGCGCTCAAAAACGGGTGGACCGTCGTCAGCATGAAGGACGACTGGAAGCGCATCTTCGCCTTCGAGCCGTGACCGGCGGGCGGAGGACGGCCACCGGGCGCGCCCGTCGCGCGTTCCACTGAAAGGAGAGTCCATGCATCGGTTTCTCGCCATGTTCGCAGCCGGCGTCATCGCGCTGGTCGCGGGAGCGTCCGCGTTTGCGCAAGGTGCGCCCAAAAAGCCGAACATCCTCGTCATCTGGGGCGATGACATCGGCGTCTACAACATCAGTGCGTACAACCTTGGCGGCATGGGCTATCGCACCCCGAACATCGACCGGCTCGGGAAGGAAGGCGCGCTCTTCACCGACCACTACGCGCAGCAGAGCTGCACGGCGGGGCGCGCGTCGTTCATTCTCGGCCAGCATCCGTTCCGAACCGGCCTCCTGACGATCGGCATGCCCGGATCGTCCCAGGGCATCCCCGATTGGTCGCCGACGATCGCGGACCTCCTGAAGGTGCAGGGCTACGTCACGGGACAGTTCGGGAAGAACCATCTCGGCGATCGCGACTCGCACTTGCCCACCGTCCACGGCTTCGACGAATTTCTGGGCAACCTCTACCATCTGAACGCGGAAGAAGAGCCGGAAACCTACTACTACCCGAAGGATCCGGAGTTCAGGAAGAAGTTCGGGCCCCGCGGCGTGCTGCACACGTGGGCGGACGGCAAGGGTGGACAGAAGATCGAGGACACGGGCGCCCTCACGCGCAAGCGGATGGAGACGGTCGACCAGGAGATCTACGCCGGTGCGAGCACTTTCATCGACAAGGCGGTGAAGGACGGCAAGCCGTTCTTCGTGTGGTTCAACACCACGCGCATGCACGTGTGGACGCATCTCGCGCCTTCCGCGCAAGGCGTCACCGGCATCGGCCTCTATCCGGACGGAATGGTCGAGCACGACCGGATGGTCGGCGACCTCCTGAAGAAGCTCGACGATCTCGGCATCGCCGACAACACGATCGTCGTCTACAGCACGGACAACGGCGCAGAGACGGGATCGTGGCCCGACGGCGGAACGACGCCGTATCACGGCGAGAAAGGCACGACGTGGGAGGGCGGCTTCCGCGTGCCCCAGCTCGTGCGGTGGCCGGGCGTGATCAAGCCCGGGACGATCGTCAACGACATCATGTCGCAGGAAGACTGGATGCCGACGCTGCTCGCAGCCGCGGGCGAGCCGGACATCGTGGGCAAGCTGAAGCAGGGCTATGCGGCCGGAGGCAAGACGTTCAAGGTGCATCTCGACGGCTACAACTTCCTGCCCTATTTCAGAGGCGAGACGAAAAAGGGCCCGCGCGAGGAAATCTACTACTTCGGCCCAGGCGGGGAGCTCAACGCGGTGCGCTGGAACGACTGGAAGGTTCACTTTGCAGTGACCAACGGCAACATCGCGACGGCAGTTCGCGAAACGCCGGGCTGGCCGGTGCTCGTGAACCTTCGCGCCGACCCGTTCGAGAAGGCGCCGCACGAGTCGGGGCTGTACCTGCGGTGGTACGCGGACAACATCTGGCTCTTCGTGCCGGTGCAGCAGAAACTCGGCGCGTTTCTCTCGACGCTGCCGCAGTATCCGTTCCAGCAAGGCACGAGCCTCAACGCGGCGAACTTCAATTACGACACGCTGAAAGCGGTGGACGCGATGAAGCGTCTCAAGGAGCTCGAAACACTCGTGCCGCGGAACTAGAGCGGCCTATAATCGGCCGCACACACCTAGACGAGCAGGAGGTGCGGACATGGCCGATACGGCGACGGCGACCCGGTGGCAGGTCGAGGGTCAGTATTACGAAAACTGCAGCTGCGATTTCGTTTGCCCTTGCGTTCCGGGGCAGATGGCGGTGAAGCCCACCAGGGGCTCCTGCACGTTCGCAATGGCCTTCAAGATCGAGCGCGGCAGCTTCGGCGACGTCCCGCTCGAAGGCCTGGGGTTCGTCGTCGTCGCGGTGACGCCCGAGGAGATGGGCAAAGGCAACTGGTCGGTCGGCGTGATCGTCGACGAGCGCGCGAGCGCCGCGCAGCGCGATGCCATTGTCGCGATCGCCAGTGGCGGAGCGGGGGGGCCGATGGCGGCGCTCTCGGGGCTCGTCGGCAAATTCCTGGGCGTGGACTCGGCCCCCATCGACTTTCACAGCGACGGAATGTCGTGGTCGGTGAACGCCCCAGGAAAGATCCGGTTGATGGGCAAGGCCGCGCTTGGACTCAATCCCGACGCCGCACCGATGCAGCTCACGAACACCGGGCATCCGGCGGCGGACACGTTCATCCTGGCACGCGCGGTCGACAGCAGCGTATCGGCGCTGGGCGTTTCGTGGGCGGACGCGTCGGGTCGCAACAACGCGCAGTACGCGCCGTTCGCCTGGCGTAGCGCGTAGCTCGTCAACGAGCCGCCATCCACCCCGCGAGGGCGAGCAGCAACACGCCGCAGACCCGCGCCGCCTTGTCGCCGAACGGCAGCCATTTCTCGATCAGCACCCACACCGTGAGCGCCACGATCACGGCGAGGTTCATCACGCCGCCCGCAAACAGCAACAGCATCAACGCCCAGCAGCAGCCCACGCAATAGGCGCCATGCCGCACACCGAGCCTGAACGCCGCAGACGTGCGCCCGGGCCAGCGTTGCATCAGGAAAGAAAGCGGTGAGCGGCATGCGCGGAGGCATGCGCGCTTGGCGGGCGTGAGCTGATACACGCCCGCCACCGCCAACAGCGCGGCCGTCGCCAGCGGGGACGCCGGCTCCATCATCGGCGTGAGGATGGCAACGCTCGCCAGCACGCGCTGCAAGAGCGTAGCAGCCGCGCTGAACAGCACCCACACGATGAGGTAGCCCCCAGCCAGCGCGTACGTCTTGCCGGCGACGCTTGCGTCGCCTTTCGCGCGAAGCGCGCCGGCATAGAGCAGGACCAGCGGCGAAGCCGATGGCAGCATCATCGCCGTCATCATCGCCGCCCACATCGCGAAGAGCAGCACCACGTGCGGCACGTCCCAGTCCGCGGTCATCATCCACGCCGACGGTCCTTCCATCGCGCCGTACATGTCGCGCGCCATCGGCCCCACCCATGCCCAGCAAAGGAGCGGGATGATGACGATCAGCGTTGCGAGGACGACGCGCTCGTGCTTGAGCGCCGTCTCGACGAACGTGCGGCGATCGGTTCCGCGAATCGGCATACGCCGATGCTACCGTAGGCACTGGAGGCGGCTATGCGGGTGCGCACGCGGCGCGATGCCGGCGGCGGGCGAGCGGCCAGCACGCACCGGCGCGGCGCGCACTCGTTGACTACAGACCGCAATTCTGCAGGACAGAACGCTCCCGCCGTTCCGGCGACAGCGGCGGTGACGAGCGCGGTTTGCCTTTGACGTGGCTCAACTTGAACGCAGAAATCCATTGCACCGACGCCTGGACTGCTATTCCGTTCAGCGAAACGTTGATCTACAATGAAGGCTCGTGCAGTTGCCGCGAGCCGCGCGTGGGACCCACCGCCGGCCGCCGATCCCTCGGAGGACCACACAATGGCCGCAAGCGAATCGCAGAAACCGCTCACCGACGAGCAACGGCAGGAGCTGGACGAAGTGTTTGCCCGCGCGAAGAAAGCGCTGGCGATCATCGCCACCTACGATCAGGCGCGCGTCGACCGGCTGTGCCAGGCCGTTGCGTGGGCGGTCGCGAACAAGCGCACGTTCACCCGCCTCGTCGAGATGGGCATTGCGGAAAGCGGGCTCGGCGATCCCGAGAGCCGCATGGGCAAGCGGATGAAGATTCGCGGTGTCCTGCGCGATGCGCTCAGGCAGAAGAGCGTCGGCGTGATCGAGGAGATTCCCGAAAAGGGAATCGTGAAGTACGGCAAGCCGGCAGGGGTCATCGCCTGCATCGTCCCCACGACCAACCCCGACCTCACGCCCGCGGGCAATGCGATCTATGCGATCAAGGCGCGCGACGTCGTGATCTTCTCGCCGCATCCGCGCTCGAAGAAGACGTCGTACGAAACGGTCAAGCTCATGCGCGCCGCGCTGGAGCGCGAAGGCGCGCCAGCCGACATCCTGCAGTGCGTCACGCGCGTCAACATCCCGATGTCGCAGGCGGTCATGGCGCGCGCGGATCTCGTGGTCGCCACCGGCGGCCAGCCGATGGTGCGCGCCGCCTACAGCTCGGGCACGCCGGCGTACGGCGTCGGCGCGGGCAACTCGACGATGATCGTCGACGAGACGGCGAACCTCGAGGAAGCGGCCCGCAACACGCGGCTTTCCAAGACGTCCGATTTCGGCTCGGGCTGCTCGGCCGACGGCAACCTGCTGATCGAAGCGTCGATCTTCGACCGCTTCCTGGCGCAGCTGCAGGCGGAAGGCGGTTACCTGGCATCGCCCGAGGAGAAGTCCTTGCTGCGGAAGGCGATGTGGGATGAGGACGGCCATCGCAAGTCCGACACCGTGGCCATCGCGCCGCAACAGCTCGCGCGCATCGCCGGCTTCTCCATCCCGGCCGACCGCAAGTTCATCATTGTGCACGGCGACGGCATCGGGAAGGAGCACCCGTATTCGGGGGAGAAGCTCACGACGCTGCTCGCGGTGTACAAGTATCACGGCTTCGACGACGCGCTCGACATGATGCGCGGGATCTACGAAGTCGGCGGCAAAGGCCACTCGTGCGGCATCTACTCGTTCGACCAGAGCCACATCCACGCGCTCGCGCTCGCGGCGCCGGTGTCGCGCATCATGGTGCGCCAGCCGCAATCGAAGGCCAACGCGGGTGCGTTCAACAACGGGATGCCGATGACCTCGAGCCTGGGCTGCGGCACGTGGGGCGGCAACATCGTCTCCGAGAAC
>Ga0163163_10005325_pt1 | contig 11114 bp, 12 predicted proteins | sample S65metaG_FD_119766 | JGI IMG/M metagenome (GOLD analysis project Ga0163163, IMG submission 119766) | Switchgrass rhizosphere microbial communities from Kellogg Biological Station, Michigan, USA - S6-5 metaG | ecosystem: Host-associated > Plants > Roots > Rhizosphere > Soil | place: USA... | reverse complement strand
TGTCATTTGGACACCGAAGATCCTTACGTAGACGACGACTTGTTAGCGGCGTTAATCAGGATCCGCGGTACGAAGACTCGTTGGGAGGCAGCATGGCATCTGCGAGGAGATATTCGGGTTACACCCGGCCACCCGCTCGTTTTCGTTGATAATCGCTTCGTCCCCGGTAGCGCGGGCTTTGACGAAGACATAAAATCGCCCCCGATTTGGCGAAATTACCTACGCCGTTTGATCGGGCGGCCTTCACTTCGTATTGATCGCGCGATCCTTCTTCGAGATTTTTGGGAAAACTATTGGCATCTGCTTCACGACATTCTCCCCCGGCTTGTCATGGCCGAGACGATCAATCTTGACCCAACAATTCCCGTGATTGTTTCTACAAATATGATGAAATCGCACGGCGCGCGGTTGGCGGACACGCCATTCCTGAAGGACCGGAAGATTATTGTTCAGCCAGAACATTATACTCTCTGTTGCAAAGAACTTTTTCTGTTACGGCCTGGTGAGTTCGCCGATCATTGGATCGAGGCTGTGACCACTCGTATCTCCGAAGATCACGCAGCCGCATCGGGTTCGCGGTTTATTTATTGCCGCCGACAGCCGGGGTCGTCGGCGGGTCGAACACTTGAGAATGACCTCGAAATCGAGGAGATCTTTCGCTCCGCCGGCTTTGCGATTGTTGATTCGGCTTCCATGACCCTCAATCAACAAAAAGCAATCTTCGGGAAGGCGGAGATTATTGCCGGAGTCAATGGCGCCGCTTTTGCGAACGCGTTTTTCCGTTACAAAAAAGCTCTGACAATCGGGGCGATGATTTCATCCAACTGGATGTCAACTACGATACCGACCATGGCGAAAGTCTTCGGCTTTCGATATATCGGCTTCGTTGTCCCGCCCGTGACCGATGGTACAAGCAGCCCAGTCTTGGTGCCGCTCGACACGGCACACAGACTTATCGAACGGATATTGAACCGCGCCGCGACCCACCCCGACTCGGGTACGACAACCGTGATCAAGAAGTAATTATTCAGCCTACAGCTTCTGTTGGACGAAAAAGCCGCGCCTTCACCAAGGCGCGGCAGTCTCTGAAGCTAATGCTTGCAAAGCCGCTCGCCGAACTAAACTCGGTCTTTCAGCCGCACGAGCGCCCGCGCAAACCGATTTGTAGGCGCGGGGTCTTCGCTCAATGCAATTTCGCTCGTTTCGTGTCGAACAGCCAAAATTGGATAAACCGTGGTGCGCCGTGATAGAAGTGCCCGTTCTGTCTCGCGGTTGTCTTCAAGTATGCGCTCAAGGTCACGCTCGGTGAGCCTCTTGCGATTACCAATAGGCACGTAAAAGGGTATTCCGGCTTTATCGGCAGGGTGTTTTCGTAAAAATTCACGCAGCCATCGCCTGCTGACGCCTAGCCGCTCTGCGGCATCGTTGATGCTGTAAGTGAGGGACACATTGCACCTATCTTTACGTACAAATGCGCCACAGCGATATATTAGTTTGGCAATCGACGCCCGTCCATGACCTCGGCAGTGATATTAACCTTGCTTAATGAGGGCTAGTGGACCGCACATTTTCGCTTGTCTCAAAGCGGCGCCGGTTGCTGAACGAAGGCTTTAGACTTCGATCAAAACTAGATTAAGAGTCGATCGGCTCTTCTGATCTGAATTTTACTCCTGATCGGTATTTCGCGGCGGGTGACGTCGTTGCGTGCAGGAGGAAAGCGTGCGGAAAAATTCAGTTCCGAAAACTTCAGTTTCGTCAGTTTCGTCAGTTTCTCCGTCGGGAATTTCCTATATTGATGGGATCGAAGGCGGGGTCAAATGGGCCAACCCCAACTTAACCTATAGCTTTCCGACCAGCTCGTCTTATTACGGCAGCACTTACGGCGCCGGCGAGGAGAACAACGGCTTCAAGACCTTTACCGCCATTCAGCAGGCGGCGACCACCTCGATCCTCGATATGTATTCGCAGGTGGCCAACCTGACCTTCACGCAGATCACGGAGACCGCGACCCAGCACGCGACGCTGCGCTATGCGGAATCCGATTCGCCCAGCACGGCCTGGGGCTATTATCCATCGACGGCCCCGGAGGGCGGCGACGCTTGGTTCAATAATTCGACCCACTGGTATGACAACCCGGTCGTTGGCAACTATGCCTGGCTGACCATCATGCACGAGACCGGGCATCTTCTCGGTCTCAAGCACCCGCAGGATGTGTCGGGCTCATTCGGGGCGTTGCCGGTGAGCGCGGACTCTCTCGAATACACGGTGATGAGCTATCGCTCCTATATAGGCGCCTCGACCACGCAAGGGTTGACCAACGCGACCTGGAGCTTCCCGCAGACGCTGATGATGGATGACATCGCGGCGCTGCAATACATGTACGGCGCCAACTACAACACCAACAGCGGTGATACGGTGTACAAGTGGAATCCGGCGACGGGGCAGGAGACTATCAACGGCGTCGCGCAGGCCGCGCCCGGCGGCAATACCATCTTCATGGCGGTGTGGGACGGCGGCGGCAACGACACTTATGACTTCTCGAACTACGCCACTAACGTCACGGTCGACCTGCAGCCGGGCAGCTGGACGACGGCATCGACGGCGCAGCTTGCCTACCTCGGCGGTGGCCACTACGCCGCCGGCAATATCGCCAACTCCTATATGTTCAATAACAACCCGGCGTCCCTGATCGAAAATGCGGTCGGCGGCAGCGGCAATGACTCGCTCACCGGCAACACTGCCAACAATAAGCTGACCGGCGGGGCCGGGAACGATACCTTGGACGGCGCCAGCGGCACCGACACCGCGAGCTACTCCGGACCTTCGGACGCCTATCAGGTGACGCAGAATGCCGACGGCAGCTGGCAGGTGGTCGATCTGCGCACCGGCAGCCCGGACGGCACCGACACGCTCAAGAACATCGAATACCTCCAGTTCGCCAACAACACGCTCGCAATCGGCCCGATGCAGCCGCCGGCAGGGCAGACTTCAACTAACAGTGCCGGTTTGACTCAGACCACGACCGTTTCTGCTACGACGAGCAACAATGCGCTCGCCGGCACCGCGGCGAACGAGGTGCTGTTCGGGAATGACGGCAACAATACGTTTGTTTTTGCCCCAAATTCCGGAAAGGACAGCGCTACCGATTTCCAAGCCGATCGCGATGTGCTCCAATTCAACCACACCGCGTTCACGGACGCGGCCGATGCCCTCGCGCATTCGGCGCAGATGGGGTCCGATGTGACGGTCACAGTCGATGCGGGGCACTCGGTCACCCTGAGCAATTCAGTTTTGTCGCCGCTCAATGTGCACCAAGTCCATCTGGTGTAACGATATTTGGTGTGGCCTCGCCCGGAGGGCAGGGCATACCGATTGGTGGATCGCGATTGCGCAGCGTTAGGGACCGATTTGACCGCCGAAGAGACACGGCTTGAACCGGTGGTGCAGGGCCGCGCCTTGGGGATGCGGCTACCACTGCATCAATAGCCACCAGTGGTCCTTCTTTTTTTGGGGAAAACGAATAGACACCAAATGGGAAGCGCCGCACCGTGCCAGCCGGCTGCGTCTGGGGGTGGGGCTGTGGCACCCGTTCTGAGGATGCGCCGGGCGCCGCACTCGCAAATGAGTGCGGCGCTTCCAATGTTGATCGTGGCAGTCGCATCGCCACTCGGACGCTGAGTCAAGGGCTTAGAGCTACGACTAATACCTTTGTTCAACTTCCAGCCGATACCTACGGCGACCGGTTGTGCCGTGTCATCATTGCTTTGTGGCGTGCGCTTTCGGTGTGCTCGGCTGGCGCAGAAAAGAACGCTGACGGCAGACGAAGCCACCCGGTTCAGTCGGGAGGGCGACATCATGAAACTCTCAATCAAATCGGCTTTGTTGGTATCGGCAGCATTTGGTTTTTCGCTGCCTACAGTCTTCTTAGTACTCCCTGCCAACGCTGAGATTTTTTCTTTCAATACCGGTGTTGTCACGAATTTTATGGCAGCCGCGACTCAGCCGGAGTCAGCTGGCAAATTCGAAATTGAATCAGCGGACGATTTTGTTACGACGGGCACTCAGACGTCGATAACAAGCGCCACTTTTACTGGACTGCTACCAAGTGGCCTGACCGCGGCGGACATTGGCGCGGTGACGGTCGAAATCTACCGAGTCTTTCCAAAAGATTCGGACGTTGGCCGGACCTCGGGTCCTCCGACTTTTAGTACGTCCGCCGTGCCCACGCGTGTCAACTCGCCTTCGGATGTTGCGTTGGCGTCTCGCTCCACGACGACTGGCGATCTCGGATTTTCAATGAGCGTCCTGTCCCCGACGTTTACGGTACTGAACTCAGTGCAGCCGGGCGGCATCCATCCCAAACCTGGGCAAACAACCGGCGGAGACGGAGCATTCACCGGGCAAGAGGTGAAATTCAATGTAACTTTCACGACGCCGTTCAATCTGTCGGCAGACCACTACTTCTTCGTGCCGCAAGTGGAAGTGACGACCCTTGGCAGCGAATTCCTGTGGCTCTCGGGCACCCGTCCGAATCCGCTGTTCCCGACAGGCTTTGCAGATTTGCAGAGCTGGACGCGTGACCACTTCCTTGATCCAGACTGGCTCCGCATTGGAACGGACATTGTCGGAGGAAGTCCGGCACCGACTTTCAATGCTGCCTTTACGCTCGCTGGCGTCGAGTCACCGCTGCCCGCGGCATTGCCGTTGTTTGCGACCGGCCTCGCCGGGCTAGGCCTGCTTAGGTGGCGCAGAAAAAAGAAAACAGCCGCATCCGCGTGACCAAAACGGCGAATTGGTGATTTGACGGCTCGTCGTCTGGAAGGCCTAACCGCCCTCCAAATTGATCCCGGGGAGCGGTGCCGCCCATGGAACGGCCTATGGAACCCTTGATCGGCCGAAGGAGTTTTCAGGAGAGCAGTTGGGAAAATTCGGACCGTTGATGCACCAACAGATCGCGATAATTGTTCTGTTGTGGATCGCGCTGCAGGTCCCGCTCGGGAGTGCTATCGGCGACTGGATCAGGTTGGGAATGGTCGCCAAATTGAAAATTACAAGCGACTACTCGGTTGCTTTCTCTTAGCTGATCCCGAACTGCGCAGGAAAAGTTGGAAGCGGCAACGTAGCGCGCTATTGCCAAATGCAATTTCGTACAACAGTGCACGCGATAGTTGGCACGCCACACGGATCACCGGTGAAGGGCTGATACCGTGGCTCTACGAGCAATTAGGCGCCTCTTAGGCTGCCGCCTGTTTCCACCTTCTCCTGCGGCCGAGCACACCTAAAGCGCAAAGACCGGTGAGGAAGAGAGAGAGGGCGCCAGGAAGCGGAACCTCTGACGGTGTGGGCGCAGGAGTAGGACCGTTGCTGGGGGTCTCTGAGACCGAGATGGACAGCGTTTCGATTGGGACGATCACCTCCGCAAACGTCGCGTCCGGCCTCGTAAATTGTAAATTTATTTTCGTCAGCCCATTAAAGTCCGAGAGGTTGAGCGAAGTAGGAATGCTGTCGCTTAACAGGGCAACTCCCGAATTGTCGAAAAGCCCAATTATAGCAAACCTCAATATGTCGGAGCCGATCGCGGCTCCGGTCGCGAGTGCAAAAGTCAGGAAGGAATCATTCACAGGCGCATTGGTGACAGTCAGATTTCCGGCGCCGGTCGAAAAATCGTAAGAGCCAATCGACCCCTTACTGAAAACGATCGCGTTCACGTAAGAGCCGTTAAATGGACTAGGATCTGAATCCGGTGTCGTCGTATTCACCGTGAGCGTATAGCTGCCAGTTTGCCCAACTGGAAACTGTCCCTGAAGGTCTGGACTGGCCTGGGAGACTGTACCTGTTGCAGTGTAAGTGATGGTTGCCGCGTTGGCGCTCGAGAAGCCAATTATTAGGAAAGCCACACCCAGCGCTCCCCAAGCAAACCGCAATGTCATGGCTTGATCCCCTTCAAAAATTTAGTGCTAACCCCCGTGCCATCGACGGATGGAACCGCTAAATGAAACGTCAAATTGCACGGATAGTTCCCGTTATGAAAACAGTTTTGCGCTATCGTCAGGTGAGCGTCGCAATTGTCTCCGCAGTCACTGGTGGCCCACTTAGGGAGCGCCGTTGGCGGCCGGCGGGCGTCCCGGGACAGTGACTTCAGGCCTTGTGGCACTAAGCGTGGACTACCATCGGTTCCAAAAATACCACTGGAACATTTCAGCGAGATAGGACAAGCGCTTCTTGCTCTTGAACAGGAACAAACAGCGAAGTCGCACTTAGGGCGGAAACGACGGTCGTGCGAACGTTAGGGAACAGCGCATGCGCAAATCGGCAATAGTCGCCCAGGTTGTTTCCTTGGTCGGGGCGGCAATTTGGATTTTCGGGTATTTTGTAACGGGCCATCGATCCTTGATCGATTGGCAGGCTTACACGCCGTCATGGATCGCGGAATTTCTGCCAAACATCGAATCCGAAATTGGAATGGTAGTCTGCCTCGGTGGAATGGTCGCGATGTATTGGCCGCGCAGTAGCGAGTAACTGCGACAGAGAGCCTCCTTAGCAACGGGGAACGGATAGCTGGCGTACCACAAACGCTGTACGACGGATCTTGCCGTTGAGGCGCTTACCTGCTTTATTTGTTGTGTGGCGCCTTGATCTTGGTAAGCGTATGTCGGAAATCGCGCGCCGCGTCGTTAGTCAGACGACTAAGAATGTTCCAAGCATATTGATCGGCATTGGTCTGATTACCACGATGTTGTGGGTCAGCGTTGTCATAACATTTGCGTTTGAACGAGCTTGGTCCGCGCTTTCGGCACTATAGGTCGGATCGCAGAGGACGAGGCGTTCAAGCTTCGGTATAGGGAAGCGGCCCCGTCAGCGGGGGTCACGTGTGGCGCGACGCGTCGACGGAGCCGCCCCAGGTGGACAGTCCCCACCTGGTTACCAGTTAGCAGGGTTGGCGATTCGGTTTGAGTGCGCGCCTGATAAGATAAACGGCCCGTAAAAAACGCTCTTGCGCCCCTACAATCATTGCCCGGTTAAGCCGCTGTTCGCTACACGGGCCGATGAAATCAACGATATTTACAGCGCGTGGGACAAGCTTTCAGTGAATCAATTCACGTGGTCGCCCGGCATTGGTGACCCAACGATCGGCGGGTGGATAACAGTCGCATTGTACCTAGTTGCGACGGTCAGCTGCTGGAAAACGAGCCGAAGAATTGCAATGGGGACGAGCGAACGGCGCGTCTGGTTCGTGCTCGCGCTACTTTTTCTGTGTCTTGGACTAAACAAACAACTCGATCTTCAATCAGCGCTAACCGAAATTGGCCGGGTGCTTGCCACTCACCAACACTGGTATGGCCAGCGGCAAACCGTCCAAGTGACATTTATTATCTGGGTCGCAACCGCAGGGATTAGTGCGCTACTAATACTGCTCTTTTGGGTGCGCAGATCGCCGCTAGCGACACTACTTGCCGTCGCCGGCACAGCGATGGTGATTGCATATGTACTTGTCCGCGCCGCTTCATTCCACCACATCGACCGTTTCATTGGACAGACTGTTCTCGGATTTCGCTGGAACTGGATTATCGAAATGAGCGGAATAGGCGTCGTAATTTTTGCGAGTTGGTTGCGTGCTGCAACGCTAACGCCCTTAAACATTGCGAGCATGGAAAAGGAAGCGGGCTAGCTACCTCAATGCGCCTAGGCCACCGGCGAAGAGCGGGAGGCCCCAATGGCCAATAGCCAAGCCGTCGCGCCTGTCTCACCATCGTACGATGGCGGGTTAGGGATCTGTGGGACTTTTCAAACAAAGAGCCGACTGCTTAATGAGCCATTAAAGGAGAGCGCGATGCCAAAATTGAGTGCAGGAATGTTGCTTTGCGCTTGCATAGTGTTCAACGGTTCTGTCAATGCGTTTGACCTAAACGGCGCGTGGACCGCTGATGATAGAAACTGCGCAAAGGTGTTCATAAAGCGAAGCGACAAAATGATAATGACGAGAAATTCCGACGTGTTTGGCGGCGGATTCATAGTTGACGGAAATGAAATCAGAGGACTGGCGCGGACCTGCAAAATAATTGGTCGCAAGGAGGAAGGAAACACTCTGAACTTGATTGTCTCATGCACCACAGACATCGCGCTGCTTGATGCTCAGCCAATTGCGGCAAAGATAGACGGGGAGGATCGGTTGACGCGGATCTTTCCTTCATTCCCGGAAGCGGGGACGACCTATTACCGCTGCAAGTTTTGATGGTCCGGTACCCCAGAAGCCGCGGAGAGACCGCCGCGAGGGCAGTCTCTGCTTGTTCGTATGTGATTGGTCGAGTTGAACGTCGCGTCTGTCCAAACTTGGACTGCAACGCGTTCCATTCGCGAACTGGGCCGCGCTCGGTTGGACGCGGCCCTATTTTATGGATTTGCTTAGTCTGGCACTCGCTCAAGTTCGTAATAAACGAATCCGAAAACTGCCAGGTAGACCACCGCTACTAACACGTCCGCCATTTTGATCCCCATCGGCCCAGCCCTGATAAGAGAACACTACCGGCTGAAATCCGTTTCGGGCTCGGTGAAGGTTTTGGACATACAGTTAAGCTGCCGTGACCGCCGCTAGCGAAAAAAGGACATCGCTTTTGTCCTACGGCTCAATTGCCGACTATTCGCGCGGTGTGTTCATACCAAACGCAAATCTTGCGACGATCGCCGCAGGCGGATTCCGGCGCCGGAACAAGTTAGGTCACAGCTCCAAGGAATGGGGGGACCGATATTCGATTCGAAAACACGGAACCTGAGACGCACTAGGATTGGCAACACAGTGGCCGCGCCCTTGCCACAAGGACGCGGCCTGTGACCACCTCTCCAGGCTGCGCGGAGTGTTGTGGCGCTTCTCCCAGAGGTGAGTGGCTGATACGTATTTGGCTACGATGCGGGGGCAGACCAAGCCATATGAACGTTTTTTAATGAAGCGACAGCCGCCACAACGTTTGTGGCATTACGTGCAACGGCTGCCGCTAGTTCCCCTCGCGGGCGAACCAAAAAGCCAAACGGTTGAGTGACGTCGGATGTTCCGCAAAAGTCGGTGTTCGCGTAAATTGCAGGGGATTTTGTGGGCTGTCGGAGAAGTTGTTCTCGGATTTTAAGGGCGCGTGGTTGAGTTATCTCCATGTGTAGTGCGAGTCAGTGCGATTAAACTTTCGCCGCTCTGGTAGCGCTGACAGGGGCTTCTGCTTTGCAGTTAATTGGGCCCGCAAGGCTGCAAGTTGCGATTGGGTATCTGAGAGTTGCTGTTCTTGAGCTGTGCGAATTTGCGCTTGAGCCGATGCGAGTTCTTTTATGTTCTGCTGTATCAACAATACGTCGCGGGCAATCATGTTCAGCTGATGCGCAAGGTCAGTTGAATCAGGCGCCGGCGCAGCCTGTGGCGAGTGTTTTTCCGTCGATGAACCTGCGAAAATAGCCTCCAGTGCACTCGGCAAATTGTTTAATTTCCAATATTCAATCAGACCATTTGTACCTGCCCATTCCCCGCCGACGCTCATACCTGTCGCCAGAACCAGCATCGCGCAAATGACGATGCCCTTGCTCCCAAGCAGAAATCGTTTCTTTGGAGATTTCGAGGATGGAATGTCATGATCAGTTTCTGTGGACAGGTAATCAGGCACGGTAGATACGTGCGGATCCCTCAGTCGACGTTGAGGTGGGTCTAAACCTGAATCAGGTTCGATAAGTGAACCGCTTTCGTCGACGTCTTTTATCAGTTCTTTCTTGAGCTTACCGAACGTACGTTGCCTCAGAAACTCGCCTTCCGTCATCGGCGAGAGCATTGGGGCTTCATTCAAATTACGGCGTCTCTCGACGAATATATTTTCACCAGTAATTTTTGGAGACGACACGCGTTCCATGTTTGGCCTCCCTCTCTGGCACCCGGGAATTAAGCGTCCGAGCCGTGTCAAAACGAGGGCGATTATCCATGCAATTGATGATTTTTGGATGGCCGCTGCGGTCGAGTAACTGGTTGGGCGTTAGTGCAAACCTTGCCGTCAATGCACCCGGCCGAAACTTTGTTTCCAGAGGTCAATCACCCCGAGCGGAAATGCGCGACTTCCTACACCCGTGCGTCGGCAAGCTTCTGGCCACATTTCGAGTAAGGAAAGATCCTCGCTGAACGGCTCATCCTCCGAGATCTGATCGGTGCTACGCCGTCGACGCTCGGCTGCCATTTTCAAGAGCTCAATTAGCGTAATGACGTCTTTGTTCTCGTTGTTCATGACGACCCCTTCGGAATGGCGGAGAGGATATGAGTTTTTGCAAAACGCGCTGTGTCGGGCATCACGAAAATTCGTATTAAGACTGCGGTGGTAATCAATTACTTCAGCAGATTGCAGAATCGTCGGTAAGAGGATCGAGGGGTAGGGGCCAAACGGGGGCCTCAATGAAATCATCCGTCGCTAAACGGTCCATCGTAATAGATGGACACAAAACCAGCGTTAGCCTTGAAGATGCCTTTTGGGATGACCTCAAAAAAATCGCTCATTTCCAGCGCATGAAGCTGACGGAATTGGTCGCCGGAATTAATGCTTCGCGCACACAGAACAATTTGTCGTCGGCGATTCGTCTCTTTGTGCTCAAGCACTTTCAAAACGCAGGTGAGCCGCACTCTGGCCGCGCCGCAAGCAGCGATGAAGCCGTCGGCCCTAGATGACCGTTGGTTTGCAAGAACGCTGCTGCTTCACGTCGCAAAGTCGAAGACCGCTCATAATAAAAAGTTGCGGTAACGAGGTACGGCGATCCGCGGAAAGCGCAGTCGTGAAGGACGCAGCTAAACCAGAAGCGTTAAGAGCGCGGAAGTCGCCGTTGTGGCACTGCGACGACTCCCGCGAGTGCCGGGATGGAGAGTGCCCGACAGCTTTCTTGAAACTAGCTGCTAGCCAGGTGAAAGACTTGGAGAGAACGTTGAGTGTTTCTTCAGAACCAGACGCCATCCAAGTAGAGGACGCCACGTTGTCCGTGGCCTTTCCTGGTGCGGCGAGCGACTCAAATGCATTTGAGTTCACAATCTGCAAGCACTCGGTTGGCCTGCCTGCCGCGCTAGTGCAAATGCCCGGGGGTTTTTGCACGGAGGCCGCAACGCTGGG
>Ga0163163_10005324_pt1 | contig 11114 bp, 9 predicted proteins | sample S65metaG_FD_119766 | JGI IMG/M metagenome (GOLD analysis project Ga0163163, IMG submission 119766) | Switchgrass rhizosphere microbial communities from Kellogg Biological Station, Michigan, USA - S6-5 metaG | ecosystem: Host-associated > Plants > Roots > Rhizosphere > Soil | place: USA: Michigan... | reverse complement strand
GGCGAATCCACTGATGTGGTGAGCAAGGAGATGTACACCTTCGCCGACCGCGGTGACCGCTCGGTGACGCTGCGCCCGGAGGGCACCGCGGGTGTGATGCGTGCGGTGATCGAGCATGGTCTGGACCGCGGGCCGCTGCCCGTCAAGCTCTGCTACGCCGGACCGTTCTTCCGCTACGAGCGCCCGCAGGCCGGCCGCTACCGCCAGCTGCAGCAGGTCGGCGTCGAGGCGATCGGCGTCGACGATCCGGCGCTGGATGCCGAGGTGATTGCGGTCGCCGACGCGGGTTTCCGCTCGCTCGGGCTTGACGGGTTTCGCCTGGAGATAACGTCATTGGGCGACGACTCCTGTCGGCCGCAGTACCGGGAACTGTTGCAGGAGTTCCTGTTCAAGCTGGACTTGGACGAAGAGACCCGCCGCCGCGCCGAGATCAATCCGTTGCGGGTGCTCGACGACAAGCGCCCCAAGATGCGCGAGATGACCGCCGATGCACCTGTGATGCTGGATCATCTGTCCGATGTGGCCAAGCAGCACTTCGACACGGTGCTCGCGCATCTCGACGCGCTCGAGGTGCCGTACGTGATCAATCCGCGGATGGTGCGCGGGCTGGATTACTACACGAAGACGACGTTCGAGTTCGTCCACGACGGGCTAGGGGCTCAGTCGGGCATCGGTGGCGGCGGCCGCTATGACGGGCTGATGCGTCAGCTCGGCGGAAAAGACTTGTCCGGCATCGGCTTTGGTCTAGGCGTCGACCGCACGCTGTTGGCATTGAAAGCCGAGGGCAAAACCGTTGGCGGTACCACCCGCGTCGACGTGTTCGGGGTGCCACTGGGGGATCAGGCCAAACTGACGTTGGCCGTGCTCGGTGCGCGACTGCGTGCCGCGGGTGTGCGCGTCGACCTGTCCTACGGCGACCGCGGGATCAAGGGCGCGATGCGCGCCGCCGACCGGTCGGGCGCGTCGATCGCTTTGGTCGCCGGTGATCGCGATATCGAGGCGGGCACGATCGGGGTGAAGAACCTGGCGACAGGTGATCAGGTAGATGTTCGCGTCGATAATGTTCTCGCCGAGGTGCTTTCACGTCTCAGCCGCGGCTGATTGCCGTGTCCTGGCCTCACGTAGACGACCAGACCATGGCGGCGGGCTGATACACCAGGCGATGTTGCAGGATGATGCGGAAGAAAGCCGACAGGTCCCGACCTCCGCGCGTGAACGTTCCAGTCCCACTCGCGTGTTCGACACCTCCGAGCCGGCGCAGGAGCGCCGTGTCGAAGGCCAGGTTCGTTGCCGCGCCGTATCGCCCCGCGGCGAACGCGAACAACGGTTCACCGGGCCGATTCAGGTCGGTGTCAAAGGTCCGTTGCTCAAACCCCTCGTCGGGGCCGCCCCGGCGCTCGAGCATCCTCTGGGCATGGGTGTTCAATTCGGCGGGCAGGGTGGGGCCGGTGACGCAACCCACGTCAGCGGCGCTGGTGAATCCCTCAGCAATGCCGGTCAGCCAGGACGTGTCCACGACGACAGTGTCGTCGACGAATGCGGTGATCGTTCCCTGTGCCGCGTGCAAACCCCTGTTGTGCGCCGACGCCGTTCCCCGGCGTAGTTCCCTGACGTACTGCACCCGCGGATAGAACCGTGTTGCAATGAGTTTCGTGGTTTCGATGGTGTGCGGGTCGTTGTCGACGACCACGACCTTGAACCGTGGGTAGTCCTGTCGGAGCACGCTATCCAGGCAGTCGCGGAGGGCGTGAGGGCGTTCGTGTGTGGCTACGATGACGGTGATCTGCGGTGGGTCGGCCATCAACGCAGAGCGGTGACGGACGCACTGTGGCACCGAGTCGTGTTCGCCTGCAATCGATTCGATATCGTCGGTGCCGGGCAGTCCGTCAGCGGCGAGGTGGTCATTGATCCGCGATCGCAGTGCCGCCATGACCATCGCGGAATGGTCGTGCCACGTGCAGTCTTGGCTGACGTCGAGCACCACGACGCCCAGTGGTTGGTTGTGCAGACGAACGAGGGTCATGACTTTGTGGGCGCGGGGGACCGCGCTTGTCAGCTCCGGCTGTGGCCATGGTGCACTCAGTTCGATGTCGGCCCATGCCGCAGGAGGTGTTCCGGCGGCGGGGGACTGCGTCCATGCGGGACGGCAATTGGAGGCGTGTGGCGATGCGGAGGTATGGGTCTTCACGTCGCCTCGCGCCCCCAATCGGGTCCTGATTGGTCTGCCGTATGTAGTTCGCACCGAGCGCGCCGTTGGCACGTAGCCGAAGAATTTGCGCATCGGTACCGTCCGCGCCACATGCGCGGGGCGCCGAAGCCGGACGCGCTAGCGGAACTTGTCTGAGCGAAGTGACATCTTCCCCTCAAAGTGCCGGCCCAGACTCCGTGACGAGTCCTGCAAATCCTGACGATGGTGCCAGCTACCGGGGACTGGGGAAGCAGCGCAACCCGAGGATAGGTTATTTGCTCGTGATTGCGCAAGGAAACTGCCTCCTCGTACAGAGATGTGGCAGCGCGACGACATGTGCGACCGCGACGTAGCGCGTTACTGTGGCGGCGTGCCCCGGGAGCAGCAAAGACCTTGGGGCGCTCGCGGCGCCGAAATGCTGTGCGCCATAGACGTTGTCGCTGACGTGGTGCACTGCCGCTTGCACTTCTCTGCGGATGGCAATCCTGTTCAGGCGACAACCCGAGTTGACCGCGACGAGTTCGGTGGCAAGATTGCCCAGTAGAGGAATGTGATGGATCGCTATGAGAATCTGGCCAACGCGTTCGTCTCGCTGGCCGATACCTTGGTGGCCGACTACGACGTCGTTGAGTTGGCGCATCAACTCGTCGACAGTTCGATGGCTTTGCTGCCGGTCGACGCCGTCGGCATCGTGCCTGTCGATCCACTTGGCGACGTACATGTGCTCGCGTCGAGCAGCGAGCAGACGCGCTTGCTGGAAGTGTTTCAGATTCAAGCCGACGCGGGCCCTTGCCTGCAGGCCTACCGCACCGGGCAACCGGTCGTGGTCGACGATCTGACCGTTGATCCGAATCGGTGGCCGGCGTTCGCCGAACGTGCAGGACAGTACGGCTTCGAATCGGTCCACGCGTTGCCGCTGCGGTTGCGTGATGAGCGGCTGGGCGCCATGAATCTGCTTCGCATCAAGCCCGGCCGAATGTCGGTCGCCGACATTGCGGTGGGTCAGGCCTTGGCCGACGTGGCGACGATCGGGATACTGCATCAACGCATCGTGACGCGCTCGGAGGAAGTCAGCAGGCAGTTACAGGCTGCTTTGAACACGCGCGTGATCATTGAGCAAGCAAAAGGTGTGCTCGCCGAACGTGGTGCTATCGACATGGATACCTCGTTCAGACTCTTGCGAGCCCACGCTCGAAAGACCAACCAGCTCTTGGCAGAACTCGCCCGCGCGGTGGTCGAGGGCGCGGACACGACCGCCATCTTGGATGGTGCGCCGTAACCCCGCATGCTTGATGCCACGCAGTAGCCGCCAGCAGAGACCTACCTGACCGTTGAATGAGGTACTGTCCCTGACTCCACGTCGCTATGCACTGGAAGCGACGGCAGTAGCCACGCGGCGGCCGCGATGGCTGCCCCTAGCACTGCAATTGCGAAGTCTTCAAACATCATTCAGTCCCCCTCATAGTGCAGCAGCCTGGGCAGCACGCCGATGACCCAGCCGATCAGGAAACCCACCACGAACACCCAGATCATCGGTCGGCCTCCTCGAACTCCAGGCCGACATGCTCGACCCAAGCGCGCGGGCACATGAAATGCCTGGCGCAATTCGGTGAATCAGTGATGCTGTCGGGAAAGGCACGCAGGTTGGATTTGCTTGTCCGCCTAGGTAGCTCGGCGTTTGGCGCCCTCGAATTTCCCAGGCCTCCCGACCCTGCACTCACTTCCCGTTCACATGTCTGCGGTGGTCGTGGTTGGCATGGGTGCGCCTGTGGGAAGGCTTCTCGATGGTGGGATTGAGTAGCGCGAAATGGGGGCGACACGGCCGACTCCCTCGACTCATACAACACAGGTGTCATTTGCCGCGGGGTCTCGACGACAACGGTAGCTTCTCGCTCGCTGACGCTCAGTCCCAGTCGGGACGCGTCGGCAGAATCCAAAATTAACACACGCGAAAGCAATGGTTGAACTATTTCCCAAAATTGTCGGTGCGCGTCACAAAAGCCCGCTATATCGCCTGAAGAAGCAGGTAATAGCCGTACGTTCGAGCGACATTACCTAGGCGTCGCAGATAGCCATCGCTACGGTCAGCCAACGGAATACTTGTTTTCGTTTGAAACGAATTCAGCCAAAAACTCGGCGTAGCGCCGCGCCATCGGTCGCGCTCGCGGGTCGGGCTTAGCCGCCTGTCACAACCGCAGTCAACAGTTCGTCGACATTGCCGATGCCGCCGTCGAACGGGTTGCCGTGCTTGAGCACGTGGGTGCCGCCTGGCGTGACCGCGACGAGTTTCGGTGAGCTCGAGCCGACTTGCAGCTTGCGCGCAAAGCGCACCTGATCCAACTGGACGATTGCACCGCCGCCGTAGCTGAATATCCCGAGCTTGCGGTCGATGACCGCCACCGGGCGACAGGTGTGCAGCGGTTGACCGCGGCGGCGGCGAAACTTACGGAACGCCACAACTGCTCCGACCGCGATCACCAGGCCGACAACCGCGAATACCGCGCCCACTCCGCGAGACGGCGTGCCGGCGATGAGCGCGACGAGGCCGAAGCCGCCGACGACGAGTGCAAGCAGACCCAGCACAAATGTCAGCACCGTCAGCGCACCCGTCCGACGGTCGAAGACGAGCACCCGTCGGCCGTCATCGGTGACGACGAGTCCGCCCGTGTCGGCCAGTGTTCGAGGCGGCGTTGCTGTGTTCACCTATTGCAGAGTGCACGCTAGCCCGCTCGGACGTGGCCGAATTCGCAAACGCCATCCGGGACAGCATGCGGTCGCGCAGAGTCAGCGTGTGCAGCAGCACGGCGCTGACGTGTGCGGCAATGACAACCACCAACGTGTAGGCCAGCAGCGAATGCGTTTGGCGCAGCGTGAAATACAGGTCCGCGTCGAACGGCGCAATGCGAGGCAGCGACACCGACCCGAAGACGACGACCGGCTTACCCGTGGCCGACACCATTGCCCATCCGACGAGCGGCTGGGCCAGCAGAAGCGCGTACAACAGGAGTTCCGAACCGATGACGACTTTGTGTTCCAGCCAGCCGACCGTGCCGGGCAGCGTGGGCACGCGGTGCGTGAACCTGTTGGCGGCCCGCACCACGACGATGACGAGCACGATGATGCCGAGTGACATGTGGACAGCACGCAGCGAGGCATAGGAGCCGATCGAGTTCACCATCGCGAATCCGATGAGCAGCATGCTGAACACGAGCACCGCGGTCAGCCAGTGCAGGATGCGCGTGCGCAGTGGATAGCGCGCCGGGGCGGTCATGGTGCGACCTCGTCGACCTGCACCGCGGACGGCGACTTCGGCTCACCTGTCCGCGCTCGATAGGACGCCGCGTACACGGCGGACCGGGCGGAAAGCAATGGATCATCCGATGGCTCGATCCCATCCGGCAGCACGAGCGGATCGAAGTTGACGTCGCGAGCATTGCCGGGTGCTTCGGTCTCGATGGTGGTCAACGTGAGCACGCCCGCGTCGACGGTGCGACGATCGCCCGGCCACACCAGCGTCGCGTCGGCTATCGGATCTCCCGGTTGTCCGACGGTCAGCAGCAGTCGCCACCGCAGTGGGCCGCTGCGCATCTGACGCACAAGTGCGTCGAAAAGCGAGTTGGTGGTTCCCGGCAGCGGTGGTATCGCCGCTTGCATCGGGACGAACGCCCACCGCACCGGTGTGCGCACACCCTCGTCATTGACGAAGAAGAACGTGATGAGACTGCTGTACGTGCTGTCGGCGAACCCCGCGGTCGGCGGATGCTGCTTGATCAGCGCCATTGCTGCGACCGACTCGGGATGCGCTTTGTTGAATGCCGACATCGCCACCGGGTCGGGTTTCCCTGTTGCCGGATCCGTCTTCGATGCCAGCAGCCGGTCGTAGAAGCCTTGCGGCGAATGATCAACAAACACCGGCAAATTCAGCAACGCCATCCGCCACTGCGTGGCATCGGGAAAGGCGAATGCGAGTCCAAGGCCGCGCGCCGTCGCCGGTGCGTCGGCCATCATCGGGTTGCCACCGCTCAGCGAGAACCGTCCGATCACCGGAGTCCGACCGGGCGTGAACAGAGCGGCTTTCGACAGCTCGCGGCCGTTGCCGTTGCTGTCGAAGTAGCCGTTGACCACGACCCCTTTGGCGTGGTTGCGCCGGAAGCCGGGATGAAGACCGAATACCGTGCGGAAGCCGGCCATGAAGGTCTCGCGGGTCAGCGAGCCTGGTCCGATCCACTTGTTGGCGTAGGCGAGGGCGCCGAGATCGATCGCGAGAAATGCGCCGACCGCACCGATGCCGAGCAGGACCGAGCGTCGGCTGAGTTGGGTCACTAATGCCTAAACGCGTCTGCCCGCGGATCGGTTCAACGCTGTGCGCTACATCACACTACGTCTGCGCGGGCAGGACATGGTCGGCCACCTTGTCGGTGCTCAGACACAACGAGCAGACGTGCGCATCGTGTGTCTCGCAGCGCATCATGTCCGGGCGCTCGTAGTCGTGATGGCACACATGGCATTTCAGGTGCTCGCCCGACGGGTTGCCGTGTTCGTCGTACATCGGCAGGTCGATGCCGTCGTCCGTGCGGCGCAAGTAGTACTTGCCCTTGGTGGCGATGGCGAGGATCGGCGGCAACACCAGCGCCAGGCCGATCGCCACCAGCGGTGAGTACGGGCGGATCGCCTCGCCGAGGCCACCGAAGAACGCGATGACCGACAGGCCGGCGGCCAGCAGCATCGATCCGAAGCCGACGGGGTTGAACGCATACAGCATGCCGCGGCGGAACTCCGGCTTCATCGGGGACAGCTTCAACAAGTACTTGTTGAACACGATGTCTGACGCGACGACCACCACCCAGGCCATACCGCAGTTGGCGTAGAAGCCAAGGATGGTGTTCAGGAAGCTGAACATGTTGGCTTCCATCAGGATCAGCGCGATCAACAGGTTGACGCCGAGGAACACGATGCGTCCTGGGTAATGCTTCGTGACGCGCGTGAAGGAGTTGGTCCACGCCAGCGAGCCGGAGTAGGCGTTGGTGACGTTGATCTTGATCTGGCTGATGACGACGAGGACGACGGCCAACGTCATCGCGAGCCAACCGGGCAGGAAGTTGCGGTAGATCTCCAGGAACTGGTGCACCGGCTGGTTGGCGATGCCTGCGCTGTTGGCCACGTTGGCGATCAGGTACACCGCGAGAAACAGGCCGACGATCTGCTTGATGGCGCCGAAGAACACCCAGCCGGGTCCGGCCAGGATCAGCCAGGTCCACCAGCTGCGCTTGTTCTCCGGGGTTTGCGGCGGCATGAAGCGCAAATAGTCGTTCTGCTCGGCGATCTGGGCGATCAGCGACAAGCACACACCGGCGGCCAGCAGGGTCGAGCCCAGATCGAAGCCGCCCTTACCGTTCTCACCCTGGTAGGCGAAGAACTGGCTGACCGAATCGGGATGACTGATCACCAGATACACGAACGGCGCGACCATCAGCACCAGCCACAGGGGAGTGGTCCAGACCTGAAGGGTGGATAGCACTTTCATGCCGTAGATCACGAGCGGGAAGATGATGAGCGTCGAGGCGGCATAGCCGAGCCATAACGGGATGTGCAGCCCGAGGTTGAGTCCCTGCGCCATGATCGAGCCTTCGAGCGCAAAGAAGATGAAGGTGAACGTCGCGAAGATGACGTTGGTGACCACCGAGCCGTAGTAGCCGAATCCGCTACCGCGAGTGACGAGGTCGAGGTCGATGTTGTAGCGCGCGGAGTAGTAGGCGACTGGGAAGCCGGTCAAGAAGATGACGACGGCGAAGATCAGGATGCCCCACAGTGCGTTGGTGGTGCCGTACGAGATGCCGACGTTGGCGCCGATCGCGAAGTCGGCGAGATATGCGATGCCGCCCAGCGCGGATATGCCGACGACACGTGTTGACCATTTTCGGTAGCTGCGCGGTGCGAATCGCAGCGTGTAATCCTCCAAGGTTTCCTTGGTGGCGGTCATTGTGTCGAGGTCGGTCTCGACGATCTCGTTCGGCGGCTCTTTGCTGAGCTCTTGTGTCATGCCGCGAAATTAAGACCGACTTGTTTCGTATCGATTTCAAGCGCGTTCCCTGCGTGAACAGATTTGGCGACCTGTGTGGACATGTACCGGTTGTAACGATCCGGTACCGTGCCGCGATGTGACGGACATGCGAAAAGTGACAACGGTTGGGGCTGCGCTGGTGGTGGCGGCTGCCGGAATTGCAGTGAGTCATGGCGTGGCGAGCGCTGAGCCGGCTGGTCACCAGGTGCGGTACACGCTCACGACGGGCGGCCCCGCGGATTTCGACCTCTTCTATCTGGTCAACCAGCCGCCGAACAAGCAGGCCTACAACGCCGATGCGTACGCATTCGTGAAGCGAGAGACCATCAACGTCGGGCCGGACGCGCCGTGGGTGTTCGAGACCACGCTTGCCGATCCGCAGTGGGCGATCTTCACCGTCAGCAGCACCACGCACGGCGGGCAGGCCGCACCGAATCCGCATTGCGAAATCGCCGTGGACGGTCAGGTGGTCGTGCAGCAGGACGCTCCATACAACCTGCAGTGCCAGCTCTCGCAGTGGTGATTGCTCTTCGCGCAAGCGCTCATCGCCGGTGATCAGCGCTTAGCTGCTGGCGCGCACCGCGCGCACAAATGACGCGACGGCGGCCCCGATTTCATCGGGGCTGTCTTCCTGAAGGAAGTGCAAACCGGGCACCGTGACCTCGGTCTGGTTCGGCCAGGTGCGGACGAAGTCGCGGACACGTCCCTGGATGATCGATCCGGGGTCGCCGTTCACGAAGAGTTTGGGCACCTCGCTCTGCGACAGCCACTTGCCGTACTCCTCGACGGTGGCGACGACGTCGGCCGGCTCACCCTCGATCGGGATGTTGCGTGGCCACGACAATGTCGGCCGCCGATCTTCGCCCGGGTTGCGGAACGGTTCGCGGTAGTGGCCCATCTCTTCTTCGCTGAGTTGACGAAGGATGGAGCCGGGCAGTACCCGCTCGACGAAGACATTCTTGTCAAGCACCATCGCTTCGCCCTCTGGCGAGCGGAAGCCCTGAAAGACGCGACGGCCGGCGTCGGGCCAATCGTCCCAATTGACCGGCATTGCAATCGCTTCCATGTAGGCGATTCCGGCGACCCGGTCACGGTGCTGGTTGGCCCAGTCGAAGCCCAGCGCTGAACCCCAGTCGTGCAGAACGAGAATCACCCGGTCGCCCAGGTCCAGTTCATCCCAAAGCGCGAACAGGAAGTCGCGCTGCTCTGCGTAGTGGTAGCGGTCCGGGCCGGAGTCGTCGAGCTTGTCGGAGGCACCCATGCCGATCAGGTCGCAGGCGATCAGCCGACCCAGCCCCTCCAGATGCGGCATGACGTTGCGCCACAGATAGGACGACGTCGGATTGCCGTGCTGGAAGACGATCGCATCGCCTTGGCCCTCGTCGATGTACGCCATCCGTTTGTTGTTGATCTGCGTGTACTGCAACTGGCCGTAGGGCTTGGCTCCCGGCATTGCATCCTCCTCAATTCGGTTGGGTGTCAGCGAGCTTCGCGGCGGCCTCGCGGGCCACGCGCAAGATTCGGGTCGAGAACTTCGGGTCGGCGACGGCACGGGACAGCGCCATCCCACCGACGCAGACCGTCATCAGCGCGATCGCGTCGTCCAGGTGCTGATTGTCGCCGTCACAGATCGCGGCCAACGACCCCCGCAGTTCGTGTTCATAACTTGTCCGAAACTCGTCGGACGCACGGGCGGCATCGGAGCTCAGGGTTGCGAATCCGCAACTGGTGGAGAGATTGTCGCGATGAGCGGTGGTGAGGTAGCGCCTGGCCAGGCTGGTCAACCGGTCCCGCCACGACTCGCCGGATCTGGGCTTGATCCAGTGTGGCCGGCCCGTGGTGATCGCCCGCGCGAACGCGGCATTCGCCAGGTCCTCCTTGCTGGAGAAGTGTGAGTAGAACGCCCCGTGCGTCAGGCCGGCGTCCCGCATCACCGGAACGATCGCAGCGCCGTCGAGTCCCTCTTCGCGAATGCGGCGCGCTGTGGCGTCCAGGATCTTGTCCAGCGATTCCTGCTTGGCCTCTGCGCGTGCACCGGCGACTCTTCGCATGATGGACATCATGCTAGTCGCATGACACGCATCATGCGAGTGCTTTTGCGTCCTCCTGTAGCGGCGTGTCCCAGTCGATGGTGTAGCGCTGTTCGGCGGCCATGGTTTTCTCCACGTTCGTCGCCGAGAACATGACCGGCAGCAGCAGCCGCATCATCCGCTGCGCGATAGGGCCAGGCGCCTTCGCGTGGCTGATGCGGGCTCCGCGCGCGGCGATCTTCTCCACTCGTGGCCTGCGCAACCGCTCGTATGTCGCGAATGCCGACGCGACATCGGGTACATCACGCAGACAACGCGCCAGCTGAATGGCGCTCTCCATTGCAAGCGACGCGCCCTGGCCGGTGCTGTTGGACGGCGCGTGCACGGCGTCGCCTACGAGCACCATCCGGCTACGGTGCCAGTGCGGGACCGGCGGCATGATGTGCAGGCCGCCCACCGCTTGCAGTGTCTGGCTGGTGGTCTCGGCGGCCAGCCGGGCGCCCGGAACGTCGTTCGCGTAAGCGCTGCGCAGCGTGGTCAACCATTCTTCGGCGGCAACGGCGCGGGCTTCTTTCAGGGTCATGTGTTGCGGTGATGGCAGATTCGCGCCCCAGCCGATGCGGCCGTCGGGCCGCTTCCAGTACAGGTAGTACGCCCGCCGCCCGAACGCGAACGTCATGGTGCCGGGCTCCAAGTGCGCAGTGTCGGGTGCGTCTTCGGCAAGGCCCTCGAAGCCCAGCAGCCCGAGATAACGCGCGCCGGGCGCCTCGGGATCGATGAGCCTGCGCACTGTCGAGTGCACGCCGTCGGCGCCGATTAGCACGTCGGCGCTCGC
>Ga0163163_10005322_pt1 | contig 11115 bp, 8 predicted proteins | sample S65metaG_FD_119766 | JGI IMG/M metagenome (GOLD analysis project Ga0163163, IMG submission 119766) | Switchgrass rhizosphere microbial communities from Kellogg Biological Station, Michigan, USA - S6-5 metaG | ecosystem: Host-associated > Plants > Roots > Rhizosphere > Soil | place: USA: Michigan... | reverse complement strand
TGAGTTACTTCGCTTGTACGCCGAACGCAAGCTTGTCGGGGGCTTTTCCTTCGCCGGTGATACACCGTGGCAGCAAGAGTTCGAAGACGGTTTCCCCTACGTGCTAACGCCCGATCAGGAGACCGCAATCGAGGATGTAAAGAAGGATATGGAAGAGCCGGTGCCGATGGATCGCTTACTGTGCGGTGACGTCGGTTACGGTAAGACTGAAGTTGCGATGCGTGCGGCCTTCAAGTCAGTCATGGAAGGGAAGCAGGCGGCCGTACTCACGCCGACGACAGTTCTTGCATATCAACACTACGACACCTTTCGCACACGCTTCGCTCCGTTCCCGGTTAAAGTCGAGTTGTTATCTCGTTTTCGTTCATCGAAAGAACAGAAGGATGTAGTGAAGCGTGTTGAGTCAGGCGAAGTAGACGTGATCATTGGTACGCACCGGATGTTGTCAAAGGACGTTCGTTTCAAAGACCTTGGGCTCGTGGTTGTCGATGAAGAACAGCGCTTTGGAGTTGCGCATAAAGAACGATTGAAACAACTGAAAAAGCGAGTCGATGTGTTGACTCTTTCGGCAACACCGATACCTCGAACGCTCAACATGTCCCTAAGCGGTATGCGTGATATGTCGCTGATTGAAACTCCGCCACGTGATCGTCTCGCTATTCAAACCCAGGTCGTACAGTTTTCGGATACGGTAATCAAAGCGGCGATTGAGCTCGAGTTATCGCGCGGTGGTCAGGTGTTCTTCATTCACAATCGAGTCGAGACAATTGAAACGATAGCAGCGCTCGTGCAGCGTCTGGTTCCGCACGCGCGCCTCGCGATTGGCCACGGACAAATGAACGAGAAGGAGATGGAGCGAGTGATGCTCGACTTCATTGACTACAAATATGACGTTCTCGTTGCAACTACCATAATAGAGAACGGAATAGACATCCCCCGTGCCAACACCATCATCATAAACCGCGCTGATCATTATGGTCTTTCTCAGCTATATCAGTTGCGTGGACGCGTTGGTCGCTCGAACAGAAGGGCTTACGCTTATTTGTTGATCCCCGGCGAAACCGAACTTTCGCCGCTGGCCCGTCGAAGGCTTGCGGCAATTCGAGAGTTTTCTGATTTGGGCGCCGGCTTTCGAATCGCTGCGTTAGATCTAGAATTGCGCGGCGCGGGCAATATGCTGGGAGGTCAGCAATCGGGGCATATGGATGCGCTTGGCTTCGATCTCTACACTCAAATGCTTGAGCGTACGGTTGCTGAATTGCGTGGCGAGCAGGTTGAAGATGAGACAAGCGTAACGCTCAATTTAGGCGTCGATGTTGCGATCCCTGAAGAATACATTTCCGATATGGGGCAACGTTTACGGACTTATAAGCGCGTCTCATCCGCCCGTGATGATGCCACTTTGAATGGCATTCGCAACGAGACGGCGGACCGATATGGTCGAATTCCCGAGTCAGTCGAGCGGCTTTTTTATTATGCAAGATTGCGCCGGTCAGCCGAAGAAATCGGTGTCCTTTCGATCGATAAAACGCCTGACGGCGCAGCGTTGAAGTTTAGCGAAAAGGCCCGAATTTCCGCGGAAAAACTGGGAAACTACGTCGCTGATCATCCGGGTACGGTCTTCACTCCGGCGGGTGTTTTGAAGTTGATTCTTAGCGAAGATCAGCAGGACGAAGTATTGAGGGTAGTACGCGACGTGTTGCTCGAAATTCGGGCCTCCGATTAGAATCAGCCTTCGAAAAAATAGGCACTGACCAGGTTTGACGTTATTCCCCAAAAACACAACACTAATCAAGTTCAAATTAACCAGGCTACAGATCGGATTTCTTTAGGAGCATTTTTGTGAGATTCAAATTATTTTCATTCGCCGGCATTCTCTTGTGCCTGTTCGCAATCGTTGTTTCCCATGCCTCAAATGCGAGGGCGCAGGAAGGTGAAGCTACAGTTATCGATGAGGTCATCGCCCAGGTGAATGACGACGTCATTACCCTTTCAATGTTGAAACGCGAGAACAGGGAGCGAATCGAAGCGTTGATGCAGGAGCGGAAAATGACGGAGAAACAGGCGACGGACGAAGTTATCAAGCACCAGGCAGAACTGATCGCCACTTTAATTAATGAGCGCTTGTTGTTACAGAAGGGAAAAGAGTTGGACCTCGCAAGCGAGATTGAGGCGGAAGTTAACCGTCGCATGTTGGACATCGCGAAAGAGCAGGGCATCAATTCAATTCAGAAACTGGAAGAGGCGATGCGCCAAAGTAAAATAGATCCTGTTTCAGTTAAGGAAACAATGCGGGCGGAGATGATGAAACAGGCTGTCTTACAACAGGAGGTGGACCGCCGCACCTATCTCAGTTTTTCGTCAGAAGAAGTTAAGAAATATTTTGAAGCTCATAAGGATCAATTTCGCGCGCCGGTCAGTGTCACGATCTCAGAAATCTATTTGTCGACAACCGACAAAGATGATGCTGCGGTGAAAGCGCGCGCCAGCGAACTCGTTGCTCAACTCCGGGCAGGAGCAGAATTCAAAGCAGTAGCAGGGGCAAACTCTGAACGTGAAAAGAATGGGCAAAGAACCGCGCCACAGGACGGAGGTAAGGTTGGTTCATTCGAGCTTCCAAACATGCGCGAGGATTTGCAGGCCATACTCAAGGACTTGAAGGTTGGGGCGGTCACTGATCCAATTAAGATAGCTGACGGTTATCAGATCCTTCGGCTCGATGAGCGGACGGAGGAGGGGAAGGCAGCGAGCTTTAATGACAATCAAGTTCGCCAGGCAATGCTTGGCGAACGGTCGGGCAAGGATCGAGAGCAATACCTCCAGAATTTGCGGAACGAAGCGTTCATAAAAGTCTCGGAGGGTTATCGTGCAGGCGTGGACCCCTTGCTGAAGCTGAATGTTCCTGTCGCCGCGAAGAGCTCCGACAAAGACAATAAGAAGAAAGACAAGAAGCCGTAAGATCTCCGGTCCTGGGTTTGGTCTTCGGGAGGAAGATCTCGCGACAAGGACTGGAGACGAAGACCCAGGACCAAAAAACTCTGCCATGCGTCTGGATTTATTCCTCAAAGCCAGCCGCATCTCGCCGCGGCGGACAATCGCACAGAAACTTTGTGATGCTGGTCTCGTTTACTTGAATGGGACTCCCGCAAAGTCTGCTCACACGGTTAGAGTCGGAGACGAAATTTCGATCAAACGTGGCAACAAGATCTCGAAGTTGAAAGTGCTCGCCGTTCCTTCCGAACGTCAAATGTCAAAAAAGAATGCAGGCATGTTGTATGAGGTTCTTTCAGAGGAACAAATGGACAACGATTTCGATCGATGACCTTCCCAATTGTTCAGTTTGACTCCTCACAGTCTAGATAAGCTAATCTCGTAGTCGTAATGGAATCACAGTCACCCGATAGAGAACCGCTTGCCCAACCAGTTCAGAATCCGCGCATCATTGTCTACAAGCACGAGAGGAAACTGGAGTTCTATTCTGATCAGATGTTGCTCAGAACGTACCGCGTGGGACTTGGATTCAATCCAGTCTCTGATAAGAAACAAGAAGGTGACGGGGCTACGCCTGAAGGAGACTTCTACGTCTTCGTCAAAAATAACAAGAGTGCGTATTACCTCTCGCTGGGTGTCAGTTATCCAAACGCTGAAGATGCTGAACGAGGTCTGGGCGGAGGCCTTATTGGCAAATCGGAGCACGACATCATAGTTGAGGCGATTCGAGAAAAAGCCGCGCCTCCTCAGTACACTAAATTGGGTGGACTGATCTATATTCACGGGCATGGAGCAACAAACGATTGGACTCGGGGCTGTGTGGCATTGGAGAATCCCGATATAAAAGAGCTCTATGATGCAGTCGTGGTTGGAACTCCTGTAACGATAAAACCCTAGATGCCGGAAATTAAGCCTTTCAAAATTCGCGACATCGAAATCAACCCGCCGTTGATACTGTCACCAATGGCCGGTGTTACGGACGTGTCGTTCCGTCGCTTGTTGAAGCGGCGCGGTGGAGTCGGCCTCTCGGTATCTGAATTCATATCAGTTGAGGGACTCACACGAAGTAATCCAAAGTCGAAGAGACAAATGCGTTTTTATGCAGATGAACGTCCCTTCGCCGTGCAGATCTTTGGTGGCCAACCAGAGCGAATGCGAATGGCGGCAGAGATGGCCGAAGAAGTAGGCGCCGACATTCTCGACGTTAATTGCGGCTGCCCCGCGCCGAAGGTTGTAAAGCATGGAGGCGGTTCCGGACTTCTTAAGGATCATTCCCGACTAGAAACAATCCTTAAGGAGATAAAGAAGGCGATTAAGATTCCGCTCACAGTCAAAATTCGTGCGGGTTTTTACGACCACACGATTAATGCGGTCGAGACTGCAAAACTTGCGGAAGATTGCGGCGTCGAACACATAGCTCTGCACGGACGAACTAAAGAGCAAGGTTATCGAGGTTTGGCCAACTGGGATCTGGTTCGTGAAATTAAGGAGGCGGTGAGTGTTCCTGTTTCCGGCAGTGGGGATGTGACCACGATCGAAGGAGCATTCGCAAAATTTCAAGAGACAGGTTGCGACGGCGTATTGATCGGTCGTGGTGCAATGGCGAATCCCTGGATCTTTCGTCAGATTGAAGACGCGATGCACGACCGTGCAATCTTCGAACCAACACTTGCTGACAAACGTGCCATTCTTCACGAGTACTTCGATATGCTGCGCGAAGACATGCCCGAGACGCCGGCCATCAACCGAATGAAACAGTTGGCGGGCCAGTTTACTCGCGGACTACAAGGCGGCGCGCTTTTCCGTACTTCAATTTATCACTCTCACTCGGTAGAAGAAGTGCTCAATCGAATTGAAGAGTACTTTGAATCGATCGAATCCGGTCGACCTTACTACAGTGAAGCTGGTGCTCCCATAGAAGAAGCACCCGAGTTAGATTCGTGTGAAGCGGCAACGCTTGCCTGATTAATATCCTACTCACTTACCTGGTCTTTTTGGCGACTGCCGCAGTAATCGTCGATTTGCCCGTACCCGTGTCGTAGTTTACCGGTGCCGGGTAGCCACGACCGGCAAGAGCTTTCAACTCGACGACAACCTCCTTCTGGTTTTTTCCGCTCTTCTTCTCGCTGACTTTTCGCTTCTGAGTCTGCGCGTCCTTCGTATCCGTGACGGTCGGTGATGGCATTGCTTTCGGATGAGCCGACATTGCATTCAACGCGCCCAGAATCTGACTACGATCTTCGTCAGATAGGTCCTCAAGTCGCGAACCATTTGCTTCCAACACAGCTCGCAAGTTGTCCTCTGTGTTGGTACCTTGATCATAGACATCTTTGAAAATGTGCAGTTTGCCATCTTCAAGAACAATTGTTTCGTAACGAAGCTCGACAGGGACTGTCTGCTTTAGCTTCACTGTTTGAGTCTTTGTTGGATCTTTAAGATGGGCCGCTATTGATTTTTCCGAAACCTCAGAGTCCGAAATCTCGCCAAGCATCAGCGCAAAGTCTTTGACTTGTGGAGTGGTAAGTCCCACGCAACCATGCGATGCGAAAGTACCAAGCTTGGCTGGTGATTTGCCGCCGTGAATCAGCGAGGGCATGCCAATGGGTATTTTGATTGGTCCAAGGGGATTCAATTTGCTGCCAGCCTCAACCTTTTCACCGGGGGACACGTTCTTCATTTTTGCCACCCAGGGAGAATCCGGCGGAGTCCATGTGGGATTGAAGATTATCGTTTGCGCTTTTCTTAGTCCCTGTGGAAGTGGAAACTCAGGATAACCAATACCGATCTTGTACGTCTTGACTAGTGAACCATTTTTGAAGAGGTCCATTCGGTATGACGGAATGTTCACGACAATTCGAGTGTCGGTCGGGATTGAATTAGGGGTCTTGGGTAGTGAATTCTCCGCTTGTTTCTCTGACGCCTCTCCCTCGCCGCCCCTGGCCCAAAACTCGGATAGGAACCCATTGAACTGCGTCGCCTTCTCCTCTCCCAGTGTGCGATTGATTTGTTCGGTTGCGCGGCCACGCGCATCAGCAGAATCGACTGTCGTGTCCTCTGCATTACTGCTTCTCAGCCGGTTAACTTCATCTGTAGAAGCTCTCCGTAACTCCCCAATCTGTTCGTCTGTGATCTGAAGCTTACTCTTCACTTCTGAGACGAAGTTATCGTTGGCAAGTAGCGCGTCGAGGACAGCCAGCGTTACTTCTGAACGTGGCTTCGCCTTCTCAGTCGCGTTCAATACGGGAGTGTTTACAGGTGATGGACTAGGCCCAACTGTGGTGACGGGCGAGTTGGAGTTGTTTGTCACACAGGCGCCAACTACAAGCGCCTGTAAAATCAATATAGCGACTTTAATCTTTACTTTGATTGTCATTGTTCGTCCTCAAATCCACTTGTAAGAATCGTCTTTTGAGAGATGTTCTGCAACAGGTGTTCCCTCAGCTTTGCCTTGTGTTTGCCGGATATAGTGAGTGGAATCCACGGTAGGCACGCTGAGGTTTGAACGATAAACGAACAACTGGCCGGGTTAACTGCTCAGATAGTTCTCATTTGCCGCGAAGGATTGGGTAGGGATTGATGTTGCTGCCGTCCCAGTAGCGTTTTGGATCTGCGAGCACGGCAATTGAGAAGTGAAGGTGAAAATTGTCCACGCCTGCGTTTCCTGTGTCGCCAACATAAGCGATAACATCACCTTGTCGCTTGAATTGCCCTTCCTGAAGGCCAGGTGCGTACGACTGAAGGTGCGCGTAATAGAACACCAGTTTCTTGTCAGCGCTTAGCTGATAGATTGTCGTCCCTCCGCGTTCACTCTGAAAGAGTTTAACTATTTCACCGTCCGCCGCTGCGAGAACGGGTGTACCTCCGGGCGCAGGTATGTCGATCGCATCATGAACGCGTCCTTCCGAACGTGCGTCGGAGAATGTGTCAATCAGTTGAGTGGGTTGAACACCGGCGACCGGAATTATCAGCTTCACGATTCCGACGAAACTTGGTGATGATGTTGGTTCCGCCAGCGGAGTGTCGGAAGGAGGAGGAGCTGGAGTGGGTGTCGAAGTTGATATCGGGGACGGAGTTGGTGTCAGTGTTGGTGTTTGATTTGAGTTCTGATTCTGACTCTGAGTGGATGAGTTTGAATTTGCCAGCTGAGCAACAGAGTTAACTGGTCCAGGCTGATCGTTTTGTATTACGCAGCCAGCCGCGACTGCGCAGACGCTTAGCATTAAAAAAAGCCGCGTGACCCTCAACACTGCTTCTAGCCTTTGCGCTAAAAACTACCTTTCGAATCCAAGGGGCAAAAGGGGACGCGGGGTTGTGCCTTCGAAGAACCAACTTGCACCGACTTTAAGACGATGATGCCAGGTAGGCAAACGAGATGTATACAACGCAAATCGAGCTTGTCTCGCCATGGCACCGCCGAATGCTTTTCCGCCGGTCAACACGGCAGCTCGTTCAGTACCCAGACTGAGGGCTTCACCCAGCTCTTCAAAGTGTTTTGTCTGGAGTTTTTCACCTGACAGAAAAGCTTTGACGTTCCGTGCCGCAAGTGAGGCTTCCTGGAAAGCGAGTTGTGCTGTTCCGGCAAGAGTAGGCGTTGCATCCGGATATATCGCGATATCTCCGAGCGCGAAAACGTTATTGTGCTTAGTGAGCTGAAGCGTTGGTTTGATTATAAGTAGTCCACGCTTGTTCTTCTCTGCTTCGAGGTGCTCAATTAAGGGACTCATCTTCACGCCACCTGTCCAAACGATACCTGCTGCCTTCAACACCTCCTGTTTGCCCTGATGCTCAAAAGTGAGTCCATCGCTTGAAACATTTACGACTCGTGTCAGAGTGTGCACCTCTACGCGGGACTTCCGAAGTGCATCTTCGACGAACTCTCTGATTTGTTCGCCCATACCCGGCACAACTCTGTCACCCATTTCGATTACCAGAACGCGAGGCTCCCCGTGAAGTGCACGTCTCTTACACGCGTCAAGTAACAAATCAGCCATCTTGGTCGAAAGTTCGCAACCACTGGCGCCGGCACCTACTACCGCAAAGGTCAAAGCCTGGCGAACATCCTGTGGCGGTGTTTCTGGGGGTACGCGATCCAGCGCAGAAACCATGACCTGTCGAAGATGATCGGCATGTGCAATTTTTCGAAAGGGAAGTGAGTGCTCTTCCGCTCCGGGTACTCCGACGTAATTTGTGATGCCACCTAAGGCTAGTACGAGAACGTCGTAGGAAATGGGATTGGAAGAATTGGTAAGCGAAACTGTCTGTGCTGCAAGGTCAACATTGGCGACCCTGTCTTGGATGAAGCGCACATTGTCGTCCAAAAGTTCATGGTATGGCGGGGCGATGTGCCATTCTTCTACTTCACCACTCAGATACTCATAAAGCATCGGCGTGAAGAGAAAATGGTCATCGTCGCTTACCAGAGTAACTTCACCGGAGCCACCAAGCTCGAGGGCAGTAAACAACCCACCAAAGCCGCCACCCAGAATTACGATTCGCGATTGAGGCATGATGTGTTCTCGTCGTCACTAAGCTCGATTACGACTGATAGTACCAAACTGCACTTACCGTCAGAAACTCGGAATGTCTGACTATTGCACGTTGAGCGGATTTCCTTGACCGTTCACAAGTTCTCCGCTGGGGGACAAGGATTGTCGGGTGGTAAGTAAGAGAAATATGTCTCAGCAGGCCAACTGGACAGTGCCTTACCTGCATGTTAAATTGACGAAGCTTTTTAAGTTTAGCGGTTGCCGTCTTTAACGGTTTTACTGCGGTCTAGGAGGACCATTTAAGCAAGTGTCATTAGCAAAGGAAACCAAAGAGCAGATTGTGTCTGACTTTCGTACTCATGAATCAGATACAGGCTCACCACAAGTCCAAGTAGCGTTGTTGAGCAAGAGAATTAACGAACTGACCGAGCATTTTAAGACCCACAAGAAAGACAATCATTCGCGACGTGGCCTGCTAAAAATGGTCTCAACGCGAAGAAGTTTGCTTGATTACTTGAAGCGCACGGATATTGAACGCTACCACGAGGTAGTGAATCGTCTGGGTCTGCGTCGGTAGTGAATTCATAGCAATATTTTCACAGAAGCGAGAGATTCTTCGATTCTCAGATTAGTACAGCCCGCGTCTTATCGAAGAGCTTGTGGCAGTGCCGAACGTGACGGCGATTGACTGGAAACAAGCAGACGCGAATGGCCCTAGCTCCGAGCAAAAAGGCGGCATGAGTCACGGTCTTAGGCTCATGCCGCCTTTTCTTTTGCCCCAGCTTTAGTTACCGCCCTCACGTTGGTGCGGCCCCAAGACTATCCAAAAAATGCGAGGCGGATGAGACGCCCGCAGCCTGAGCTTAATGCCAGGTGACGTCCCAAGGAGACAAACCATGTCAGAAAAGAAATACCTTAAAGAATCAATCAAGCTGGGTGATAAAGAATTGACCGTTGAAACCGGCCGCGTCGCCAAGCAGGCCGATGGCTCGGTGGTTATTCGCTATGGAGACACAATGCTCCTGGTGGCCGCTGTTGGCGCCCCGACGCCACGAGAAGGAGTAGATTTTTTTCCGCTCACAGTGGAATACCGCGAATCGAACTATGCAGCCGGTCGCATACCCGGCAACTATTTTCGGCGGGAAGGTCGCCCGAATGAGAAAGAAATTCTCACCAGCCGCTTGATCGACCGTCCCTGCCGTCCGTTATTTGCAGAAGGTTATCGGAATGAAACTCAGGTAATTGCCAGTGTAATTTCGGCGGATCCGGACAACAATCCAGACGTTATCGCGATTACGGGCGCGTCATGTGCTCTTTATCTCTCGGACATTCCGTTCATGAATCCCATTGCTGGCGTTCGAATTGGATTGATCGAAGGACGCTACATTATTAATCCAACCTATGACGAAGTGCGTGAGTCGCGTCTGAACCTCATCGTTGCCGGAACGGAAGAGGCAATTGTGATGGTCGAAGCTGGAGCACAAGAAGTCTCGGAAGAGATAATGGTTGAAGCGTTGATGCTAGCTCACAAAGAGATTAATCGGCTTTGCCGCTGGCAAAAGGAACTGTACAAGGCGCTGGATGTTCAGAAACGCGAAGTGGTAGCTCCAGTGCTCGATGAGGAAATGTTGCGCGAGATTGGTGAGAACTACTCTGAGCGCTTACGCGCGGCGCTCGATACGAGCGCGCTTGAAAAACGTGCCAGTTATGCCGCGGTCGATGCGCTCAAGAAAGAAGTTGTTGAGTCGTATCCCGAAGACGATTCTGCAAAGCGGTTAATGGCCAAACAGATTTTTGATCACCTTAAAGAGACTGTCTTCCGTGACGATATTCTCAACAAGCGTCGGCGCCCTGATGGCCGTCGATTCTCTGAGATTCGTCCAATTACGGGAGAAGTTGGCTGGTTGCCACGCGTACACGGGTCGGCTCTATTCACTCGTGGAGAGACTCAAGCACTGGTTTCTACTACGCTGGGTACCAAGGAAGATGAACAGTTCATAGACGATCTCGAAAAGGGTGAAGTGAAGAGACGATTCCTGTTGCATTACAACTTCCCGCAGTACTCGGTTGGTGAAGTAGGTCGCTTTGGTTCATCCAGTCGCCGGGAAATTGGCCATGGAGCTCTCGCACGTCGCGCTCTCGAAACAGTGTTACCGGAAGATGCCGGCTTTCCCTATACCCTTAGAATAGTTGCGGACATCACTGAGTCAAATGGATCATCATCGATGGCCACCGTCTGTGGCGGGACGTTATCAATGATGGATGCGGGTGTTCCTTTGAAAGCACCGGTAGCCGGTGTTGCGATGGGCCTAGTGATGGAGGGAAACAAATACGCCATCCTGACTGATATCGCAGGTGCAGAGGATCACTACGGTGACATGGATTTTAAAGTTGCCGGTACTCGAAATGGAATTACAGCCCTGCAGATGGACATCAAGATCGCGGGTATCAATGCTCAGATCATGGCTGAAGCTCTCGAACAAGCAAAGAAAGGCCGGTTCTACATTCTCGGTGTAATGGAGACGATACTCGGCGAACCGCGAGATGCCATCTCTCCTTACGCCCCCCGAATCATCCAGATCAAGATCAATCCTGACAAGATCCGCGACGTCATTGGACCAGGCGGCAAAGTCATTCG
>Ga0163163_10005321_pt1 | contig 11116 bp, 8 predicted proteins | sample S65metaG_FD_119766 | JGI IMG/M metagenome (GOLD analysis project Ga0163163, IMG submission 119766) | Switchgrass rhizosphere microbial communities from Kellogg Biological Station, Michigan, USA - S6-5 metaG | ecosystem: Host-associated > Plants > Roots > Rhizosphere > Soil | place: USA: Michigan... | reverse complement strand
TCATCACTGCGCAACAAGGCCGTTTGCAAAGACGCAGCCTGTTCCTTGACTTGGGTCGTATACAGCAGCGACATCAGGAGAATGGTTTGAAACCACCTCTTTGGCCCCCGTGAGCTCAAATGGAGCTGGCTCTGGTGAAGAGCGCAGTCTTGACACGCTGGAGAAGTCCTTGCAAACAGAATAGGCCGACTCCGGTCATCCAATCCCGGCTGTCGAGCGACAGCAACTAGTCTGAAGCGGACATCGTCAAGGGGGATGACCGCCGCTCCTGGCCGCAGCGCATGCGCACCGCTCCAGAAACCTGCCGCGCTCAGTGCTCCGTTAGTGCTCCCACCAACTCGGCTGCGGGCGCCGCTTCGGGCCAGGCCGGCACGCCGTCCTCCAACGTCAGCCAGGGCTGCTTGCGCTTCACCCAAATGTGAGCGACGACACCGAGCTCGTTGCTGCGGTCCATCGTGCCGGCCCGCACGACGGCCACGTTCGGCCGGGCACTGTTCGTGTTGTAGATGCGCGCATGGCAGACGCCGCACATCCGTTGCGTTGAGGTATTGCCGCTCGGGGTCGTGAACTCGTAGACGACGACCGCTCCGGTCACGGCCAGTGCCGCCTCTGGCACGAACGTCTGTTGGCTGAACGCGCTTCCGCTCCAGGTCTGGCAGTCCAGGCAATGGCAGGCGTAGGTGGGCGGCAGCGCATCCAGCGCCAACTTGTAGCGCACGGCGCCGCATCGGCACCCGCCCTCGATTTCCTGCATGCCAACCTCCGTCGAGTGAAGTCGCCCACTATGCCAAAGTCGAGCATGGTCCACCCAGCGACTCCAATGGCCCTCCGCTCCTGGGCATCGCTGCTGGCCATGCGCCGGATTCCGACACCGGCTTATGAATTACGTCGACCGTGCGATGGCTTCGATCCATCTCGGCGGCGAACACCGCCGAAGGACACGGGCAGAGTACGAGGTCGGGAACCGGTTCGTCGAAGGAAACCTGAAGTGACGGTGACGCGCGCGTCGCCGATGCCGCGTTACTTCTTCGTCAGCAGCAGCATCCCCGCCGTCTGCAGCTGACTCTTCAGGCCGCCAGCCAAGAGGCCCAGCACCCCAGGCAAGTCGATCTCCATCTTCACCACCGTGTCGAGCACGTCGATGACGCCGGACACCGTCTGGCCCATGGCGGTGGCGCTGAAGACGAGTCGGTCGCCTTCCCAGCGCTCGCTGTAGCCGCCTGCGCCGCCAGGCAAGGAATGGACGACCTTCGCGAAGCCCGCCTCGATGCGGCGGCGCGCCTCGACACGACCGTGCTGATGCGGCAGGCTGATCGTGATCGGCGTCGACATGCGTCTATCGCGGCTTGCGCACAGCTCGCTTCTTTGGCGCAGGCGCGCTCGCTGCGGACGGCGCCGCCGCAGGTGGTGCGGGGGCTGCGGGCGCCGGTGCGGATGGGGGTGCGAGTCTGGACGCCGGTTTGACCGCCGCCGGCGACGAGGCTAGCGACGCATTCAGCGCCAGCGCCAGCGCGGCTTCGCCGCTCAAGAGCTCGCGCCAGCGCAGCTCGACCTCGGGTCGCCGCTTGCCCTTCTGGGTCAGCCGAATCCCTTCGGGGTCGAGTGTCACCATGTAGTCCACGCCGTCGAGGCTGACCTGCCGCTTGAGTGCCTTGTCGAGGACGGTGGCCACGGTGACGCTTCCTGCATAAAGAGATAGGACCCGGATTCTGCGCGACGGGCCGGCACGCACCCCGTCGTGCCGGCAGCCCGCAGGCCATTGGAGCTGTCTGTCGCGAAGAGCCCCGTGTGCACTGCTGTGGGCTACTGCCGGTCGATCGTGGACGCTTGGCGCTGAGGCCTTGCCTCCATTTCCGTAACCGTCAGCGTCAACCAGGCGGAAAGCAAACCTGGTGCGCGTATGCTTCTTCGGTGCAGGGAATGAGCATGGTGTTAGGCCTCGTGAGGAGCGAATGCATGTCGCATTTCGTTAGGACACCACTGCGGTCGCCACTCCCGGCCGTCTGGGCGAGCGGGGCTGTACTTTGCCTCCTGGCTTCGACCCTATGTGGAAGTGCCTACGGTGCATCACTTCTCTGGTACGGCGGCGATGTCGGCCGACCTGGCATCTACAACAGCACCATGCTGAACGCCACTCTTGGCGACACCGTCCTGGACGACTTCATTGTCTCCGATGCAGCGGGCTGGCAAGTCACAAGCCTCTTCTCCAACAACGTGGCCGGCTATCCAATTGACAGGGCGCCTTTCACGCAAGCCGCCGGTCCATCCGGACCGGGGTCAGTTCCGGCGTTCCAGGAGACATCCTCTTCTCTGGGATCAGTCCAGTCACGGTGATGCCTACCGGGCGCATCTTTGCAGGAGGCATCGAGTACACAGTCACGGTCTCCGGACTTGCCCTGGACCTTATCCCTGGGGTCTACTTCATGAACGTCAGCCCCGTGGCAGAGCCCCAGATCTACTACATGGGCGACTCGGACGGCACGAATGCGATCCCCGGGGCGGGGCCGAGCGGCTTTCTACAAGAGGAGGGCTTCATCGTGAACGGTGTCCTCCAGCACACCATCAGGGAGTTTTCAACCGCCCGTGCCTCGATGGGCGTCATCGGGAACGGGGTGGTCGCCGTGCCGGAGCCGAGTACATCCGTACTGATGGGGATAGGCGTTCTGGCAGGCTTGGTGGGTTTCGCTCGGAGGCACTGGAAGAAGAGCGGGGGGCGCTGGCCCGCATCCCAGGGGGCGCTCGGGACGTCCGCTTCGACCAGCGTGCTAGAGGACGCAACGATCTAGCGAAGAGCATCCGAGCCCCGTCGCCCTGCGCGACATCGCCATGAGTGGGTCGAACCGGATCGGGCGGCGGACTCGCGGCCGGCAATCCGTACTGGAATCCGCGTCCGATCGGCAGGGAGCGGCGCGGCGAGATCCGACTGGACCGACGGCGTGCGTGGGGGTAGTAGGGACTGCGCGCAAGTGCGCAGATGGTTTGGGACCGCTGTTTGACAAGTTGCTGGCTCCTGAACGCTCTAAGTCGCACCTAGAGGGCCTTGGCGGCTGGGTTCGCGCCCGCAATCGTGGTTCAGGCCGCAAAGCGCCCGACACGCTCCCTCAGCCCAAATGTCGCGGTCGCGTGCCGAAGGCGAGAAAGTTCGCCCACATCGAGAAGTCGTCGCGCGCCTTCGCCAGGGTTCGGGCCTCCGGCCCATAGACGTATAGGGCCAATCTCCCGGTTTGCATCGCCTTTGCACGAGCCCGCTGGTCGACTTTCGTCGCCTTGCTGAGCGCGATCTCGGCGGCTTTCAGGCGCTCCCGGACCTCGTCGATCTCCATTCCGCCACTCTAGCCGCCGAGCCCTTCTGTCGAGTGCCCCGGCCGACAAGCGGAGGCCACAGTCGGACCCTGTCAGGTCTGACAGGTGGTTCGCGCACATCCCCGCGCGTATGGTCGGTGGTCGCGCAACGACTGAAGTGCATCCCATGGCCCTCCCTCCCGGCTTCGACCCCACCGCGCATCGTGTGCATGACCGCGCGTCACGTCCGCCTGAGCCCTCCAACTGGCGGCGCCACGGGCCGTATTTGCGCACTCTCGCAGTAGCCCTCGTGCTCACGGCCGCAGCCGCCTCTGCGGGCCTGCTGATGGCGTTGATGGGGGACTAGCAGTCAGGCGGCGTCGCGGTGCGCAGGCTGCACCGTGATGGTCACGTTCCCAAGGTCCGCATTGCGGCTAGCCGGCTTACCTTGCAGCGGCCAGCCTTCATCGAAAGCGCAGACCCCTTAAACGAGGGTTCACGCGCGACGCCGCGCGCCTCTAGCATCACTTCAGACGGTGGCGAGGCGAACTTACCCATCCTTGCCGAACAGCCTGGCGATGACGCTCGTGCCGGCACCGTCTCCAATCAGGCACAGATAGCGCTTGCCTATCTACGAGCCTCCAGATCGTTCCGCTCCGGACCCTGGTTCAAGCCTAGGTTTGTAGACAGAGGTTGGTGAGGGTCAGCCGGTTAGCGCCTGCTGATCCTTGTCGTTGGAACGCCCATGGCTGTCTAGGCGTCTGCCCACCCGCTTTGCGCGCGGCGCGCGACACCCCCGTATAACGCACGGGCGCGATAGCGGATATCTACTTGCCGTGCTTGGGACCGTCGGCCACATTGGCGATGCGCCTTGGGGAGGGAGCAAATGGACGTCGCCCGCATTGAGGACGCCAGCAGGCTAACGACCGAGCGGGGCGCCATTCGCCATCGCGCGCGGGCGAACATTGATCAGCGCTTCGCTGCCAATGTTGGCGGGACACCTGGACTCTGCGGGTCCGCGCGGTGTCGTCCCCACTCTTCTCCCAATCGAAGCCACTTATGAGCGTCGATGCTCGTCCTCGGCGCCACCGGCGGTGGCCGAACTTTCGCTTCGGTTTGGGAGATTCACATGGACAGAGCCGTTCTCGTTCGAATGGGTCTTCGACGTGTTGGCAGTATCGGTCGAGAGAACCTCTATCTGAAGACCGGACTAGACACGACTCGACCGGAGTCGATTGCGTGCGAGGTCATCGAGCGATGCAACTTCAAGTGCCAGTACTGTCACTACTGGCGATACGAAAAGTACTCCCCAGAGATGTCGATTGAGGAGTGGAAGCAGGCGCTCCTCAGCCTCAAGGACTTCATTGGTCGGTACTCGATCAAGTTCGTTGGTGGCGAGCCGTTCCTGAAGAAGGGATTCGTCGACCTTCTTGAGTTCTGCCATGAGCAAGCCTTGGACTGGGGAGTCATCACCAATGGCTTCGCGTTTCGATCCAACATCACGCCCCGAGTCGTTGCTGCGGGCCCGTCCAATATCGACATCTCCGTGGACTCCCCGGACGCCGAAGAAAACGATCTAGTTCGGGGTGCTCCGGGCTCACTCGAGAACATCGAGGCTGGGATAAGAAGCCTCCGATCAGAGAGAGATCGTCTGCAGGCGAAGTTTCCCATTCGCATCAAACCAACAATCTCCAGAATCAACTTCCGCAGCCTGCCGAAGTTCGCCGATTGGCTCAGCAAGCACGGCGGCACGAGCATCGACTTTCACCCGGTACACGCGCTTCCCTTCTGGACTTCTGAGATGAGGGAACGCCTATGGCCCACGGCGGAGGATTGCGAGGAGATGCGTGAGGTCATCGAACAGCTGATCCAGCAGCAGCAGGCCGGAGTGCCCATCGAAACGGCTCCATCCTCACTTCGCTCGTTCCCCGACCAATTTCTCGGGCGCGTCGTGAATACCAACATTCCGGGTCCATGTCGCGTGGGGATGCGAGACCTCTCTATCGGAGCGAGCGGTGAGGTAGCGGTGTGTTGGGAGTACGCGAAGCTCGGCAACGTTCGGACTCAGACCGTCAAGGACATCTGGTACAGCCACATCGGGCGCTCGGTCCGAAAGGAGACGGTCGATTGCGTCAGCCTAGGCAAAGAGTGCGCCAACAGTTGCAAGGATCATCGATCACTTGCACAGGATCTTCGACGCGGCTTCCTCTTGTTGCGTCAGATGTGAGCATCGCAGCGGCAGCCACGCGCGGAAGTCCGGAGAGGGACTGTCAATCCTTAGGTCCCTGGCTCGAGCCCAGGCCAGGGAACATTCAAGGGGTTACCTCGAGTGGGTAGCCCTTCTTTGCTATTGGGGGCGCCTCCTTCATTGGCTTCCGATGCGTCCGTCGCCAGAAGTCGCGGCCGCCGATCCTGCGAGGAAAGTCGCGAACTCGCGCCCTTCCCGCCTCAGGTCCAGGCCTCCTCGGCCGATGAGGAAGCATGGAGGGCCATCCGAAGTTCGTCGAGCACTGGCGGTGGCGCTACCGGGACCCGGCGACGGGCCGCACCTGCCAGACCCTCCTCCCGATCTCCGAGAGGGAGGCCGCGGAGCTGCCTGAAGCCCAGCGGATCGAGGGCTCGATGCTGCTGCGCGAAGCCGAGGGCGACGACTTCCCGGAAACCGGTGCCGAGGTCCACCGAAGCGCCTTCGAGTCGGAACAAGGCCTGTGACCGCGCCCGCCATGCTGCCCGGCAGCCGCTCCGATCAGTTCCCGCTGTTGACCTGCGCCAAGTGCAAGCGGCGGCAAGAAAGAAGCGGCGGAGTGAACTGCGGCCCGCAGTTTGTCTGCCGGACTTGCTTCAACAGCAGGAATTTCAAGTCCGTTCAGGCACGGCAGCGTTAGCGCGGCATGTTGCCAACGATCGACCGCGTGAGGCGGTGAACCCACGTACCCGGCGGGCGCTATTCCAAGCTGCCCGGGATCGTCTTGGGAAGTCGGTGATCTCGAGGTGAAGGACCTCGCCGGCATAGGGAAGGTCCATCGGCGCGGGTGACCTGGTGGACGTCGGGAGCTGACTGACCCGGCGAAATCCTTCGCTGCACGCAGATGTGCTCAGGTCAGATCCACGTACCGCTCGCACCACAGTGAAATTCATTGCTCGCTTCGCTTCCCAGAGAGCACCAAGGATACGTAAGCGCTTGTAGGTTCCCATCCCGTGAACGCGGCTAGCTCTGGGCGAGCGCCCTCCCGTCGGGCCGAAAGCGCTAAAGCAAGACCTCGTGTCGAGCACGGGGTAAGCAGCGGCGGTTCAGGTCGCCGCCTAACGCCTTCATAACGCCGCTTCGCCTACAACCCCGCCACTCGGCCACTGCGATGCCGAAGCGGGAGAGAAGGCGATGCAAGCGATTCGAGCAGTCCTGGCCAGCGGCATGCTGGCATTAACGGCATTACTGGCAGCCTGCGGCGGCGGCGGTGATGCCGCCGCCCCCGACGCAGCGCCAGGCCCGACCGGCACGGCCACCGTGGGCACGTCCGGGGGCACGCTGACCAGCGACGATGGCGTGCGCTTGACGTTGCCGCCCGGCAGCCTCAGCGAAACGATCACGCTGCGTGTGGCGCGCGACACCACCGGCCTCAACGCCGCGTTGCTGGCGTCAGCCAGCGCGCCCGAGCCCGACAAGGCCGTGTCTTTGAGTCCCACCTACGCGATGACGCCGCACGGCACGACCTTCGCCCGACCGGTCGAGCTGCGCATCCCCATCGATGCAGCGGCCGCCAAATCGGCTGGCCCGGGCATGCTGGTGGCCTTGCGCACCGAGCCGGGCCGCGACGGCTGGGACGTGTTGCCCATCCGAGGTATCGAGAACGGCCAGGCGGTGGTGAGCATCAGCTCGTTCTCGTTCTACAAGATCGTGAAGATCACCGGCCTGCCGATGGAGAACACGGTGCCCGTGCCTCCCAACATCGAGATGTCGCTGACCCTGGACGGCGCCCCGCCTGCCGCCTTCATCCCCGTCAACAGCCAGGGTTTCCCATACACAGCGCGCGAGGAACCCTACCGTCGTCTGTTCGGCCGCATCACCAACCAGACAGACTCAGTGCGTCTGAGCGGGCGAGTGATCGGGCTGCCGGCCGCGTGCTCGCGCATCGCCTTGTCCGGCAATGTCGCCCCGACCCAGGACCCCACGGCGGTGAACGCCAGCGGCGGCTCCGTCTATGCCGGTGGCTTCATGGAGGTCACCGCCACGGTGGGCAGCAACACCGTCGGCCGCACGGTGCGGACGACGCTCGACTTCTCCTTCGACCTCAACATGGCCAACGCGCCCTACAAGGCGCAGCTGTACCAGTCGCTTCGCGCCGCCAACAACACCGGCCCGACGCCGCCGATCGCCCTGAGCTTCAACGCCTTTGCGACATGCCCGACACCCGTCATGCTCGGTGGCGGCATCGTGCTGCAGAACTGGCACGTCATGCCCGGCGTCACGCAAACCATCTGGGAGGGCCAAAGCTGGCTCGAGCCTCACGGCTGGATGTGGGCGACGATTCTCTACACCCCTGACTACCTGCCTCACGGCTGGATCGGCCACCCACAGGATGTGACGGTGCCCGCGGGCATGCCCGCCAGCTTCACCACCAGCGCCTGGCCGGTGCCGATCGGCGAGCAGCGAATCGAGTGGTGGCGCTCCAACGACGACGGCGCAGCCTGGTCCCGCGTGCGCACGGCCATCGTGCCGGTGAGCGCGACGACCGACACCTTCACCCTCCCCGCGACGACCCTGGGCGACAACAACGCCATCTTCCGGGTCCGCCTGTGCGCCGTGCCGCGCACCCCGACACCCGCTGAGGCCTGCACCGACGGCGTCCCTGCGAAGCTCACCGTGGTGGATGGCGTCAGCGCGGCCGGCTTCAGTCAGCAGCCGCGCCCGGTGCTCGTGCGCACAGGCCAGACGGCCACCTTCAGCGTGGCTGTGAGCGGCACACCCGCGCCCAGCGTGCGCTGGCAGAGGCGGGCCGCCAATTCGAGCGGCGCGTGGGCCGACGTGAGCAGCGGCAGCGGTGCCGCCACGCTCAACTACACGACCACGCCGCTCACCGCGCCCGACAACGGAGTGCAGCTGCGCGCGGTGGCCAACAACCTGCTGGGCGACGTGGCCAGCGTGCCCGTCACCGTGTCAGTGAGCGACATCGACGTGCCGCCGACGGTGGCGTCACAGCCCGGGGCGCTGAACGTCGTCGCCGGCAGCGAAGCGGTGTTCGCCGTGGTGGCCCGAGGCACCGAGGCGCTGAGTTACCAGTGGCGTCGCAATGGCATGGCGATCAACGGCGCCAACGCGCCGGTGCTCAAGCTGGCCCAGGTCACGCCGGCCGACGCCACTGGTTACTCCGTGCTGGTGAGCAACTCGGCCGGCATTGTGGTCAGCGATGTCGCCGAGCTGAAAGTCAGCGACGGCCTCGCACAACCGGTGGCGCCGAGCATCGTCACCCAGCCGGTGGCGGTGGTGGTCAACGCCGGCAACACGGCCACCTTCGCGGTCGGCGTCAGCGGCAGCGGACCCCTGAGCTATCAATGGTTGCGCAACGGCGCCCCCATCGCCGGGGCCACGTCGGCCTTCCACAGCATTGCGCAGGCCGCGCCAGGCGATGCCGGCGCGTATTCGGTGCAGGTGAGCAGTGGCGCGAGCACCGTGACGAGCGCCGCGGCGACGATGACGGTGAGTGCCGGCGGAACCGGCAGCGCACCCGCCATATCGACGCAACCCGCCACGCTGGTGGTGGCGCCAGGCAGTTCGGCAACCCTCGCCGTGGCCGCCAGCGGCAGCGGTCCGCTCGCCTACCAATGGCTGCACGACGGCGTGGTGGTGGCGGGCCAGACCAGCGCGCTCTATCACTTCGCCGCGGTGTCTGCGCTCGACGTCGGCGCCTACCAGGTGCGGGTGAGCAACGGGCTGGGCGAGGTGACGAGCGCCGCGGCCCAGCTGCTCCTGGTGGGCGCGCCGGCGCTGACCGCGCAGCCGGCAAACATCAGCGTGGTGGCGGGCAGCAACGCCAGCTTCAGCGTCGGCGCCAGCGGCGACGCGCTGCGCTACCAATGGCTTCGCGACAGCGTCGCCATCAGCGGCGCCACCGGCGCGAGCTACACCACGGCCACCGTCCTGGGCGACAACGGCGCGCGCTTCAGCGTGCTCGTCTACAACAGCGCCGGGCTGCTGTTCAGCCAGGCGGCCACGCTGACCGTCACCGCCCCGACCTCGATCGCGGAATGGCAAACGCCCAAGGCGATCGAGACCGACGACACCGGCGACGCGCGGGGGCCGAGCATCTCCGTCAACGCGGCGGGCGAGGCGATGGCGGTCTGGATGCAGCCCGGCGGAGGCGTCGGCATCAACATCTGGGCCAATCGCTTCACGCCGGCCGGCGGCTGGGGCATCGCGGAGCGCATCTCCAAGGGCCAGGGCGGCGCGCAAGGCGCCCAGGTGGTGGCGATCGACGTGAGCGGCCACGCGATCGCCGTCTGGCAGGAGGCCGACCACATCTGGGCCAACCGCTACACCCCCGGCAACGGCTGGAACGAGCCGACGAGGATCGACGTCGGCTTCGGCTCGGCAGGCAACCCGCAGATCGGCGTGGACGCCGGCGGCAACGCGCTCGTGGTCTGGTGGCAAAGCGCGGGCGGTCGCATCAACGTCGAGTCCGTTCGCTATGCGGTCGGCTCCGGATGGGGCAACCCCGCGACCCTCGACACCGACAACACCGGCGACGTCTCGGCGCCGCAGGTCGCCGTCAATGCCGCAGGCAACGCGGTCGTCGCGTGGGCCTGGGCGGCCGACAGCGGCGGCGGCAACTACGTCTACAACGTCTGGGCGACCCGCTACCTGCCGGGCATCGGCTGGGGGAATGCGGAGCCCCTGGACACCAACAACGCGCAACAGCCCAATCTCTCCCCCCACGCCGCGGTGGGCGCGAATCAGAACGCGATCGTGGTCTGGCACCGGCGAGACAACGGCATCGACCATGTCAAGTCGAGCCACTACAGCGCCGGCGGCGGCTGGGTCCAGTCGCTGGAAGTCGATCCGGCGGTGGTGTCGCGCAATGCCCGCGTCGCCATCGACGCTGCCGGCAACGCCCTCGCGGTGTGGGAGCAGTACGTCGGCGCAACCGCCAACGTGATGGCCAGCCGCTACAACGGCGGCACCTGGGCAGCCCCGACGCTGATCGAGACCGACAACGCCGGCTCGGCGCACACGCCGCAGATCGTGATCGATGCGAACGGCATCGGCACGGCGTTCTGGTCGCAGCGCAATTCGGCCGGGTTCACTGACAACGTCTGGGTGAACCGCTACACGCCTAGCGGCGGCTGGGGGAGTGCCGTGACGATCGATGGCCAGACTCAGCCAGCCACGCAGCCGGCGCTCGGCGTCGACGCGAACGGCGCGCTGGTCGTGGTCTGGGAGCAGATGGTGGGCGCGCTGTCGAATCTGTGGGCGAGTGGCTACCGGTGAGGCGCCACCCTGCGTTCGTTGCTCTCGCTGCCTTCGCGCGGCGGGCATCCTGTCGCGGCGCCCGAACCACTGCCAGAGTGCTAACCTTCCAACCCCCCTCACCCCGATGGAGAACCTGCCATGAGCAACCTGTGGGACAAGACGAAGGAGCTCGCGAGCGACGCGGGCAAGGCCGCGGCCGACGCGGGCAAGGCCGTCGCCGACAAGGCCGTCGAGGTCACGAACAGCTCCGCCGCCGCGGCGACAAGCGCCCGCGACAAGGCCGTCGAGGCCGGCTCGAAAGCGTGGGACGCGACGGTCGACGCGACCAAGACGGCAGGGAAGGCGGCGAGCGACGCCGTCGACAAGGCC
>Ga0163163_10005319_pt1 | contig 11118 bp, 8 predicted proteins | sample S65metaG_FD_119766 | JGI IMG/M metagenome (GOLD analysis project Ga0163163, IMG submission 119766) | Switchgrass rhizosphere microbial communities from Kellogg Biological Station, Michigan, USA - S6-5 metaG | ecosystem: Host-associated > Plants > Roots > Rhizosphere > Soil | place: USA: Michigan... | reverse complement strand
AGCCTCCTTGCACCGACGGCAAAGCCTCCTTGCACCGACAGCGAAGCCTCCTTGCACCGACAGCGAAGCCTCCTTGCACCGACGGCGAAGCCTCCTTGCACCGACGGCAAAGCCTCCTTGCACCGACAGCGAAGCCTGCTTGTACCGACCCCCATGCTAGGATCCGCGCGCAATGACCCCCAATCGCTGGCGCATTCCCATCGGCGCGGTTCTCGTCCACATCTGCATCGGCTCCGTCTACGCGTGGAGCACGTTCAATCGTCCGATTCAGGCGCTGTTTCCTGACAGTCCGTGGTGGTTCAGTCCGCCATACACGACGTTTACAACGGCACTCGCACTACTCGGGCTGAGCGCGGCGTTCGGTGGGCCGTGGGTCGAGCGTCGCGGGCCGCGCGTGGCCGCCACGGCAGCAGCGCTGTTCTTCGGCACGGGCCTGTTGATCGGCGGCGCGGGCCTCGCGATGCGCCAGTCGGTGCTCGTGTTTCTCGGCATGGGGCTGATCGGCGGTATCGGCTGCGGTCTCGGCTACATCTCGCCCGTCAGCACGCTGGTGAAGTGGTTTCCCGATCGCCGCGGGATGGCGACCGGCATGGCGATCATGGGATTCGGCGGTGGCGCGTTCGTGGCCGGCTATCTCAACGTCTACCTGATGGATCGCGTCGGCGTCGCCCGGACGGTGATGGTGCTGGGTGTGACGTACCTGGTCGTGATGCTGCTCGGTTCCCGGCTGATGGAGTCACCGCCGCCGGGATGGAAGCCTGCCGGATGGACCGGACCGACGAAGACACACGCGATGATCGCCACGAGCAGCGTGACGCGGAATCAGGCGGTGTCGACAGTCCAGTTCTTTCTGCTCTGGGGCATCCTGTTCATCAACGTGACGGCAGGCATCGGCATTCTTGCTCAGGCGTCGCCGATGATGCAGGACATGTTCGGACGCACGCCGGGGCAGGCCGCGGCGGTGGTGTCGATCATCAGCCTCTTCAACGCCGGCGGCCGGTTCATGTGGGCGTCAGGCTCGGATTACATCGGCCGGCGCAACACGTACACGATCTTCTTTGTCCTCCAGGTCGTTCTCTTCCTCCTCATTCCGGGAATTGCGTCGCGCGGGAGTTGGCTGCTCTTTCAGATCAGCCTGTTCATCATCTTCACGATGTACGGCGGCGGGTTCGCAACCATTCCCGCGTTCCTGGCAGACATCTTCGGCCCTGAGAACGTTGGCGCCATACACGGCGCCCTGCTGACGGCCTGGAGCGCCGCGGCGATCGCCGGGCCGGTAATCATCACCGAGCTGTCGAATCGCGCAAAGGCCGCGCTTCCGCCCGGCGGAAACCGCGTCCACATCTATGACAACCCGTTGCAGGTGCTGGCTGCGCTGCTTGCGGTTGGATTCGTGCTGACGCTGCTGGTGCGGCCGCTCAAACAGGAGCAATATCAGACGACATGAGCAACCTGCTCACGCGAATCCTGAGCTGGCTGGGGTTGATCAGCGAGCCTGGGGCGGATCCGGGGTTGCCTCGAGACCCCTATTCAAGAAAGCCTGCGCCCGTTCGCCGAGGCCCGAAGAGTCGGTCTGGCGCCGTCGCGGTTGCGGAACCCGACGAATAGTCGCAGATTCCCTGTGCATGGGTTCAGATTCCTTGTAACTGCGTTCGGATTCCTTGATGACAGGACACTTTGCCCTGTGCGCGGAACCGATTCCCTGTGCGCGCGGCCTGTTTAACGGTGTGAGCGACTAGATGCCATGTGACAGCGGTCGATGAGGCGGCTTCAGGCTGCCGATTCCCCTTCGCGGGCTGGGTCACCGGTCGCCATCGGCGCGGATGCCCTGTCACTGGCGCGATGCCACGGGCGTTTCCCTGTGAGTCGCCCCGGATTCCTTTGCCCCACGCGCAGCAGGCAAGGCATCTCGCGCGATTCCTTTTGAATCTGCAGTTTGCATGTCGTCCGCCCCCTGATTCAAATGCGATCAGGGCATCACGACACGGAGCTTCAGCAGGTCCGCTACAGCGTCCAAGCGCTTTCCGATGGTGATGTAGCCATCTGCCATCTTCTTCACGTTCTCGTTCGTCTCTTCCAGTTCGACTCTTGTCGCCATTCGTTCTCGGATCTCCGTCAGCGTCCGCTCCATCCGATCGAGCCGAGCCTCCATCCGATCCATTCGGCTTTCCAATCGATCCAGACGCGCCTCAATCCGGTCGAGTCGCTCTGGAACCTCTCCGTCGGGTGGGGACGTCTCACGCGCGACGCGTGGCTTGGCAGGCTTGTCGAAGGCCGCTTGGATCAACTCTCCGTGATGTCTGGCGTCGGCCACCAGATCGTCCAGTGCCTGCGTCAGCTCCCCGGTTGAACTCTTCCCGGGTCACGGTTCTCGTCTGACTTTCGGACATGGGACGACGATGCCATCGTCGTCGGGGGAATCAAGGGAGGCGTATACTTCGCGACGATTCAGGTGTGATGAGCCGGCATCTTCTTGCGGTGTTGACGGCGCTCGTCCTTGGCACGCAGGCCGCGGCTCAAGCCAGCCCGGATTCGAATGCCCGTCTCGCGGAGCTCCAGCAATGGATGGGCCTCGCGGCACAGCACGCGCCGGGACGTGTCGACGACGCCGTGACGATGGTTCGATCCTGGAGCCGCGAGTCGCTGCAGAGTGTACGCGACGATCTTGCGGCGATCCGCCTGTTGCTGTGCGAGCGTTGCGCACGTCCGCAACAGGCCGACACATTCAAAACGGAATACGTGAAGGCCGATGGTCAGCTGTCGTGGCGTACTGTCTATGCCTTCAGACATATCGGCGACCTCACCGCATTCGTCAAGCGCGTGGGGGCCACGCTGGATGTGAACGATCTTCTCAAGCGTGGTGCCCTGTTGCATACGGACGTCGCGTTGCGAGCACCGCCGATCATGAGGTTCGCGCCGTCTGCCACATACCTTCCGTTGCAACGGACGGTGATCGCCCTCGGCGACGGCGGCCAGACGGGCGTCGAAGAGACCGTTGATCACATGGAGATGGCGAGGCGCCTGCTCGAGCTGGTGACAGCCGATCCGCGCGCGGATCTGCAGTCAGCGCCCGAACGTGATTCGATGGTGCGTATCTGGTACCGGGCCACGATGGGCGCGTTGCTCGATCGTCGTCAGCTCGATACGAGCCACACGCTGGCGGCACTTCAGCTCCTGCCCGGTGAGGGGACGGTGCTGTTCCTGGCGGCGGCGCAGCATGAAGCGCTCGCGTCGCCGCGCTACCAGCGATCCGTCGCCACCAGGACGATTGGCGATACCTCGGTGATCGAGTCGGAGCAGGACGAGTTGCGCCGTGCGGAGGAGTTGTTCCGGAGAGCCCTGAAGAGCGATCCGGAGTATCTCGAGGCGCATCTTCGTCTTGGCCAGGTGCTCGGCCGGCTTGGTCGACATGAAGAGGCGTTGACCGAGTTGCGGCTGGCGTCGGCGTCGAGTGACCCAGTGCTGTCCTATTACGGTCAGGTGCTCATCGGCCGTGAGCACGACGCGCTGGGGCACACCGTGGAGGCCCGCACAGCGTATGAGAGCGCGGCAAAGCTCTTTCCGCGGGCACAAGCGCCGCTGCTGGCGCTGAGCGAGTTCGAAATGCGTTCGGGCAACCAGCGCGCGGCACGCGAGTGGCTGGACCGCGCGTTGGCGTCACAAACGGGAACGGCGGCCATAGATCCGTGGGCTTCTTACCTCCAGGCGGCCGGACGAATGGGCAATGCATTCCTCTCGTCGATCGGGGCATCGCTCGCGACAGGTTCAGTCGCCCGATGAAACCCGCACCTCGGCTGGCGGCGATAGTGGCGGTGCTGGTGGCAGGCAGCGTTGTCGTTCTCGTCGCGCAGCAGCCACCGCCGACGTTTGGCAGACGCGTTGACGCGGTTCGTGTCGATGTCCTCGTCACCGACAAGGGGACGCCGGTCACCGGACTGACCGCGGCGGACTTCGAAGTTACCGATAACGGCGTGACGCAGCAGGTCGAGCTGCTCGCGTTCGATCAGTTGCCGCTGAACGTGATCATGGCGTTCGACATCAGTGAGAGCACCGCCGGCGAACGGCTGCTGCAACTGCAAATCGGCGCGCCTGCCGTCCTGGGCACGCTCGCGGGCGGCGATCGCGCGGCGCTGCTGACCTTCAGCGACCGAGTGACGCTGCGGCGCGCGCTCACCAGCGATTTGGCAACCGTCCGTGCGGCGGTCAACGAGCTCTCGGCGTCCGGCGGAACCGTGCTCGTGGACGGCGCCTATTCGGCGTTGATGCTGGCCGGATCCGACTCAGGTCGTGACCTCGTGATCGTCTTCAGCGATGGCCTGGACACCGACAGCATCCTCACCGCCGACCGCGTGCTGGACACTGCGCGCCGCACCGAGGCCGTGATCTACGGGGTCACGGCCGGGAGTTCAGGCCGGATTGGCTTCGTCAAAGGCCTTGTCGATCAGACCGGCGGGCAGTCGCTCGAGATCCCGTCAGCCATCGATCTGCAGAAGACGTTTGCCGGGATCGTGGACGAGTTCCGCCGGCGGTACGTCCTCAGCTTCACACCACGCGGCGTGAGCGCCACGGGGTGGCACCGGCTGCAAGTCCGCGTCAAAGGACGACGGGCAACGGTTGTGGCCCGTCAGGGTTATACCGCGGGATAACGCCTGCCTGGCGTGACGCGCCTCTGCCGACGTCGGCCTGGATTCCTGGAACCCCGTAACATATCGGGACACGTCTCCAATGAACCGCCCAACCAAGGCTGCAACCAATGATGTCCGCATGCGCGGGTTCGCACGGCGCCATACCGTGGCGGCGGCGCTCGAGTGGCTCGACGCGCAATTGCAGACGCTGGACGCGGAGACGGTGCCTCTCAGCGTTGCGGCCGGACGCGTAGTGGCCAGCGCGATCACGAGCGACGTCGACGTTCCCGGTTTCGATCGCGCGACGATGGACGGATATGCGGTGGTGGCTGCCAGTACCGACGGTGCCGGCTCGTACAGCAGGCTGTCGCTCACGGTGATTGGCGACTCGATGCCGGGGCGCCCGTTCGAGGGGTCCCTTCAGCAAGGCGAGGCGGTGCGCGCGATGACAGGTGCGCCGATGCCGGGCGGCGCCGACGCGGTACTGCCGGCGGAGTTTGTGGAGGTCGAAACCGAGGGTACGGCTAAAGCCGGACACTACATCCATGCGCTTGCGGCCGTCTCTCCTGGCAAGAACGTGGGGCGGCGAGGCGAAGACATCACGCGCGGGGCAGTGGTGCTCGAACGTGGTCGGCGCCTTCGTCCCCAGGACGTGGGTGTGCTCAGCTCGATCGGCCATGGACAAGTGAGCGTGGTACGACGGCCACGCGTCCGCCTCGTGGTGACCGGCAACGAGCTGCTTCCCGCCGGATCGCGGCCGGAAGGCGTTCATATCGCCGACGCCAATGGGCCGATGCTCAGCGCGCTGATCGAACGAGACGGCGGTCTGGTGGACTTTCCAGGTCTGGTGCGCGACGACCGTCAGTCGATTCTCAACGGACTCACTGCCGACGCCGACGTCGTCATCGTCTCCGGCGGTTCGAGCGTTGGCGTAGAGGATCTGGCGCCGACACTCGTTGCGGAGCACGGCGAGCTGGCGGTGCACGGCATCGCCATGCGGCCAAGCAGTCCGACCGGTTTCGGGCGCATCGGCCGCCGGCTGGTGTTCCTGCTTCCTGGCAACCCGGTCTCCAGCCTCTGTGCCTACGACTTCTTTGCCGGCCGCACGATCCGCGCACTCGCTGGACGCGACAAGGCGTGGCCGTATCGGCAGGTGCGCGCGACGTTGCAACGAAAGATCAGCTCGCCGGTTGGCCGCCTCGACTACGCACGCGTGAAGCTCGTGAACGGCCTGGTCGAGCCGATCGCGGTCGGCGGCGCCTCCGTGCTTTCCTCAACGACGCGCGCGGACGGCTTCGTGATCGTGGGCGATGACAGCGAGGGTTTTGCCGAAGGCGCAGAGGTGGATGTCTGGCTCTATGCCTGAGCAGGATCAGTTCCTTCAGGTTGTCGATCGGGACGAAGCCGAGCGCCGCTTCCGCGCTGCGCTCGATCTCGCGCCTCGCGGTGTCGAGCGGATCCCGCTCGATGCGGCGCTTGGTCGAGTGCTTGCCGTCGACGTCCTGGCTCCCGTCGACGTTCCATCCTTCGATCGATCCAACGTCGACGGTTTCGCGGTCGTGGCCGAAGACACGTTCGGCGCATCGGAAGAGAACCCGCGTGTCGTGCGCCTGACCGACGACGAAATTCACACGGGGGTGGTCCCGAAAACCGCTATTCGTCACGGAGAGGCCGTCGCGATTGCCACTGGTGGCATGATGCCGCGCGGCGCAGACGCCGTGGTCATGGTGGAGCACGTGGAGACGCGTGGCGGCACGTTGCGCGTGGCCCGAGCCGTGACACCCGGTGCCGGCGTTTCGTTTGCGGGGACCGACATTACCGCTGGCGAGACGGTCCTGCGACAGGGGCAACTGCTGACGAGCCGCGACACCGGCGTGCTCGCCGCAGTGGGCGTTGCGGAGGTCGATGTCTGGCGCAAACCGGTCGTGGCGATTCTCTCGACGGGCGACGAGATCATCGCGCCCGGTGATCCGATGCAGCCGGCGCGCGTCTACGACTCAAACGGGCAGGTCCTTGCAGATGCGGTGCGCGAGGCCGGCGGCGAGCCGGCACGGCTCGGGATCGTTGCTGACGATGCGCCAGCGTTGCGCGACCGGGTGCGTCAGGCGCTCGAATTTGCCGACATGGTCCTGCTCTCCGGCGGAACGAGCAAAGGCGCCGGCGACGTCTCGTATCGCGTCATTGCCGAACTGACTGATCCCGGCATCGTTGCCCACGGCGTGGCGCTGAAGCCGGGCAAGCCGATCTGTCTGGCGGCTACCGGCGGCCGTGCGGTGGTCGTGCTGCCAGGGTTCCCGACGTCCGCCATCTTCACCTTCCACGAATTCGTTGCTCCGGTCTTGCGGATGCTCGCCGGCCGCGCGGGCGAAGAGCGAACCGTGGTTCAGGCACGTCTGGCGGTCAAGGTAAACAGCGAGATCGGCCGCACGGAGTACCTGCTGGTCGGCCTGGTCGACGTCGGCGGCGCGGTCGATCCTGGTGTCCGGCTTCAGCCGGATCAGAGTACTTTGGCCGCCTATCCGATGGGACAGGGCTCGGGCAGCGTCACCACCTTCAGCCGCGCCGACGGATTCGCCACGATCGACCGGCACGAAGAGATCGTCGAGGCAGGATCCGTCGTCAAGGTGCAGCTACTTGGCCGCGAGCTTCAGCTCGCCGATCTCGTGGTCATCGGCAGCCACTGCATTGGCCTCGACTCTCTGCTCGGCGAACTGCAGCGCCGGGGCTTCCGCTCGAAGTTTCTCGCCGTCGGCAGCTTTGGCGGCCTCGATGCGGCGCGCCGGGGCGAGTGCGACATCGCGGGCGTGCATCTCCTTGACCCCGCGACGGGTGAGTACAACCGTCCATTTCTCACCAGCGATCTCGAGCTCATTCGCGGCTACGGCCGCCTTCAGGGAATCGTGTTCCGCCGGGGAGACTCACGATTCGAGAATCGCTCTGCTGCGGACGCGATCGCGGCAGCGATCGGCGATGCCGACTGCGTGATGGTGAACAGGAATCAGGGCAGCGGGACGCGTGCGTTGATCGACAGGTTGCTCGGCGGTGCGCGCCCGCCCGGGTACGCTGTCCAGCCTCGCAATCACAATGCGGTGGCCGCCGGCGTCAGTCAGGGGCGCGCCGACTGGGGTGTCACGCTCGACACGGTGGCCCGGAGTGCCGGACTTGGCTTCATCGCGGTGCAGGCGGAGCAGTACGACTTCATCACCCCGCGATCGCGTTCGGCTCGTCCCGCCGTCGCGGCCTTCAGGGAGATCTTGAAGGAGCCCCATGTTCGGGTTGCGCTCGAGTGCCTCGGCCTGCGGCCGTGATGACGGGTGGAATTGTGCTGGCGGGAGGGAAGTCCACGCGGATGGGCGTTCCCAAAGCCACGCTGCCGTTCGGTCCAGAGACAATGCTGCAACGCGTGGTGCGGCTGCTGTCGACGGTGGTGTCGCCGATCGTGGTCGTTGCAGCGCGTGATCAGGAACTACCCGAACTGCCTCCCGCGACCCTCGTGACACGAGACGAACGAGAGGAGCGCGGCCCTCTTGAAGGCTTGCGCGCAGGCTTGAAAGCGCTTCCGGCGACGGTTGACGCGGCCTATGTAACAAGCTGCGACGTGCCGCTGCTCGTCCCGGCATTCGTCGAGCGCATGATTGATCTGGGTGCCGACGACGACATCGCGGTGATGGAGATCGACGGCTTCACCCATCCGCTTTCGGCGGTCTACCGACGGGCGACACTGCCGCGCATCGAAGCGCTGCTCGCGCAGGATCGGTTGCGACCGGCATTCCTGTTCGAGGCGGTCCGTACGCGCCGGGTCAAACCGGAAGAGATGGTGGTTGCCGATCCGCAGCTCGCGACGCTACGGAATCTCAACACGCGAGAGGACTATCTCGCGGCGCTCGCTGATGCAGGACTGTCGTAGTGTCCGGCTTCAGCCCGACCCTCAGTAATTCTTTCGAAGATCCATCCCCTTATATAGACTCGCCACCTGATCCGCGTACCCGTTGAACATCTACGTTCGCGTCGACCTGAAGAATGACGGCAGGCGTGCCTCCATATCCTGCCGGTGGCGTGGGTGGGGCACCATCGGATTGACGTTGGAGTAGAAGCCGTACGCTTCAGGCCAGTTGATCATCCACGACGTCCTCGGCTGTCTCTCCACGAAGCGGATGCGGACGATCGACTTGCCGCCCTTGAAGCCGTATTTCCACGGCACGACCAGGCGCAGCGGCGCGCCATTCTGGTTTGGCAGCACCTCACCGTAGACGCCGACCGACAGGATCGTGAGCGGATGCAGCGCTTCGTCCATCCGCAGTCCTTCGACATACGGCCACTGCAGCACGTCGTCCCGCTGACCGGGCATCTGTTTCGGGTCGAGCACGGTGGTGAACTCGACGAACTTCGCTTTCGATGTTGGCTGGGCCTTCTTGACGAGATTCGCCAGCGGAAACCCGACCCAGGGAATGATCATCGACCAGCCCTCGACACAGCGATGGCGATAGATGCGATCCTCGAGCGTTTCGCCTTTCAGGATGTCTTCGAGGTTCATCCGTCCCGGCTTCGCGCACTCGCCCTCGACGGACACGGTCCATGGCTGCGGCGGATGGTACTTCGGCGCGTTGGCGGCAGGGTCGCTCTTGCCGGTGCCGAACTCGTAGAAGTTGTTGTACGTGGTGATGTCTTCCCAGCTGTTCGGCTTCTCAGTTGTGCTGAGCGCGCTGCGCACGGTGGTTAACTTCCGTCCGTGCGGCGCCGGCTGTCCGGCGAAGGCCGTGTCGGCAACCAGCGCGACACCGCCGGCAGCAGCCACCAGCCCCTGCATAAACGACCGTCGATTCAGATAGATTCGGCGATCCGTGATGTCCGAGCTGCGAATCCGGGACATAGCGTGGCTCTCCTCCAGGTGATTAGACGCCGCCGGAGGGTCCAATGGCGAGCCTAAGCGTCAGGCGTCGCGTTGACGGTGATATTCGGCGACGAGCTCGTTGAGTGTCGTCCGGCTCAGTGTCGCAGCCGGGTCATCGGGCAAGGGAGTGTTGAGGAAGCGTTCGGGCAGCGTGTCCTCAGCCGGCGTCCATCCGGCCAGCAGGTTGAACTGCCGCTTGGCCGACACGATCCGTCGTGCCGTCTCGCGCAGTTCGTCCGCGGTTGCGTCCCATCCTGTCACCGCGCGCAGCATCCCCGCAGCCTCAGCGTAGAAGTCCTCGAAGATTCCCCGCAGGAATTTGCAGACGATCAGCGAGTCCATGAGCGCCGCCTTGTCTTCGGTCTCGATGGCGAAGCCAACCGCGTCCAGCGTCACGTTCCGGCGGTCTACCTTGTCGGAGAAGTCCACTTCGTAGGCGCCGCTCCGGTTGTGGTCCGCGCCGCGCGGACCGACGGCAAACCCAAGCGCCATTGTCTGCAGCGCGCGCGGTTCGTACCCGGGAATCTCGAGCCCCTTGACCTGTGGTGCGATGGCGATGCTGTCGTGGCCGATTGCATGTGCGGCGCGGCGGCTGCCTTCCGCGAGCAAGTTCCCGAGGCCTTCGCGCGCGCCGATCAGCTCGATCGCGCGCAGCAGCGCATCGCCGTCGCCAAACCGCAGCCACGGCTCGTTCAGCCATCCGCGCTCGACGCATTCCATCGCGAACGCGATGGTGCCGCCGGTACTGATCGTGTCGAGGCCAAGCTCGTCGCAGCGGCGGGACGCCCGCAGCACGACGTCGGCATCGCCGATGCCACAGAGCGAGCCGAGGGCGAAGAGACTCTCGTATTCGACACGAACGCCCTGGCTCTGGTCCGCCTGAAGGCGGACACTACGTTTACCGTCGGGGCCGGGCTGAAGGTCAGCCCCTGCCGGCGCAATTGAATAGATATGCTCGCAGCCGATCGTGCACGTGACGCAGCTCTCGCGCGTCTTTGCTCGTGTCGACGACAGCAGTTCGGGCGACAGATTGGCTGCCTCGTCGAACGTCCCGCTCTGGAAGTTGCGTGTCGGCAGCGCGTTGAAGCGATTGAACGTCAGCAGGTTGGTAGCCGTGCCGAGCTCGCGATACTTAGCCGTTGCCGGCCCGAACGACCGCTGCGAGAGGTCGCGGCTTATTGCCGTCACGTCCTGCGGATGCGCCCATTCCACGCGCCGTACGCCACGCACGGCGATCGCTTTGATGTTCTTGGAGCCCAACACCGCGCCGCTCCCGCCGCGGCCAGCGTGGCGCCCATCGTGCGAGATGGTGGCGTAGCGCACGAGCTGCTCGCCGGCTGGTCCGATCGATGCGATTCGATACTCGTGACCCAGCTCAGCGCGTAAGCCCGACTCGGTCGCCTGGCAAGTGGCGCCGCGATATGCCGCAGCCGGGACGAGACGGACGCGCACGTCTTCGTCCGTCTCGGACTCGATGACGAGCACCGACAACTCCGAAGCCTTGCCGATGATCATCAACGCATCGCAGCCGAGACGTTTACCCGCGACCGCAAAGCCGCTGCTGGCCAGCGAGTCGTTGATGCGATGTGTCAGTGGACTCTT
>Ga0163163_10005318_pt1 | contig 11118 bp, 9 predicted proteins | sample S65metaG_FD_119766 | JGI IMG/M metagenome (GOLD analysis project Ga0163163, IMG submission 119766) | Switchgrass rhizosphere microbial communities from Kellogg Biological Station, Michigan, USA - S6-5 metaG | ecosystem: Host-associated > Plants > Roots > Rhizosphere > Soil | place: USA: Michigan... | reverse complement strand
CTGGGTGAGGACGGCGCCTTTGCGCGGCACCGGCTCGGTCATGACGATGTCGAACGCGCTCACCCGGTCGCTGGCGACCAGGAGCAGGCGTCCCGCGTCCACCTCGTAGACCTCGCGAACCTTGCCCCGACGCCAGAGTGGCAACGGGAGCCGGCTGGCGGTGATCACCGTCATACCCGCACCTCTTCGGCCGTCACCGACGCGGCCAGCGCCGCTGCCCGGCCCAGGACGGGCTCGAGGTACTCGTCGATGAATTCCGTCACCTGGGCCTCCGCACGGCCGGTATACCGGGCCGGATCGAGCTCGGCGGCGAAGGCGCCCGCCGGAACTCCCGAGAAGGCGGAGTGGCCGGCCAGGCGCTTCATCAGATCGTTCTCGCCGCCGCCGCTCACTTGCGCCGCCACGGCCATGCTGGCGGTTCGAATCACCTCGTGCAGCGTCTGGCGATCCCCGCCCGATGCCACGCCCAGCATCATCCACCGCTCGGTCGCCATGAACGGCATCTGCTCCGCCACGTGGCGGGCGATCACCGGTTCCCGCACTTCGAGACCGGCGACGATGTTGGTGGCCAGCACCAGGATGGCGTCGGTGGCGAGGAAGGCCTCGGGGAGCACGATCCGCCGATTGGCGCTGTCGTCGAGGGTCCGTTCCAGCCACTGCGTGGCCGCGGTCTGGGCGGGATTCTGCTGCAGCGAGATGACGAAGCGGGCCAGGCTCGAGATCCGTTCGGCCCGCATCGGATTCCGTTTGTAGGCCATCGCGCTGGAGCCGATCTGCTCGGACTCGAAGGGCTCGAGCAGCTCGCCCTCATGCTGCAGCAGCCGCAGGTCGTTGGCCATCTTGGCGGCGGACTGGGCGACGCCGGAGAGCGCGTCCAGGACCGTGCTGTCGGTCTTCCGCGGATAGGTCTGGCCGGACACCGGAAACGGCCGCGCGAATCCCATGCGCTCCGCGATGCGCCGGTCCAGCTCGCGGATCTTGGCGTCGTCGCCCTTGAACAGCTCCTGAAAGGACGCCTGGGTTCCCGTGGTGCCCTTGCAGCCGAGGAAGCGCAGGGTCTCGATCCGGTGGCAGAGCTCCTCGGCATCGAGCGCAAAATCCTGGGCCCAGAGCGTGGCGCGCTTGCCGACCGTGGTGAGCTGCGCCGGCTGAAAGTGGGTGTAGGCCAGGCAGGGCAGGGCGGCTCGCTTGCGCGCAAACGCGGCCAGGATCTTGAGCAGGGCCACCAGGCGCCCCAGCAGCAGGCGCAGACCTTCCCGCATCATGATCAGATCGGCGTTATCGGTCACGAACGCGCTGGTGGCGCCCAGGTGGATGAACCGCCGTGCCGCGGGCGCCAGGTCCCCGAGCGCATGGACGTGCGCCATGACGTCGTGCCGGAAACGCCGCTCGTACTGCGCGGCCGTGGCGAGGTCGATATCGTCGAGGTGGGACCGCAGCTGCTCGATCGCCTCGGCCGGAATATCCAGGCCGAGCTCCCGCTCGGATTCCATCAGGGCGAGCCAGAGGCGGCGCCATAGTCCGATCCGGCTGACATCACCCCAGAGGTGCTGCATGGCCGGTGAGGCGTACCGGGTGCCGAGGGGGGACTGATAGGGCGTCCCGGTCAACGGAACTCCAGGTCGGTGAAGATCATCTGGCCATTGCGCTCGAAATAGATCCGGAAGGCCTGCCGAGATCCCAGCGACTCGATCACGTCGGCCACCTGCTTGGCGGAGGTGATGAGGGTCCGGTTGATCGCGAGGATCACGTCGCCTTCCTTGAGTCCGGTGGCGCGGCCCGATTCGTCACTCACCTTGAGAATCAGCGCGCCCTTGTTGCTCCGCAGGCCCCGCTCCGTCTGGATGGCCGGGGTGACCGAGACGACGTCCATGCCGCTCAGCACCTTCACCTTGGTGGCGGTGCTGGTTGGCAGGTCCCGGGTAGCGAAGGTTCGATCTTCCTCGCCGGAGCCCTTCTTGATGCGGACCTTGATCGGGTCGCCGACGTGCAGGTCGAGCTTCACCGCTTCCCAGTCGAGGTAGTTGTGCAGCCGCCGGCCGTTGGCCTCGACCAGCACGGTGCCCTGCACGATGCCCGCCTGCGCCGCCGGCCCGTCGGGGGCCACTCGCGTCACGGTGACGCCTCCCTGGGTCTTCCAATCCTGCATGGATTCGGGGCCGGCCACTTCGACGCTGGTCCAGGCCCGGCGCACCGTGCCGTTGTTGAGGATCTCTTCTTCCACGCGCAGGGCCCGCTCGATCGGAATCGCGAAACCCAATCCGATGGACCCGGTGCTCCCGCCGCCGCCGGTGAAAATCGACGAATTGACCGCCACGACCTCGCCCAGGGCGTTTGCCAGGGGTCCGCCCGAGTTGCCCGGGTTGATCGCGGCGTCGGTCTGGATCATGTCCAGGTAGAGTCCGGGCTGCTCCCCGTTCGGCAGAATGTTCCGGTGGGTGGCGCTCACCACGCCGGCGGTGACGGTGGGCTCGTTGTTTCCGAGCAGAAACGCGTAGGGATTCCCCAGCGCCACCACCCACTCGCCAATCATGAGATCGGTGCTCTTGCCCAAGGGAACGACCGGCAGGCCCTTCCGTTCCACTTTTACGACGGCGATGTCGGTCGTGGGATCTTCGCCGACCAGCGTGCCGGGGAGATCGGTGCCGTCCGGGAGCGTAATGGTGATGGATTCCGCGCCCGCGACGACGTGCTGGTTGGTGATGATGACCCCGTCGGCCCGGACGACGAACCCGGTGCCGGAGGACTGCACCAGCTGATCGGTTTCCCGGGGCGGCAGCAGAAAGAAATCCCAGGGGCCCTGTTCGGTGACGTGGCGGCGGGAGGTGACGGTGACGGAGACGACCGCGGGGGACACGCGGGTAGCGGCGTCCACCACCGCGGTGCGACGGGAGGTGTTCAGCGCGCCGGCCTCAGCCGAGCGCTGGGCGCGCACCGCGGGAACCAGGCTGTTGTCGGCGCCACGGCATCCGGCCAGTCCCGTGAGCAGTGCGAGCGCCAGGAGCCGGCGCATCAGGCGTACCATTCGGGAGGGTAGTCGGCAGCCACGAAGTAGAGTCCCTCGGCAGGGGCGGGTGGGCTGGTGCGCACGCCCGGGTCGAGTTCCAAGAGTCGAGTCATGTCGTCCGGGGCACGGCGTCCGAGACCGATGTCCACCATCGTGCCGACCAGCATCCGGACCATATGGTGGAGGAACCGGTCCGCGGCGATCTCGAACACCAGACCGGTATCCGCCGGACGCTCCGCCCACTGGGCCAGCCGAATACGGCTGCGCCGATGCCGAACCGGCGAGCGTCGCACGCTGAAGGCCGCGAAGTCATGCTCGCCGACCATCGCCGCCGCGGCCGCCGCGAGCAGCGCGCGGTCGGGCGACTTTCCGAGCGCCCACTCGTAGCGGCGCCGGAACGGAGACGCCGCGCCCGAATCGGTGCCGAGGACATAGCGGTAGCGGCGTCCCCGGGCGCGGGTCCGGGCATGAAAGCCCGGGCGCATTTCCCGCACCGACTCGACCCAGCAATCCTCCGGCAGCAGCGAGTTCATCGACTTGACGAGCCGAAAACCGGTCCATCGGTCTGGCAGGGTACAACTCGTGGCCATGCCAACCGCGTGAACTCCGGCATCGGTGCGTCCTGCCGCGTGGACCCGGACCGGTCCATTGCACAGCTGCTCCAGGACTGCTTCGACCTCCTGTTGCACGGTGCGTCCCTTTGCCTGTCGCTGCCACCCGGCGAACCGACCGCCGTCATAGTGCAGCGTGACCAGAAAGGTGCGCGCCATTGCGAGGCAAATTTAGTCGGGAGAGGAGGTTACAGCAAACCAGAATGCGGAAAGACTAGTACCTGCGGATGACCCCCACGACCACGCCTTGAATCATGATGTCTCCCTCGGGGAACCGGAGGGGCTGCATGGCGGGATTGGCCGGCTGGAGACGGACCCATCCGCCCGGTTCCCGATAGAATTTCTTGACGGTGGCCTCGGAGCCGTTGACGAGCGCGATGACCATTTCTCCGTTATCGGCGCTTTGACGGCCGTGGACAACGACATAATCTCCGTCGACGATATGCTCGTCGACCATGGAGCTTCCTTTGACCTTGAGCGCGTAGTTCGGCCCGCGGGCCGGAAGCATGACGTCCGGTACGGCCAGAGTTTCCTGGTGGAGCACCGCCTCGATGGGCAAACCGGCCGCGACCACGCCCAGCAGGGGAATTTCGGTGGCGCCGCTGATGCTCTTGGGAGGCAGCACCCGAACCGATCGGCTCTCGTGGGGAGAGCGCCGGATATATCCTTTCCGCTCCAGATTGGTCAGGTGCTCATGGACCGTGGCCAGGGACTGGTAAGAAAAATGCTCCGCAATCTCTTCCATGCTCGGCGCGTACCCCCGGGACTGGATATGCCCCTCGAGGTAGGTCAGGATTTCCTTCTGCCGTTTGGTGAGGTGCATGGCGGGTGACCTGTCCCGATGAGGGAATCCGAGGAACCCAAATGGATACCATAGGTTAACCGAACAATTGCCGAAAGTCAATTGAGCCCATGACACCCCGGCCCAGTCCTTTAACCCACAGTCCCCTGCTATCTTGCGGAGGCCACTACCGTTCCTCGGCCTTCGCCAGCCGCTGAGGTGCGACCTTGAACTTGCCAACCGGATCCGATCTCGCGCTGCCTGTCACCCAGGTAGAAGAGCTGGTCAGGACCATGTCCAAGGGACTCCGGGCGTTCCAGATGTACCTCCCCAACAATCCCGTCTATCAGCGCGCCGAGCAGGCGATTCAACAGGCGTTTCTCCCGATCTGGTCCTCCACCCGCCAGCTCGGACTGTCCGTCGTCGAGACCGATCTGGTGTGGGAAGAGCAGGTGGTCTACCACCAGCCCAACAAGGGCGACAGCCTGGCCTGGATGCTGTACAAGGACGGGATGCGATTCCTGACCCTCCGACCCGGAGTCGAGGACGGGGAGATGGTCCGGTTTCTTCAGCTGGTGACCCGCGCGAGGCTCCTGCCCAGCGACGCGGCCGACGATCTGCTGACGCTGCTCTGGGAGCAGGATTTCCAGTGCATCGAGTATCAATTCGCCGAGATCATCAGTGACTCGCTCGCGGTGCTCGATCCTCAAGCCACCGACATGGCGATGCATCAGGACCCCGCCGCCCAGGCCGCGGTGCAGGAGGAAATCCGCACCGATGCGGCCGACAAGCTGTCGGCCGGGTTCGACATGGACGACTTCGACTCGACCCTGTATTTCCTCGACGACCAGGAAATCGCCCAGCTCAAGCGGGAGGTCGATTCCGAATACAACCGGGACGAGCGCCGGGCCGCGCTGGACGCGCTGCTGGATATCTTCGAGCTCCAGCCGGCGAATGTGGTGCGCGAGGAAGTCCTGGTCATCTTCGATACCCTGTTCCCCAACCTGCTCAACCGGGGCGAGTTCCGATCCGTCGCCGGACTCCTGCGCGAGTTTCGCAGCATGGCCCAGCGGGTCACCGCGCTGGAGCCCCAGATGCGGGATCGCCTGCTGTCGTTCCAGGCCCGGCTCAGCGAGCCCGACATTCTGTCCCAGCTGTTGCAGTCCCTGGAGGAGGCGGAGGCCGTTCCGGCCGACGAGGACGTGGGTGAAGTGCTGGGAGAGCTCCATGCCGAAGGGCTCGAGACGATGCTCACCTTTCTCCCCAGCCTGACTCGGCCGGCGATCCGGGGCATTCTCGAGTCCTCGGTCGATCGCCTCGCCGCCGCCCATACCGAGGTTGTCCTCGGCATTCTCGGCCGGGGCGAGTCTCCCGCGCTGGTTGGAGCGGCGGGGCTGTGCGGCCGTCTCGGGCTCCAGGTGGCAGTGCCGCTGCTGGACCGGCTGGTCACGCACCGGGACGCGGCGGTGCGTCTCGCCACGGTCGAAGCCCTCTCCATCATCGGGTCGGCCGGTGCGTTGACCGCGCTGGAGCGCGCGCTCGAGGATTCCGATCGCGCGATTCGTCTTGCGGCGGTGACCACCATCGCCGCCAAGGGGTACCGGGCCGCGCTGCGCCGCCTCGAGGCCGCCGTGATGGGCAAGGGTCCCCGGGAGCTGGAGCGCGCCGAAAAGCGGCAGTTCTTCGAAGCGTACGCGGTGATTGCCGGGGCGGCGGCGCTGCCGGTGCTCACCAACATCCTGGAGCCGAAGGGCTTTCTCCGCCGCAAGGAATCCTCGGAAACCCGGACCTGCGCGGCCTACGCCATCGGCCGGTTGCAAACCGACGCCGCTCGCGTGGTCCTGGAGCGCATACAGCAGGACAAGGACCTCCCGGTGCGGAACGCGGCCCTCCGCGCCCTGCGCGAGTGGCCGGCATGACCGACGACCTCCACGCCGGCCGGGGCCCGAGTGGTGACGAAGGCTTCATTCGTCACGCGGGGCGGGGGTTTCTCCTCACCTTTTACGCCGCGCTCCGCGCGCTGAAGCTCTACCCCGTCGAAAACGCCACGGTCCAGAAGGCGCTCGACGAGCTGCAGGCGTCCTCCACCGCGCTGCTGCTCCGGGAATCCGAGCTCGAGCTCCGTCTGGCCGGCGATTTTCTCTTCATCAACGGGACCCGGCTCCGGCTGGAGCTGGATAATTTCGCCGCGCTCAGCAACCTGCTGACGACGTTTGGCGCGTTCGACATCGGCGTCTTCCACACCCAGGCGGGAGTCGAGCGGCGGGAATGGCAGGCCCTGCTCAGCATCATGCTGAGTCTGCTGGCGGAAACCGGTGTGGAGGACCGCTACACCGCCCTGATCGAGCGGCTGGGGCAGGCCAACGCCCCGCACATCCACTTCGAGCCTGCCACCGACGTCAACGAGGAGCTCTCCGCGCAGGAGGCTCGGGAGCTCGCCCGGCGCACCTACGCCCAGGGTGTCGCGGTCACCAAGGACGTCGTCAACAGCATCCGGCTCGGACGCACCAGCAGCGTCAAGAAGGTCAAGCGGGCCGTCCAGATGATCGTGGATCAGGTGCTGACCAACGAGACCTCCATCATGGGTCTGACGACGCTCCGCGATTACGACGAATACACCTTCACCCACTCCGTCAACGTCTGCATTTTCTCCGTGGCTCTGGGTCGGAAGATCGGTCTCACCAAGCTTCAGCTCTATGATCTGGGCATGACCGCGCTGCTGCACGACATCGGCAAGGCCAAGATTCCGATCGAAGTGCTGAACAAGGTCGACGGCCTCACCGAGGACGAGTGGCGGGTGATCCAGGCGCATCCCTGGCGCGGGGCCATGACGCTGTTCGGGCTGCGCGCCTATGAGGAAATCCCGTACAAATCGATTCTGGTGGCCCACGAACACCACATGAAGACGGACCTCACCGGGTACCCCCGGGCCATTCGCCCGCGTACCCTGGGTATCTTCTCCAGGCTGGTGGCTGTCGCGGATGGTTTCGATGCCGCCACGACACGGCGCGCCTACCAGACCGTCCCGATCGAGCCGGATCAGGTGCTTCGCGAAATGTGGACCAATCCGCGGCGCGGGTACGATCCGATCGTGGTGAAGGCGCTCATCAACCTGATCGGAGTCTATCCCATCGGAACCTGCGCGATTCTCGATACGTTCGAAGTCGCCATCGTCGCGCAGGCCAATCCCGACCGCGAGCTGCTCAATCGTCCGGTGGTGCGCATCGTCATCGATCCCGCCGGCGGTCTCATCGCGCCGCCGGGAACCGCCGTGGACCTGGCGGAGCGCGGACCCAACGGGGACTATCTCCGGTCGATCGTGAAAGTGACCAATCCCGACCGCTACAATCTGACGGTGGGTGACTATTTCCTCTGAGTCGTCGCCGGATTTCTCCGGCAAGCTGATGGAGTGGTATTCCCGGGGCCTCGCCCTGGCGGGACCGCTCCTGGTGCTCATGGTCGCGGTCTGGGATCCGCGCTGGATGCGGCATCCGATTCAGACGGTGGTCATCATCGCAAGCGTCGGCCTGCTGCGGATCGCGCCGGTGCGCCTCAGCAAATATTCCTATCTCACCCAGATCGGCATTCCCGCGCTGCTTGCGGCGCTGGCCGCCCCGGCCCCCGTGGCGGTCATCGGACTGGCCATCGGGGTCTTCGTCGCCGATGTGACCTGGCTTCGGAAATCGGTACGCGCCGGCGCGGTCAATGCGGGCCGTGAGACGCTCTCCTTCGCCGTCGCCTTCGGGTTCTACGCTCTCGCCATCCGGCTGGGGGGCGCCCGGACCCTGACCCTCGATTTCCTGGCCCCGTTCGTGGTCCTCGCGGGCATCTACTTCGCGGTCACCCGGGTGCTGTTCTACCTGTCGCTGATCGTGCGGAGCAAGCTCGAAGTGGAGGACCGGCTGTTCATCCTGCGCTGGGAAATCATCGCCTTCCTGATGACGCTGCTTGGCACCGGTATCCTGGTCTGGGCGGTCACCCAGCTGAGCCCGCCCGGCTGGGGTGTCGTGCTGCTGGCGCTGGCGGTGGCCGGCCTTGTCACCCGAGCCTTGCTGGAGGAGGCCATTTCCGCCGAAGACCTGAACAAGGTCCACACGATGCAGGCCAATCTGGCCAGCGATTCGAGTCTCAAGGTCACCTTCGAGCAGATCGAGCAGCTCGCGTACCGGCTCCTGGACTGGGGAGACTTCCGGATCTATCGCGCCTCGCCGGAGGGGCCGGTCATGGCCTACCGGGCGCACCAGGGACGCCCCGCTCGGGGGGACCCCGACCCGGGCTTGGGAACCTTCCGCTCGCGGGTCCTGACCGATGGTGAGCCGATCTCGATCGACGATACCTGGCGCGATGCCGGAATGCAGCGGCCCGATCCGGCGGTGCGCACCGTGATGCTCTATCCGCTCCGGCACGCCGACCGCATCGTGGGCACCCTGGAACTGGAGCACCACAAACGCTACCACTACCGGGCTCGCGACCGCTCGGCGATGGCCGCGATCTCCGGGCAGATCTCGACCGCCATTCATATCGCCGAGCTGCGCCGCCCGCTCCTGGAGACCGTGGAGCAGATCGGGGGTCAGATCCAGGCCCTGGCGCGCGCGGCCAACTCGTTGCGCTCCTCGGCCCTGGCCCTGCAGCTCGCTTCGGAGAACATGCGCCGGGAGGCCTCGGGGCAGGAGACCTTTGCGCGAACCGGACTCGAAGCCACCGCGGAGCTCGGCCGTCTGGTGGAATCGGCGGCGGTGGCGGGCTCTCGAGCGTCGACCGTCAGTGCCGGCGCCGCGGGCGCCGCGGCCAAGCACCGGGGTGAGATCGAGGAGGCGGTCGACCGGCTGATCCAGGTCCAGTCATTCGTGGCGGCCAGCTCCCGATCGGTCGCCGCGCTGGGCGCGACCACCGTCCGGATCCGGAACTTCCTGGCCTCGATTCAGGAGATCGCCGAGCTGACCAACGTGATCGCGCTCAATGCGTCGATCGAGGCGCACCGGGCCGGCGCCTCGGGCCGCGGGTTCGCCGTGGTTGCCGAGGAGATCCGCCAGCTGGCCATGCAAAGCGCCGAGGCCGGGGCGGATGCGACCCGGCTCACCAGCGACATCTCGCGCGAGGTGTCCGGCATGGCCACCCAGATGGAGCGGGGGGAACAGCTGGTGGCGGATGTCGGCGAACTCTCGTCGGACACGGCCCGCGCGCTGGATACGATCGTACAGGCGACCCAGGAGGCGGGTGAGCACTCCCGGGCCATCGCCGATTCGCAGGCGGCGCACGAGGCGGCGGGACGGCGTCTGTCGTCGCAGATCCGCCAGCTCGCCGAGGGCGCCCAGCGGGCGCGGGGCCAGACCGAGACGCTGGCGCGCGAGGCGGGGGAAGCCACCCGCGGTCAGGCCGAGCTCGAGTCGGCAATCGCCGAGCTCCAGCGGGTCGCCGGCGAGCTGCAGGGAATCGCGCGCCACTTCGTCGTCTAGCGCATGGCGCCCGTGCGCGCCTACGTCGCGCTCGGCAGCAACCTGGGAAACCGGGAGCTGAACCTGGCACTGGCCCGCGAGCAGCTGGGCCAGACGCCGGGAATCGAGATTCGCGGCGCGTCGTCGGTCGAGGAAACGGCGCCCCTCGGATTGGTGGCTCAGCCGGCCTATCTGAATCAGATGCTCGCGCTGGACACCACGCTTTCACCGCGCCAGTTGCTGGAGCATTGCCACCGCATCGAGTCGCTCGCCGGTCGGGAGCGCCGGACCCGGTGGGAGTCCCGCACCCTGGATCTGGACATCGTCAGATATGGCGGACTCTCCATCCAGGAGCGCGGCCTCACGCTGCCGCACCCGGGGTTTCCGGAGCGGGCGTTCTGGCAGCGGGAGCTCGCGGAGCTGGAACGGTTGGGCCTGTGAGGGCGAGTCTATATTGCAGAGGCCAATGACCGATTCTTCATCGAATGCCTTCGTTCCCTCCGAGTTGCGCCCGACGCTACCGGCATGGGCGAAGGTCACCCCCGAGCGCCACCAGCACATCCAGCGCGTGGCCGAGCTGGTCGCCGCCTGGGGCGACCGGATGGGAACCCCGGATTCCGAGCTGTATCGCTGGTACAAGGCGGTGTGGCTGCACGACGCGCTGCGAGACGCCGATGAGGCGGAGCTGATGAAGTGGGCTCCATCGGTAACGGGTCCGGTGGAGTTGCGTCACGGGCCGGCCGCGGCGGCGCGGGCCAAGGGAGAAGGAGAAACCGACCGCGGTATGCTCGACGCGGTTCGGTTTCACTCGGTGGGTCTCGCCGAGTGGGACATGGTCGGCAGGGTGCTCTACTGTGCCGACTTCCTGGAGCCGGGCCGTTCCTTCGATCGGGAAGAGCGCGCCGAGCTGGCTCGCCGCTTTCCGGACAATCCCCAGGCGGTCGTACTCGAGGTCGCCCGTCGCCGCATTCTGTACGCCATCACGACCGGTTGGAGTCTGCCGGAGCCGACAGTCCGATTTTGGAATTCGATCGCCGATTCCGCCTCATCGCGCTAGGGGTCCTGGTGGTCGCCGGGCTGGGCGCCGGCGCCTGGGCGCTCCTGCGCGGTGATGCGAGGACGGGAACACCCATGCCCGTGCCGCTGCTCGGCGGGGATCACATCGTGGTCGAGGTCCTCAACGGCTCCGGGCGGCGGGGGTTGGCGCGCATCGCCACGCATACGCTCCGGCTGGCGGGATTCGATGTGGTCTACTTCGGCACCGTGTCCGACTCGATCGTCGCG
>Ga0163163_10005316_pt1 | contig 11118 bp, 8 predicted proteins | sample S65metaG_FD_119766 | JGI IMG/M metagenome (GOLD analysis project Ga0163163, IMG submission 119766) | Switchgrass rhizosphere microbial communities from Kellogg Biological Station, Michigan, USA - S6-5 metaG | ecosystem: Host-associated > Plants > Roots > Rhizosphere > Soil | place: USA: Michigan... | reverse complement strand
TGCGCATCCTCCTGCTGACCCACGCGTTCAACAGCCTGGCACAGCGCCTTTATTGCGAGCTCGTCGCGCTCGGTCACGAAGTGTCGATCGAGTTCGACATCGCTGACAGCGTGACGCAGGAAGCCGTGGCGCTCTTCGCGCCGGACCTGATCGTTGCGCCCTTTCTCAAGCGGCGCATTCCGGACGCGGTCTGGCGGAAGCATCGCTGCATCGTCATCCATCCGGGCATCGAAGGCGACCGCGGGCCGTCGGCGCTCGACTGGGCGATCGTCGACGGCGAATCCGAGTGGGGCGTGACCGCGATCGAGGCGAACGGCGAGATGGACGCGGGCGCCGTGTGGGCGAGCACGGAATTTCGGATGCGCGACGCGACGAAAAGCAGCGTGTACCGGAACGAGGTCACGGAAGCGGCCGTGAAGGTCTTGCGGAAGGCGCTCGAGCGGCTCGCGCGGGGCGAGTCGCCGCGCCGCCTCGACTACGCTGATCCTTCCGTGCGCGGCCGGCCGCGCACGGCGATGCGGCAATCCGACCGCGCGATCGACTGGCGTGTCGATTCCACGGCCACGGTGCTGCGCAAGGTCCGCGCTGCGGACGGCTTTCCGGGCGTTCTCGACCCGTGGCTCGGCATGAGCGTATTTCTCTACGACGCACATCCGGAAGGCGCGCTGCATCGGGACGCTCGGCATGCGCTACCGGGGGACGCCATCGCGCGACGCGGCGACGCGGTGCTCCGCGCGACGGTCGACGGCGCGGTGTGGATCGGTCATTTGAAAGTCGCCGGCGACGAAGCCCGATTCAAGCTTCCCGCCGCGATGGTGGTCGGCGATCGGCTTGCCGGCGTTCCGGAGAAGCCGCTTGCGGCGCACGAGAGCGTCGATCATTCGACGTGGCAGCCCGTGCGGTACGACGAACGGGGACGTGTCGGCTACCTGCACTTTTCGTTCTACAACGGCGCCATGAGCACGGCGCAGTGCGAAGCGCTGCTCGAGGCCTATCGCTACGCGATGTCGCGGCCGACGCGAGTCATCGCATTGATGGGCGGCCCGGACTTCTGGTCGAACGGGATCCATCTCAACCTGATCGAGGCGTCCGCACACCCGGCCGAGGAATCGTGGCGGAACATCAACGCCATCGACGACCTGGTGCGCGAAATCATCGTCACGGACGCGCAGATCACGATCGCAGCGATGCAGGGAAACGCCGGCGCGGGCGGCGCCTTTCTCGCGCTCGCGGCGGACCATGTCTACGCGCGCGACGGGGTGATCCTGAATCCGCACTACAGAAGCATGGGCAATCTCTACGGTTCCGAATACTGGACGTACCTGCTGCCGCGCCGCGTGGATGCGGAAACGGCGCGCTCCATCACGGAAGAACGCCTGCCGATGACGGCGCGAAAGGCGACGGCGCTCGGGCTGATCGACGGCCATTTCGGCGCGACGCCGGATGCGTTCCGTGCCGAAATCGACGCCCGCGCGCGCCGGCTCGCCGAGGCTCCCGCGTTCGAAGGCCTGCTCGGCGAGAAGCGTGCGCGCCGACGCGCCGACGAAGCGCACAAGCCGCTCGATGCGTATCGCTCCGAAGAGCTCGAGCGAATGAAGCGCAATTTCTTCGGCTTCGATCCGAGCTACCACGTCGCGCGGGACCATTTCGTGCGCAAAGTCCCGCGGTCGCGCACGCCGCTGTACCTCGCGCCCCATCGACGGCCGTCGTATGCGAGCGAGCGGGCGCCTCGCGTCGTCGAGGAGCGACGGTAGTCGAAACCGCACGACGCATGGCACGCAAAGTGCGTTGGCGCACCGAGTATTCGCCCATAGCGGCGTAGCGTACACACCGATGCGCAACGAGCGCGTTCGCGTCGTGCTGAACGCGCCGTAAAGCCGGGAGCGAGCGATGGAATTGGGCAACCAGCGGGCCAGCGGCAACGTCGAGGATCGGCGTGGGATGGGAATCGGCGGGGGCCTGGGCATCGGGGGCGTCGTGATCGCTCTCGTCGCCTATTTCCTGGGCTTCGACCCCAGCACGGTGATCAACGTCGCCGAGCAGGTGAACACGCAGCGCGACACGCGCCAGGCGCCGAAGGGCGCGCCCACCGACGAGGCGGGGCAATTCGTCTCCAAGGTTCTCGGCAGCACCGAGGACGTCTGGACGAAGATCTTCCAGCAAATGGGAGGCAAGTACACGCCCCCGACGCTGGTCCTGTACGACGGCGCCGTGCACTCCGCGTGCGGAACAGGTCAGGCGGCGATGGGTCCGTTCTACTGCCCGAACGACCAGAAGCTGTATCTCGACCTTTCGTTCTTCCGCGACCTGTCGCAGCGGTTTCGCGCACCCGGCGATTTCGCGCAAGCTTACGTCGTCGCGCACGAAGTCGGCCATCACGTGCAGAAGCTGACCGGGAAGTTCCAGGAGTTCGAAGCGCAGGGGCGCGCGCCGCGCGCGGGCGCCAACAGCACATCGGTACGCATGGAGCTGCAGGCCGACTGCTACGCGGGCGTCTGGGGTCACTATGCGGGCGGGATGAACCAGCTCGACCCGGGCGACATCGCCGAAGCGCTGAATGCGGCCACGGCGATCGGCGACGACCGCCTGCAGAAACAGACGCAGGGCCGCGTGGTGCCGGAATCGTTCACCCACGGCTCTTCCGAGCAACGAGTGCGGTGGTTCAAGCGCGGCATCGACTCCGGCAACCCGAAGGATTGCGACACGTTCGGCACCAGTTCGCTCTAAGAACTGGCGGGCGCACAAGCCCGCGTCCACTCGATTCGCCCCGCTCGGTGTTCTTACTGATCGGGGCATTTCTCTATTTTATCGGCACCCGTGCACTGGCCGGGTAGCGACGCGGACCCTTGTGGTGCAATAATCGGCGCGAGCGCGGAACAACGACACATTCGCGACGGCGCATGCCGCATCGCCCGCGCAAACCGCCGCATTTTCGTTTGCACCCGCATCAACTGTCCAGGAGGTCGTCATGGCCGAAGCTGCCGCGCGCAAGAAGGTCACCATTCCGATGCTGATGGAAAAGAAGAAGCGGGGCGAGCCGATCGTCCAGCTTGCGGTCTACGACTATGAAACCGCGATCATCGCGGATCGCGTCGGCATCGACATCCTCTGCGTATCGGACACCGGCGGCATGGTGCTGTTCGGCCACGAGTCGACGACCTCGGTGTCGTTCGAGGAAGTGATGTTCATGGCGCAGGCGGTGAAGCGCGGCTCGCAGTACGGGCTGCGGATGGTGGACATGCCGTACATGAGCTTTCACCTGTCGGCGCAGCAGGCGGTCGACAACGCGGCCAAGTACGTCTCGCAGGGCGGCGCCGAGGTGATGAAGTGCGAAGGCAACCAGCACCACGCCAAGTACATCGAGGCGATCGTCAAGGCGGGCATTCCGGTGCAGGGACACATCGGGATCTGTCCGATGCGCATTCCGCAGCTCGGCGGCTTCGCCGCGCAGGGCAAGACGGCCGACCGCGCGAAGGAGCTGATCGACGACGCGCTCGCGTTCGTCGATGCGGGCTGCTTCTCGATCATGACCGAAGTCGTCACGTCCGAAGTGTCCGAGTACCTCGCGAAGACGCTGCCGGTGCCGGTGATCAGCCTCGGCTCGGGCAACACGTCGGACGGCGTGCACATCATTGGCTCCGACCTCTTCCACCTCTACGAAAAGCACACGCCGCGCCACTCGAAGATCTACTGCGACCTCGTGCCCATCATCGAGAAGGGGCTGACCGACTACCGCGACGAGGTCCGCGGCCGCGTATATCCGGGCAAGGAGCACACGGTGTACATGAAGGAAGACGAGCTCAACAAGTTCAAGGAGCGCGTCGGCTGGAAGAAGTAGGCAAGGTTTAGGCGCGGGCGATCGCCGCGCTTGCGCTCGATCGTCAGTTGATCGAAGCGCGCCCCGGCCGCTCGCCGACTTCGATGCTCGACCTCGCCTGGCTGCTGCCGATCGCGTTCGGCGTCGGCGCGCTGATCGGCGCCGTCGGCATCGGCGGCGTTCTCCTCATCCCCGCACTCGAAGCGTTCGCCGCGCTGCCGATCAAGGCAGCGATGGCGACGGCGCTTTTCACATTCACCTTCACGGGCATCGTCGGCACGCTGTTGTTCCAGCGCCGCGGGAGCATCGACTGGCCCATTGCACGCCCGGTGCTTCTGGCGGCGGTCGTCTTCGGGTTCGTGGGAGCATGGGCGAATTCCATCGCGCGTCCGAAGGCGCTTGCGCTCATCCTCGCCGCCATCATCATCTTCGCCGGCGTCTACACGCTGGCCACGCTGCGCGGGTTGAAAAAGCCCGTCTTCGACGACCGGCCGCATGCAAAGCGGATGGTCCTGCTTGCCGTCGGCGCGATCGCCGGATTCGGGTCGGGCCTGACCGGCGTCGGCGGCCCGGCGCTGTCGGTGCCGCTCATGGTTCTGCTCGGCTTTCCGGCGCTCGTCTCGATCGGCGTGAGCCAGGTGATCCAGATCGTCGCAGCGATCTCCGGAACGCTCGGCAATCTGCGCTACGGCACCATCGATTTCGGAGTGGCCGCGGTCGTCACGGTGGCCGAGCTCGCCGGCGTGCTCGTCGGCGTTCGCGTCGCGCACGCCGTGGACGCCAACGTGCTGCGGAAAGGCGTTGCGGTGCTGTGCCTCGTCGTGGGGGCGGCGCTGGTCTGGCGCGAGTTGGGAGGGCAGCGTTGAGCGCGTTCGCGTCGTTCCTGGCGACGCGCAGCGCGGGACAGGTCGAATTCGCGCCGGGCGTTGCCACGCCGCGCAGTTTCGGTGATGCGGCGCGCGAGCATCTCGCGACGCGCCGCGCGGGCGGGCTCTTCGACTTCTCGTTCATGCAATGCGCCGACATCGCAGGTCCGAGGGCACTCGAATGCGTCGAGGCGCTGCAGACGCGGCGGTTGGCCGGGCTCGCGGCAGGTCGAATCGCCTACACGTTGCTGCTGCGCGATGACGGCAGCGTGCTGAACGATGCCACCGTGTGGCGTTTTGCGTGGGATCGTTTCCGGGTGTTCACCGGTCGTCGCGCCGATCACGCGGCCGTCGCGACGTTCGCCGCGGGCTTCGACGTACAGGTCCCGCCGATGGACGATTGCGCGGTCATTGCGATCCAGGGCGACATCAGCCGCCCGACGATCGAGCGTGCTCTCCCCGGGATGGACCTTGCCGCATTGCCCTACTTTGGATTCCGCGCCGTGCGCTTTGCCGATGCCGACTGCTGGATCGCACGGCTCGGCTACAGCGGCGAGACAGGGTACGAGATCGCGATCGCCGGTGCGGCCGCCCCCGCGCTTTGGGAAGCCTTGCTCGCCGCGGGCACGGACGCGGGTCTCGTCGAATGCGGATTCGATGCCGCGAATTCGCTGCGCATCGAAGCCGGTCACGTCCTGTTCACGCGCGAGCTCGCTGCGCCAGTCACCGCATTCGAGCTCGGATTCGCCCGGCTCGTCGACTTCCATGGACGCGATTTCGTCGGCGCGCAGGCGTTGCGACGATCGCGTTGGGACGAGCCGCAACGTCGCCTGGTGGGTCTGGTGCCCGCGGGCGAAAGCCCGTCGGACGCGAACGTTCCAGGGACGCTCGACGACGGAACGGCGGCGATGACGAGCGACTGCTTTTCGCCGCTTTTCGAACGGCGCATCGGCATCGGCTTCGCTGCGGCCGAAGACACGAGGCCGGGCTCGAGCGTCGCGCTCGTCGGCGGCGGACACGCCCGCGTGGCGCGCCTTCCGTTCTACGATCCCTCCAAGGCGCTCGCGCGCCGCGGCCGCTGAACATGATTCGTTCCTCGTACGATGTCGCCATGAGGCGTATCGAATCGCAAGCCCACGAACGTCGATGACAGGAGGCACTCCGCCATGAAGCGCACGCCACTCTACGAGCAGCACGTCCGCGACGCGTCGGCGGTCATCAACCTCAAGGGCTTCGCCCGGGCGATGCAGTACGTCGGCCACGTGCGCGAGCATCGGGCGACCCGCGAGGCCGTCACGCTGTGCGACGTCTCCCACATGGGCGAGTTCGACTTCCAGGGGCCGGACGCGCTCGCGCTGGTGCAGAAGCTCATCACCAACGATGCCGCGAAGCTCGCCATCGATCAGGCGCTCTATTCGACGATGTGCGACGAGCGCGGGATCGTCATCGACGATCTCGTCTGCTTTCGCCTCGCCGCGGATCGTTTCGTCTGGGTGGTCAACGTCACCAGGACGGATGCCGACTACCAGTGGGTGCTGAAGCACGCGCACGGAATGAACGTCACGGTGCGCAACATCTCCACCGACACCGCGCTGATGGCGCTGCAGGGACCGGCGTCGCGCGAAGCGCTGCAGCGGATCTGCAAGGCGGACCTGAAGCCGCTCGGCTACTACCGGCTTGCGCAGACGGTGCTCCACACGCCGCATGCCGAAGCGCCGTGCATGGTGAGCCGAACCGGATACACGGGGGAGCTGGGCTACGAGATCATGGTCGCCCGTGATCTCGCGCCGTGGGTGTGGGATGCGCTGCTGATGGCCGGGCGGCCGCTCGGCATCGTTCCTCACGGCGTCGCGGCGCGCGAGAGCCTGCGCACCGAAGCCGGCTACCTCCTGAACGGCAACGACATGGATGCCGAGACGAATCCGTTCGAAGCGGGCCTCGGATGGGTGGTCAAGCTGTCCAAAGGCGACTTCATCGGACGCGATGCGCTGGCGCGAGTGCAGGCCGCCGGCGTCGCTCGCAAAATGGTCGGGCTGGAGGTCGATGGCGCGACGACGATTCGCAACGGTTACCGGATCTACCGCAACGGCAAGGACATCGGCTCCGTCACGAGCGGTCCGCTGTCGGCGAGTCTCACGGGCCGCAACTGCGGGCTCGGATATGTCGCCACGGCGGATTCGGCGATCGACACCGAGGTCGAGATCGACATTCGCGGCAGGCGCGCGAAGGCGAAGGTCATCGCCATGCCGTTCTGTGCTCGGCGTGTAAAGGACGAGCCGGCTGTCGACACGTGGTCGCCGTACGAGCTGCGGTTCACCGAGCACCACACGTGGGCGCGTCCCCACGATGGCGGCAAGCACGACGGCTCGAACGCCATCGTCGCGGTCGGCATCTCGGATTTCGGACAGCGTTCGCTCGGTGACATCCTTTCGCTGCAGCTGCCCAAAGTGGGTGACAGGATCGACGCCGGCGCACCCGTGGCCTCCGGCGACAGCTATCGCAGAGCGTTCGATCTCGTCGCTCCGGTATCGGGCGAAGTCGCCGCGGTGGATGCGGACGCGGAGCGCGATCCATCGCGCCTCAATGCGTATCCGTACCTGCGCAGCGGGATCGTCGCGGTTCGCGTCGACGATCCGCGCGCGTGCGGCGCGCTCATGACCTTCTCCGACTACGCCGAGCACGTTCGCAACGTCAGCCGATACGACACGTGGACCGGCGAGAAGAGGATGACGTAGCGGTTCGATCGGCGCCACCGCACGTCGTCGCCCGCATCGACGGCCAAGGTTGCGCAAGCGGCCGCAAAGGCGTAACGTTTTCGACGGGGGTAACAGGACCCCCGGGTTTCATCCCTCCAAGACGGTGCCCCGTCCAATCCTGTGAGCGTCGCGCGACGGATGCGGGCACCTTTCATCAGCGTTCGCATTCCGTCCGTGGCGCAACTCAACGCCGTGCCTGGAGGACTCATCGTGCGCTACCAACTGAAGCAGATCCACTGCCGTCCATGGACGCTGTCCGGTCTCTCGCTCAAGCTGATCGAGAGCCACTACGAGAACAACTACGGCGGGGCGCTGCGGCGCCTCAATGCGATCACGGAACAGCTGGAGTCGCTCGATTTCGCGAGCGCGCCCGGCTACGTCGTCAATGGCCTGAAGCGCGAGGAGCTGGTCGCCCTCAACTCCGTGCTGCTGCACGAGCTCTACTTCGCGAGCATGGGCGGGGACGGACGAGCCACGGCCACGATGACGGAGGCGCTCACGCGGGATTTCGGATCCGTGCAGCGCTGGCGCACCGAGTTCTCGGCCATGGGCTATGCGCTCGGCGGGGGCTCGGGCTGGGTGCTGCTGTCGTGGCTTCCCCGCGACGGCCGGCTCGTGAACCAGTATGCGAGCGAGCACAGCCAGGCCATCGCCGGCGCCGTTCCCATCGCTGCGCTCGACATGTACGAGCACGCGTACCACATCGATTTCGGCGCCAATGCGAAAGCTTATGTCGACACGTTCCTGCGCAACGTCGACTGGAAGGCGGTCGAGGACCGGCTCGAGGATGCGCGACGGGTGTTGCCCCCCCGGCCGCTCGTGCAGGAGGAATTCGGCGACCTGCCCGGTGTCGGCGTGGAGGAGGTGCGCGCGATGCTCGCGCAAGGCAGGGTGCAGCTCATCGACACGCGGCCGAAGCACTTCGTCTCGCGGCAGCAGGACATCGCCGAGGGCGTCGTCTGGCGCGACCCCGACCGTGTGGGCGAATGGATGGACGAGCTCTCGAAGGAGAAGCCGGTCGTCGTCTATTGCGCGTACGGCTTTCACGTCGGCTGCCGCACGGCCGTCGCGCTGCGCGACGCGGGCTTCGACGCTCGGTACATGACGGTCGGGCACTCGGGGTGGAAGGCGGTCGGCGCCCCGGTCAAGCTCAACCCCTGATCGGCGTCATTGCGAAATCGCCGCGGCGCGGGGGACAATGCAAGGCGAGCGCCGAACACGGAAAGTGATCGGGAGGAAGGCGCCGGACCGTGTTGCATCTTCACGTCCTCGCCGTCCGTCAACCGGGAGATCATCATGTTTGGAAGTACCGTGACGTCGGGCACCCGCGTTCTCGCGCTGGCGATGGCGCTCGCGTCTTCCATCGCGTCGGCGCAAACACCGCCTCCGCCTCCCGCTTCGGCACAGGCAGCGAAGCCTGCGCCCGCCGCGAACCCCGTCGACCCTGCGTCGATCCAGGCGCTGAAGGACATGGGCGCTTATCTCGTGTCCCTCAAGCGCTTCGAGGTGTCGACCGAGCTGACCGGCGAGCTGGTGCTGGCCGACGGCCAGAAGCTATCGCACACCGCGACGGCCGACATGGACGTCGATCGGCCGAACAGGATCCACGTCGTGATGAAGAGCGCGCGTTCGCAGCGCGAGCTCTTCTACGACGGCAAGACCGTCACGATGTACATGCCGGCGCAGAAGTATTACTCGACGGTCGACTTCACCGACACGATCGGCAAGCTGATCGACCGGCTCGAGGAGCGATATCGGATCGAGCTTCCGCTGCAGGATCTGTTCCTGTGGGGTACTCCAGCGGCGCCGCTCGACAAGATCGAGTCCGCGATGAATGCCGGGCAGGATTTCGTGGACGACGATCTGTGCGACCACTACGCATTCCGCCAGGGCAACATCGACTGGCAGATCTGGATCATGACGGGCGGCAAGCCGCTGCCGCGCAAGCTCGTGATCACCAATCGCGCCGACGAGGCGAGACCGCAGTCGGTATCGATGATCGACTGGAACCTGAAGCCTGCGTTCAAGGACACGGTCTTCAAGTTCACGCCGCCCAAAGGCACCAAGAAGATCGACATCGTGCCCGTCAAGGCCAACTAGAGGAGCGCGCGATGAAGACTTCGATCCGCAAGTGGCTGACCGTCGTGACGGCCGGATTCGTGGCGGCGGCCTTCGTCATCGCGGCGGACGTGGACGCCGCAGGAAGAGGTGGGGGCGGAGGCGGAGGCGGGCGCGGTGGTGGTGGCGGGGGTGGGGCGCGCGCAGGCGGCGCAGGCGGCGGTCAGCGACAGCCGGCGCAGGTGAACAACAGCCGCGCGGATGCACGCACCAACGACGTCCGCAGTGGCAGCGTCAACAATGTGAACAACGTCAACCGGAACGACGTCAACGTCAACCGGAACGATGTGAACGTCAACCGCAACGTCAACGTCAACGTGGACAACGGCTGGGACCGCGTCGACCATCCAGTCGCGGCAGCCGCGGTGGTGGGTGCGGCGGTCGCCGTGACGTCCGCAGCCATCGGCTCGATGGTCGCCACCGTGCCCGCCGGGTGCGTACCGATGAACTACGGCGGCATGGTGTACCAGCAATGCGGCGGCACGTGGTACCAGCCGCAGGGAACGCAGTTCGTCGTCGTCAACCCGCCGTACTGAGCGCCCAGCCGACGGCTCTGTAGGCGAGCGCTGCGAGCAGGGCCGCTGCGGGCAGCGTCAGCACCCAGGCAATCACGATTCGCTGCGCGACTTGCCAGCGGACGGCCGCTGTCCTTCGCGCCGCGCCGACACCCACGATCGCCCCGGTGATCGTGTGCGTCGTCGAGACGGGCACGCCGAGCCCGGTGGCGAGGAACAGCGTCACCGCACCGCCGGTCTCCGCGCAGAAGCCCTGCACCGGCTTGAGCTGCGTGATGCGCGACCCCATCGTGTGGACGATGCGCCATCCGCCGAGCAGCGTTCCCAGCCCCATCGCCGCCTGGCAGCTCAGCACCACCCAGAACGGGACGTGAAACTGGCCGCCCAGCATGCCCTGCGAAAACAGGAGGACGGCGATGATGCCCATCGTCTTCTGCGCATCGTTGCCGCCGTGGCCCAGGGAGTAAAGCGAGGCCGAGACGAGTTGCAGGTGGCGAAAGTGGCGGTCGACGGCAAACGGCCTCGCCTTCCGGCTTGCCCAGTAGACGATCACCATGATGAGCTGCGCAAGCACGAATCCCAGGAGCGGGGACACGACGATGCCGAGCGCCGTGATGCCGAGGCCGCCGTAGACGACCGCGCCCGCGCCCGCCTTCGCGACGGCGGCTCCCGTCAGCCCGCCGATCAGCGCGTGGCTGCTGCTCGACGGAATCCCGAGATTCCATGTCAGGACGTTCCAGACGATGGCGCCGCAGAGCGCGCCGAAGATGACGCGGCCATCGACGACGGCGGCGTCCACGATGCCGGTGCCGACCGTCTGCGCCACGTGGAGGCCGAACACCGCGAACGCGATGAAGTTGAAGAACGCGGCCCAGACGACGGCGATCTGCGGGCGCAGCACACGCGTTGCGACGACCGTGGCGATCGAGTTCGCCGCGTCGTGCAGGCCGTTCAGGAAGTCGAACAGGAGCGCGACCGCAACCAGGCTGACGAGAATCGGAAACGCGAGCGACTCGGCGCTCATGGCCCGCCCCACACGCGCACTA
>Ga0163163_10005315_pt1 | contig 11119 bp, 7 predicted proteins | sample S65metaG_FD_119766 | JGI IMG/M metagenome (GOLD analysis project Ga0163163, IMG submission 119766) | Switchgrass rhizosphere microbial communities from Kellogg Biological Station, Michigan, USA - S6-5 metaG | ecosystem: Host-associated > Plants > Roots > Rhizosphere > Soil | place: USA: Michigan... | reverse complement strand
CCTGCGTTCCCGGTCGCAGCACACCGCCGGTGCCGAGGTTCTGCACGAAGACCATCAGCTCCTGACCCCACGGCATCCGCACCAGGTACTGGGTGCTCACCCCGGTGAAGCTGGCGTCGGACACGACACCCCCCGGCAGGACGTTCCGGTCCCTCGACGAGCCAGGCTCACCCGCTGGTGCGAGCTGGATCTTCTCCGGCCGGATGCCGATCAGCAGGTCGTCGGTGCCGCTGGTCCGCCGGGAAGCGGGCATGGAGAGCTTCTCGCCGTGAAGGTCGAGCACCAGGTGGTCGCCATCCGTCCCGGAGACGCTCGCCCGGACCAGGTTCGACTGGCCCAGGAAGTTGGCGACGAACGTCGTGTTGGGAGCTTCATAGAGCTCGCCCGGGCTACCCATCTGCTCGACCTGCCCGGCGTTCATGACCGCGATGGTGTCGGCCATGGTCATGGCCTCTTCCTGGTCGTGGGTCACGTGGATGAACGTGAGGCCGACCTCCGTCTGGATCCGCTTGAGCTCGATCTGCATCTGGCGACGGAGCTTCAGGTCCAGGGCTCCCAGCGGCTCGTCCAGCAGCAGCACCGCCGGACGGTTGACTATCGCCCGCGCCAGCGCGACCCGCTGCTGCTGCCCGCCCGAGAGCTGGGCCGGCTTGCGCCGGGCCATCCCGGACAGCTCGACGAGCTCGAGGGCCGCCTCCACCTCGCCCTTCACCGACTTGCTGCCACGGCGACGCAGGCCGAACGCGATGTTCTCGAAGATGTCGAGGTGCGGGAAGAGCGCGTAGTTCTGGAAGACGGTGTTCACCGGCCGCTTGTACGGCTTGGTGTGCGTGACGTCCTCGTCCCCGATCCAGATGACGCCCTCGGTCGGCTCCTCGAGGCCGGCGACCATCCGCAGCGTCGTGGTCTTGCCGCAGCCCGATGGTCCGAGAAGGGCGAAGAACGACCCCGACGGGATGGTCAGGGACAGGTTGTCCACGGCGACGAACGTGCCGAACCGCTTGGTCACGTCCTCGAGCCGCAGGTCCTGTCCCCCGGGCTTCGGCGTCCCTGCCATCAGTTACCGATCACCTTCTGGAACGACTCGTTGTACTTGGTCTCCTCGTCGGGGGTGAGCGTCCGGAAGCTCTTGACCTTCTCCAGGTCCGCGGCCGTGGGGAAGATCAACGGGCTGTCGACCAGCGACTTGTCGAACTTGGCCATCTGCTGCTGTGCCCCGACCACCGGGCAGATGTAGTTGACGTACGCCTCGACCTGCGCCGCGATCTCCGGGTCGTAGTAGAAGTTCATCAATGCCTCGGCGTTCGCCTTGTGAGGTGACCCGATGGGGATCATCATGTTGTCCGACCACAGTGTCCCGCCGGTCTCCGGGATCGTGAAGATGTAGTTCGGGTCGTCCTTCTCGAAGCCCGCCGCGAGGATGTCGCCGGACCACCCGATGACGGCGATCGCGTTGCCGTTCTCGAGGTCGTCGACGTACGAGTTGCCCTTGACCTGGCGGATCTGGCCGGAGTCGATCTGCTTCTGGAGCACGTCGAGCGCCGAGTTGAACTGGTCCTCGGTGAACTCCTTGGAGATGTCGACCCCTTGGGAGAGCATGAGCACGCCCATCGTGTCGCGCATCTCGGAGAGGACCTCGATCTTGCCCTTGAGGTCGGGCGCCCACAGGTCGTCGACCGTCTTGAGCTCGCGGCCGACCTTGTCCTTGCGGTAGCCGATGCCGGCGTAGCCGCTCTGCCAGGTCAACGAGTGGGTGCGGCCCGGGTCGAAGTCGACGGTGTTCAGCTTGGGGGTCAGGTTCTTGATGTTCGGGATGTTCGCGTGGTCGAGCTTCTGGACGTAGCCCTGGCGGATCAGGCGGGCTGCCATCCAGTCCGTGAGGACGATGACGTCGGCGCCGATGTCGTCGCCGTTCTTGAGCTGGGCCTGCACCTTGCCGTAATAGGTGTCGTTGTCGTCGATGTCGGCGGTGTAGGTGGCCTTGATCCCGGTCTGCTGCTGGAACTTCTCCAGCGTGGGGTACTTCTTCGTCTTGTCGTCGAAGTCGAGGTAGTAGGGCCAGTTGTGCCAGCGGACGATCTTGTCGGTGGCGGACTTGTCCTGCACCGTGGGCTGCGTCTCGGCGGTGGTCCCGGTACTGCCGGTCCCGCAGGCCGCGAGGAACGCGGCGAGGCCGGCGCCGCCGGCGCCCTGCAGGACGTTGCGCCGGGAGAGGCGGGCCCGCACCAGCTGACGGAACCTCGGGTCTTGCTGGATGTCGCTCACTGTGGGGATCTCCTCGGGCTGACGTTCGGGGGTGGTGGTGCTGGGTCGCTAGCCGGCGCTGCCGGTACTACCGGTGAAGACGGTGCGGTGCCAGTCCTTGCGGACCGCTGCCGTGCCGTCGTACATCACGTGCTTGATGTTCGTGTACTCCTCGAGCGAGTACAGGGACATGTCCTTGCCGGTCCCCGAGGACTTGTAGCCGCCATGCGGCATCTCGCTGATGATCGGGATGTGGTCGTTGATCCAGACACATCCTGCCCTGATCTCACGGCTGGCGCGCAGAGACCGGAACACGTCGCGGGTCCAGGCCGACGCCGCCAGCCCGTAGGGAGTGTCGTTGGCCAGCGCGAGTCCCTCGTCGTCGCTGTCGAACGGGAGCACGACGAGCACCGGGCCGAACACCTCGTCCTGGACGATCTCCGATGCCTGGGCGGCGTCGACGACCAGGGTGGGCTCGTAGTACGCCCCTCGGGTGAGCGCACCACCTGGCACCACGCCTCCTCTCACGACCTTGGCCCCGTCGCGGCGGGCGCGGTCGACGAAGCCGGCCACCCGCTCCTGCTGCGCGCGGGAGACCAGCGGGCCCTGGTCGGTCCGACTGTCCAACGGATCGCCGAGCACGACGGTGCCCATCTGGTCGGCCACGCCGGCCACGAACGCGTCGTAGAGCGGCCGCTGGACGTAGGCCCGGGTGGCCGCGGTGCAGTCCTGCCCGGTGTTGATCAGCGCGCCGGCCACCGCGCCCTGCACGGCGGCGTCCAGGTCGGCGTCGTCGAAGACCAGGAACGGTGCCTTGCCGCCCAGCTCGAGGTGCACCCGCTTGGGGCCGTTGGCCGAGCCGGCGGCCAGCTCCATCACCCGGCGGCCCACCGCGGACGAGCCGGTGAACGACACCATGTCGACGTCCGGATGGCCCATCAGGGCCTCCCCGGCCACCCGTCCGGTGCCCGTCACCACGTTGACCACCCCGTCGGGGATGCCCGCCTCGGCTGCGGCCTCGGCCAGCATCAGCGAGGTCAGTGGTGTGAGCTCGGCCGGCTTGAGCACGATCGTGTTGCCCGCGGCGATGGCCGGCAGCACCTTCCAGGCGGCCATCTGCAGCGGGTAGTTCCACGGCGCCACCGACCCGACCACGCCGATGGCCTCACGACGCACGTACGACGTGTGGTCGCCCGAGTACTCCCCGGCGGACTTCCCTTCCAGGTTGCGGGCCGCCCCGGCGAAGAAGGCGACGTTGTCGATCGTGCCCGGCACGTCGAAGCCGGTGGCCAGCCGGATCGGCTTGCCGGTCTGCCGGCTCTCGACACGGGCCAGCTCGTCGGCCCGGTCGGCCAGCACGGCGGCCAGCCGGGTGAGCGCGGCCGACCGCTCGACGGGCGGCGCGCTGGACCAGGCCGGGAACGCCGCTCTGGCCGCGGCCACCGCGGCGTCCACGTCTCCCGCGTCGGCGAGCACCACCTGCTCGAGGACCTCACCGGTCGCGGGGTCGGTGACGTCGAAGACCTCGCCCGAGCCGCCCTGGAGGCGTCGCCCGGCGATGATCTGGTGCACGCTGCTGATCTCCTCCGTCGGGGGCGCACGGTCGTCAGGCTCGTGCGGGGACGATCCTGACAGAGCAGATCGTCATGGACAAGGGATTCCGTCGCGATACAGGATCGTTACCACGAAATCACGCGGCTCACGGCCCTCTGGCACCGGGCTACCCGGCCCAGGTGCGGCGGCCGGCGAGCCAGGTGCCGCGCACCACGATCTCGGGCCACCGGGCCGGCTCGGTGGTCGTGGGGTCCTGGTCCAGCCAGACCAGGTCGGCCCGGCGGCCGACCGTCACCGAGCCCCAGGCGTCGTCCTCGAACGCCTGGTAGGCGACCGCCTGGGTGTAGGCCGACAGCGCGCTCCCGACCGGCAGCCGCTCGTGCGGCAGCCAGCCGTCCGCCGGCACCCCGTCCCGCGTCTGGCGGGTGACCGCCACCGCGAGCCCCTCGAGCGGGCGGTAGGAGCTGACCGGCCAGTCGCTGCCCATCGAGAGCACGGCGCCGGTCGCCAGCAGGGAGGCCATCGGGTACTGCCAGGCCCCGCGCTCCGGCCCGATCCGCGGCAGCGTCAGGTCGACCTGGAGCGGGTCGAGCTGGGCCCACAGGGGCTCCAGGTTGGCGATCACGCCCAGCGCGGCGAACCGGGGCACGTCGGCGGGGTCGACCACCTGGGTGTGCGCCAGCACCGGGCGGCGGTCCCGCGGCCCGTTGACCCGGGCCACCTCCTCGAACGCGTCCAGGGTGGCCCGGACCCCGGCATCGCCGATCGCGTGCACGTGCAGCTGGAAGCCGTCGGCGTCGAAGGCCAGCGCGGCTGCCGTCAGCTCGTCCGGCGTCCACACGGGCAGGCCGCAGGAGTGCGCCGACGAGGCGGGCCGGTCGTCGTACGGGGCGAGCATCGCCGCGGTGCCCGCCTCGACCACGCCGTCGGCGAACATCTTCACGGTCCGCACCGACACCTGGTCGGCGACCGGCGAGGCGGCGGCCCCCTCACGGGCGGCCACGAACTCGGCGCGCTGGCGGGTCCACCGGCCGGGGTCCGCACGCAGCGCCACGTTGGCCCGGACCGGGAGCCGGCCGGCGGCCGCGGTCGCCAGGTACGTCTCGACGTCGGCGGGTGAGAGGGCGGCCTCCTGCACCCAGGTGATCCCGGCGGCGGCGAACAGGTCGCCGGCCGCGGCCAGCCCGTCCTGCTTCTCGGCCGCGGTCGCCCGCGGCGCGTGCCGCAGCACCAGGTCCATGGCCGTCCACTCGACCAGCGTCCCCAGCGGGGTGCCGTCGGCGCGCCGCGCGACCTCGCCGGCCGGGGGGTCCGGGGTGTGCTCGTCGATGCCGGCCCGGCGCAGCGCCTCGCTGTTCGCCCAGACGCAGTGGTGGTCGGTGGACTGCAGCACCACCGGCCGGTCCGGCACGGCGGCGTCCAGCCAGGTCGCGTCGAACCGGCCGCCGGGCGCGAGGCTGGGGTCGTAGGGGCCGCCCTGCACCCACTCGACGTCCGGGTGCTCGGCTGCCCATCGACGGACTGCGTCGGCGACCTCGGCCACCGTGGTCGCCTCCCGGACCGCCGGCCCGGCCAGCTCGACGCCACCCCACAGCGGGTGGACGTGGCCGTCACCGAAGGACGCCAGCAGCGCGCCGCCCTCGAGGTCGACCGTGCTCGCGGCGCCCGCGCGCAGGGCGAGCGCGTCGGTGTCCAGCGCCACGACGTACCCGTCCTGGATCGCCACCGCCCTGGCCCGCGGCGCGACCGGCACCCCCGTCACCACCACGCCCCCGTGCAGCACCAGGTCGACGCCGCTCACCGGTCATCACCTCCGGCCCGCGTGGAGTCGACCACGTAAAGCACGTGCGCGGACGCTTCAGCACGGCTGCACGGGTGTTGAGGTGTCCGCCCGCGTGTTGTCGCGGACATTCTCCCGCGGTCCAACAGTCCAACCGCCAGTCGTCCGGACTCAGACGTCGATGTTGGACATCACGTGCTTGACCCGGGTGTAGTCCTCGAAGCCGTACATCGAGAGGTCCTTGCCGTAGCCGGAGTGCTTGAAGCCACCGTGCGGCATCTCGGCCACCAGCGGGATGTGCGTGTTGATCCACACGCAGCCGAAGTCCAGTCGCTTGGCCATCCGCATCGCCCGGCCGTGGTTGCTGGTCCACACCGACGAGGCCAGGCCGTAGCGGACGCCGTTGGCCCAGCGGACCGCCTCGTCCTCGTCGGAGAAGCGCTGCACGGTGATGACCGGGCCGAAGATCTCGTCCTGCACCATCTCGTCGTCCTGCTGCAGGCCGGAGACGACGGTGGCCTCGTGGAAGAAGCCGTCGGCGAGGTCGCCACCGACCCGGTGACCACCGGCGGCCAGTGACGCGTGCTCCGGTGCTCGCGACAGCATGCCCATCACCCGGTCCAGCTGGCTGGCGTTGTTCAGCGGCCCGAACAGCACGTCCTCGTCGTCGGGCAGCCCGGTCTTGGCGCTGTTCTTCGCCTGCTCCGCGAGCGCCGCGACGAAGTCGTCGTGGATGCCGGGCGCGGCGAGCACCCGGGTGGCGGCGGTGCAGTCCTGCCCGGCGTTGAAGTAGCCGGCCACCGCGATGGCCTCGGCCGCGGCCTCCAGGTCGGCGTCGTCGAAGACGACGACCGGCGCCTTGCCGCCCAGCTCGAGGTGGACCTTCTTGAGATCGGTCGCGGCCGAGCCGGCGACCTCCATGCCCGCGCGCACCGAGCCGGTGATCGAGACCATCTGCGGGATGCGGTGCTCGACCAGCGCCCGGCCGGTGTCGCGGTCCCCGCAGACGACGTTGAAGACGCCCTCGGGGAGGAACTCGGCCATGATCTCGGCCATCAGCAGCGTCGAGGCCGGCGTGGTGTCCGACGGCTTCAGGACCACGGTGTTGCCCGCCGCGATCGCGGGGGCGAACTTCCAGACCGCCATCATCATCGGGTAGTTCCAGGGCGTCACCTGCGCGCAGACGCCGATCGGCTCACGGCGCACGTACGACGTGTGCCCGGCCATGTACTCGCCCGCGGACCGGCCCTCGAGCACCCGGGCCGCCCCGGCGAAGAACCGGATCTGGTCGACCATCGGCGGGACCTCCTCGGAGCGGGTGAGCCCCAGCGGCTTGCCGGTGTTCTCGCTCTCCACGGCCACCAGCTCGTCGGCCCGGTCCTCGAACGCGTCAGCGATCCTGATCAGCGCCTTCTGCCGCTCGCTGGGCGTGCTGTCCCGCCAGCCCTCGAACGCCTTCTCGGCCGCGACCATGGCCGCGTCGACGTCGGCAGCGGAGGAGACCGGCGCTGTGGCGAACACCCGGCCGGTGGTCGGGTCGACCAGGTCCGCGGTCCGGCCGTCGGCCGGGTCGACGTGGGCGCCGCCGACGAAGTTGCGCAGCGTGCGGGGCTGATCGGGCATGGGTACTCCTCGGTGCGGGCGGCCGGTACGACGGCGAGCGTAGCCGCCTGGGCACCGGTATCAACAGTGCGGAGGACGTCAGACGACAGATTCAGCAAAATGAGGGCCTCTTAACCACGGATTCACTTGCCATCGCGACATTGACCGGCGAGGATCGTCGCCATGGGGACCAAGGACCGCACCAGCAGCGCCGTACTGGACGACGTCTCGAAGGCGATCATCGAGCAGCTCCAGGAGGACGGCCGGCGACCCTACGCCGCGATCGGGAAGGCCGTCGGGCTGTCCGAGGCGGCCGTCCGGCAGCGCGTGCAGCGGTTGCTGGACGCCGGCGTGATGCAGATCGTGGCGGTCACCGACCCGCTCCAGGTGGGCTTCCCCCGCCAGGCGATGATCGGGATCAGCTGCGAGGGTGACGTCGAGGCCGTCGCGGAGAAGATCTCCGACATGGCCGAGGTCGACTACGTGGTCATCACCGCCGGCAGCTTCGACCTCCTGGTCGAGGTCGTCTGCGAGGACGACGACCACCTGCTCGAGCTGGTGAGCAAGCGGATCCGGGCAGTCCCCTCGGTGCGCAGCACCGAGTCCTTCGTCTATCTCAAGCTGCGCAAGCAGCTCTACAACTGGGGAACCAGATGACCTTGTCCTCCCAAGACGTCCGCCCGCTGGCCGGCGACGCACCGACGTCGTCGCTCGCTGTCAGCGCGCGCGACCACCTGTGGATGCACTTCACCAGGATGTCGACGTACGCGAACAGCAACGTGCCCGTCATCGTCCGTGGCGAAGGCCCCTACATCTACGACGACAAGGGCAAGCGGTACCTCGACGGCCTCGCCGGCCTGTTCGTCGTGCAGGCGGGCCACGGCCGTGAAGAGCTCGCCGAGGCGGCCGCCAAGCAGGCGAAGGACCTCGCGTTCTTCCCGCTGTGGTCCTACGCGCACCCCAAGGCGGTCGAGCTGGCCGAGCGGCTCGCGCACCTGGCCCCGGGCGACCTGAACCGGATCTTCTTCACGACCGGCGGCGGCGAGGCCGTCGAGAGCGCCTGGAAGGTGGCCAAGCAGTACTTCAAGCTGACCGGCAAGCCGCTGAAGCACAAGGTCATCAGCCGGGCGATCGCCTACCACGGCACCCCTCAGGGGGCGCTGTCGATCACCGGCATCCCGGCGGCCAAGGCGATGTTCGAGCCGCTGGTCCCCGGTGCGCACAAGGTGCCGAACACCAACTTCTACCGGGCTCCCGAGCACGGCGACGACCTCGAGGCCTTCGGGCTCTGGGCCGCGAACCGGATCGAGGAGGCCATCGAGTTCGAAGGCCCCGAGACGGTCGCCGCGGTCTTCCTGGAGCCGGTGCAGAACTCCGGCGGCTGCTTCCCGCCGCCCCCCGGGTACTTCGCCCGGGTCCGCGAGATCTGCGACAAGCACGACGTGCTGCTGGTCTCCGACGAGGTGATCTGCGCGTTCGGCCGGCTCGGCCACTACTTCGGCTCGCAGCGCTTCGGCTACCAGCCCGACATCATCACCTGCGCCAAGGGCATGACCTCCGGCTACTCCCCCATCGGCGCGATGATCGCCAGTGACCGGATCATGGAGCCGTTCCTGCACGGTGACACGACCTTCGCGCACGGCTACACCTTCGGCGGCCACCCGGTGTCGTCCGCGGTCGCGCTGGCGAATCTCGACATCTTCGAGCGCGAGGGCCTCAACCAGCACGTGCTGGACAACACCGGGGCCTTCCGGCGGACGCTCGAGAAGCTGACCGACCTGCCGATCGTGGGCGACGTCCGCGGCGACGGCTACTTCTTCGGCATCGAGCTGGTGAAGGACAAGGCGACCCGCGAGACCTTCGACGACGACGAGTCCGAGCGGCTGCTGCGCGGCTTCCTGTCCAAGGCCCTGTTCGACGCCGGGCTCTACTGCCGGGCCGACGACCGCGGCGACCCGGTCATCCAGCTCTCGCCGCCGCTGGTCTGCGACCAGTCGCACTTCGACGAGATGGAGCAGATCCTGCGCACCGTCCTCACCGAGGCCTGGACCCGGCTCTGACCATGGTCTGCCTCGAAATGATCACGGTTCCGTGATCATTGGTGGTCAACCGCGGTGAATTCGTCGCGGTAGGTGCAGGTTCGGCGCGGTAGGGCGGGCGCACATCGCGGACGGAAGGACGAGATGACCGACCGGACGACCGTACGGCGGCTGCCGGAGAAGCAGGTGCGCGACCGGCCGGTGCTCGACGCCGTGCTCGACGCCGGCCGGGTGGCGCACGTGGCGGTCCGCGACGAGGGCGGCCAGCCCTACGTCGTCCCGGTGGCCTACGCCCGGGACGGCGACACCGTGCTCTTCCACGGCTCGACCGCGAGCCGGCTGTTCCGTGGCCTGGCCGACGGCGCACCGACCTGCCTGACCGTCACGCTGCTGGACGGCCTGGTCGCCGCGCGCTCGGTGTTCGAGTCGTCGATGCACTACCGCTCGGCGATGGTGCTCGGGACCGCCCAGGCGCTCACCGGCGACGACAAGCTGCGCGCCCTGCAGCAGGTGTCGGAGCACCTGATGCCGGGCCGGTGGGCAGACGCGCGGCAGCCCAACCGCAAGGAGCTGGCCGCCACGCTCGTCCTCTCGCTCCCGCTGGACGAGTGGTCGGTGAAGGTCAGCGACTCACCCCCGGACGACGCGGCCGAGGACCTCGACCTCCCCGTCTGGGCCGGCGTGCTGCCGCTGCGTGAGGTCGCGGGTGCGCCGGTGCCGGCACCGGACCTGCGCGGCGCTCCCCCACTCCCGGCGTACGTCGGTGAGTGGGCCGGTCCGTGACACCTCAGGGCTATCGCGCCCTGTCGCTCTGGCACGACACCGCGGGCGACGACTGGACGCCCCGGCCGGCGCTGCCGGGGGACCTCGACGTCGACGTCGCGGTGGTCGGCGCCGGCTACACCGGGCTCTGGACGGCCTACTACCTCAAGCGGGCCGACCCGAGCCTGCGCGTCGTCGTGCTCGAGCGCGAGGTCGCCGGCTTCGGCGCCAGCGGCCGCAACGGCGGCTGGTGCTCGGCGCTGTTCCCCGCATCGGTGGCCTGGCTCGCAGCGAGGTACGGCGAGGAGCGGGCCGTCGAACAGCACCGCGCGATGCAGGCCACCCTCGACGAGATCGCGCAGGTGGTCGCCACCGAGGACATCGACTGCGGGTTCACCAAGGGCGGCACCGTCGTCGTCGCGCGCACCCCGCAGCAGCTCGACCGGGCCCGGGACGAGGTGGCCGAGGCCCGCCGGTGGGGCTTCGGCGAGGACGACCTCGCGCTGCTCGGCGCCGACGAGGCTCGCGCCCGGCTGGCTGCAGCCGGCGTGCTGGGGGCGACGTACACGCCGCACTGCGCGGCCGTGCACCCCGCCCGGCTGGTCCGCGGCCTGGCCCGCGCCGTCGAGCGGCTCGGGGTGACCGTGCACGAGCAGACGCCGGTGACCAGGATCGAGCCCGGCGTCGTCACGACCCCTACCGGCCAGGTCCGCGCCGCGGTCGTGGTCCGCGCCACGGAGGGCTTCACCGCCCAGCTGCCCGGGCTGCGCCGGGCCCTCGCACCGGTCTACTCCCTGATGGTGGCGACCGAGCCGCTCGCGCCGGACGTCTGGGACCGGATCGGGCTGCGGGCCCGCGAGACCTTCGCCGACAACCGGCACCTCGTCATCTACGGGCAGCGGACCAGCGACGACCGGCTGGCGTTCGGCGGCCGCGGGGCGCCGTACCACTTCGGCTCGCGGATCAGGCCCGAGCAGGACCGCGACCCGGCGGTGTTCGCCGCGCTGCACCGGGTGCTGGTGGACCTGCTGCCCGTCGTCCAGGGCGCGGCGTTCACCCACGCGTGGGGCGGCCCGCTCGGGATCGCCCGCGACTGGTGCGCCTCGGTGGGGCTGGACCGCGGCACCGGGCTGGCCTG
>Ga0163163_10005314_pt1 | contig 11120 bp, 10 predicted proteins | sample S65metaG_FD_119766 | JGI IMG/M metagenome (GOLD analysis project Ga0163163, IMG submission 119766) | Switchgrass rhizosphere microbial communities from Kellogg Biological Station, Michigan, USA - S6-5 metaG | ecosystem: Host-associated > Plants > Roots > Rhizosphere > Soil | place: USA... | reverse complement strand
GGTCTCTTCGCTTCCCGCGCAATACTCGACCAGCGCGGCCAGCGCCGCGCCGTCGGGCGTGCCATCCGACGGTTGCGGGAGGTCACCGGACCGTGCCAGTTGAGGTTGGAGCAGCAGGGCCTGGATGAGTTCACGGACGAGCGACGGCGCGCGCCTTTGCCCAAAGGAGGCGGCGCGCGGAGGCACACGCCCAGCCGGATCAACCCGCCGGCCGATGCCGGCGCCGTTCTGGGACGATGGGCCGCGGCCCGGCCCGCCCTCCGCGCGATGCCCCAGCAGGGCTCGCAATTCAGTTTCGGGCAGGCCCGCAAGCTCGGCCAGGCGCCGGTGCAAAAGTGCCGCCAGCACCGGCGCCGTGAGGCTGGCGAGATAAGGGCGCGCTGCCGTCACCAGGGCAGCGGCACTTTCGGCCGACGCGGGCGGATGTTGGGCCGTGAGCTCGGCCAGCAGGAACTCGGATGCGGGCACGGCGCCATTGACCAGGGCCTCGAAGGCTTCCTTGCCGCGGCGGCGAACGAAGTCGTCCGGATCCTCGCCGTCGGGCAGGAATAGAAACCCTGCGTTCTTGCCGTCTGCCAGGACCGGCAACACATTTTCGAGCGCGCGCCAGGCGGCCTTGCGCCCCGCGGCATCCCCGTCGAAGCAGAAGATGACGCGATCGCTCTGCCGGAGGAGCTTCTGCACGTGCGCGGGCGTGGTCGATGTGCCGAGCGTGGCGACGGCATGGTCGACACCGTGCTGCGCGAGCGCGACGACGTCCATGTAGCCTTCGACGACGACCACGGTCCCGGCCTCGCGGATCGCTTGCCGCGCGAGGAACAGGCCATAGAGCTCGCGGCCCTTCGAGAACAGCGGCGTTTCCGGCGAATTGAGGTATTTGGGCTCGCCTTCGCCCAGCACCCGGCCGCCGAAGCCGATGACCTGGCCGCGGCTGTCGTGAATGGGAAACATGATGCGGTCGCGGAAGCGGTCGTAGCGTTTGCCGCCCTCGCCGGCGATGACGAGACCCGCTGTTTCGAGCGCCGGTTCGTCGTAACGGTCGAAGACGGAGGCGAGGGGCTGCCACGCGTCGGGCGCATAGCCTATCCCGAAGCGGGCGGCGATCGCTCCGGTGAGGCCACGCTCCTTGAGGTATTCGATGGCGCGCGGCGCGTCCTTCAACTGCGCACGATAGAATTTCGCGGCCTCGAGCGTGATGGCCGTCAAATCCATGGCCTGCTCGCGGCGCTCCGATTCGCCGGGACGTTCGACGCGAGGCACCTCAAGGCCGGCGTCGCGCGCAAGCTCTTCGACGGCGTCGGGAAATGCCTTGCCGCTGTGCTCCATGAGGAAGCCGATGGCCGTGCCATGGGCGCCGCAGCCGAAGCAGTGGTAGAACTGCTTCGACGGACTCACCGTGAACGAGGGCGTCTTCTCGCCGTGGAACGGGCAACAAGCCTGGTAGTTGGCGCCGGCCTTCTTGAGCGGGACGTAGCGGTCGATGACATCCACGATGTCGACCCGGGATAACAGCGTCTGAATGAAATCGTTCGGAATCATGGACTTGACGCTGCGACCGGCAAATATGCCAACTCCCGGGCACTCTGAGATGCGGCCTTCCGGGGACAAGACAGGGCGGGGACTCCTGCATTATAGGCGGCCCGCGCCAAGGCGAAAGGTCGAATTGATGGGAGGTGCGCCCTGCAAGGGGCGACCCCGAGCGTCGGGGCCTAGCCAGTGAGCTTTGCCTTGATCCTGGCCGAGACGGCGCCCATATCCGCCCGCCCGGCAAGCTTCGGCTTCAACACTGCCATCACCTTGCCCATGCCGGCGATGCCGGCCGCGCCCGTCGACGCGATGGCGTCGGCGATCAACGTATCGATCTCGGCGTCGGCCAGCGGCGAAGGCATGTAGGCCGCCAGAACCCCGATTTCGGCGCGCTCGGCGGCAACGAGGTCTTCCCGCTTGCCGGCCTCGAATTGCACGATGGACTCGCGCCTCTGCTTGATCATCTTGTCGATGATCGCGAGCACATCCGCATCGGTGAGCTCGATGCGCTCGTCGACCTCGCGCTGCTTGATCGCCGCGAGCAGCATCCGGATCGTCGACAGGCGAGCGGCATCCTTCGCCCGCATGGCGGTTTTCATGTCTTCGACAACCTGCGATTTCAATGTCATGGTCGACCTCTTAGTGCCCGCCCGGCCGCCCCGAACGAAGTGAACGTGGCTTTCACATCCGAGAACAAAAAGGGGCGAATCGCTTCGCCCCTCGGTTGGACAGCGTGCCGCGGCGTCAGAAGAGCTTGGGCGGCAGCTGCTGGCTGCGCAGGCGCTTGTAGTGGCGCTTGACGGCGGCGGCGAGCTTGCGCTTGCGCTCGGCAGTCGGCTTTTCGTAGAACTCGCGAGCGCGAAGCTCGGTGAGAAGACCGGTCTTCTCGATCGTGCGCTTGAAGCGGCGCAGTGCCACTTCGAAGGGTTCGTTATCGCGGAGGCGAACGCTGGGCATGTAGCTCTTTCCTTCTGTTTCCGGGCCGGATTGGGCGAATTGCGACAATCGTCGACTATAGCAGGAAGTCCCGAGACTCGCAACTCCCGGTATCGGGCCGGTACTGGTAGCCCCGACCAGTACCTATCGGGCCGGTACATATTGCACTGGCGGGATCGGTGGAGGAGTTGTACGACAGTCTGCTGCCGCGGCGACCGTGTATCGTGGCAACCCGGCTTTCGACCTGCCGGCCATCTTCCCATGCTCGCACTAGGCATCGAAACGTCCTGCGACGAAACCGGCCTTGCCGTCTACGACACAAGCCGCGGTCTCCTCGCGCATGCGCTGCACTCGCAGGTGGCGATGCACGCGATCTACGGCGGCGTCGTCCCCGAACTCGCCTCGCGCGATCATGTACGGCGCGTCGTGCCGCTGGCAAAGCGCGTGCTCGGCGAGGCTCGAGTGACGCTTGCGGAACTCGACGGCATTGCCTTCACGCGCGGTCCGGGCCTCGCCGGCGCGCTTCTGGTCGGCGCCAGCATTGCAAGCGCGCTCGGCTATGCGCTAGAGAAGCCGGTAATCGGCGTCCATCACATGGAAGGTCACTTGCTCTCGCCTCTCCTGGCCGATCCGAAGCCCGAGTTTCCGTTCGTCGCCTTGCTCGTTTCGGGTGGACACAGCCAGTTGTTCGAGGTCGCAGGTGTCGGGCGGTATCGCCTCCTCGGCGACACGAAGGACGACGCGGCCGGCGAGGCGTTCGACAAGACGGCGAAGCTCCTGGGCCTGGATTATCCCGGCGGACCCGCGCTCGCGCGTCTGGCGGAGGCGGGGCGTGACGGCGCGGTGTCCTTGCCGCGTCCGATGCTCACGAGCGGGGATCTCGACATGAGTTTCTCCGGCTTGAAGACCGCCGCGCTCCTGCTCGTTCGCCGCGAGGCCGCGCGGGGAGCGCTCGACGATGCGCGACGCGCCGACATCGCGCGGGAGTTTCAGCACGCGGCGGTCGACGTGCTCGTGGCCAAGGCGGTCGCGGCACTCGACGCGACCGGAGCGCAACGGCTCGTTGTGGCCGGCGGCGTGGGCGCCAATCGCGAACTGCGCGCGCGTCTCGCGGCGGCGCTTGGCAAACGCGGCGGGCGGGCGTTCTTTCCGGACCTCGAATTCTGTACCGACAACGGCGCGATGATCGCGCTGGTCGGCGCGCTGCGCCTGTCGGGCGCGGCGCAAACGGATCTAGCCTTTTCAGTCAAGCCGCGCTGGGACCTGGCTTCGCTGTCGGCACTCTGAACTCCAACGCGACCGATTGAGCCTCAGCGCCCGATCGTGCGCTCCTTGCCGTCGAGCAATTGGCGGATGTTCGACCGGTGCCGCCAGAACAGCAGCAGCGAGATCGGGACGATTGCCCACGCGGGCGGGGCATTGCCGAAGATGATGAACGCGCCGATTGGCGCCAATGCAGCCGTAGTGAGCGCCGCGACCGAGCTGATCTTGAAGCCCACCGCCATGACGAGCCAGACGGCGGCCAGCGCGAGGCCGAGCAGCCAGCTCAGCGCAAGAACGATGCCTGCCGCGGTCGCGACCCCCTTGCCGCCGGCAAAGCCGTGAAACACCGGAAACAAGTGACCGATGAACACCGCCAGCGCGACCGCAGGCACCGTCCAGTCCGCGACGCTGAACGACGTCCCGAGCGTTTGCGCGAGCCACACCGCAAGAAAACCCTTGCCGCCATCGCCGGCGAGCGTCACTGCTGCCGCCGCCTTGTTGCCGGTGCGCAGGACGTTGGTCGCCCCGGGATTTCCGGAGCCGTAGCTGTGCGGGTCGGGAAGCCCGAACATCCTGCTCGCGACGACGGCGAACGAAACGGAGCCGATGAGGTACGCGGCGACGACGAACGAGAGCGAGGCGAGCATGGGCGGGGCGTCGGTTAGAATGAGAGTGGAAGCATCGGACCGAAGTCGGACCGAAGGGCAGGCACGACGCGGCCTTGACGACATACCGATTCTAGCAAAGCGGCATGAACGCGATTTTCATCCACGACCTGCGCGTCGAGACGCGCATCGGCATCTACGAGTGGGAGCGGCGTCTCGCGCAGATCGTGCGCCTCGACGTCGAGCTCGGGTTGCCGCGGGACGACGTCTTTCGCACCGGCGATTTCGCCGACGCGCTCGACTACGCGGCGGTCGTGAAGCGCCTGCAGGCGTTTGCCGCCGATCATCCGCACCAGCTCATGGAGCGCTACGCGCAGGCGATCGCCGACCTTCTGATGGGGGAGTTCGGCGCACCCTGGGTCAAGGTGCGCGTGGCGAAGCTCGCGCCGCTTGCCGGGGTGAAGGAGCTTGGCATCGTCATCGAGCGCGGGAAGCACTGACGGCGTCGAAGCTCGACCGAGCGACTACAAGCGCACAAGATCCGCGACGGGCCAGGCGCGGTCCTGCGCCGGGCAAGGGGCAAGCCCAAATCATTCGCTCCTGACGATCGCCACATCGACAAGAACAGGTGTCAGAACCCGAGTCAAGTCCGCGGGCAGCATGCCCACGAGGTAGCCCCGACGGCCACCGTTGACGTACAGGTACGCAAGTGCGGCGATCGAGCGCTCCATATAGGTCGGCATCGCACGTCGCGTGCCGAAGGGGCTCGTGCCGCCGATCTGGTATCCCGAGTGCCGGTCCGCGATCGCGGGGGCGCAAATGGTTACGGTCTTCACGCCCAGGATGCGTGCTAGCGCCTTCGTCGATACCTCGCGGTCGCCGTGCATGAGCACCACCATCGGGCGCTTCGCGTCATCCTCCATCACGAGCGTCTTGATGACGGCGTGCTCGGGCACGTTGAGCTCGCGCGCCGAAACCGAAGTGCCGCCGCGCTCCTCGTATTCGTAAAGATGGTGAGTGAACGCGACGCCATGCTGGCGCAATGCCCGAACCGCTGCGGTGGCCGGAGGTGTGTCTCTCGCCATATATCTGCTCCAGACGCCGCTTCAGCCGCGTGGATGGTGCTTCGCGTGGAGGCGCTTCAACCGCTCCCGCGCGACATGCGTGTAGATCGTCGTCGTCGTGATGTCGGCGTGGCCGAGCAGGAGCTGCACCACGCGCAGATCGGCGCCGTGGTTGAGGAGATGCGTCGCGAACGCGTGGCGGAGGACGTGCGGCGACAGGCTGGCCGAAGGAATCCCCGCCTTCGCGCCAAGGCGCTTCAACAGCGCCCAGAACGCCTGCCGTGTGAGCGGGCCGCGCCGCGCGGTGACGAATACCGCCGCGCTCTTGCCGTTCCCCATGAGCTCCGGCCGGGCATCGGCGAGATAGCGCTCGAGCCACGCGACCGACTCCTCGCCCAGCGGGACGAGCCGCTCCTTGCTGCCTTTGCCGAGCACTCGAACGACCCCCATGTCGAGCGACACGTGCGCGAGTGTGAGGCCGACCAATTCGGACACGCGCAATCCCGTCGCGTACAGGGTTTCCAGCATCGCACGATCGCGGAGGCCAAGGGTCGTCTCGGTGTCGGGGGCAGCCAGCAGCGCCTCGACTTCGACCTCGCTCAGGTTCTTCGGCAGCCGGCGCGGCAGCTTCGGCGCCCGCACGCGCAGCGTGGGGTCCGTGCGCAGCGTGCCTTGCAGCAACTGCAGCGCGTAGAAGCGGCGCAGCGACGACAACCGGCGCGCGATCGAGGTTGCCTTCGCCTTCGCCCGGAACTGCTCGGCCAGAAAGGCTTCCACGTCGCCGCGCTGCGCGCTCAGTAGAGACCCGCTGCGCCGGCCGAGCCAGCCCGCCCATTGGGTCAGGTCCCGGCGATAGCTGGCGAGCGATGACGGCGCGAGTCCGTCCTGCAGCCAGACCTGGTCGCAGAACGCATCGATCTGCTCGGTCGGCGTTGGCCTCACGGTCGAAAGCTGCGGCAGATGACCTTGGCCGAATAGGGCGACGGCATGTTCGCTTTCTGGTTGATGGCTGTCTGCGCCGCTCGCGACTCAGCCCGTCTTCATTTGTTGCGGCAGACAGGTGATGATCTGTGGAAAATACCAGATCCTGAGCAAGGCGAGAGCGGGATATCGGACTCACGCCCGCAATGCAGAGCCGCGCGATCGCGACATTAACCCACACGCCGTAGACGATCATGATGATCGACGGCGGGACGGGGGGCTCGAGCCTGACTGCCCCGGCGAGCGCGCGCATGCACGATGGACAGTCCGGGAGTCGACGGCTTCCGGAAGAACGCGGACTCAACCCGGCGCTCGCGCGCAAGACCCGCGCCTGACGGGGACGGCCAGGGTGCCGCCGCCCGCCAGGGCCAACCGAATCAGAATGTGGAGATCGGAGGATCGTCCTGGGCCGCCGCTCTGGCGGCCGCCTCGTACTGTTGTGGCGACAGCGTCGATCCAAACGTGGCCGCGTGAGCATCCGACTGCTCGACCGCGACCGGCGCTGCCGAAACGGACGCCTCGCTGTAGTGAACCGGTCCCCGCGCTACCAGCAGCGCGACGCCGCCTATCATGAACGTGATCGTCATCAGCTTCGCGCCTGTCGTGAAACGTTCCTTGCTGTTCATTCGAGCCTCCGCACGGATTGGCCCCCTCAAAACGCCATGTTTGGCAGATGGCCGTCCAGTCGCCTGCTGTTGCCTCTCCGTTGGACTGGCCAATTTCGGCAGCTTCCGCTTCGTATCCGTAAAGGATGCTGCCCTCGGGTTGCACTCTAGACGGTCGACGGGCGCGGGGAAGCAGACGATTCAACGCTGCGCGCGCCGAATATTCACGCCTTTGGCTGGGTCGGACACGGCGACCGAGGCATCGGGGCGAGGGGTCCTATCTCCGACAATACCGACGTAGGCTTGCCGGGGATTTCGCATTGCGCCGGCGCCTTGCTTGCCGCGCGCGCCGGCGCGGCAGTGCCGATCGGCGCATCGTGTCTGCCGACCAACACTTCAGTGAGGCCCAACCCGACCAAGCCGAATAAGACAATGATTACCGCAGCCTTCAGCTCGCCGGTGAGGCGATCGTTCGATACAGGCAAGTCGTGATTGTGGTCCATCGTTGCGTATCTCCTTCATTGCCGCGATACGAGCGTGGGGCCTGGCGCCGATAACGGAAACCATCGCGGCCATCGAAGCGCACAGGTCTTCGATCAGACGTACTGTAGGGTTTCGCCGGAAGTGTCGACACGTAGGAATCCTCGCCGTGGCTGCAGAAAATTCACGGCGGCCGAAGGTGCTCCCGGTGAGAGGCGGCCGTCTACCAGGCCGGCGGAAGCTTTTTCAGAATGATGATGGTGCGGTCCTCGATCGCGAGATAGCCGCCCTCTACGAGGTCCTTCATCACGCGGCTGACCATGTCGCGCGACGCGCCGATACGCTCGGCGATGTCCTGCTGCGTCAGCTTCTCGGCGACGACCACCTGACCCTCGCGCTCCTGCGCCAGCGACAAGAGCACCCGCACCAGCCGACCATAGACGTCGGTGAGCGCGAGGCTCTTGACGTTTTCGGTCGTGTACCGCAGGCGCTTGATCAGCCGCTCGATGAGATGCAGCGCGAAGTCCGGATGCGCGAGGATGAAATCGCGGAATTGTCCGCGGCTTACGACGGCGCAGGTTGTCGGCTCGACGGTGACCACCGACGCCGAGCGCGGAGCGCCGTCCAACGCCATCTCGCCGACGTATTCGCCCGGACCATGAAAATCGATGACCACTTCCTTGCCGGCCGCACTGCTCGCGAACACCTTCACCCTGCCCGACACCACGATGAACAGCGAATCGCCCTGGTCGCCCTCGTTGATGAGCACGACGTTCTTCGGGAATTGGCGCACGACCCCGGATGACGCAATCTCGCGCAGGATATCCTCCGCAAGCGGTGCGAGTGGGTCGGCGTGGGCGATGCGCTGAGGCACGGGAAAGTACTGAGTCAACCCAGCGAGAACAGCGAGAATGTAGCACGCGGAACGAAACGCAGGTGCAATTGGCGATGCGCCGGGATTTTTGTCGTCCCGACGCCCGTTGACCAGCCGATCCCAACCTATGGACCTATAATGCCTGCCCGTTGCCGTGGCCACGCTGACCGGCTCGATCGACCTCCTCGCTGACCCGCTCGGTCGACCTCCTCCGCTGACCGGCTCGCCCTTCACACCATGTCCGCAAGCTGGGAATTCTGGATCGATCGCGGCGGTACCTTTACCGATGTCGTTGGGCGCCGGCCCGACGGCACGCTCGTCACGCACAAGCTCCTGTCCGAGAATCCGGAACGCTACCCGGACGCGGCCGTCCACGGCATTCGCGAGCTCTTGCAGCTGCCGCCGGGCGCGGCCATCCCGCCCGGCGTCGTCGGCGCGGTGAAAATGGGGACCACGGTCGCCACCAACGCGCTGCTCGAGCGCAAGGGCGAGCGCACGGCGCTCATCATCACGAAGGGATTCGCCGATGCGCTGCGCATCGCCTATCAGAACCGGCCGAAGCTCTTCGTGCGCAAGATCGAGCTGCCGACGCTTCTCTACGAACGGGTGATCGAAGTCGACGAGCGCATCGGCGCGCGCGGGGAGATCGTGCATGCGCTCGATCTCGGCCCGGTTCGACGCGAGCTTCGCGCGGCGCGGCGATCGGGAATCGGGTCGGTCGCGATCGTCCTGATGCATGGTTATCGCTTTCCGCAGCACGAGGTCGCGCTTGCGGAGCTCGCGCGCAAGGTCGGCTTTACGCAAGTTTCCGTTTCGCACGAGGTGTGCCCGCTGATGAAGCTCGTCTCGCGGGGCGATACGACGGTGGTCGACGCGTACCTGTCGCCGATCCTGCGCCGCTATGTGCAGCAAGTCGAGGCCGCATTGGCGGGCGCGCCGGCGGCCGACGCGGCGTCCGACGCCAAGGTGCCGGCAAGGCGCCCGAAGCCGGCGGAGGCGCAGGACGCGCCACGGTTGCAGTTCATGCAGTCGAGCGGCGGGCTGACCGATGCCCATCGCTTCCAGGGCAAGGACGCGATCCTGTCGGGGCCGGCAGGGGGCATCGTCGGGGCCGTCGAAGTGTCGCGCCTCGCGGGCTTCGACAAGATCATCGGCTTCGACATGGGCGGCACGTCGACGGACGTCACGCACTACGCCGGCGAGTACGAGCGGGCCTTCATCACCGAGGTCGCCGGTGTGCGGCTCGCGGCGCCGATGATGCGCATCCACACGGTCGCGGCCGGCGGCGGCTCGATCTGCCGTTTCGACGGCGCGCGCTTTCGCGTCGGCCCCGAATCCGCCGGCGCGAATCCCGGACCGGCGTCGTACCGGCGGGGAGGACCACTGACGGTCACCGACTGCAACGTGATGGCAGGGAAGCTCGATCCTGAGCTTTTTCCCCGCGTGTTCGGACCGACGGGCGACGACCCGCTGGACGCCGCGGTGGTGCGCGAAAAATTCGCGCTTCTTGCCGCCGATGTCGCCGCCAGCACCGGCCGGCCGCACCTTCCCGAGGAAATCGCGGACGGATTCCTCAAGATCGCCGTCGCGAACATGGCCAATGCGATCAAGCACATCTCGGTGGAGCGCGGCTACGATGTCACCGAGTACACGCTGTGCTGCTTCGGCGGCGCCGGCGGCCAGCACGCGTGCCTCGTCGCTGATGCGCTCGGCATGACGCGCGTGCTCTTGCATCCCCTGGCCGGCGTGCTATCGGCCTACGGAATGGGCCTCGCCGACGTGCGCGCGTTGAAGCAGCAGGCGCTCGAGACCACGTTATCGACGGCGGCCCTGGCGGACGCCGGCAACAAGCTCGCGTTGCTGGAGGCCGCCGCGCGCGCCGACGTCGAGGCGCAGGGCATCGCCGCTGACCGCATCGGGATCAGGCGCACGCTGCATCTCAAGTACGAGGGCACCGACACGACGCTCGAGACCGGCGTCGCGGACGTGGCGGAAATCGTCGTCGAATTCGAACGCAAGTACCGGCAGCAGTACGGCTTTCTGATGCCGGGCAAGCCGCTTGTCGTCGAGGCGGTCGCGGTCGAAGCGATCGGCAGGACGCACGACGTCAAGGATGCCTTGCCCGCGTACGCACCGCGCGCGGCACCGCTGGCGCCGATCCGCCTCAACCGGATCTATACGGAGGGCGCGTTCCGTGACGCCGCGGTCTACGATCGCTTGCACCTGCGACCGGGCGACATGGTAAGCGGCCCCGCGGTGATCCGGGAGGACAACGCGACCACCGTCGTCGAGCCGGGCTGGCGCGCGACGTTCACGGACCGCGGCGACCTCGTGCTCGAGCGGATCGAAGCGGCGCGGCGAACGCATGCGATCGGCACCACCGCCGACCCGATCCTGCTCGAGGTGTTCAACAACCTGTTCATGGCGATAGCCGAGCAGATGGGCGTGACGCTCGCCAACACGGCGTACTCCGTCAACATCAAGGAGCGGCTCGATTTCTCCTGCGCTCTCTTCGACGGCGAGGGCAGCCTCGTCGCGAACGCACCGCACATGCCGGTGCATCTGGGGTCGATGGGCGAAAGCGTGAAGACCATCATCGAGCGGCGAAGCGGCGCGATGAATCCCGGCGATGTCTTCGTGCTGAACGCGCCTTACAACGGCGGCACGCATCTCCCCGATGTGACGGTGATCGCGCCCGTGTTTCTGGATGCGGAGCACGACCGCCCGCCTGAATTCTATGTCGCCTCCCGTGGGCATCACGCCGACATCGGCGGCACGACGCCGG
>Ga0163163_10005313_pt1 | contig 11123 bp, 6 predicted proteins | sample S65metaG_FD_119766 | JGI IMG/M metagenome (GOLD analysis project Ga0163163, IMG submission 119766) | Switchgrass rhizosphere microbial communities from Kellogg Biological Station, Michigan, USA - S6-5 metaG | ecosystem: Host-associated > Plants > Roots > Rhizosphere > Soil | place: USA: Michigan... | reverse complement strand
GCCGCCACGGAGGCCATCTGCACGGATCAGGACCTGGCCGCCAGCCGCATCCTGATTTTGACCGGCTGTCGCAGTCGCACGTCTACGAGATGTTCGATGTCATCGACGAGCGCAACGAGCAGATCATCGCCGCGAACGACTCCCGCCGCGCCCTCGTGCGCCGCCTCGCCAACACCCACGGTCGTGCGGCGCGGCGAAAGGTTCGCGAGGAACTGGCCGCGATGGAGCCGTTCCGGCGTCCCGTCGGCCCGTCCTCGAAACAGTCGATCCGGAGGACACTGCGCTCCGCCCTGAACGACGCGATCCGGCGCGGAAAGATCACGGCGAACGCGGCCAAGGACGTGGTGCTGCCCTCAGGCAGGCCGCCGAAGCCCATGATGTGGACAGCTGGCCGGGTCGAGCTGTGGCGACAGACCGGGACGCGGCCTGGCCCGGTCATGGTGTGGACACCCGACCAGACCGGAGCGTTCCTCGACTCGATCTACCAGCACCGGCTCTATGCCCTCTACCACCTTGTGGCCTACCGAGGGCCGCGCCGAGGCGAGGTTTGCGGCCTGAACTGGCCCGACGTGGACCTCGATCAGAAGAAGATGCTCATTCAGTGGCAACTCGTCGTCGTCGGCTGGGAGGTGCAGCGCACCCGACCCAAGACGGAGGCGGGAGTACGGGAAGTGGTCCTCGACGACCTCACCGTCGAGGAGTTCTACCGCCACCGGGAACGCCAGCGCGACGAGCGCCACGTCATGGGCCTCGGCTGGGATCCGTCCGGACCGGTGTTCACCACCCTCGAGGGCGAGCCCCTGCACCCGGCGGCTGTCTCCACCGAGTTCCAGGACCTGATCGTGAAGGCCGGAGTGCCCCCGATCCGACTCCACGACGCCCGGCACGTCGCCGCCACGCTCATGCATGGTGGCGGCGCGGACCTGAAAGTCATCCAGGAGACTCTTGGCCACTCCAGCTACGAGGTGACGGCCAACATCTACACCTCGGTCCTGGAAGAACGTGCCCGCGAGGCGGCCGAAGGCGCCGCCCAGCTCGTCCCCCGCACCCCAGCCAGGATGGTGGCGCACACCCCGCGCACACCCAGCCAATCACAGGAAGATCATAAAATGGCAAAACCGCAGGTCAGAACCAGTGCGCTCGGAGGGAATCGAACCCCCAACCTTCTGATCCGTAGTCAGATGCTCTGTCCGTTGAGCTACGAGCGCGAGCCCGCCACCGTGGTGGCCGGCGTTGCCAGCTTACAGCACGGCGGAGCCGACCTAGCCGACGGACGAGCGCCGGGCCACATGTAGTTCGTCCGATGCGCGGAGTGAGTGCTGGAGGTGCGTCGTCGGCCGCCTCGAGGACAGGGCCGGGGCGCGGAGCCTCACGGGCCCAGCCGGATGAGGCGGGACAAGCGGTCGACGGCGTGGGCGGCGTCGGTGACGGGGTGCGGGTCCCGGTCGTCGGTGAGGAGGGTGACGATCTCGGTCAGGGTCCAGGATCGTTCCTCGACCAGGCCGACGAGCAGGTGGTAGTAGGTGCGGGCGTCACCGCGCAGGGTTCGCAGGATCCGCTCGTGCCGTCGCCACGCCACCACCACCTCGTCGGGCCGCTCCGAGCGCGCGGCGGGGGCGAAGCCGAGGTGAATGCGCGGCGAGGCGCTCCGGGCACACCAGGTGCTGGCGACAAGGCGAACACGCTGGCCATAGGGCAGCAGCGATGCGATCGCCTCCAGGTAGCGCAGCCGGCTGGCCGCCTGTTCCCAGGGCTCGCCGGCAGGGGCGGCCCGCACCGTGACGACCGTGCGAGTCAGCAGCGCCGCCGCCGTGGCCGCCGCGGTGCGCAGACCGATCCCGAGCTCGGCGAGCGTGACCTCGACCTCCTCCGGGCGCGGTGTCGCCACCTCGATCTCGATCGGCTCGGTGACCTCACTGGACTCGACATCGTCGCTGCCCGCACCATCCTCGCCCGCGTACTCGGCGGAATCGAGGCGCAGTACGGCCTCGTAGAGCGCCGGGTAGGTCACGGGCGCCGCGCGCAGGCTCGCAAACGGAATGCAGAGGAAACGAGTTTCCACGACCGGCCCCCGCTCGACCCCTTGCGTGCCGCGAGCATGGGATCCGTCGGCGTCGGCATGGCCATCAGCGTCGGCATGACCGCCGACGTCGGCGTCATGGCGCCAGGATCGGACGGCGAGGCCGAGCATCGTGTCTCCACCGCGGGGCGCATAACAGACCGTCGCCCAGGGCAGGGAGGCGCCGCTGAATGCTCTCGGCGCGGAGTTCGGCGGAACACCCGGGCTGAATCGACGGAGAATCTGCGCGTACTGGGGCCCGCTGAAGTAGGCGCCCGAGTGCCGGACAACGCCGTCGCCGTCACCACCCGGCCCGCTCGTCATCACGGCCCAGCCCGCGGGCAGGCGAACGGTGTGCGAAACGCCGAAAATGATGTGCCCCCCGACACGGCGCCGACAGGCCGCGAAAACCCAGCGCGACCACTGTCCACCGCGACCACCAGCCAGGATGGGCACAGCGCGTTATAGTACGCACGCCAGACGCGACCGACCTGTTGGAGTATGGGGCGGCAGCGACATCTGGTCAAGGGTCCGATTCCGGTCCGTTCACCAGGTGCGGACGTCCGCGTACTATCAGCGAGGAAACGTCCGCCGTCGCGTGTCGCGGCGACGACGGCGCGGACGTTCGCTCGACGCTGCCTTCACGCCGGCCACGCGGCGGCGGCCTGCCTACCGGGGGAATGGTGACGGATCGGCTGACCGACCAGGAAGTGCGCATGCTCGCGCAGGCATTCTCCCGGCCGGCCAGCGCCACCGCCCTGCTGGAGCAGGTGGGCCTGGACCGGTCCCAGCAGCCGGCCTGGACAGAACGCACCGCCCTGGAGTTCTGGCGGGAGATCAACCATCTCCTCGGTCTCGGCGCCATCATCGACGGCCGGCAGTTCATCCTTGCCGCCGCCCTGAAGTTCTATCCGGGAAACCAGGTCTTTCATGACGGTGTCGCTTCGCCGCCCTCGGCGACAACGACAACGACGACCACAACGACGGACCACCGCACAGCGCCGTCCGGTGCGCAGGGCGCGTGGGGCCAGGCACGGGCAGCGGTTCCGGCGGTGGCACGCTCCGGGCCGACGAGAGACCCGACCGGCCCGGCGGGTGTGCTGGTGGCACTCGACCCGGTGCTGGCGGGCTCGGCCGGCGCGGTGGTACCCGCCGGCTGGGACGGCCTGCGTGAGCTGATCGAGCAGGCGGCACAGGCCAGCGGGCTGGCGGCCGACGCCGTCAGGCCCCGCCTCCGTGGGCCCTGTCTGGTCGCGGAGATCACCGGTGACGTGCCGACGGGCACCATCGCCGCCTTGGTGCGTGCCATCAGCGGCGCGCTCACCACCTACAACGCGACCGGCGCGTCCCATCGCGTCCGGCTCCGGATGGCGCTGCACCGCGGCCGGGTCGGCGGCGTGGTGGGCGGCGAGGCCATGGAGTCCACGGCCGGGGACACCGCCGCGGTCATGTACCGACTCGTCGACGCTCCGCCGCTGAGTCGCCTGCTCGAGCACGAGCCAGCGTCGGACGTCGTGCTGCTCGTCTCGTCCGCTCTCACCGAGAGCGGGACGTCAGGGGCGGACCTCGCCGAGCTGCTGATTGACCCACGGCAGGTCACCGTCGACATCCCGGGCCTGCCCGTCACGGCCCGGGTCGGCGCCGTCCGCGCACCAGCAGGCCCGGAGGCCGGCGGGCAGGGCCCAGCAGGTCGTCCCAACGGCGCGTCCGCCTCCGAGGCCGGCAGGGTGGGTCGTCTCGGGTTTCCCGGGGCGGCCGCGCAGAGCTGGGACTTCGTGATCTCGGCCGCGAAGGAGGACAGCGACTGGAGCGCGTGGCTCGCCTGGGAGCTGGAGGCGAGCCATCTTCGGGTGCACCTCCAGGCGTGGGATGTCCTTCCGGGGCATCACGTGGGCGCGCAGCTGCACGCCGCCATCAGCAACTCGAAGCGCATGCTGATGGTGCTCTCGCCCGCCTACCTGGACTCCCCCCAGGTCCAGGCCGAGTGGACGGCGGTGTGGGCGGGCGATCTGAACGGCGTCGAGCGCCGGCTGGTGCCCGTCCGCATCGAGACGTGCGAACCCGGCGGACTGCTGCGCGGGATCTCCTACATCGACCTCGCCGGCCTGTCAGGGGACGCCGCGAAGGCGGCCTTCCACCAGGGCATCGACGCGTCGATCCGTGGCTGGTACCGACCGGAGTCAGCACCTCCCTTCCCCGGCCCACGCCCTTAGCCGCCGCGGCGGTGCCTTCCGAGCCGGCGCACGGCCCAGCCCTACGGCTGGTCGGTGGGTGGGGTGGCGGGGGCGTCGCCGAGGTAGGTCGCCTCGACGAGGTCGGGGCGGGCGGCGAGCTCGGCCGCGGACGCCGACAGCGCGATGCGGCCGCGGTCGAGCACGTAGCCGCGGTCGGCGACCCGCAGGGCGATCGCGACGAACTGCTCCACGAGCAGCACCCCGGTCGACGTCTCGGCGGCGATCGTGCGCAGCAGCTCGAGCAGCCGTGGCGCGACGCCGGGCGCAAGGCCGAAGGACAGCTCGTCGACGAGCAGCAGCCGGGGGCGGCGAACGAGCGCGACCGCGAGCGCCAGCCGCTGACGCTCACCGCCGGAGAGCTCGCCGGCCGCCCGGTCAAGCAGGTCGCGCAGCGGCGGGAACCAGCCCAGCACCCGATCGATGTCCCCGCGGTGACGCCGCCCGGCGGCCAGGGCCAGGTTCTCCCGCACCGTCAGCCGTGCGAGCGCCCCCCGGCCCTGCGGGACGACGGCCAGCCCGCGCCGGGCCAGCGCACTCGCCCCGCCACGCCGCGACGGCTCCCCCAGCACGACGATCCGACCACCGCTCAGCGGCAGCTGGCCGGCGGCCGTGCGGATCAGGGTCGTCTTGCCGGCGCCGTTCGCGCCGAGCAGCGCGACGATCTCCCCCGCGCGGACCGTCAGCGAGACCTCCCGCAGCACCGGCCCCTCGTGATACCCGCTGGTCACCCGGTCCAGGACCAGCAACTCGGACGGCGCTGCCAACTCGGACGGCGCTGGCAACTCGGGCGGCACTGGCATCGCAGACGGCGCTGGTGGCTCGGATGGCGCTGGCGATGCGGACGGCATCGGCGGCGTCGGAGGCACCCGCCGGACCCCGCCGCCCGGACGCGCGAGCGGCGTGGTCGCGTCGCCGGCGGGTTCACCGGAGCGGCCTGAATGATCACCTGGGCGGACGCCGAGGCCGCCGTCCGGGCCATCGGTCTCGCCGAGGTAGGCGGCACGGACGGCGGGGTCGGCGCGGACCTGCGCCGGGCGGCCGCGAGCGACGATCCGCCCGGAGTCCAGCACGAGGACGTGGTCGCAGACGTCGAAGACGAGCTGCACGTCATGGTCGACCAGCAGGACGGCGACGCCGCCGTCGGCGACGCGGCGGATCCGGGTGGCAAGCTCGTGGCGGTCGGCGGGGTCGAGCCCGGCAGCCGGTTCGTCCAGGAGCAGCACCTTCGGGGTACCGGCGAGGGCCCGGCCGAACGCGACCGCGGCCCGCTCATCGTGGGTCAGCGTCGCGGGCAGCCGTCCGGCGATGGAGCCCAGCCCCAGGCGTCCGGCGTCCACGACCCCGGGGCGCCTGGGTTCGACACCGTGCCGCCCACCGCCTCGCCGGCCAGCACTCCGCCGTCCGCTGTCCGGCCGCGTCCCATCCGACCATCCGCCATCCGGCCGTCCGGCTTCCGCCAGGGGTTCCGCCACGGCATCCGCGCTGGCATCCACGGATGCGGCGGCGATCGGCGCTGTCGGCGGGCGCGAGGCAGCGAGGTGGCTCGGGGCGCGCGCGGGGCGGGCGACGACGGCGAGGTTCTCGGCGACGTCCAGGCTGTCGAACAGTTCCAGCGCCTGGAAGGTGCGGGCGAGGCCGTGGCGCTGCCGGGCATGCGCGGGCAGACCGGCCAGGGCGACGCCGTCGAGCGTCACACTGCCGACGAAGATCGTCGCGAAACCGGTGAGAGCGTCGATCAGCGTGGTCTTGCCGGCGCCGTTCGGCCCGATCAGGCCGGTGACGCTGCCGGCGCCAAGTGAGAACGAGACGTCCTCGATGATCCGGCTGCTCCCCTGCCCGGCGGACAGCATGTCCACCGACAGCACGGCGGTCACAGCGCGCCTCCGGGCTTCAGCGACTGCGCCGGACCGGTCATCAGCCGCGGCGCTCCCCCCTGCCCGCCAGACGAGGTCCCGGCGACGGCATCCGGCGAGGACGGGGCGTTCGACGGCGACGGGATGCCCGGCGGTGGCTCCTGGTCATGGTGGCGCGGGCGGCCAGGGAGCAGACGGCCGACGAACGGCGGGCGGCCAGCGGTCCGCGGCGGGCCGTCGGCGGCGGTATGCGGCGAGCGGTGGACGAGCCCGGCGGGGCGCAGAACGGCGAGGATGACCACCGCGAGCCCGCACAGCACCTGCTGGTACTCGCCGAGGTTCGCCCACCGGTCGAGCAGGGTGAAGGCGAGCCCGCCGGGGGCGAGCAGGCCGGCGACCAGCGCGCCGCCGACGGTCGTCACCCCGCCGACGGCAGCGATGGCCAGGAAGAACAGCGACGCCGTGACGCCGAACGAGTCGAACGACAGCCGCCCCTGGCCGTAGCCAATGAGGCAGCCCCCGAGCCCGGCGATCGCGGCGGACAGGGTGAAGGCCAGCACTTTCGTACGGCGCACGTCGACCCCGGCCGCGGCGGCGGCCCGCTCGTTCGCCCGGACGGCGAGCATCCGCTGGCCGAGGCCGGCGGTACGCAGCCGGGCCACGCCATAACCGCAGGCAGCGAGGACGACGAGCGCCAGCAGGCCGTACTGCACCCGGGGGAAGCCCGGGCCGGACAGCCCCAGGTCCAGACCGAAGATCTTCGGACTGGGCACGACCGAGCCGCGCAGACCCCCGGTGACCAGCGGGTTCCCGAAGACGGCCTCCTGGATCGCGACCCCGGCGACCAACGTGATGACGGCGAGGTCGAGCCCGCGCAACCGGCGCGCCACCACGCCGAGAAACAGACCGGCCGCGGCGGCGGCCGCCGTGGCGACGATCGGCGCGACCGGGAACGGGATGCCGAGCTCGCCCTGCAGCCGGGCCAGCAGGAACCCGGCGACGCCCGCCAGCGTCATCTGCGCCAGCGAGAGCTGGCCGACGTAACCGGTGAGCACGACGAGCGACAGGCACACCACGGCGCCGGCGAGACTGCGTTCCAGGCCGAGCCGGGCATCGCCGGTGAGCACGAACAGCGCCACCACCCCGATCGGCACCCCGAGCGCCACGCCGACGAGCGGGCGCCGCGGCGGGACGACCACCGGCAGCGGCGCGGTGACGACGGCGCTGGCAGTGCGGCCGGGTATCAGCGTGCCGCGCCGGCCGGCCACGGCGATGACCAGGATCATCGGCAGCAGGGCCCGCAGCCCAGGCTGGTTGAGCCAGCTCACGTCCTGCTGGACGGGGAGCAGCACGGCCTGGGCGACGCCGATCCCGAGCGCGCCGATGACGGTCAGCCCGAACGACGACAGCCCGCCGAGCAGCGCGGCCGCGAGCGCCGGCACGACGAACAGCGAGTAGCTCGTCGGGTTCAGCGCGCTGATCGGGGCGACGAGGATGCCTGCGAGGGCGGCGAGCACTGCCGCGAGCATCCAGTTCGCCGCGGCGATCCAGCCGGGACGCCGGCCGAGCAGCGCGGTCGTCTCCTCGTCGTCTGCGACGGCCCGGCTGGCCAGGCCAAACGTCGTCCAGCGCGACATCGCCCACAGCGCCACGGCGGCGACGACCACGATCGCGGCCAGCAGCAGCCGGTCGCTGGAAACGGTCGTGCCGAGCACGTGCACCGGGTGCTGCGGCAGCACAGGCTGCAGGAAACGGTTGTTCGCGCCGAACTGGATGACGGCGACGGACTGCAGGGCGATCGTGAGGCCGACCGCGGCCACCACCGTCATCATCGGCTGGGCCCGGCGCAGCGGCCGGAACACCACCAGGTAGGCGACCAACGACAACAGCGCGGCCATCACAAGAGAGACCGACAAAGCGAGACCGAACGACGGGGTGTCGGTCAGATGAATTCGTGGTGGCAACCCGACCACGGGAAGGACGAGATCCCCGACTTCACGAAGCTCGGCATACTGATACGTGGCGTACATGGCGAACGCACCATGAGCGATGTTGATGACGCCGGACGACCGGTAGGTGAGCACGAGGCCGAGGCCGAGCGCCGCGTACACCGCGCCCGGGCCCAGGCCAAGCAGCATTGCGGCTACATAGGTGGTCACAGGGCTCCCGAGCAGATATACGGCATCACAGTCGACCAGGGTGCATGGCCGCGGAAGTGTGGACGCGCTGTCACCGCATCACTCCCGTCCCGCCGGGCCGGCGGTCTCACCCAGGAACCGGGTGAGATGGAGTGTAGCTTGACCGCCCGTGAGACAAGCTTCCCGCGCCCTCCTCTCGTTCTCCGTCGCCCTGTCCGTCGCCCTGGCTGGTGCCGGATGCACGAGCCAGCGCGGTGGCTCGTCAGGCGGCGCGCCAGCCGGTGGCGCCTCGACGAGTCACCTGACCGGGCCGCCGGTGACCCTCGGATTCGTCACCGTCGAGAACAGCACTCTCGGGTCATATCCCGAGACGCGGCGGGCCGCCCAGGCCGCCGTGGACCACGCGAACGCGACGCTCGACGGCGTCGGCGGCCACCCGCTGCGGCTGGTCACCTGCGCCACGGACGGCTCCCCGGAATCCTCGCAGAACTGCGCCAACCGACTGGTCGCCCAAAAGCCGGTCGCCGTGATCGGCGGCATCGACTTCGGAACCCAGGCCGCGATGCCGATTTACGAGTCGGCGCACATCCCCTACGTCACCGGATCACCACAGCTCAGCGGTGAACTCGATTCGAAGAACGCGTTTGCCTTTTCCGGCGGCTCGGTCGCGGAGCTCCTCGGTATCACCAGCTACCTGACCGAGACGAAGCACATACACAGTGCGCATGCTCTTTACGTGGATCTTCCGGGCCTGCTGACCGCCGCGATCCAGGGCTCCCAGAACATCCTCCGCAAGAAAGGTGTCACCGACGTCCGGCTGATTGCGGAGAAATCGGACGCGGCGGACTTCGCCCCGGCGCTCACCCAGGCGGCGGCCGGGAATCCGGGCGCCATCATCGTCGTCTTCCAGGCGGCGGCCTGCGCCCGCATCGTCCAGGCCGCGGCCGCCCTGAACGTCCGCAGCGACATCTACCTCGTCGGCGCCTGCGCCACCCCTGCGGTGCCGCGGGCCGCGGGCGGGAAGACCCAGAACCTGTACTTCGCCTCCAGCTACATTCCGGTCGGCACCAGCGGCGGGGACGCGGACACTGCGGCCTTCCGCGCGGCCATGCCGGAGGCGGACCGCACCTCGGCGTCCCAGGGCGCCTTCTCGAGCGTTCTGAACGTGCGGGCGCTGCTCGCGAAGACGCCGCAGCCGACCGCCGCCGACCTGACCACCGCCCTGCGCGCCACCCACGACGAACCCAACGTGATGGCCCACCCCTACACCTGCGACGGCAAGCAGATCTCGATCTTCCCGGCCGTCTGCAACAGCGCCATGCGCCTGCTGCGCTGGCAGGGCAACGCCTTCACCGACGTGACCGGCACCTGGCAGGACGGGCGCCAGCTCGTCTCGCTGATCGGCTGAGCCGACCACCGACCCGGGCCGCCGGGCGCGCGCCGCACCGCCGCGCCCGGCAGCCCGCCCATCACCCCATCCGGGGCCCGTCACACTGCTCGCGAGCTCGCCCAGAGGCGGACCGCCTACCTCGACGCCGACGTGCGCACTCCCGAGAGCATCCTCACGTCCGCCGCTCTGCGTGACACCCTCGACCTGTCCAGCCGGTCGTGCTGTCCCTGATCGCGCTCTTCCACTTCATCCCGGATTCGGACGACCCGCTGCGCATCGTCGCCCAGCTGGTCGGCGCGATGCCCAGCGGCGGCTACCTGGTGCTCAGCCACGGAACGGGCGACTTCGACCCCGCCCTGCAGGGTTCCGCCGAGTTGATCAGGACAGGTCGTGGGGCCGTGTCTCGGTGATCAGGACATGCCGCGGGCCTGCGCCCAGGTGAGCAGGGCCTGAGCCGCCCGGGAGTTCCCGCCGGTGTGCCGCGCGCGGGCCCAGCTCGCGACGGCCGACCACAGGGCCGTGTCCGCGCCGTCCGTGGTCCGCGCCGGCGGGGTGGCGGGCGGCGTCGGAGGGGTGGTCGTCGGCGGGGTGGTCGTCGGCGGGGTGGTCGTCGTGCCGCCGAGGGCGGCGAGGAGCTTCGAGCCGACCGGGCTGCCGAGACCGGAGGCCGCGTCCCATCCCGGGCCGGCCTCGTAGCCCTCGTTGTCACCGCTGGTGGTGTCGCTGAAGGCGCTCGGGTGGGCGTAGGCGACGCCGGCGAGGTCGGCGATCGGTGTACCGGTGAGCTGCGCAAGCCGGGCGACGAGACCGGCGAGCAGCGGGGCGACGGCGGAGGTGCCGCCGACCACCGCGGGGCTGCCGTCGATCACCACCCGGTAGCCGGTGCGGGGGTCGGCGTTGCCGGAGATGTCGGGCAGGCCGCGGTGGGTGCCGACCGAGGACGGCTGCCAGGCCGGGCGGGTGAACGTCTTCGAGTAGCCGCCGCCGGTCGCCGAGTCGGAGCCCTCGTTCCACACCACCTCGGACTTCCGGCCGCCGTCGGCGCCCAGGGTGAGCTTCGTGCCGCCGCAGGCGATGACATTCGGCGAGCTCGCGGGAAAGTCGGCGACCGGCTGGTCCGTCCCGTCGTCGGCGCCGGTGTCGCCGGCGGCCGCGAGGACGGTGATCCCGGCGGCGCGGGCAGCAGCGAAGGCCTGGTCGTAGGCGCGCATCGCCTGCGCCGTCCAGGACGACTCGGGACCGCCCCAGCTGATGCTGATCGCCACCGGGCGCGGGGTGGCCGCGGCCGCGGCGTTGATCGCGGCCAGGAAGCCGGCGTCGGTGTTCGGCGCGAAGTAGACGACCTGGGCGGCGCCCGGGGCGACGCCGCCGGCGACCTGGATGTCGAGCAGCACCTCGCCGTCGGCGCCCTGCGGGTCGTGACCGGCGACGTTCGTGGCGCCCTGGACG
>Ga0163163_10005309_pt1 | contig 11124 bp, 9 predicted proteins | sample S65metaG_FD_119766 | JGI IMG/M metagenome (GOLD analysis project Ga0163163, IMG submission 119766) | Switchgrass rhizosphere microbial communities from Kellogg Biological Station, Michigan, USA - S6-5 metaG | ecosystem: Host-associated > Plants > Roots > Rhizosphere > Soil | place: USA: Michigan... | reverse complement strand
GCGTTTCTACAGACGATGCACGCGCTCACTGGGACGCCGATGTCCGAGGGGAATCGGGTCACGATTCTGAAGAACGGCGTCGAAATTTTCCCGTCGATGCTGTCCGCGATCCGCGACGCGAAGCACACCATCAATCTCGAGTTCTACATCTACTGGGACGGCGAGATCGGGCGCAAATTCGCCGAAGCGCTGGCGGAGAGGGCGAGAGGCGGAGTGGCGGTCAAAGTCATTCTCGACGCCGTCGGCTCCGTCCAGATGTCGCAGTCGCTGATCGATTTCATGGCCCGCAACGGCATCGACGTCGAGTGGTACCACCCGCTGCGCTGGTACACCATCTCCACGCTCAATCACCGCACGCACCGCAAGCTGCTCGTCGTCGACGGGCGTATCGGATTCTCCGGCGGCGTCGGCATCGCGGACGAGTGGCTCGGCGACGCGGACTCAAAGAATCACTGGCGCGACACGGTGGCGCGCGTCGAAGGTCCGGTTGTCACGCAGATGCAGTCGGCGTTCATGGACAACTGGGTGAAGAGCCGCGGCGAGCTGCTGACCGGACTCGATTACTTTCCCGCGCTCACTCCCGCCGGGCCGCATGTCACACAGGTGCTGAAGTCGTCGCCGGCCGAGGGGAGCTCGACGGTGAAATTGCTGTACATCATCTCGATCGTCAGCGCCGTCAAATCGATCTACATCAGCAACGCCTACTCCGTGCCGGACGCCGACACCACACGCGCGCTGGAAGGAGCGGTGCGGCGCGGCGTCGACGTGCGCGTGATCGTGCCCGGCGAGTTCACCGACGTCCCCATCGTTCGCCAGGCCAGCCGCTGGCATTACGAACGTCTCCTCGGCCGCGGCATCCGCATCTTCGAATACCAGCCGACGATGATGCACGCCAAGACGATGGTGGTGGACGGCGCGTGGACGACGATCGGATCATCGAACTTCGACGACCGCAGCTTCCGGCTCAACGACGAAGTGAACATCAACATCTACAACGACGACGTCGCCGCGCAGATGGAGGCGATGTTCCACGCCGACCTGGCGCGCTGCGAAGAGGTGACGCTGCGCAAATGGTTCCGGCGCGGATGGCTGGACAAGACGAAAGAAAAACTGGCGGGCGTCTTCCGGCCGCAGTTGTGACTATCGCAGCGACGCTTCGTATCGCGCGCGTACGTTCCTAACGTAGTCGCGCGTCTCGCGATACGGCGGCACGCCGTTGTACTTCTGCACGGCGCCGGGGCCGGCGTTGTACGCGGCGAGGGTGAGATCGAGATCGCCGTGGAAGGTGTCGAGAAGCGTGCGGAGGTAGCGCACGCCGCCGAAGACGTTCTGGCGCGCGTCGAAAACGTTGTCGACACCGACGTAGCGCGCGGTGGCCGGCATGAGCTGCATGACGCCGCCAGCACCGACTGGCGAAACCGCGGCGGGGTTATACGCCGATTCGCGCGCGGCGATGGCGGCCACGAGGCGGGGGTCGACGCCATGCTGTTTCGAGGCATCGGCGATGAGCGACGAAAGATACGCCGGCATCGGCGTCCTCACGTGCGCATTCGAATTGAAGAGAGCCGCGCCGAACGGCGAGTAGCGCAACGCGGTGCGCATCGATCGCAGCGAGAAGAGCGACTCGCGGATGTCGCCGAAGAAGTGATAGGCGGTGATGCCGTGGTGATCGTTGCGAATCACGACCTTCCCACTCTGGCGAATGTGTGCCGAGGGAACGTCGGCGGCGCTGAAGTTTGCGGCGGACGCAGAAGCAGCGACGAGGACGGCGGCGAGCGTAAAGGTTATTCGCAAGGACACGGAGCAACGCCCGCCGCGGAAGCCGCTATTCCGCTACGATTCGCGAATGACGTTTGAGCGATGCGCCGCTGCGCTACTCTTCCTCGCCTTCACCGCCTGCACGATGCCGAACACAACCACGAATGTACCCGCCGCCGAGACGATCTTCGCCGGAGGAACCGTCCTTGCCGGGCCAACCCAGGCGCCGCAGGCGAACTGGTCCGTCGTGACGGCGAACGGCAAGATTGTTGCGGTCGGGCCCGCTGACTCGATCCGCGCCGCGCATCCGAATGCGAAAGTGATCGACGTCCACGGCACCACGGTCATGCCCGGACTTACCGACGCGCACGGCCATCTCTACGGGCTCGGGCTGTCGCTCGATACGGTGAATGTGGTCGGCGCGCCGACGTACGACGAGGTCATCGCGCGCGTTCGTGAACGCGCTCAGCGCGCCACTCCCGGCGAATGGATCCTCGGCCGTGGCTGGGATCAGAACCGCTGGCCGGACAAACAGTTTCCCACCGCGGCACCGCTCGATGCCGCTGTCTCCGATCATCCCGTCTGGATCCGCCGCGTCGACGGACACGCCGGCATCGCCAACACTGCCGCCATGCGCGCGGCCGGGATCACCGCCGCGACGAAAGATCCCGAGGGCGGACGAATTCTTCGCGATGCAACGGGAAATCCGACCGGAGTCTTCATCGACGCCGCGCAGTCGTTGATCGATTCGAAAGTGCCGCCGCCGTCCGCGGAGCTGCGCAAAGCGCGCGTGTTCGCCTCCGCGCAGAAGATCGCCGAGAACGGCCTCACCGAGATGCACGACGCCGGCGCGGAGCAGTCGACGATTACCGCGATCCAGCAGCTCATCGATGAGCACAAGTTCCCGATCCGCGTTTACGTGATGCTGACCGACGAGGCGTCGCTGCTCGATTCGTGGCTGACGCACAAGCCGCTCATCGGCTACGGCGATCGCCTCACCGTCCGCGCGGTGAAGATGTACGCCGACGGCGCCCTCGGCAGCCGCGGTGCGGCGATGCTCGCGCCCTACAGCGACGATCCGTCGAACACCGGCCTGCTCGTCAGCCCCGAGGAGCACATGCGTGACGTGGCGAAACGCGCGCGCGCCGCCGGCTATCAAGCCAACACGCACGCGATCGGCGACCGCGGCGTGCGCAACGTGATCGACGCCTACGAGCAGGCCGGCGCAACTCCCGCCGACCGTTTCCGCATCGAACATTTCCAGGTCGTTGCGCCATCCGATTTCCCGCGCCTCGCGCAGCACGGCATCATTGCCTCGATGCAGCCGACGCACGCGACGTCCGACATGCCGTGGGCGGAAGCGCGCGTCGGTCCGGAGCGGATCAAGGGCGCCTACGCCTGGCGCACCGTCCTCAATTCCGGCGCCCGCCTGGCCCTCGGCTCCGATTTTCCGGTCGAGGACGTGAACCCGTTTTTCGGCATCTACAGCGCCGTCACGCGCCAGGACCAGCAGGGCAATCCGCCCGGCGGCTGGTATCCCGACCAGAAGCTGACGCTCCCCGAAGCCATCCGCGGCTTCACCGCGGACGCCGCGTTCGCCGCCTTCGAAGAGTCATCGCGCGGCACGATCGAACCGGGCAAACTCGCCGACCTCACCATCGTCGAAGGCGATCTCTATGCTGCCCCGCAGTCGCAGTTGTTTGCGACAAAGGTGCGCTACACCGTAGTGGGCGGGGAGATGGCGTATGCAGGGGTAAGATGACCGCGTGGGTAAGGTATTAATCGGCGCGACGGCGGCTCAACTCGAAGCGGAAATCGACGGCTTCTTTATGAGAACCGACAAGGTGTGGCAGACGATGGACCGGTTGACGACACGTCTGCGCCAGGAAGGCATCCCTTACGCGATTCTCGGCGGCATGTCACTCGCCCTCCACGGTTATGTGCGCGTTACCGCCGATGTTGACGTGCTGACCACCCGCGATGGACTGGACATGATTCATCAACGGCTCGTCGGCCTTGGCTACGTGCTGCCATTTCCAGGAGCTCGTAAACGACTCCGCGATGCGACCACTGGAGTTTCGATCGATTTCATCACGACCGGGGAGTATCCCGGCGACGGTAAACCGAAAGCGATCCAATTCCCGGACCCTTCGGATTCAGTTGAACGCCTGGGCTACAACGTCTTGTCGCTGCCTAGGGTAATCGAGAGCAAAATTGTCACCGGTACAACGGTCGAGCATCGCCAATTTCGCGACCTTGCGGATGTTCAAGCAATGATCAGCGAACTGCATTTGCCCAAGGTATTCAGTGAGCAGCTCCATCCCTCCGTGCGCGACGAATTCGCCCGTCTGTGGCGCCTCGCGCAAGTTCACGATCCCGAATTCGACTGAGTAGTGCGCGGCGATGGATTCGTGGCGCTCCCATCCATAATGCTGAACATGAAACGCGCAATCGTCTTCGCGTTCGTCATCCTCAGCGCCTGCTCCGCGTTTTCGCAGACGATGCCGGAGTGGATGGCGGGGTCGTGGTCATCCGAACAGGATGGCGTCCGCATGGAGGAGCATTGGACGCGCGGCAATGACAGCCTCATGGTCGGAATGCATCAGGACGTGTCGAAGGGACGAACATCGTTCGAGTTTTTGCGCATCGAGCGGCGCGACGGAACGCTCGTCTATCTCGCCATGCCGCACGCGAAACCGGAGACGCCCTTTCCGCTCAAGTCCGCAACCTCCGATCGCATCGTCTTCGAGAATCCCGATCACGACTATCCGCAGCGCATCATTTACTGGCGCAATGGCGCTCGTCTCTGCGCCCGCACCGAGGGGACGATCAAGGGGAAAGCGGAAGCGGAAGAGTGGTGCTGGAACCGGATGAAACCGTAGCCGCTGCCCGGCGGATGCATAATCGGCCGGTGATCGAGAACCTTTTCGAAGCGGTTGTGGATGGTGCCGGTGTCGGCATCGTCGTTCTCGACGTGCACGGACGCATCATAGCCGCCAACAACGCGTTCTGCGGATTGCTCGGTTACGCGAAAGACGAAATCGCCGGCCGCGATGAACGCGATCTCCGCGAAGCGCTTTCCGGGCAGCCGCGCGCGACGGTCGACAAGCGGTATCTCCACAAGAGCGGCGCCGAGGTTTGGGCGCGCATCACGCTGACGGGTGCGAGCGATTTCGTGATCGCGGTCGTCGAAGACATCACCGCGAAGCGAGGCATCGAGCAGGCTGCAGACGAGGCGCGCCGCGCGCACGAACGATACGCGCTCGTCGCTCGCGCGACCAACGACGTGATCTGGGATTGGGACGCGGAGCGCGGCACGATCGTCTGGAACGACGCGCTGCAAACGATGTTCGGCTATGCGCCCGATCAGATCGACAACCGGTTGCAGTGGTGGGACAGCCATCTGCATCCTGACGATCGCGAGCGCGTCGTGAACGGCATCAACGGCATCATCGAAAAGGGCGGGTCGTCGTGGACTGACGAGTATCGTTTCGAGCGCGCGGACGGCAGCTTCACCGAGGTGCTCGACCGCGGCTACATCGCGCGCTCCGAAGATGGGACGCCGGTCCGCATGATCGGCGCCATGCTCGACGTGACGGAGCGCAAGCGCGCCGAACGCATCGCCACGTTCATGGCCGAGGCCAGCGCGGTGCTCGCGTCATCGCTCGATTACAACGTCACGCTTGCGCGCGTCGCAGAGCTGGCCGTTCCGATGCTCGCCGATTGGTGCTTCGTCGATCTGCGCACCGGCGACGACACGTTCGAACGGCTCGGCGATGAACGCGCGGATCTCTGCGGCGATCTCGTTCGCGAGGTCATCACCACCGGCTCTTCGAAACTCATCGAGCACGTCGAGGGCTCGGACGGCATCCGCTCTGTACTGATCGTGCCGCTCGTCGCCGTTCCCGGCGACCGCGCCCTCGGCGCACTGACGCTGGCCATGGGTTCGTCGCGTCGCGTGCTGGCAGAGCGCGACATGCGCGTGGTCGAAGACGTCGCGCGACGCGCGGCGATGGCCATCGAGCATGCTCGCCTGTACGACGACGCGCAGAAAGCGAATCTGGCCAAGGACGAGTTCCTTGCCATCCTCTCCCACGAGCTCAGCACGCCGCTCACGATCATCCTCGGCTGGTCCGGAATCCTCAGCCGCGAGGACGTGTCGCCGGAGGAATTGCAGCAAGGCGTGGAAAGCATCCGCGCCAGCGCGCAGGCGCAGGCACAGCTCATCGACGATGTACTCGATCTCTCGCGCGTCACGACCGGCAAGCTGCGTCTCGACATGCAGCCGGTCTCGATCGGACAGCTCGTGGCCGATTCGCTGACCGCGGTTCGCGTCGCCGCGGCGGCAAAACGAATCGACCTCATCGCTCCCGACACCACCGCCGCCGGCACAGTCCTCGGCGACGGCAATCGGTTGCGCCAGGTGATCTGGAACCTGCTGAACAACGCGATCAAGTTCACGCCGGCGGGCGGCAAGGTGACTGCGGAGTTGGAAAACACGCCGTCCACCGTTCGCCTGATCGTGACCGATACCGGCAAGGGGATCGCGCGCGACTTTCTGACGCACGTTTTCGAGCCGTTCCGCCAAGGTGACGCTTCGACGACGCGCACGCACGGAGGGCTCGGCCTCGGCCTGGCCATCGTTCGCTATCTCGTGGAAGGTCACGGCGGAACGGCTGCCGCGTTCAGCGACGGGCCAGGCCTGGGCGCGCGATTCGTAGTCGAGTTGCCGTCGGTGTCGACGAAATCCGATGCGGCGTCCGGCAAGCATTCGCATTCGCGCGCGGAACTGGCCGGAGTGCACGTGCTCTTCGTCGACGATCAGGCCGATGCGCGCGATCTCGCGCACGTCATCTTCTCGAATGCCGGTGCCGAGGCGACGATCACTGCGTCAGCGAATGAAGCGCTCGAAGCATTCGAGCGCGCGCCGGTGCACATCGTCGTCGCCGACATCGGCATGCCCGAGGTCGACGGCTACGCGCTGATCGCCGAGATTCGCCGCCGCGATGCGATCGCCGGCCGTCACACGCCCGCAATCGCGGCAACGGCGTATCGCGGAAAAGAAGATCGCGACCGCGCGCTGGCAGCGGGCTTCGATGCGTACCTGAAGAAGCCGATGGACGCGGCGACGCTGACGTCGACCGTCGCCAGCGTCATCGCATCCGCGCGCATCGGCAGTTAGTTACTCAATCCGATTTCCCGGCGCGTTGGCGCCGTTCTGGTGCAGCACGAGACTCGTTGCGCGGCCAGTTGCATCGAGTACGAACGTGAGCTGCGCGTCGACGACTTTGTAGAAGAAGTTGCGATCATCCTCGGCGAAGATTTCGAACCGCGGTTGCGCGGTGGCCTGCGCGTAAAGATGATCGCCTTCGCGCGTGATGGTGATGATGAACGTCGGAGCGAGTTGGTAGCGGCCGGTGTATTTCTCGAGCACCGCTGCGTCGACCTTCACTTCCTTCCGCTGCTTCGCCGGTTGGAGCAAGGGCACGGCAGAATCGAGAAGATGCGCGCCGATGTCGTCGACGCCCGCGGTCGTCGATGTGTTCGACAGAACGACCACGCCGGTGCGGTTCTTCGCATCAAATCCGATCCACGAGCGATACCCGCCGGTGCCGCCGTTGTGCCAGACGATCTCGTGGCCGTTGCGCGTCGAAATGTGCCAGCCGAGGGCGATGTCGAGTCCGGGGATGCCGGTGGGACGGCGCGTGGCCAGCATTGCGGCCATCGCCGGAGTGAGCGATGGCTTGCCGATGCCGAGGTTCGCGCCGACGAACGACAGCAGATCGTTGACGGTCGATCGCAGCGCGCCGGCGCCTGCGAGAGTCGGGATATCCCAGTTCGCGACCGGCTGCAGGTCGGCGTCATGGCCGGTGGCGAGACGCGCTTTCATCGCATTCGAGAGCGTGATCGCGGTGTTCTTCATCGCCAGCGGTTCGAGAATCCTGGTCCGCACCGGCGTCTCGTAATCGGTCCCGGCGCGGCGCGCCAGCACGTGGCCGAGAAGTCCGCCGCCGAGGTTCGAGTATTCGTATTTGGAGCCGGGATCGCGCGTCAGTTCGTAGGACGAAAGGAACTCGTACAACTGGGCTACTGAGAAGTCGGCGTAGGGATTGGCGGGATCTTTCGGATGAAGGTTCGATGGCAGGCGCGGCAAACCCGAGGTGTGCGTGGCCAAATCGATGAGCGTGATCTTCTTTCCGCCGCGCTCCGGCACCTTCACGTTCGGCGGCAGGTATTTCGAGACCGGATCGGTGAGCGCGACTTCACCGCGCTGCACCATGTCGGCGAGGAGGAGCGACGTGAAGACTTTCGTCACGGAGCCGATCTCGAACACGGTGTCGGCATCGACTGGCTTGCCACCTTTCGCGGTGCTTCCGTACGCGACGACGCGCCTGCCGGATGGATCGATGATCCCGACGACGATGCCGACGCCCTGATGCTGAACGTCGATACGGTCGGCGAGGATGGCGCGAATGTCGGCGTTCGGGATGACCGCGGCCGCGCCTGTATGCGCGAAAAGTACGAAGGTCAGAACGACTGCGATGCGTTTGATCACTGTTCCTCCTGAAGGCGCGTGAGCTCGTCGATCTGGCGCTGATAGCGGCGCGCCATCCACATGTTCAGCGGAATGGCTGCGACGGCGAGGATCGCGAAGCTGATCGTTTCGAATCGAATCATACGGATGATTTCCGGATGCGCCCGCGCGAAGCCGGCGAAGAAAACGATCGGTCCGGGAACGAAGAGCAGCATGCGCTGCCAGAAGCGCGCGCCCCAGTGAAAGTCGCGCTGCCGCGCCAGTTCACTTCGGAGGTGCGCAAGCGTGTCGCTGGCATCGATGGAAAGTACGCGAAAACGATTCGCGCGGATCTGCCAGGCCAGATAGCTGACGCCGATGATGGTGAGCACGGCCCCGATCTTCTGCAGCGAATTCATCCCGACGATCATCCACCCGGCGAAGAAAACGATCAGCGCGGCGCAGACCAGATAGCCGTCGATGGTGCGTCTGCGCAGTTTGCGGTTCATTGTTTCGAGCCTTCCGCGGATCTCGTCGCTGCTCATGCGGAATCCTTCCGTGCCCTGCGTTTGCCAGAGCGCGACCACGTCGTCATTTCCCACGGTTCTCTCCTTTGCCGAACCGGCCTGCCAGAATTTTCTTGATGCGATGGATCTTCGTGGCGACGTTGCCGGGCGAGATGCCGGTGATCTCCGCGATGCCTGCGGCGTCCGTTCCCTCGAGGTAGAGCAGGATGACTTGCCGTTCGAGCGGATTCAGTTGCTGGATGAATTCGCGTAACTGCTCCAGCGCTTGCTGCCGGTCGAAGCCTTCGGAATCGCTCGGAAGATCGTCGATGTCATCAAGACTCACCAGCGGCCGCTTGCTGGCTCGCTGATGCCGCATCACGTGGGATGCGGCGACGTTGTGTGCGACGCGATAAACCCACGTCCGCAGCGAGCAACGACCCGCGAATCGTTCGAAGCTGCGCCAGATGGCGAGATGGATGTCCTGGAGCAGATCGAGCCGCTTGTCGCGATCGGCTTCATACGATCCCGCCAGCCGCTCCAGCGCGGCGCCGTACTCGTCCGCCGCCTCCTCGTACAGCGCATCCTGGGACATCAGCCGCAGTTTCCTCCGAACGAGGTAGTCGGCGGACGTGCGTTTTTCTTACAAACGGAGGATTACCACAGAGACACAGAGGGCACTGAGATCTCTGCGTCCTCAGTGCCTCTGTGGTGAAAAGCTACAGCGGTTTCCAGCAGACGCTCTTGTCCTCCGGATCCGCCGAGTTGCCGGGCATGTGCTCGAAGGGGACGAATGCCGCCGGATGCGCGGAGCGCTTGCGCACCGTTTCGCCGTATTCGGCGAGTGCGCGGTTCATCGCGTGCAGGCGTTCGAGCGAATTTGTTTTCTGCAGCGGCTGCGTCACGACGCCCGATTTGTAAACCTCGGCACGGCTGTATGCGGGGTTCGATCCGGGGCCGCGCACGATCGTGCCGACCAGCGTCTCCTGAAGATCAGCAGCGCTCTGGCCCTGCGCGCTCTTTCCGCCGATGACATTCGGAGGGAGCAGCTCGGGATTCGCAATCCAGCCGTTCGCGAGCGCGACGCTGTTGCCGAAGACGATCAGCTCATCGACGGTGTTGTTCAGCGCCACGTAATCACGCAGTGGCAGCGGGTTGTCGCCGGTGCCGGTTTCCTGGATGTGTCCCGCCAGATGCGGACCGGTCGCGCACGAGTTGCCGAACGCCAGCAGGAAGTTGCCGTTCGACTGGTACATGTACGTGCCGGGATCGCCGCCGCCGGGCGGTGTCGGCGCGTCGTCGCCGCAGTAGGTCGCGTGCGACGACGTGTCCTGCAGCACGTGCAGATAGATGCCGATCCGCGCGAGCTGCAGCGGGACGGGCGTTGGCCGCGGCGATTTCCACAGCGTGCCGGTAGTGCGCGTCTTGTCATCGAGCCACGACTGCAGCTTCGGGTACAGCGTCGTCACGTTATTCGTGACGTCGAGCACCTTCGGACCCGCGGCGACGTTGACCTGCACCGGCGGCTGCGTGCCAGGCGGCAGGTTCGCCGGAATGTTCTGCGGCAGAACCATCGGCACGATGCCGGTGATCATCCCGCTGGTGATGCACTTCGTCCCCGAGGGATCGACGAGACCGACGGTGCATAGAAGACCGGGATCGGACGACGGAAGCATTCCCCACTGCCGCAGATTGGCGAGCGTTTTCTGGTACGTATCGTCGATGTGCTCCGGGTAGCCTGGAATCGGGTAATGCAGCGGATAGAGCGCCTGCACGCCGCCCGCGCCGTGGACGTCGGTGCCCTGCCCGTTCGGTGAAAACGCCACCGTGTAGTGATCGAGCGGACCGTCCGTCGCCAGGTTCGTGCGCTGGAAGCCGTTGAAGTACGCGGTGATGTAATCGCGTCCCGTATTCGGTGCGGTCTGCAGCGTCCTCTGTCCCTGGATGGCGTTGTTGTTCGCGGCCTGCACGCCGCATTGGTCGATGGGGACGTACTGCGCGTAATCCGTCACCTCGTTGTACGCGGCGATCCAGTACGCCACGTCGCTGCGGTATCCGAGAGCGAGAGCGATGAAGTAGGTGGAATCGGCGTGCACCATGCTGCGGCCCGGCATCACCGTAGCGAAATCGATGACTTGCTGCGGACTGGCCGTATTCGGCGCCGTCGATTGCACGCTGTTCGGATTCAGACACCAGGTGAGCTTGCCCTGCACGTTGCGCCGCGGCAGGCAGAGGTCCTCGAAAAACGCGCTCGCGGATTGCGTGAGAACGATGCACAGACAGATAGCGACGACACTTGCTCGGGATCGCATGCGGACTCCTCCCTCTAACGGTTAGGAGAGTTGG
>Ga0163163_10005307_pt1 | contig 11125 bp, 11 predicted proteins | sample S65metaG_FD_119766 | JGI IMG/M metagenome (GOLD analysis project Ga0163163, IMG submission 119766) | Switchgrass rhizosphere microbial communities from Kellogg Biological Station, Michigan, USA - S6-5 metaG | ecosystem: Host-associated > Plants > Roots > Rhizosphere > Soil | place: USA... | reverse complement strand
TCGGCGTCACGAACTCCGACGGCGTCGTCGAGATCGCGGTGACCGACCAGGGAGTCGGGATTCCCGAGAATGAGCGCGATCGCGTGTTCGAGCGCTTCTTCCGGGTCGACAACGCCCGCAGCCGCCACACCGGAGGCACCGGCCTCGGGCTCAGCATCGTCAAGCACGCGGTGCAGAACCACGGCGGCGACGTGCGCGTGTGGTCGCAGCAGGGCAGCGGCTCGACCTTCACCATCCGGCTTCCGGAGGCGTCGAAAGGCCTGACGCCGCCCGCGAGCGCCACCCCATCAGCCGCCACACCCTCGACGGCCCCGCCCACCACCCTCGGAGCAACGACGTGACCCGCATCCTGATCGTCGAAGACGAGCCATCGCTGAGCGAGCCGCTCTCGTTCCTGCTGCGCCGGGAGGGATACGACACCGAGATCGCCGCTGACGGCCGCGAGGCGCTGGCCGCCTTCGATCGCGAGGGAACCGATCTGGTGCTGCTCGACCTGATGCTGCCCGGCCTGCCCGGCACCGAGGTGTGCCGCGAGCTGCGCACCCGCTCATCGGTTCCGATCATCATGCTGACCGCGAAAGACAGCGAGGTCGACATCGTCGTCGGGCTCGAGCTCGGCGCAGACGACTACGTCACCAAGCCGTACTCGACGCGCGAGTTGCTCGCCCGGATCCGGGCGGTGCTCCGGCGGCGCATCGAGGTCGATGACCTCGATGAGTCCGTGCTCGAGGTCGGCGGCGTGCGGATGGATGTCGACCGTCACGCCGTCGCGGTCGGCGGCAAGGAGGTGGCGATGCCCCTGAAGGAGTTCGAGCTGCTCGAGCTGCTGCTGCGCAACGCCGGACGCGTGCTCACCCGCGGACAGCTCATCGACCGCATCTGGGGCGCTGACTACTTCGGAGACACCAAGACGCTCGACGTGCACATCAAGCGGATCCGCTCGAAGATCGAGAAGGACCCATCGCAGCCCGTGCTGCTGCTGACCGTGCGAGGCCTCGGCTACCGCTTCGAGGCGTAACCCCGTCTAGTTGGTCGAGTGCCCCGAAGCGGCGCATCGAGACCCGTCGCAGGCCCTACGGCGTGGGCGTGGGCGTCGGCGTCGCGGTGAGAGTAGCCGTCGGGGTAGGCGTAGGCGTAGGCGTAGGCGTCGGCAGCAGGTTCTGGTACTGCGGCAGCGACCCGTCGAGCACCGGAACGGTGAGCTCGCTGCCCTGCTCGTTGCCGTACTGGAAGTAGATGTGCGCGAGCCCGCCCGGCTTGACGCCGAGCCCGGGCAGCAGGAACTGCCCCTTCTTGCCGTAGCCGAAGTCGGTGGTCGAATCCGGTTTCAGGGTGGCGTGCACGGTCGTGCGGTCGTTGTCGCTGCCGTACTGCACGTTCAGGTCGATCGGCCCGTCGGTCGGGTTGTACGCCGAGAACAGCAGGTTGCCGTCTTTGCCCGACTTGGACAACGCGATCGCATTGATCACCTTCACCTGGCCGACCGTCGTGCTGACGCCGTCGCTGGCGTCGTAGGGCTTCAGTGAGGCGATCGTGGCGCAGGCGGCAACACTCAGCATGACCAGCGCGGCGATAGCCGCCGCTCTTGCAGCACGTACCTTCACGTGAGAACCTTCCGATCGCGAATCGACGCTCACAGCCTACCGGGGCCCGCGGAGGGCGTTCTCACCAGCCGCAGTACTCCCCGACCCAGTCAAGCAGAGCGTTCTTGACCGCCGTCGGGGTCGCGATCGAGAACAGGGCGTTGCGGTACTGTCCGGCATCCACCCGCAGCGGAATCAGGGTGCCGATCTTGTCCTCGGCGACCCGGTGCTGCAGGCATCCGGCAGGCACGAAGTCGAGGGTGATGGTGGTCGGCGGCGATGCCGCGGTCAGCGTCAGGTCGAAGCTGCGCAGTGTCCCTTCACGTTGGGCCAGCAGCGTGGTGTCCTCCGTTGTGCGAAGAAAGACGGATCCCGGCGCTCCGGTCGGCGTGAATGTCAGATCCAGCAGGGCGACCCGCTTGCCGTTGTCCGCGACAGGCGGGTCGAAGCGCAGCGCGGGCGCCACCGAGATCGTGGCGACCTTCTCGAAGTCCTGGCGGGCGCAGTCCTGGCCGTGCACGATCGACAGGGATCCGAACGGGATGCGCGGAGTGACGGTGGCCGCACCCGTCGACCCGTCCGGGCGCCGGTAGCTCACGTGGACGACCGGTGACGCCTTCGACGCGTCGCAGCGGCCGGCGGACAGCGCGATCCGGAAGTCCGTCGTGCTCTTGGCCGGTACCTCGTTGGGGGTCGAGGTCGACGAGACCTTCTTGGTGAACCACGCAGACTCGAAGGTCGCCGAGGTGATCGTCAGGGCGTGCGAGCCGCGGTTGGTGATCTCGATCTGAGCGCCGCGGATCGCGTAGTCCGAGCGCAGCTGAAAGACGGACACCTTCACGTCTGCGGGCTTCTCGGCGGGCGAGCTGCAGCCACTGAGGGCGAGGCCGGCGAGCAGCGCGACAAGTGCGCCGACGATCGCCGGACTGGCGATCCGACGTCTCATGGGGGAAGTGTATGCGGAGAGGAAGAAATCTCGGCTGGGGTGTCCTCCCCGGCCGACGTCGTACGTCGATCGATCATCGACACACCGACGAAAGGCGATGAACATGGATTTTCTGTTTCTGGTCTGCACCGACTCGACCGCTCCGGAGTACCGCGCAGAGGAGGACAACATCGAGCAATGGTGGGATGAGGTGGTCCGGCGCGGCATGACGCTCGCCGGCGATCGGCTCCGCCCACCGGCCGACGCGACGACCGTTCGCGTGCGCAACGGAGCGGTCACCGTGACCGATGGTCCGTTCGTCGAGACGAAGGACTACATCGCGGGATTCGACCTGCTGAAATGCAAGGACCTGGATGACGCGATCGACATCGCGTCGCGGCATCCGATGGCGCGGTTCGGTCAGATCGAGATCCGTCCGGTCTGGCCGCTCGGGCCGGAGGTCGCTGCGGGCGATTCCGCCGACGCGTCGGCCGCCGACTCCGTGGAGCCGGCCGGGGCGTGACGAGGGCTCGGGACGATGAGGTCGACCGCGCCCTGCGCGTGGCGGCCGCGGAGGAGTCCGCGCGCATCGTCTCGACCGTCGTCCGCATCACCGACAACTGGGATCTCGCCGAGGACTGCTTGCAAGACGCCTTCGCACGCGCGCTGGCGACGTGGGCGGTCGACGGGATCCCGAACAGTCCGGGCGCGTGGCTGACAACAGTCGCCAAGAACCGTGCGATCGATCACCTGCGCCGCGCATCGGCGGAACGCCGTGCGGTGCGCGGCGTGGGCGTCGAACGCGAACTCGAGCAGCTGGCAGCGGAAGGGGAGCAGGTGGACGAGCACGAGCAGGCGCATGACCGCCTGGCGCTGCTGTTCACCTGCTGCCACCCTGCCCTGCCGCCCGACGCCCGCGTCGCGCTCGCGCTGCGCACCGTGGTCGGGATGTCGGTCGCCGAGATCGCGCGCGCCTTCCTGGTCACCGAGTCGACCATGGACAAGCGCCTGGTGCGGGCGCGCGCGAAGATCAAGCACGCCGGCATCCCGTTCCGCGTCCCGCCCGTCGAGCTCTGGCCCGAGCGGATGCCTGCGGTGCTGACCGTGCTCTACCTGCTGTTCGGCGAGGGCTATTCGTCGACCGAGTCCGAGCGGTTCGTCCGCGAGCCGATCGCACGCGAGGCGATCCGGTTGCAGCGGCTGCTGCTGTCGACCAACGCAGACGCATCGCCCGCTCCGGACCCCGAGATCGCCGGACTGCTCGCGCTGATGCTGTTCCAGCACGCGCGCCGACGGGCGCGGGCGACCGAGTCGGGTGAGCTGGTCGTGCTCGAGGAGCAGGACAGGGACTTGTGGGATGCCGAGGACGTCGCCGAGGGCATCGTCGCCCTGGACCGCGCCACCCGGCTGCTCGTCGCGGCGGACCAGCAGCCAGGGCCGTACTACCTGCAGGCCGCCATCGCGTCGCGTCACGCCATCGCCCGACGCTTTGCCGACACGGATTTCGAGCGCATCGTGTCGCTGTACGAGCTCCTCGCCGTCACGGCCCCCTCACCGGTCGTCGAACTGAATCGTGCGGTCGCGATCGCCATGGCCAGGGGACCGGCGGCCGGGCTCGAGCTCGTCGAGCAACTGAGCGACCCTGGGGAGCTCGATGCCTACTACCTGCTGCACGCGACGCGCGCGGATCTGCTGCGGCGCCTGGCGCGTTACGCCGATGCCCTGCCGGCTTACGAGCGGGCGCACGAGCTCGCCCCTTCGTCGGCGGAGCGCCAATATCTGCGGTCGCGGATGGCGCAGCTGCGTGACGAGATCGCACGCACGACCGAGCGCCCAAACCCCTGATCCGCCCCGGAATCACGGGTATCTGCTGTGGTAAAATGGTCCTTCTGCGGAAGGGATCCCCATGCTTTTCGAGGTCGGCGAGACGGTCGTGTACCCCCACCACGGTGCGGCAACAATCACCGAGGTCAAGAAGCGCATCATCAAGGGCGAAGAGAAGGTCTATCTCAAGCTCAACGTCACCCAGGGTGATCTGACCATCGAGGTGCCTGCCGAGAACGTGGACCTGGTCGGGGTGCGCGATGTGATCGGCAAGGAGGGGCTCGACCAGGTGTTCGAGGTGCTGCGCGCCCCCTTCACCGAAGAGCCGACCAACTGGAGCCGCCGCTACAAGGCCAACCTCGAGAAGCTCGCCTCTGGCGACGTCATCAAGGTCTCCGAGGTGGTGCGCGACCTGTGGCGCCGCGATCAGGACCGCGGGCTGTCCGCCGGCGAGAAGCGCATGCTGGCCAAGGCGCGGCAGATCCTGACCTCCGAGCTCGCGCTCGCCGAGAAGACCGACGAAGAGAAGGCGTCGACGCTGCTCGACGAGGTCCTCGCCTCTTAGGGCTTCCCGGGGTCGACCGATTACCCTGCTCCCTATGGGGCATCGGGTCGCGATCGTCGTCGTCGCCGCGGGCAGCGGGAGTCGTCTCGGCCATAGCGAGCCGAAGGCCTTCGTCGAGCTGCGCGGCGCGACCATTCTCGAACGGGCGCTGCGCGGGGTGTTCGAGTCATCCGAAGCTGCGCAGGTGATCGTGGTCGCCCCGAAGGCGCGGCTGGCCGTTGCCCGTCGGATCGTCGAGCTGGCAGGTGGGGCGGCATCCGGTGATGCGATCGTCGTGGCCGGAGGCCCGACCCGGCAGGCGTCCGTTGCGGCCGGTCTCGCGGTGCTCGACGCTGACGTGGAAGTCGTGCTCGTGCACGATGCCGCGCGGGCTCTCACCACGGGCGAACTCATCGATCGCGTGGTGCGCGCAGTCGCGCCGGGCGTCGGCGTGATCCCGGCCCTGCCCGTGACCGACACCGTCAAGCGCATCGACGCCCACGAGCTGGTGGTCGACACCGTCGACCGGAGCGATCTCGTGCACGTGCAGACGCCGCAGGGCTTTCCGCGCGCCGAGCTCGTCGCGGCCTACACCGCGGCGGATCGCGACTACACCGACGACGCCGCCCTGTTCAGCGCTGCCGGGCACGAAGTCACGGTCGTCGAGGGCGAGCCGCGCGGCTTCAAGATCACCACCCCGTGGGATCTGCACCGCGCCGAGAACCTGTTGGCCCACTCCAGCGGCCTGGCGACGGGGATGCGCACCGGGCTCGGCCTCGACGTGCACGCCTACGACGACGGCAGCCCGCTCTGGCTCGGCGGGGTGTACTGGCCGGACGAGCCGGGACTGGCCGGCCACAGCGACGGCGACGCCGTCATCCACGCCATCTGCGACGCGCTGCTGTCGGCGGCGGGCCTCGGTGACCTGGGAGCGCGGTTCGGCACCGACGAGGAACGATTCGCGGATGCCGCGAGCGAACTGTTGCTGCACGAGACCCTGGCGCTCGTGGTCGGCGCCGGGTTCGCGGTGGTCAACGTCGCGGTGCAGGTGGTGGCGAACCGGCCGAAGATCTCGGTGCGCCGGGACGAGATCGAGGCCAGGCTCGGCGAGTTGGTGGGCGCGCCGGTCAGCGTCTCGGCAACCACCACCGATGGGCTGGGCTTCACCGGCCGGGGCGAAGGGGTCAGCGCGCTCGCAACGGCGCTGCTCGCTAAACTCTCCCAGTGACCGTCCGCCTCTACGATTCCCGCACCCAGTTGCTGCGTGCCCTGGAACCGCTCGAGCCGGGCAAGGTCGGCATGTACGTCTGCGGCCCGACGGTGCAGTCCTCGCCGCACATCGGGCATCTGCGCAGCGCCCTCGCCTACGACCTGTGGCGGCGCTGGCTGTCGGCGCGCGGCTACGCCGTGACCTTCGTGCGCAATGTGACCGATATCGACGACAAAATCCTGGCGAATGCGCCTGCCGACGGCGCCGAGCCGTGGTGGGCACTCGCCTATCGCGTCGAGCTCGAGTTCACGGCCGGCTACTCGACGATCGGCATCCTGCCGCCCACCTACGAGCCGCGCGCGACCGCGAGCGTTCCGCAGATGCAGGACCTCATCCAGCGGCTGATCGAGCGCGGCCACGCCTACGTCGCCGATGACGGCTCGGGTGACGTGTACTTCGACGTCAAGACCTGGCCCGCCTACGGCGAGCTCACCAACCAGAACCTCGACGACATGGTGGACTCGCCGGATGCCGAGACGCGCGGCAAGCGCGATCCCCGCGACTTCGCGCTGTGGAAGGGCGCCAAGCCCGCAGAGCCGGAGTCCGCGTCCTGGGCATCGCCGTGGGGCGACGGCCGCCCGGGATGGCACATCGAGTGCTCGGCCATGTCGAAGCGCTATCTGGGGCCGGCCTTCGACATCCACGGCGGCGGACTCGACCTGCGCTTTCCGCACCACGAGAACGAGTTGGCCCAGTCGACCGCCAACGGCGACGCCTTCGCGAGCTACTGGGTGCACAACGGCCTGGTCAACGTCGGCGGCCAGAAGATGTCGAAGTCCCTCGGCAACTCGGTCTTCGCCTCGGAACTGCTGGCGCTGGCGCGTCCGGTGGTCGTGCGGTACTACCTGGCGAGTGCGCACTACCGCTCCACCATGGACTACTCGCACGGCGCCCTGATCGAGGCCGAGACGGCGTTCGCGCGGATCGAAGGCTTTCTGGATCGGGCGAACAGGACTCTCGAAGGAACCCACTTCGCCAATGTCGGCGCCCCGATCATCCCGGAGGCATTCGGGGCCGCCATGGATGACGACCTGGGCGTTCCGCAGGCGCTCGCCGTGCTGCACGACAGCGTCCGCGCGGGCAACACCGCACTCGACGACGGGGACTTCGAGACCGCGGCCCGGTTGCGTGAAGAAGTGCTCGCGATGACCGAGGTGCTCGGCGTCAACCCGCACTCGCCGCAGTGGGCGGCGAAGACCGACGGGACGGCGACTGCCGCACTCGGCACGCTCGTGCAGCGACTCATCGACGACCGGGCGCGCGCCCGCGATGGCAAGGATTTCGCGGCAGCCGACCGCATCCGCGACGAACTCAGCGCGGCGGGCATCGTGCTCGAAGACGCCAGCGGTTCGACCCATTGGAGCATCGCATAATGGCCAAACCAGGACGCCCGGGAGCAGCCGGCAAGCCGAAGAAGAAGGGCCCGAGCGTCGGCACGGGCGGCCACAACCGTCGCGCCCTCGAGGGCAAGGGCCCGACTCCGAAGGCCGAGGACCGCAGCTGGCACGTCGCCGGCAAGCGCAAGGCAGCCAAGGAGCGCCTCGACGAGGCCCGCGAGCGGCACGGCGGGTCGAGCGTCTCGCGCGGCGGGCGAACGGGCGCGGGCGGTGCGGGGGCGCCGCGGCGGCCGCAGCGCCCGAAGACCGATGACAGCGAGATCGTGACCGGGCGCAACTCGGTGGTCGAGGCGCTGCGCGCGAAGATTCCGGCATCCACTCTCTACATCGCGTCTCGCATCGAGATGGATGACCGGGTCAAGGAGGCGCTGTCGCTCGCTACCAAACGCGGCCTCAACGTGCTCGAGGTGATGCGCCCCGAGCTCGACCGCTTGAGCGGCCCCGACGCCGTGCACCAGGGCATCGCGCTCAAGGTGCCCGCGTACGAGTACGCGCATCCGCTCGAGTTGCTCGACGCGATCCTCGCGCGCGGCGAGAACCCGCTGCTGGTCGCGCTCGACGGCATTACCGACCCCCGCAACCTGGGCGCCATCGTGCGCTCGGCGGGCGCGTTCGGCTCGCAGGGCATCATTGTGCCGCAGCGGCGCACCGTCGGCATGACGGCCTCGGCGTGGAAGACCTCGGCGGGGGCCGCCGCCCGGATCCCGGTGGCGATGGCGGGCAACCTCACCAACACGCTCAAAGACCTCAAGGCGCGCGGCGTCTTCGTGCTCGGGCTGGACGGCGGGGGCAGCGTCTCGCTCCCCGGCCTGCCGCTCGCCAAGGAGCCGATCGTGCTCGTCGTCGGCAACGAGGGCAAGGGCCTGTCCCGCCTGGTCACCGAGACCTGCGACGCGGTCGTGTCGATCCCGATCGAGGCGGCGACCGAGTCGCTCAATGCGGGCATCGCAGTCAGCGTCGCCCTGTACGAGATCGCGAAACTCAGAGCCGAGTAGTCAGTCGCTGAACCCGATCCGTCGGTGCAACCGCTTCAGGGGCGCAGGCGCCCACCACATGATCCGCTGCTGCCAGGTCATGAACGCGGGCACCAGCAGGCAGCGCACCAGGGTCGCATCCAGCAGCACCGCCACCGCGAGGGCGGCCCCGAGCTGTTTGATCACCATGAGGTCTCCGGTGGCGAATCCGGCGAACACCACGATGATGATCGCCGCAGCCGAGGTGATGATGCGACCGGAGCGCTGCAGCCCGCGGGCGATCGCTTCGCGCGGGTCGACCCCGGCATCCACCTGCTCCTTGATGCGCGACAGGATGAACATCTCGTAGTCCATGGCGAGGCCGAAGCCGAAGGCGAAGGTCAGCAGCAGCACCAGCACGTCGACCCCGTGCACGTGACTCGCATCGAAGTTCAGGATGCCCGCGAAGTTGCCCTGCTCGAATCCCCAGACCAGCACGCCGACGCTGGCCCCGAGCGAGAGCGCGGATGCCACGAGCGCCTTCAGCGGAACCACCAGCGATCCGGTCATCAGGAACAGCAGCACGATGGTGCCGAGCGCGATGATCAAGATCGCCCACGGGGCGGTGCCGACCAACGAATCGGTCAGGTCGACGGTGTGGGCGTCGATCCCGGTGACCCGCGCCGCGGTGCTATCGGCGAACTGCGGCCGGTCCGCCCGGATGGCGCGCACCACGTCGATCCCGTCGGCCGGAGCGACGCGCACGGTCGACGCCCAGCCGTCGCCGCGCTGCAGCGGGGCGTTCACCGAATCCACGTGCGGCAGCTTGGTCACCCGCGCCGCCCACGACACGGCATCGGCCTCGGTCGACGTGACTAGCACGACGCGCGGGCTGGCGGCATCCGGGAAGTCATCGGCCAGCGCCGTGAGAAAGGCTGACTGACTCGACGACGCCGGGATCGCATCGATGCTCGTGTTCGCGAGCCGGAGCGTCAGCAGCGGGCTGCCGACGGCGAGCAGCAGCGCGAGGCAGCCGAGCGTGACCAGCGCTGGATGCTTCTGCACAGCCCGCGTGAGCTTGAAGAAGAAGCCCTCGGCCGGCGCGATGTCGCCGAAGCGGCTGATCACGCGACCGAGCCCCGGCAGCCGCGTCAGCGCTCCGGGCTTCAGCAGACGGTCGCCCGAGAGCGACAGCAGTGCGGGCACCAGGGTGAGCGCCGTGAGGATCGCGATCGCCGTGACTGACAGCGCGCCGACGCCGATAGCGCGCACGATCCGGGGTTGGAAGATCAGCAGTCCCGCCGAGGCGATCGCGAAGGTGACGCCCGAGAACAGCACGGTGCGGCCCGCGCGATCTGCGGTGTGCTGGATCGCCAGCAGGCGGATGCCGCGCCGGTCGTCTGCGCTGAGGTGCCACGATTCGCCCATCGCGGTCAGGGCAGCGCGGTACTCCTCGCGGAACCGGCTGACGATCAGCAGGCCGTAGTCGATCGACAGGCCGAGCCCGACGGCGGTGATCACGTTGATGACCGTGGTGTCGATGTCCGTGAGGAAGGTGATCCCGAACAGCACCCCGAGTGAGCCGACGATCGACACGATGGCGCCGAGAAGCGGAGTGCCGGCCGCGAGGAATCCGCCGAACACCAGGAGCATGACCAGCAGGGCGATGGGCAGCGCGACGGCCTCGCCGCGCTCCAGGTCGTTGGCCGAGGTCTTCAGGATCGAATCGACGAGCAGCGAACTCCCGCCGACCAGCGCGGTGGATCCCGGGAACTCGGTGCGCAGTTGCTTCGCGGCCCGCCGCAGCTCGGCGGTCGCCCGGTCGACGGTGGCCGAGTCCGGGCCTGCCCCGTCGACGCCCGATACCGTCGCGGTGAGCAGGACCCCGCTGCCGTCGGTGGAGAACGCACTGGCGATCGCCGCGGGATGCCCGCCGCCCGGCGTTCTCGGCAGGACCAGCGGGTCCAGGTAGGTGGTGTGCGGGAGCCGGCCGAGCGCCGCGCCGAGCCGGTTGGCCCAGAGCAACAGCTTCGGGTCGTCGAGAATGACGCCGTGGACGAGCAGGGTGACCGACTGGCTCGCCGCGGCGTGGCCCGCGAGCACGTCGTCGGCGTGGCTGGCCTCTCCGGTCACGCTCGGCGCGCCGTTCTTCAGCCGGTCGAACAGGCTCTGGCCGCCCACCCCGGCCAGCGCAGTGGCGACGGCAATGGCGACCAGGACGGCCCACACCGCGAGCGAGATCAGGGGATGAACGCCGACCGCGCCGCCGAGGCGCCCGAGCGGGCCAGCCCTGCCCGGCTCGTTCATGCGACCCGTGCGCTCATGCGCGGACTCATACCTTCGACCGCCAGTCCTGTTCGTCCTCGGCGGCCGCCTCGGGGCCGTCGGCGTCGATCACGTCGATCGGCAGGGTGATCGAGGCCGTAGGGGGCGCGACGACGGTCACCTCGTCGCGCCGGTGCCGGAGCACGGTGTCCACGTAGCTGCTCAACGCTTCGGCGAGCGGGATGTTGCGCCCCTCGTTCTGCGAGCGGTACCAGCGGTGCTCGAGCAACTGATGGAACACCTCGGCCGGCTCCAGCTTGCCACGAAGCTATTTGGGGATCGCGCGGATCACCGGTTCGAACAC